>Ga0208490_100158_pt1 | contig 54689 bp, 51 predicted proteins | sample SubbioAug_CSWold_FD_184818 | JGI IMG/M metagenome (GOLD analysis project Ga0208490, IMG submission 184818) | Serpentinite rock and fluid subsurface biosphere microbial communities from McLaughlin Reserve, California, USA - CR11Aug_CSWold (SPAdes) | ecosystem: Environmental > Terrestrial > Deep...
CGAATAGGACCTTTAGCAAGCTCTATTCTTCCCGGTCAGAGGGGCATTTCTGCGTCACGACACCTGCTCAACACCCAGGCTCATCGGTGGATCGAGGCTAAGCGCCGGCCCTCCGGGTCGGTGCCGCGCGGACACCGACCCCGCGCATCCCTACCGGAACGCTGGCAGCCCCGTCAGCGCGGAGCCGATGACGAGGGCGTGCACCTCGTCGGTGCCCTCGTAGGTGCGCACCGACTCGAGGTTCTGCGCGTGGCGCATGGGGGAGTAGTCGCCGGTGATGCCGTTGCCGCCGAGGATCGTGCGCGCGCTCTGAGCGACCGCGATGGCGGTGCGCACGTTGTTGAGCTTGCCGATCGAGATCTGGTGCGGCTGCAACAGGCCTCGGTCTTTGAGTCGCCCGAGGTGCAGGGCGAGCAGCGTGCCGGTCGAGACCTGCACCGCCATGTCGGCGAGCTTCGCCTGCGTGAGCTGAGCGGCGGCGATGGGCCGCGCGAACGCGATCCGGTCGAGCGCGTAGCGGCGGGCGGCCTCGAGGCTGTCCCGCGCGGCACCCATCGCCCCCCACACGATGCCGTAGCGCGCCGAGTTGAGGCACGTGAAGGGGCCACTCAGGCCCCGAGCGCCGGGGAGCAGCGCCTCGGCGGGCAGGCGGACATCGTCGAAGGTCAGGTCGCACTGTATGGAGGCGCGCATCGACAGCTTCGCCGTGATGGGCGTCGCCGTGAACCCGGGAGCGTCGGTCGGCACGATGAAACCGCGGATGCCGTCGTCGGTCTGTGCCCAAACGACGGCGATGTCGGCGATCGAGGCGAGGCCGATCCAGCGTTTGGCGCCGGTCAGCACCCAGTCGTCGCCGTCGCGGCGGGCGAAGGTCGTCATCGACCCGGGGTCGCTGCCCGCGTTCGGCTCGGTGAGCCCGAAGCAGCCGACGATGCGGCCGGCGGACATGCCGGGAAGATACTGGCCCTTTTGCTCTTCGGTGCCGAAGGTGTGGATCGCCGTCATCGCGAGTGAGCCCTGCACCGAGACGACGGTGCGCAGCCCCGAGTCGGCCGCCTCGAGCTCGGCGGCGGCGAGGCCGTACTCAACGGCGGTTCGGCCCGGCAGTCCGTCGCCCGCGAGCATCATGCCGAGCACCCCCAGCTCGCCGAAGGCCGGCAGCAGCTCGCGTGGCAGCACCGCGTTCTCGTACCACTCGGCGAGGTGCGGCCGAAGCTCGCGGTCGACGAAGCTGCGCACGCGGTCGCGCACGGCGCGCTCGTCGTCGCTCAGCATGGAGTCCAGTCCGATCGGGTCGGCGGCGACCTCGTCGGGGGTCAGCGGAGTACGTGCCATGCGCACCATGATGCACCCTCGCGCGGTGCGCGCTCGACGGCGCAGCTACAGTGGCGGCGTGAGCCCTGGCCCCCTCGATGGCGTTCTCGTCGCCGACTTCAGCCGCGTCTTGGCCGGCCCCTCGGCGAGCATGTGGCTCGCCGACCTCGGCGCCCGCGTCATCAAGGTCGAGCGGCCGGGCACCGGCGACGACACGCGGGCGTTCGGACCGCCGTGGGCGGGCTCCTCGAGCGCCTACTTCGAGTCGGCCAACCGGTCGAAAGAGTCGATCGCGCTTGACCTCGCGAGCCCCGACGACGCGGCACTCGCCCGCTCGCTCGCGGCCCGCGCCGACGTCATGCTCGAGAACTTTCGCACCGGATCGCTTTCCCGCTTCGGCCTCGACCCCGAGGCCGTGCACCGCGCGAATCCGCGGGCCGTGTACTGCTCCATCACGGGCTTCGGCGCGGGCGCGGGCGCGCACCTGCCCGGCTACGACTTCCTGGTACAGGCGGTCGGCGGGCTCATGAGCATCACGGGCGACCCTGACGGCGAGCCGCGCAAGGTCGGCGTCGCGCTCGTCGACCTCCTCGCGGCCAAGGACGCCGTCATCGGAATCCTCGCCGCCCTGCGCCACCGCGAGCACACCGGCGAGGGTCAGCACGTCGAGGTCGACCTGTTGAGCTCGCTGCTCGCGTCGCTCGCGAACCAAGCCTCGAGTTACCTTGCGACCGGTGTCGCACCGCGCGCCATGGGCAACCAGCACCCCTCGATCGCGCCATACGAGACGCTGCGCGCCGCCGACGGGATGCTCGCGGTCGCCGTCGGCTCGGATCGCCAGTTCCGCGCACTCACCGCCGCACTCGGCGCACCCGCGCTCGCCGACGATCCGCGGTTCGCGAGCAATGGCGCGCGCGTCGGGAACCGCGCCGAACTGATCGCCGTCCTCGAGGGCGCGCTCGCGAGCATCCCCGTCGAGGAGGCGGTCGAGCGGATGCTCGGCGCCGGGGTCCCCGCCGGTCGCGTTGGCGACATCCCGTCCGCGATCGCGTTGGCCGAGTCGCTCGGCCTCGACCCCCTCGTCGACGTGGGGGAGGGGCACCCCGCACAAGTGCGGCACCCGGTGCGGTACTCGGCCTTCACGCCGGTCACGCCGACCGCGCCGCCCGCACTCGACGCCGACGGAACGGCGTTGCGTGCGTGGCTCGCCGCCCCTAACTGAGCCGGCTATACACGGCGGCGAAGTAGGCGCTGATAATCGCCTCGATGTCGACACGACGGACAGTCGTGAGGCCCTAGTGTGGGGGCGACAGCGTGCACCGGCGCCGCATCCGATCGGCCGGCGACCACCACCGACGACACTCAAGGAGTCCCATGAGCAAGTACGCCGTGATCAACCCGGCGACGGGCGAAACCGTCAAGGAGTACCCGACGGCGACCGACGCCGACATCGCCGCCGCGATCGACGCGGCTCACACCGCCAGCCGCGACTGGGCGCGGTCGACCACCCGCGAGGAGCGCGCCGCCCTCATCACCCGCGTCGCCGAGCTGCACCGCGAGCGCCGGCAGGAACTCGCCGAGATCATCGTGCGCGAAATGGGCAAGCCCATCGGCGACGCCCTCGGCGAGGTCGACTTTTCGGCCGACATCTACCAGTACTACGCCGACAACGGTCCCGGCCTGCTCGCCGACGAGCCCGTCGACCTCGCTGAGGGCAGCGAGGGCAGCGCCGTCATCCGCAAGAGCCCCCTGGGCGTCTTGCTCGGCATCATGCCCTGGAACTTCCCGTACTACCAGGTGTCGCGTTTCGCCGGCCCGAACCTCGTTCTCGGCAACACGATCATCCTGAAGCACGCCGCGCAGTGCCCCGAGTCGGCCGCCGCGATTCAGCAGATCTTCGACGACGCGGGCTTCCCGAAGGGTGCCTACGTCAACGTCTACGCGACCAACGAGCAGGTGTCGACGATCATCGCCGACCCGCGCGTTGCGGGCGTGTCGCTGACCGGTTCCGAGCGTGCCGGCGCCGCGGTTGCCGAGCAGGCCGGTCGCCACCTGAAGAAGGTCGTGCTCGAGCTCGGCGGCAGCGACCCCTTCATCCTGCTGTCGACCGACGACCTGGATGCGACGGTCGAGATGGCCGTCAACGCGCGCGTCGACAACAGCGGCCAGTCGTGCAACGGCGCCAAGCGCTTCATCGTCGTCGAAGAGCTGTACGACGCCTTCCTCGAGAAGTTCGTCGCGAAGATGGGAGAGGTCGGCCCGGGCGACCCCATGAAGGGTGAGGCCGCGTACGGCGTGCTGTCGAGCGCGCAGGCCGCCGACAACCTCGCCGACCAGGTCGAGCGCGCCGTCGCCGGCGGCGCAGAGGTGCTCGTCGGGGGCACCCGCGAGGGCACCTACTTCTCGGCCACCGTGCTTGCGAACGTGAAGCCGGGCAACTCGGCCTACTACGAAGAGTTCTTCGGCCCCGTCGCGCAGGTGTTCAAGGTGGCGAACGAGGCCGAGGCGGTCGAGCTCGCCAACGACACGCCGTTCGGGCTCGGTTCGTACCTGTTCACGACCGACGAGGAGCAGGCTGCCCGCGTCGCCGACCAGATCGACGCTGGCATGGTGTACGTCAACTGCGTGCTCGCCGACAGCCCCGAACTGCCCTTCGGTGGCGTGAAGAACTCGGGCTCGGGCCGCGAGCTCGGAACGCTCGGTATCGACGAGTTCGTCAACAAGAAGATGATCCGCATCGCCTAACGGGCGCAGATCGTTCCGTGGGGGCTCGCCATCCGGCGGGCCCCCACGTGCATGCCCCGAGCGTGCGCGTGCGCGCGCACCCACGCGCGATGACAGACCTTCCTGACCGGTTCCTCCATATCTGAACTGATCTGGCCGAGAGCGTTTTCTAGGCTGGATTCACGTGACTGAACCGATCGCACGTACCCCGAGTCCCGCATCCACCGCGCCACCCGCTGAGCGCTACCCCATCAAGCGCTGGGTCTTCTGGCCAGCGGCCGTCCTGACTGTCGGCTTCGTCGCGTTCACGCTCGTCGCGCCCGACGCCGCGGAGGCCGGCTTCGGTGCGGTGCAGGCGTCGATCATTTCCTGGTTCAACTGGTACTACGTCTTGATCGCCGCGTTCTTTGTCGTGTTCGGGCTGTGGGCCGCTTTCAGCCGCTACGGCCGCATCAGGCTCGGCAAAGACGATGACGAGCCCGAGTTCGGCTACCGCTCGTGGTTCGCGCTGCTGTTCGCCGCTGGCATGGGCATCGGCCTCGTGTTCTGGGGTGTGGCTGAGCCGCTGAACCACTTCGCGAACCCGCGCCCCGGCGTTGAGGGCACCGACATCGAGCTCGCCCAGGCCGCCATGTCGCAGACCTACCTGCACTGGGGCGTGCACGCGTGGGCGATCTACGTCGCACTGGGCCTCGGCCTTGCCTACGCCATTCACCGCCGCGGTCGGCCGATCTCGGTGCGCTGGACTCTCGAGCCGCTGTTCGGCAAGCGCGTCAGGGGTGGCCTCGGCAACGTCATCGACGTCGTTGCCCTCGTCGGAACGCTGTTCGGTGTCGCGACGTCGCTCGGACTCGGCGTACTGCAGATCGGGGCGGGCCTCGAGGCAGCCGGCACCGCGGAGGCAAACGATGTGACGCTCGTCGCCGTCATCGTCGTGATCTCGGTCGCCGTGCTGGCATCGGTGCTGTCTGGCATCAACCGCGGCATGAAGTGGCTCTCCAACATCAACCTCGCGCTTGCCGGGTTCCTCGTCGTGTTTCTGCTTGTGGTCGGTCCGACGCAGTTCCTGCTGCGCCAGTTCGTGCAGTCGATCGGCAACTACCTCGGCGACTTCATCGCCCTTAGCTTCACCGTGAGTGCCTTCGCGGGTGCCGAGGGCGAGGCCTGGCAGGCCGGCTGGACGAGCTTCTACTGGGGCTGGTGGATCGCGTGGGCGCCGTTCGTGGGCATCTTCATCGCCCGCATCTCGAAGGGCCGCACCGTGCGTGAATTTGTCGTCGGCGTCATGCTCGTGCCGACGATCATCACCTTCCTCTGGTTCTCGGTGCTCGGCGGCACCGCGATCTACACGGAGCTCTACGGCGCCGGTGGCCTCGTCAGCGCTGATGGGGGAGTTGACACGGAGGGCGCCCTGTTTGCCGTGCTGGGGTCGGCTCCCGGCGGTGCCGCGCTGATCCTCGGCGCGATCCTCCTGATCTCGATCTTCTTCATCACGTCGGCCGACTCGGGCTCGCTCGTGATGGGGATGCTCGCGACCGGTGGCGACCCCGAGCCCCGTCGCTGGGTGCGCGCGTTCTTCGTGGTGGTCGTCGCGTTGCTCGCGATCTCGTTGCTGCTCGTGGGAGGCCTCGGCGCGCTGCAGACGGCATCCATCATCGCGGCGCTGCCGTTCTCGGTTGTGCTCCTGCTCGCCTGCGCCGCTCTGGTGGTCGCGTTCCGCCGCGAGGGCCGAATCGCCGATCGCGCCGAGCGCGCCGAACTGGTCGACGAAATCGGAGACCACTACGGCCTCGAGGTTGACCCCGTGCTCACGGACGACCGGACCTAAGCCCCTGTCACGGCCCCGGTGCGGCTCGTAGCGTCGAGACATGACCACCTCTCTCGTCGTCGTTGAGTCGCACTGGGGCAACACTGAGCGCATTGCGTACGCCGTTGCGGAGGGTCTCGCTGCCGCCGGTGACGCACGTGTCGTACGCGTCGATGATGCGCCAACACGTCTCGAGGGCGTCGACCTGCTCGTGATCGGCGCTCCCACGCACGCGTTTTCGCTCAGCCGACCCGCAACTCGGGACGAGGCGATCGCGAAGGGGGCCACACAGCCGAGCGCGAGCGGTATCCGTGAGTGGATGGCACGCATTGAGGCCGACGCTCGTCACATTCTGGTGGCCACTTTCGACACCAAAGTTGAACAGGTGAAGCGGCTGCCCGGCTCTGCGGCCTGGGCGGCACGACGCGTCGCGAAGTCTGCGGGTCTTCCGCTCACGCAGCGCCCCACCTCGTTCTCCATCGGCGGGCACGACGGGCCCGTCCTGCCCGGGGAACTGGAACGCGCCCGGCCGTTCGGTCGTGACCGTGTCGGGGCAGCGGCTGTCAGTTTTCGCTAGCCGTTCGCGGCGTGCGTCTGTGCAGCGCGCAGCCGCGGGTCGGAGCCGATAACCATGTCAGCCAGTTCCGTGGCCGGCCGGCTGAGCGCATCCGTCACGGGAAGCGCGTAATCACGGGTGTACTGGTCGATGGTCGCGGTGATCTGCGCATCCGACAGGTGCTCGTGATTGAGGGTGATGCCGATCACGCGCGTGTGCCCGAACAGTTCGATGAGCGCGATTTCGTGCGCGAGGCTGGGCATCGGCTCGTTCGGAAAGTCGTCGCGCATGAGGCGCGCAGGGGCGTGCTGCACGATGACCCCGGTGGGCCTGCTTCCTCGAATGATGGCGCCCGAACTGAGGTACGCGGGGTGGCTCAGCGCGCCCTGCCCCTCGATGACGATGACGTCGGGGTTTTCGACTTCAAAGGCTCGCACTACTTGGTGTTCGACCTCGCCCGATCGGTACTGCGGCACCATCGCATCGACCGCGGCGCCGTAGAGACCGCCCTGCATGATCGTCGTCTGCCCTGTTCCGACGAGCACCGCCGTGAGGCCACGCGCGCGCAGCGCCGCGACGAGGATGGTCGCCGTCGTGCGTTTGCCGATCGAGCCGTCCGTGCCGAGAACGGCGATGCGCGGACACGTAACCGTGCGAATGCGGCCCGAGTACAAGCGCAGGTCCTTGGCGAGGCGCTGCCGGCGCACGTCGGTGATCGTCACGCTGCTGAGGCGTGCCGCCGCTGACATCTCGGCGTCGTCGCCGAGCAGTTCGTGCAGGCCATTGATGATGTGCATGCCGCGCGAGATTGCGTCGAGCAACACGGCGCGGTGCGCGTCGGTCAGTACCCCGTCGGCGGGCGCGATGCCCCAGATGAGGTAATCGGGTAGGTCGGCGCGCAGGGCGAGTGCCTCGGCCAAGTCCCCCACGACGGGGATGCCCGGGGCCACGCCGTCGAGAATGTCGCTCGCGTCGCGGCCAGCGAAGCGCGCGTCGACGACGCTCACGATGTCGTAGAGCTCTGAGTGCCGAACAAGGCCGTTCGCCGTCTTGCCGTCGGCATCGCCGAATGCGCCGTCGCAGTACACGACGGCGGTCGAGCCGAGGGGGAGAACGGCCGCGAGCGGCTGGTGCGGTTGCATGAGATGCTCCTTCGCGACCAGCGAGAGCCGGTGCCTGACCGTAGCAGGGTGGCCTGCGGGTTAGCCTGGCTCGATGCGCCGCTTCGCTGAGCTCGCCGTCGAGTCCACACCCATGGGGGAGCTCGTGCTGCGCCGTCGCCACGACCCCGTCATCGACGCGGAGGTCTACGAGGTCAAGCTGGGCGATGAGTTCCTCATGTCGAGCCTGTTCACGGTTGCCGAGGAAGAGCTCGCCCGGCTCGGTCTCGCCGCCGTCCACGGTTACGGGCCTCTCGACGTCGTCGTCGGAGGTCTGGGACTCGGGTACACGGCGGTGACCGCCCTCGATGATGCGCGCATCCACTCACTTGTGGTGATCGATGCGCTGCGACCCGTCATCGATTGGCACGAGCGTCGGCTTCTACCGGTGAGTGACCGGCTCGTCAGCGACTCCCGCACCCGGCTCGTCGCCGCCGACTTCTTCGCGTGGGCGCGCGGTGACCAGCCTGACGGCACTCCCCGCGAACCGGTTGACGCCATTCTGCTCGATGTCGACCACACGCCTCAGCACACGCTGGACGCCTCACACGCCGACCTCTACACGGTTGCCGGTTTTCGTCGACTGGCCGAGCGGCTGCGGCCGGGCGGGGTCTTCGCGCTGTGGTCAGACGAACGCCCACACGCGGGCACGCTCAGCGACCTGGAGGCCGCATTCGACGATGTCGCCGGGCACACTGTCGCCTTCGCCAACCCTCTGACGGAGGGTGAATCGGTCAACGGCGTGTACGTCGGGCGTGCGCGCAGGCCCTAGAACACCGCGTCGGGGTTCATGATGCCGAGCGGGTCGAACGCCGCCTTGATACGCCGTTGCAGCGCGAGCTGGTGCTCGCCGAGCTCGTCCACGAGGTGTCGCTTCTTCAGTACGCCGACACCGTGCTCGCCGGTGAGAGTGCCGCCGAGGGCGAGCGCCTCGCGGAAGACCGCGTGCGCGGCCTGCCAGACCGGCTCGGGCACAGCATCCCCCGAATAGACGAAGTTGGGGTGCAGGTTGCCGTCGCCCGCGTGCGCAACGGTCGGAATTTCGACGCCGAACTCCGCCGAGATGCGCTCGATCGCGGCGAACATTTCGGGAAGCCGGCGCCTCGGCACGGCCACGTCTTCGATCAGCACCGAGCCGTGCGCCTCCATCGCGGCATGGAAGGACCGGCGGACGGTGAGCAGCCGCTCGGCGCTGGCCTCGTCGGTCGACACGTCACCGTCGCCACCCGCCGCGCGCACGAGGGCGAGCGCCGATTCGGCATCCGCGATGGCCTGCGGGCCGTCCGTCTGCACCAGCAGGTGCGTGGTGCCGTCGAGCGGCAGCGGCAGTCCGAGATACGCGTGAATGCGTGACAGCGCGAGTGGATCGATGATCTCGAGCGCCGCTGGGCGCACCCCGCTCGCCATGATGGCCGCGGAAGCCGCGCCCGCGGCGACGACCGACGGCAGGTGGGCGCCGATCGTCGCGGTCGTCCCCGCCGGAACCGGCAGCAGTCGCACCGTCGCACCGACGACGACGCCGAGCGTTCCCTCGCTGCCCACCATCAGGCCGACGAGGTCGAGCCCCGTAACGCCCTTCACGGTGCGGTGGCCGAGTCGCATGAGCGTTCCGTCGGCGAGCACGACGTCGAGGCCGAGCACCGCCTCACGGGTGACTCCATACTTCACGCACATGAGGCCGCCGGCGCCGGTCGCGATCGTGCCGCCGATGGTCGCCCACGCCCGGCTCGCCGGGTCGGGCGCGTAGAAAAGCCCCTGCTTGCGGGCGGCGGCATCCAACTCGGCGACGATGACACCCGGCTCAACAACCGCGATCTGGTCGACGGCATCAATCTCATGGATGCGCGTCATGCGCGCCGTCGACAGCACCAGCCGGTCTGCGCTCGCCATGGCACCGCCGGCAAGCCCCGTGCCCGCGCCGCGCGGCACGACGGGGAGGCGGTGCGCGCTCGCGATCCGCAGAGCCGCCTGCACGTCGGCGACCGACGCGGCGTGCACGATCGCGAGGGGCGCTGCGGCCGAGCGCTGCCCCGACTTGTCGGCGCGCGCCGCGTTGAGCTCGCGGGGGTCTGTGGAAAGCGCCGCGCCGAGGGCAGAACGCAGCTCGGCGAGGGCGGCGGTGCGGTCGGTCGTCACCGCGCCATTGTGTCGCGATTACCCGGCGCTCTGCTCAACGCCGCGGCGACCGCGTGCGATCCACGAGCCAGAACAGCCCGCCGACCATCGCGAAGGTGGCGGCGATGAGGAAGGTGACGGTCGGGCTCTCGTTCACCGGAACGACCGGGACGCCGGGCGTCGCAATCGGGCCAACGAGCACGAGGCGGAGGGCGCCGAGCGCCAACCCCGCGACGGCCGCCGCGATCACCGCGGCCAGCGTTACCCACGTGAGCCGAGCATCCAGCACCTGCCAGCGCAGGCCAGTCAGGACAATCGGAGCCGCGGTGAACCACAGCAGCGGCGCCACATCGACGAACAGCAGCACGACCTCGCCGGGGCGATCAAACGACGTGTCGGCCGCCCCCAGCTGAAACGACAGCCCGCCGATGACCATGGCGATTAGCGCGACCAGCGGCAGTGTGCGGGTGACCTGCCCCGACGACATGACCGGGGGGGCGACGGCCGGGCATCGCGGGTCGCGCTGTCGACATGCGGGCACGCTAACCGCAGCGTCCGCGCGGTGGCCGGAAGGGGAATGAGCCGCACAATGTGCGCAAAGCTTCGTGGGAGAACCCTCCGTATCGCCGCTCACTGCTTGAAGTGTCCGGTGGGACTGCGGAATCGTGGCTGACTTATTGCCCGCGATCCGGAAGGAGCAGCCATGCTCACCCTCACCCCGACCGCCAGCACCGTCATCGAGAACCTCGTCGCACGCGAGGCCGACCCCGGCACCGCCGGCCTGCGCATCGACTCCGGTGGAGCTGACTCGACGCAGTTCGCCGTGTCGGTCGCGCCCGCCCCCGTTGACGGCGACCAGGTAGTCGAGAACGGCGCTGCCCGTGTATTTCTCGAGCAGAACGCGTCCGTCGCCCTCGCCGACAAGGTGCTCGACGCGCAGGTCGCGGAGGACGGCAACGTTCGCTTCGCCATCGGCGAGCAGGCTTCGTAACGCAGCACCCCGTCGTCGCCCCTGACGACGCCCACGAGCACCCCCGGTGCGACGGCCTGTCTCCGTCGGCCCGGGGGTGCTCGTGGCGCATCTGCAATCGCTGGTCGACCCTGACACCGCCTCCGAATGGGTCGAAAGACCCTCGACAGCGGGGTGATCCCTCGGCCAGGCTGGAAGGCATGGCAGTCATCGATAACTCCCGTTTGGCCATCGTCGGAGCAGGGGCGGTGGGCACCGCCCTCGCTTACGCTTCCCTCATTCGTGAGAGCGCGCGCGAGGTGGTGTTGTACGACATCGACGAAGCGCGCGTCAACGCCGAGATTCTCGACCTCGCGCACGGCACCCCGTTCACCGGTTCGAGCGCCGTCAGTGGCGGTGCCGACCTCGACGTGGTGGAGGGGGCCAACGTCGTGGTGATCACAGCCGGTGCCAAGCAACACCCCGGCCAGAGCCGACTCGACCTCGCCGGGGTCAACGTCGAGATCCTGCGCGATCTCATGCCCCGGCTCGTCGAGCGCGCACCCAATGCCGTGTTCATGCTCGTGACGAACCCGTGCGACGTGTTGGCGGTCGCCGCCCAGCGGTTCAGCGAGCTCGAACCCGCTCGGGTGTTCTCGAGCGGCACGGTGCTCGACTCCTCGCGGCTCCGGTGGCGGCTCGCGGAACGCCTCGGCGTGAGCGCCGCAAGCGTGCACGCCATGATCGTCGGCGAGCACGGTGATAGCGAGTTTCCGCTGTGGTCGCAAAGCCGCATAGGCCCGATCCCTATTCGCGAGTGGATCGACGAAGAGGGGGCGAGCCTCACGGTCGAGGAGTTCGACGAGATCGCCGACGAGGTGAAGAACGCCGCATACACCGTCATCGCGGGCAAGGGCGCGACGAACTACGCGATCGGACTGTCCGGCGCGCGTATCGTCGAGGCGATCCTGCATGACGAGGGCGCGATCCTGCCGGTCTCGAGCGTGCTCGACGACTACCGCGGCGTGAGCGGCGTCGCGCTGTCTGTGCCGAGCATCGTCGATGCGCGCGGGGTCTCCCGCGTCATCGACGCGCCATTCTCGGCGGAGGAGGAGCGTCAACTCCATCAGAGCGCGGAGGCGATCCGCGCCTCCCTCGAGGCTCTGGGGCTGTGAGCCGCGTCACCTGACGAGGTCGGCGTACGCCCGATCTGAGACGCCCGCGCGCGTGAGCGCGGCGACGCGGCCGCGGCGGAACCGTTCGATCACCACGGGATCGATGTACGACGAACGCGCCACGGCGCGCGTGTTGCGAAGCGTCTCTGCGACGGTATCCACCGCCGAGAGGATGACGGCGTCCTGCTCGGCGCGGGGGAGCGGCCCCGACCGGGCCAGCACCTGGGCGGCCGTGCGCGAGCCGAGGAGCGTGCGCAGGTCTTTCGGTGTCACGGCGCACCCGCTCGCGATCGACAGGTAGTCGGTGAGCGCTCGTGCGCTGACGCGATGCCGGCCCTCGGCATCGCGCCACTCGGTCAGTCGCACGCGACGACCTCGCGGCACGGCGTCCAGCGCCGCGGCCAGGTCAGCGTCGCGCAGCGTCGCCTGCCAGCGCACGCCCGACTTCGCTGGGAAATCGAGGTGTACCCGAGCGCCGTCGATCTCGACGTGCTGCCACTCCAACGTGAGCGCGCCCACCGTGCCGTGCTCGAGCGCGTACCGTTCGTCGCCGAGTCGAACCCCCAAGGCGTCGATGAGTCGAGCCGCGATCGCCGTGGCGCGGGCCTGCGGATCCTCACCGCGGAGGTCGGTGGTGATGCGTCGGCGCAGGGGTGTCGTACACCCGGCGAGCTCGCGCACGCGGGCGTATTTGCGTCGCTCGGCGCGTTCCGTCCACGCCGGGTGATACCGGTACTGACGCCGTCCGTCGGCGTCCGTCCCGGCGGCCTGGAGGTGTCCGCGCTCATCAGCGCAGATCCACACATCGGTCCAGGCGGGCGGGATGACGAGCGAGGTGATCCGCTCCAGCGTCGCGGGGTCGGTGACAGGCCTGCCGTCCGCGTCAGTGTAGGAATACCCGCGCCCGCGACGGCGCCGCATCATTCCCGGGACGTCGGTCGATGATCGTCGAAGGCGCACCCATCGAGTGTGGGTCCGCGAGTCGGCGAGTGGGCGGTTCCCACAGGCTCCATCGAGGAAGCGCTCAGTCGCGTCCGCGGAATCGCTCGATCTCGCGCCGGTCGCGCTTCGTCGGGCGTCCCGCCCCACGCTCGCGCAGTACCGGCAGAACGCGCTCCTCCTTCGGCGGGGGCGGGGGAGTGCGGTCGTCGTAGTGTTCGGCCGCCTTCGCCGCCGAGGTGCGCTTGACGATGATGCCGGTGACGACGACGATGCGCTCGCCGCCCGGGGTCAGCGCCCGGACCGTGTCTCCGACCTTCACCGGGTGGGCGGGCTTCACCGTCGATCCGTTCACCTTCAGGTGCCCTGCCTTGCAGGCAGCGGTCGCCGCCGAGCGGGTCGAAAACAGGCGAATCGCCCAGGCCCACGCGTCCACGCGTGCCTGTGTCGGCCCGCCAACCCCGCCAGCGGCCATCACGCCGCCCGCGCCTCCGAGATCGCGTCGGCCGCCCGCACGAGCGCGAGGTGCGACAACGCCTGCGGAGTGTTGCCGAGGTGCCGCTCATCGTCGACGTCGTACTCCTCACTGAGCAGCCCCACGTCGTTCGTGATGCCGACCAGCCGGTCCATGAGGGTGACCGCGTCGTCGAGGCGGCCCGAGCGGGCGTACTGCTCGACCAGCCAGAACGCGCAGGTGAGGAACGGATGCTCGTCACCCTCCAATCCATCGACCCCGCTTTCCGTGCGGTAGCGCAGCGGGAGTCCCTTGCGCAGCAGCGTGCGCTCGATCTCGGCGACCGTTCCGAGCATCCGTTCGTCGTCGTAGGGGACGTAGCCGATCTGGGCGAGCTGCAGCAGCGACGCGTCGACCTCGACCGTGTCGTAGTGCTGGCGGTAGTGGCCGCGCTCGTCGTCGAAACCGTGCTCCTCAATCTCGGTGCGCAAGCGCTCGCGAATGGCCTTCCACTCGGCGAGCGGCCCGGTCAGGTCGAACTGCTCGATCGCGCGGATACCGCGGTCGAAGGCTGCCCACAGCATCGCTCGTGAGTGCGTGAAGGTGCGCAGCGGCCCGCGGATCTCCCAAATGCCGTTATCGGCGCGGTCGAGTTGGGTCGCAACCCACTCGAGCAGTCGCACTTGGAGCGACCACGAGAAGTCGTCCTCGTGCACTCCGAGCTCGCGTGCGTCTTCCAGGGCGATCATGAGTTCGCCGAAGATGTCGCCCTGGAATTGGTCGTAGGCGCCGTTTCCGACGCGCACGGGGGAGGAGCCCTCGTAGCCGGGGAGGCTCTCGATCTCGCGCTCGTACAGGTAGCGCTCGCCCGAGAGACCGTACATGATCTGCACGTCTTCCGGGTCGCCGGCGATCGCCCGCAACAGCCAGTCGCGCCACGCGCTTGCCTCGTCCTGGTAGCCGTGGATCATGAGTGCCTCGAGGGTGAGGGCGGCGTCGCGGATCCAGACGTAGCGGTAGTCCCAGTTGCGTCCGCCGCCGATCTCCTCCGGCAGGCTCGTCGTCGGAGCGGCGACAATGCCGCCGGTCGACTCGTGGGTGAGCGCTCGAAGGACGAGCAGCGAGCGGCGCACGTGTTCGTCGTAAGCGCCGGGCGGAGTGCACGTACGCGCCCAGTTCTGCCACCACGCGCGCGTGGTCTCGAGCATCGTGTCCACGTCCTGCGCCTCTCGCGGCGTCTTGTGCGACGGGAACCACGTCAGCACGGTGTCGACGGTCTCGCCCGCGCGCACCGTGAACTCGGCGCGGTGCGCGTGATCGACCGCGGTGAACTGGGGGCCGCGCACGACGACCGCGTCAGGGCCAGCGATGGCGGTGAGTTCCGGGGCATCCTCTGTGCCTGTTTGACGCACCCACGGCATCGCATCGGCGTAATCGAAGCGGATGCGCAGCACCTGTTCGACCGTCACCTCGCCCTCAATGCCGGTCACCCGCCGCACGATGTCGCTCTCGCCGTTCTCGATCGGCATCCAATCGGTGACCTCGATGACACCGGTCGGGGTCTCCCACCGGGTCACGAGCACGAACGTGTCCTCCTCGTAGCGACGCGAGGTGCATTCGATGGCGCCGACCGGGTTCAGCGACCAGTGCCCGTGGCGCTCGTCGCCGAGGATCCGAGCGAGCAGCGACGCCGAGTCGAAGCGCGGCAGGCACAGCCAGTCGATCGATCCGGTGCGGCCGATGAGTGCCGCCGATCGGCAGTCTCCGACGAGGGCATAATTCTCCAGAGGTTCGGCCATGAGAATCATCCAATCAGACGCATCTTCGAGACGGCCTCGATACGGTGACTCGATGCAGTCCGATCAGACGCTCATCATCCTCGGCGCCGGTGGCGACCTCACCAAGCGCCTGTTGGTCCCGGGGCTCGCCGGAGTTCTCGCCCGGAACCCCGAGCTTCGCCTCACCCTCGTCGGGGCGGGCCACAGCGAAAGCGACGACGACGCGTGGCGCGAACTGCTGCGCGACGCGCTCGAAAACGGCCTGGATGCGCTCGGTGACGTTCCCGATGCGTCCGCCGCGAAGGCTGCGATCGACCGCGCCGTCGATCCGGCCCGGTGGCGCACGGTGGACGCGACCGACCGCGGGCAGCTGCGGGGCCTCGTCGCGAGCGCGGAGCATCCGCCGATCCTGTACTTCGCCTTGCCACCCGACATCACCGTGCGGGCCGTCGAGGCGTTGCAGCCCGGCGACCTTCCCGACGGAACCCGCCTCGCCCTCGAGAAGCCCTTCGGCCACGACACCGAGTCGGCCCGAACGCTCAATGCGCTGCTCGCCGAGCGCGTCGCCGACGACCAGGTTTTCCGCGTCGACCACTTCCTCGGCAAGTCGACCGTGCTGAACCTCTTGGGCCTGCGCTTTGCCAACCGGTTGTTCGAGAGCGTGTGGAATCGCGACAACGTCGCCGCCATCGACATCGTCTACGACGAGACGCTCGCGCTGGAGGGCCGCGCCGGCTACTACGACAGCGCGGGGGCGCTCGTCGACATGATCCAGAGCCATCTGCTGCTCGTTGCCGGCTTCATGACGATGGAAGCGCCCGCCGCTCTCGACGCCGACGACCTGCGCGGGTCGCTCGTGCAGGCGCTGCGGGCGATGCGGCCGCTTGCCGACGACCCGGCGCGCGCCTCCCGCCGTGCGCGGTACACGGCGGGTGAGCTCGACGGCGAGAGCGTGCCCGCCTATGCGGACGAAGACGGCGTCGACCCAGAGAACGAGACCGAGACGCTCGCCGAATTCGTCGTCACCGTCGAGAACGCCCGCTGGGCGGGGGTGCCGATCACGCTGCGCAGCGGCAAAGCAGTCGGCGCGCCACGAAAGGACGCGCAGCTGACGCTGCACCCGGTCGCTCACCTCCCGCGGGGCTTTCACGGGGCTTCCGATGCACCGCGCATCATCGTCTCGTTGACGCCCGAGCACCTCACGGTCGACCTCGACCTGAACGGGCCGGGCGATCCGCTGGAGCTCGACCGCGTGCAGCTGGACACCGACTTCGGGTCGGGTGAGCTCACGGCGTACGGCGAGGTGCTCGACGGCATCCTGGCCGCCGATCCGCTGTTGAGCGTTCCCGCCGAGGCCGCTGAACTGTGCTGGGCGCTCGTCGATCCGGTGTTCGCCGCCTGGCGGGATGGCGCGGTACCGCTTGACGAGTACCCGGCTGGCTCGTCCGGCCCCGACGACTGGTCGACGCCGCTTTCCGACCTGTCGCGCGGCTAGGCTCGGCGTCGTGACGCGTGCCCTCATCACCGGTGCCACCGCGGGTATCGGACTCGAATTCGCCCGCCAGCTCGCGGCCCGCGGCGACGACCTTGTGCTGGTCGCCCGCACCGCGAGCAGGCTCGACGACGTCGCGGAGCGGATGCGCTCCCAGCACGGAGTCACCGTCGAGACCCTGGTGGCCGACCTGCACGATTCGGCTGGGGTCGCCGCCGTCGACGCCCGCATCGCGTCCGTGTCTGACCCGGTCGACGTGCTCATCAACAACGCCGGCTACGGAATTGGCGGCGACCTCGCCGCGACCGATGCCGAGGACGAGCAGCGCCACCTCGCGATTCACGTGGCCGTTCCGCTGCGCCTCTCTCAGACGGCTCTGAAGCGGATGCTCGCCGGCGGCGGGGGACGCATCGTCATCGTCTCGAGCGTGGCCGCGTTCACCCCGCGCGGCACCTATGGCGCCGCAAAGGCCTGGGGTGTGTCGTTCGCCCGCTGGGCGAACCTGAGTTATCGCCGCCGTGGCGTGAGCGTCACAGCGGTGGCGCCCGGATTCGTGCGCACCGAGTTCCATGAGCGCATGGGGGTCGACGTCTCCGGCATCCCCAAGGCGCTGTGGCTAGACGCCCCGACAGTTGTTCGGCAGTCGTTGCGGGCGATCGATCGCGGCCGCAGTGTCGTCATTCCGACCGTGCGGTGGACGATCATCGCGGGACTTGCCCGCATCCTGCCCGACTCGCTGTCGGCGGCGGGGCAGTTCCGCTCGCGCTAAACGGCGACGGGGTGGGCTTCGCCGGCGAGCGACGCCTTCCAGGCGACGAGCGCGCGCACGGTGTCGCTCTCGTCGGCTGCGAGACGTTCCATGGCGTCGGCGGGCACGAAGTAGTTGATCGCGACCCACGCGCGCACCTGCTCATCGGGATCGGCGGCGAGGGTGCGCAGCACATCGCACGGCGTGCGCTCGTTACGGGCGAGACAGCTGCGCACGCTCGCCTCGGGGTCGTGGGCCAGCGCCTCGTACACCTCGTCGGGGGCGTGGTACGACAGCGCGGCGCTCTCACGGATGCGCGGGTCGTCGCTCGCGGCCAGCCGACGAATGCGCTCCCGCTTGGAGTCGGTCACCGTGGGGGAGAGGAACTGCGCCACCGGCTCGGTTCCGAGCTGCATCGCGGGGGCGTTCTCGGCGAGCTGGCGCTTCTGCGCGGGGGTGTTGAACCGGATGCACGACATGCCAGGTACGGTAACCCTCGCCCGCCGTTTCCGGCGACTGCGGCACGGCGCGTACAGCGAACTCTGCGCTGTCTCTCCCTCGGGCCCGCAGGAGCGCGTCACTAGACTGTGGCCGTGTCCGAGCCCGCGCCCGCCTCGCCCGTGGTGAGCGACCGCGTCTGGACCGTCCCGAACGCGTTGAGCGCGCTGCGTCTGCTGCTCGTCCCCGTCTTCTTCGTGCTCGTCGTCGTTGGCGAAGATGTCGCGGCTCTCATCGTGATCGTGGTGTCCACCGTCAGCGACTGGGCCGACGGGGTGATCGCCCGACGCTTCGGCCAGATCACGAAGCTCGGCCAACTCCTCGATCCGGCCGCCGACCGGCTCTTCATCATGGCGGCCGTCCTGGGTCTCGCCGTGCGAGGGGTCGTCCCCTGGTGGCTCGTCGTCGTCATCATCGGTCGCGACGTCTTTCTGGTCGTGCTCGGTGTCGTGCTCGCCCAGCACCGATTCGGGCCGCTGCCCGTTCATCACCTCGGCAAAACCGCGACCTTCGCACTGTTCTACGCGCTGCCCATCCTCGTCCTCGGGCAGGCCTTCCCGTCCCTCGCGGCCGTATCTGATCCCATCGGCTGGGCCTTCGCCCTGTGGGGGGCCTTCCTGTACTGGTGGGCGGGCCTGCTATACCTGCGCCAAACGCGTGTCCTCATCCGTGAACACCCCCTCGACAGAGCAGATGCATCGGATACGCTGGCACGCAGGAGGATGACGGATGGCTGACAACACGGCAGGCGGCGAACGCGAGTACCGCCCGCAAGACACGACGGTGCACTACGGGCCCGAATTCGCCGCGCAATTGGCGGCGATGGAAGCCGGTGTGCGCACGGGCGAGCTGGACATCATCAGCGCCCTTCCGTCGGGTTCAGCCGTGCTCATCGTGCGCCGCGGTCCGAACACCGGCGCGCGATTCCTGCTCGACGGCGACCAGACGATCGCCGGTCGCCATCCCGACGCCGACATCTTCCTCGACGACGTGACGGTGTCACGCAAGCATGCGGAATTCGTGCGTTCGGGTACCCGATTCGCCGTTCGTGACCTCGGTTCCCTGAACGGCACGTTCTACAACGGCGAGCGTATCGACGACACCGTCCCCCTCGTCGACGGCGCCGAGGTGCAGGTGGGCAAGTTCCATCTGACCTTCTACTCGTCGCGCCACGACCAGCCCCAGGGCGCCTGATGCCCGCACGGTCGTCCGCTGAGGCGCGACGGCCGGCGACAGCGGGGCTGCTGTCGATCGGCCAGGTGCTTGCCAAACTCAGTCCCGAGTTCCCCGACCTGACGCCCTCGAAGCTGCGGTTCTTGGAGGAACGCAACCTGGTGGCACCCGAGCGAACCGACTCGGGCTACCGAAAATTCTCGGCAGCGGACGTGGATCGCCTCCGCTTCATTCTCACCATGCAGCGCGATCACTACCTGCCGTTGAAGGTCATTCGCGAGCACCTCGACGACCTTGACGCCGGGCGCACGCCGCGCTTGCCGGTCGGCCTCGACGTAGCGGTCCCGTCGATCCTCTCGAGCGACCATCGCTACAGCCGCGAGGAGCTCATTCGCGAGGCGCAGGCGACGCCCGGTCTGCTCAGCGACGCGATCAGCGCATCCCTGATCGCTCCGGGGGACACCTTCGGTGACGACGCGGTGCCGGTGTTGCGCGCGCTCGTGGAACTGCAGCGCACCGGCATCGAGCCCCGCCACCTGCGCGGCTTCCGCGCCTCCGCGGAGCGTGAACTGGGCCTCATCGAGAGCGCACTGATCCCCGTCTCCCGCCGCAACGACGCCTCCAGTCGTGCGAAGGCCGCAGAACTGGCTCGCGAGATCGCCAGCCAGCTCGAAATCGTGCGATCCAGCCTGATCCGTTCGGCGCTCGGCAGGCTACAGTCGTAGGGAGGCCCGACACGCCGACGTGTCGTCGGCGGATCTCGCGGCCAGCGCGTCTTGCGCTCGCTAGGGTGAAGGGCGTGACGCCAAGTGTCACGTTAAGACTGAAGGTTAGGTACGCGCCATGACGGACAGCAGCCGCCGCGACGAACGCTACGAACTCGAACTGCTCTTCACCGACGGCCTGCCCGATCTCGACGATGAGGCAGGATACCGCGGCGCTGTCGCCGCACGTGCCGCCGGCATCTCGTACCGCCAGCTCGATTACTGGGCACGCACACAACTCGTCGAGCCGACCGTCCGCGGCGCCTCCGGTTCGGGCACGCAGCGCCTCTACGGCTTCCGCGACATTCTCGTGCTGAAGCTAGTGAAGCGGCTGCTCGATACCGGCATTTCGCTGCAGCAGATTCGCACGGCCGTCGAGCAGCTGCGCGAATCCGGCGTGCATGACCTGGCCCAGACGACCCTCATGAGCGACGGGGCGAGCGTCTACCTCTGCACCTCCAATGACGAGGTCATCGACCTCGTCAGCCGCGGCCAGGGCGTTTTCGGCATTGCCGTCGGCAAGGTATTGCGCGAGGTCGAGACCGAACTCATCGACCTCGATGCCAGCCCGACTGCCGACCCCAAAGACGAGCTCGCCGCTCGCCGCGCGACCCGCGCCAGCTAGCCACACGGCTCCGTGCCGACCCGGTGACATCCGGGCCGCTTGCTCGCGCGCCGGTGCGAGCCCTCTACTGCTGGGCGTACTCGCCGATGCGCGCCGTGCGCATCACGCGGTCGAGGAGTTGGTCGAAGTTGCGCGCCATCTCCTGAGAGCTTTCGCCCGGCCATACGTGCAGCGGCTTCGCGGCACCCTGTGCCTGCTGGAGCGACGTGCGCTCGGGCAGCTGCGGGGCGAGCACCAGCGGGCCGAACATGTCGCGCAGCTCCTTGATGCGGAACTGGTGCTCGAGGCTTTGCACACGTGCACGGTTCACGACAATGCCGAGCGGCTGCAGACGCGGAGACAATCCGCGACGGATTTCTTCGATCGCGCGCAGCGCGCGGTCGGCGGCGGCGACAGAAAACAGGCCGGGCTCCGTGACGACCATGACCCGATCGCTCGCCGCCCACGCCGTGCGGGTGAGGGCGTTCAACGAGGGGGCGCAGTCGACGAGTACGAGGTCATATTCATTCTCGATGTGCGCGAGAGCCTCTTCGAGTTTCCAGATCTCACGAATCGAGGGGTGCGGCCCGTCGAAGTTGATGGCGCTGGGGCTGCCGATGAGCACGTCGACCTTTCCCGGTCGTCCACGCGTCCAGCCCGACGGGGCAATCGCCTGGCGAACGATGCGCTCTTTCGGCGAGGCCAGCACGTCGGCGATCGTCAGCCGGCCGGCGATCTGAATGTCCATGCCCGTGGACGCATCTGACTGCGGGTCGAGATCGACGACGAGAGTGCGCAGGCCCCGTGAGAACGCGGCCGACGCGAGCCCAAGGGTCACCGTCGTCTTGCCGACGCCTCCCTTGAGGGAGCTGATGCTCAGTACGTGCACGGAAGAAGACCCTACCTTCACTAGGCTATGGAACGCGTGCATCCGCACCGTTCGCGGACGTCCCCGGCCACCACCCCCGACGCGACGCTTCGGCGTCGTGCCAGGAAGGACGCAATGTTTCAGAAGATCCTCGTCGCTAATCGTGGAGAAATCGCTATCCGGGCGTTTCGCGCCGCGGTTGAGCTGGGCGCCAAGACGGTCGCCGTGTTTCCCTACGAAGATCGCAACTCGTTTCACCGGCTGAAGGCCGACGAGGCGTATCAGATCGGTGAGGAAGGCCACCCGGTTCGGGCCTACCTGAACGTTGACGAGATCATTCGCGTCGCGAAGCTCTCGGGTGCCGACGCGATCTACCCGGGCTACGGGTTCCTCAGCGAGAACCCCGACCTGGCCGAGGCGGCGCGCGCCAACGGCATCGCGTTCATCGGCCCGCCCCGCGAGGTGCTCGAGATGGCCGGAAACAAGGTGTCGGCCAAAGAGAAGGCGATCGCCGCAGGGGTTCCCGTTCTGAAGTCGAGCCCCGCAACCACCGACATCCAGGTTCTCCTCGATGCCGCCGACGAGATCGGATTCCCCGTCTTCGCGAAGGCCGTCGCCGGTGGTGGCGGGCGAGGGATGCGTCGGGTCGAGACCCGCGAGGAACTGCGGCCCGCGCTCGAGGCCGCCATGCGCGAAGCCGACAGCGCGTTTGGCGACCCCACCATGTTCCTCGAACAGGCCGTCGTGCGCCCCCGACACATCGAGGTGCAGATCCTCGCCGACGCACACGGTGAGACCGTGCACCTGTTCGAACGCGACTGCTCGATTCAGCGCCGCCACCAGAAGGTGGTCGAGATTGCGCCCGCCCCGAACCTCGACGACAGCATCCGCGAGGCGATGTACCGCGACGCGGTCGCCTTCGCGAAGTCGATCGGCTACGTCAACGCCGGCACCGTCGAGTTCCTGCTCGACACGGCAGGCGAGCGAGCCGGGCAGCACGTCTTCATCGAGATGAACCCGCGCATCCAGGTCGAGCACACCGTGACCGAGGAGGTCACGGATGTCGACCTCGTGCGCGCGCAGATGCTGATCGCCGCGGGCGAGTCGCTCGAGAACCTGGGCCTGCGCCAAGACCAGATTCACCTGCGCGGAGCGGCGCTGCAGTGCCGCATCACGACCGAAGACCCGGCGAGCGGGTTCCGCCCCGACACCGGCAAAATCACGACGTACCGCTCGCCGGGTGGCGCGGGTGTGCGTCTCGACGGCGGCACGATCGCGGCCGGCGCCCAGGTCAGCCCGCACTTCGACTCGATGCTTGCCAAGATGACCTGTCGCGGGCGCGACTTCGCCACCGCCGTGAACCGCGCGAAGCGGGGACTCGCCGAGTTCCGTATTCGCGGCGTCACCACGAACATCCCGTTCTTGCAGGCGGTGCTCGACGACCCGGCGATCATCGCCGGCGACCTCGCGACCTCGTTCATCGATGAGCGTCCCCAGCTGGTCACGATGAACCCGTCGAAGGACCGCGGCACGAAGATGCTGACGTGGCTCGCCGACGTCACCGTCAATCAGCCGAACGGCGCGGGGGAGGGCGTCATCGACCCGGCAGTGAAGCTGCCCGCCGTCGACCTCAGCCTGCCTGCGCCCGCGGGCTCGCGCGACCGCCTGCGCGAGCTCGGCCCGGCCGGCTTTGCCGCCGCGCTGCGGGCGCAGACCGCTCTCGCCGTCACCGACTCAACCTTCCGCGACGCCCACCAGTCGTTGCTCGCGACCCGCGTGCGCACCCGCGACCTGGTCGCCGTCATGCCCCACGTCGCCCGACTGACCCCCGAGCTCCTGAGCGTCGAGGCGTGGGGTGGCGCGACCTACGACGTGGCCTTGCGTTTCCTTGGCGAAGACCCGTGGCAGCGACTCGCCGCCATGCGCGAGGCACTGCCGAACGTCGCAATTCAGATGCTGCTGCGCGGCCGCAACACGGTGGGCTACACGCCGTACCCGACCGAGGTCACCGACGCGTTCGTGCGCGAGGCCGCGGCGACCGGCGTCGACATCTTCCGCATCTTCGACGCCCTCAACGACGTTGACCAGATGCGCCCGGCGATCGACGCGGTCCTCGAGACGGGCACCACGATCGCCGAGGTGGGCATGTGCTACTCCGGCGACCTGCTGAACCCCGCCGAGGACCTGTACACGCTCGACTACTACCTGCGCCTCGCCGAACGCATCGTTGAGGCCGGCGCCCACGTGCTTGCGATCAAAGACATGGCGGGCCTCCTGCGCGCCGGCGCCGCCGAGAAGCTCGTCGCCGCGTTGCGCGAACGCTTCGACGTGCCCCTGCACGTGCACACGCACGACACCGCGGGCGGCCAGCTGGCGACGCTTCTTGCAGCCTCGCGTGCCGGCGCGGACGCGGTCGACGCGGCGAGCGCGCCCATGGCGGGCACGACGTCTCAGCCCGCGCTGTCGGCCCTCGTCGCAGCCCTCGCGCACACGGAGCGCGACACCGGTCTCGATCTCGGCGCCGTCAGCGACCTCGAGCCCTACTGGGAGGCGGTGCGACGCGCATACAAGCCGTTCGAGTCGGGCCTGCCCGGGCCGACGGGACGCGTGTACCACCATGAGATCCCGGGTGGGCAGCTGTCGAACCTGCGCCAGCAGGCCATCGCTCTCGGCCTCGGCGACCGCTTCGAGCTCATCGAGGACTGGTATGCCGCGGCGAACCGCATCCTCGGCCGGCCGACGAAGGTGACTCCGTCGTCGAAGGTGGTCGGTGACCTCGCGCTGCAAATGGCCGCCGCGGGAGCCGACCCTGACGACTTCGAGCAGAACCCGCAGAACTACGACATCCCCGACTCGGTGATCGGCTTCATGGCTGGCGAGCTCGGCGATCTGCCGGGCGGATGGCCCGAGCCGTTCCGCACCAAGGTTCTCGAGGGGCGCACCGTGAAGCCCGGGCTCACCGAGCTCACCGACGACCAGCGCGCCGCGCTCGACGGATCGACCGACGAGCGTCGCCTCATGCTGAATCAGCTGCTGTTCGCCCAGCCCACGCAGCAGTTCCTCCAGGTGCGGGAGCAGTACGGCGACGTGTCCGTGCTGGCAACCCCCGACTATCTGTACGGCCTGAAGCCGGGCGAAGAGCACGTCATCGAGATGGAGCGCGGCGTCACCCTGTTCATGGGTCTCGAGGCGATCAGCGAGGCGGACGAAAAGGGCATGCGAACGGTTATGGCCACGCTCAACGGCCAGTTGCGTCCCGTGCTCATTCGCGACCGCTCGGTCGCCGTCGATTCCGCCTCGGCCGAGAAGGCGGACCCGGGGAAGCCCGGCCACGTCGCCGCGCCCTTCAGCGGCGTCGTCACGCTGCAGGTCGACGAGGGCGACGAGGTTGAGGCGGGCGCCACCATCGCGACGATTGAGGCGATGAAGATGGAGGCGGCCATCACGACCCCGATTGCGGGCACGGTCGAGCGTCGAGCGATTCCCTCTACGCAGCAGGTGGAGGCCGGGGACCTGCTCGTCGTCGTCGCCGGGACGTAGACACCCGGGTCAGTGAGCGGGGCGAAGACCCCGCTACACTGGCGTGTCGAACTTCGGAAGGAGGCCGCATGGCCGAGAAACGCGACGCATCAGGCGACGTCTCGACCGACGTGGTCGGGGCAACCACACCCCGCACCGTCAATGACGGCGTCGAGCCCGGCGGCGGAAGCGAGTTTATTGCCGCTGTGCCCGAGTCTCTTACCATCGACGTCGCGCTGCCCGAACCGACACCTGACGAGGCTCCCGACCCGACCGCGGAGCTCGCTGCGCGCGGCGTTGACCCGCAGATCGTCGAGATGCTGCAGACGGGCGCTACGACCATCCAGCTCGGTGACCAGCAGCTCGCCAGCGCCCTGACCCAGCCCGACCTCAGCGACATCGACCCGGCTGATCTCCCCGCCGACCTGTCGGGCCGCGTCATGTACGGGGACCACCAGCCCGAACCAGCGGGAATGCTGACGGCCGACCGCCTGCTCGACCCGAAGCGTTCCCGCCCGAACGGCCCCGAAGGCGCTTGGCCGCGGTTCGTGTACCTGAGCACGTTCAAGCAGGTCAACATCGGCGACTCGCGTCGCGTTCGCGAGCGTAAAGAATTGGATGCGCGCATCGCGCAGCCGCTCGGTCTCAATGCCCGCTTCGTGCCCGTGCTGACCCGCAAGGGTGGCGTCGGCAAGACGACCGTGACCACTCTTCTCGGCATGGCGCTGGCTTCCGTGCGCGAAGACCGCGTCATCGCCATCGATGCCAACCCCGATCGCGGAACGCTCGCCGAGCGCGTTGCGAAGCAGACACGCTCCACGGTGCGTGACGTCGTCAACCGCGCCGCGTCCGTCGGTGCCTACAACGACTTCTCGACCTTTGTGTCGCGCGACGCGACGCGACTGGACGTGCTCGCCAGCGACACCGATCCGTTGCTGTCCGAAGCGTTCGACGCCGACGACTACAACGTCGTCGCCGACCTCGCCGCGCGCTACTACTCGATTGTCTTGACCGACTGCGGTACGGGAATTGTGCACTCGGTCATGCGTCCCACCCTCGAGCGCGCTGACTCCGTCGTCATCGTGTCGGGCGGCAGCGTCGACGAGGCGCGCCTTGCCAGCGAGACGCTGACCTGGCTGGAGGCCAACGGCTACGACGAGCTGGTGCGCAACGCAGTTGTCGCGATCAACACCGCCACCCAGGGCACCAACCTCGTGAAGCTCGAAGAGATCGAGGCGCACTTCGCCTCGCGCGTGCGCGAGATCGTGCGCATCCCCTACGACGAGGTGCTGGCTGCCGGCTCCGTCGTGAAGTGGAAAGACCTGAAGCCGTACACCCGCCACGCGGCTCGTGAGCTCGCCGCGCTGGTGGTCGAGGGCATTCCGCGCGACGAGTACTGATCGCGCACGATGACCGTCCGCCCCATTCGCCTCTTCGGCGACCCCGTGTTGCGCTCGCGCACCGATCGTGTCGTCCACTTCGATGCGTCGTTGCGCGCGCTCGTTGCCGACCTGCTCGACACGGTGCAGGTTCCGGGGCGCGCGGGCGTCGCCGCGAACCAGATCGGCGTGGGGCTTGCCGTGTTTAGCTACAACATCGATGGTGACCTCGGCTACGTCATCAATCCGCAGCTCGTCGAGGTGCGTGGCGACGCCGTGTCCGTCGACGAGGGGTGCCTGTCGGTTCCCGGGCTCGCCTACCCGCGCCGGCGTCACCCGTGGGCGCGCGTCGAGGGCGTCGACCTGGACGGCAACGCCGTCGCCGTCGAGGGGGAGGGGTTGCTCGCCCAGGCGCTGCAGCACGAGACGGACCACCTCGAGGGTCGGGTGTACGTCGAGGGCCTCGAGCCGGAACTGAAGCGCGAGGCGATGCGGGCGATCAGGACCGCCGACTGGTTCCAGCGGCCCTGACCACGCGCATCCCGTGCGGTGTCGCGCTACTGCGCGAGTGAGATTCCCTGGGTCTCGGGCGAGGCCGAGTACAGCCCGTCGATCACCGACGCGAAGTCTTTCGTGATGACGTGGCGCTTGATGCTCATCTTTGGCGTGAGGTGCCCCGAGGCCTCCGTGAACTCGGTCGCGAGAATCACAAACTTGCGAATGGACTCGGCGCGCGACACGCGGGCGTTCGCGACGTCGATCGCGCTCTGCACCTCGGCAAGCACCTTAGGGTGCTGAGCGGCGTCGGCGAGCGTCATCTGCGCATCCTCGCCGTTGTTGTTGAGCCACACCGGCAGCATCTCGGGGTCGAGCGTGATGAGGGCCGAGACGAACGGCTTCTGGTCGCCCACCACGACGACCTGGCCGACGATCGGGTTCGCGCGGATCGGGTCTTCGAGAACGGCGGGGGCGACGTTCTTGCCGCCCGCGGTCACGATGATCTCCTTCTTGCGGCCCGTGATCGTGAGGTAGCCGTCGGCGTCGATCGTGCCGATGTCGCCGGTGCGGAACCAGCCGTCCTCCGTCATGACCTCGGCTGTCGCCTCAGGTTTCTTCCAGTAGCCGGCGAACACGTTGTTGCCGGAGATGAGAATCTCGCCGTCGTCGTCGAGGGCGATTCCGACGCCCGGAAGCGCCGGGCCGACCGTGCCGATCTTGAAGTTGTTGACAAGGTTCACCGAGGCGGGAGCCGTCGTTTCGGTGAGGCCGTAGCCCTCCAGGATGCGCACGTTCAGGGCGCGGAAGAAGTGCCCGAGACGCGTGCCGAGCGGCGCCGAGCCCGACACGGCGTACTGCACGCGGCCGCCCATCGCGTTCTTCAGCTTCGAGTACACGAGCTTGTCGAACAGCATGAACTGCAGCTTCAGGCCAAGCGGCACCGAGTCGGTGTCGAGAGCCTTCGAGTAGGCGACAGCGGTGTCGGCGGCCCTGCGGAAGATCTTTCCCTTACCGCCGGCCTCGGCCTTCTGCTCGGCCGAGTTGTAGACCTTCTCGAACACCCGCGGAACGGCGAGCAGGAAGGTCGGCTTGAACGAGCCGAGCGCGGGCAAGAGCTGCTTCGTGTCGGCCTGGTGACCGACCTTGATGCCGCCGTGCACGCAGATGATCGAGATGAAGCGCGCAAACACGTGCGCAGTCGTGATGAACAGCAGGGTCGATGCGCCGGGCGCGAAGACCTCCTTCATCGCGATGCGGGCGTTGCGCGACAGCTCGACGAAGTTCGAGTGCGTCAGCATGACGCCCTTCGGCACTCCCGTCGAGCCGGAGGTGTAGATGAGGGTCGCGAGGTCACTGCCGACTGCCGCCGTGCGTCGCGCCTCGACGGCCTCGTCGGTGACGTCCGTGCCGTCGGCGGCGAGCTTGTCGAGCGCGCCGAGGTGCATCTGCCACACGTGGCCGATGCTCGGCACGTCGCTGGCGATCTCGTCGAAGCGCGAGTAGTGCTCGGCGGTCTCGACGATCAGGTGGTGCGCCTCAGAGTCTTCGAGGATGTACTGGATCTGGCTCGGCGAACTCGTCTCGTAGATCGGGACGAGGACGGCGCCGGCGAACCACGCCGCGAAGTCGACCAGGGTCCACTCGTAGCGGGTCTTGCACATGAACCCGATCTTCTCGCCGGGCTCGACGCCCGCGGCGATGAAGCCCTTGGCCAGAGCGACCACCTGCGTGTGAAACTCGGCGGCCGTGACGTCACTCCAGCCGCCGTCGGCGGTCGGAAGGGCGAACAGCGCATCATCGGGCGCCTGGGCGACGCGGTCGACAAGCAGGTCAGTAGTGTTCGCGTCGGGGTCGGGGGTCACGACGGCCGGGACGACAAATTTTTTCACGGCAGCTCCTCTGGCACCGGGTCTGGTCTGGGGCGGTTCGACCAGCCTACCGGCGCGACCTCGCCACGCGCTGACTGCTCACCACCGATAGAGTTTCGAGCCGTGCATGCAATCGGAATCGACATTGGCGGGACGAAGATCGCCGGCGCCCTCGTGGCCGACGACGGCACGATTCTCGCCGAGGAACGCCGGCCCACGCCGGCCACCGACCCGTCGGCGATCGTCGAGATCGTGGCCAGCATGGTCGAGCGGTTGAGCGAGGGGCACACCGTGATCGCGACCGGCGTCGCCGCCGCCGGCTTCATCGACGCTGCGCAGTCGACCGTGTACTACGCCCCCAACATCTCGTGGCGTAACGAGCCGTTCCGCGACCGCCTGCGTGCCCGTCTCGGCATGGACGTCACGATCGATAACGACGCGAACGCTGCCGGCTGGGCCGAGTTCCGCTATGGCGTCGCTCGTGACGCCCACGACATGACGATGCTGACGATCGGCACGGGCGTCGGCGGCGCGATCGTCACCGGCGACCGCCTGCTGCGCGGCGGCTTCGGAACGGCGGGCGAGCTGGGGCACCTGCGCATCGTGCCGGACGGGCTTCCCTGCGGCTGCGGCGCTCGTGGCTGCATCGAGCAGTACGGCTCGGGCCGGGCACTCTTGCGTATGGCGAACGAGATCGCCGACGCTGGCGGCATCGGCCACGCTCTCGCCGTCGCCCGCGAGGAGGCTGGAGGCACCCTGACGGGTGGGATGCTCGCGCAGTTCCTCGAGGACGGCGATCCGGGCGCTCACCACGCCCTCCGCCAGCTGGGGCTCTGGCTTGGTCAGGCGTGCGCCAGCCTCAGCGCGGTGCTGGATCCCGAGATGTTCGTCTTCGGCGGCGGTGTCTCCGTCGCGGGCGACGCGCTGCTCGATCCGGTGCGGGAGGCCTACCTCGCTCACCTTCCCGCGCGTGGCTACCACCCCGAGCCCGAGTTCGTCGTCGCCGAGCTGGTCAACGACGCCGGCGTCGTCGGCGCGGCCGACCTTGCGCGCATTCACGCTGAGTCCATCGGCGCGGCGCCGCGGGGTTAGGCTGGGTGGCGGCCGAGCGAGGGGAGCAACGATGTTCTACTGGTTGATGAAGAACCTGGTCATCGGCCCCATCCTGCTCACGGTTTTTCGTCCGTGGGTGCGGGGCATCGACAACGTTCCCCGTTCTGGCCCGGTGATCCTCGCGAGCAACCACCTGTCCTTCGTCGATTCGATCTTTTTGCCACTCGTTCTGGACCGACGCGTCGTGTTTCTCGCCAAGAGCGACTACTTCACCGGCAAGGGCATCAAGGGGTGGCTGACGCGCGTGTTCTTCCAGGCCTCCGGACAGCTCCCCATTGACCGCTCTGGCGGCAAGGCGTCGGAGGCCTCGCTCAACACCGGGCTTCGCGTGCTCGCGGAGGGCAAGGCGCTCGGCATCTATCCTGAGGGCACCCGCAGCCCCGACGCCATCCTGTATCGGGGCCGCACGGGCGTGGCCCGCATGATCCTCGAATCCGGTGCCCCGGTCATCCCGGTTGCGATGATCGATACCGAGAAGGTCATGCCGATCGGTACCCGCGTGCCGAAGGTGGTGCGCCCCGGCATCGTGTTCGGCGAGCCCCTCGACTTCAGCCGCTTCGCTGGCATGGAAAGTGACCGCTTCGTGTTGCGCTCGGTGACCGACGAGATCATGTACGAACTGGGTCGGCTGTCCGGCCAGGAATATCGGGACGTGTACGCCACCACCGTGCGCGACAAGCGTCCCGCCCACGTCCGCTGACCCGCGGCGGGCACACTCATTCCGCTGGGCTAGGCTCGAACAGCGCGCTCGCCCGCGCCATCCACCCCCTCTTTCTGCACTGGAGTACCGCCTGTGGTCGACCCGACCGAACCTGTGATCGCCGCTGACCCCGACATCGTTGCGGGGCTCGACCACTGGCGCACGCTGCCGATCAAACAGCAGCCCCAGTGGCCGGACGCCGCGGCGGCAGAGGCGGCCTCCGCTGAACTCGGCACCCTTCCGCCGCTGGTGTTCGCCGGCGAGGTCGACAACCTGCGCGACCGCCTGGCGCGCGCGGCGCGCGGCGAAGCCTTCCTCCTGCAGGGCGGCGACTGCGCCGAGACCTTTGCGGGTGCGACCGCCGACCAGATTCGCAACCGGGTGAAGACGATCCTGCAGATGGCGGTCGTGCTCACCTACGGTGCGTCGATGCCGGTCATCAAGATGGGCCGCATGGCCGGCCAGTTTGCGAAGCCCCGCTCGAGCGACTCTGAGACGCGCGGCGATGTCACGCTGCCCGCCTACCGTGGCGACATCGTCAACGGTTACGACTTCACCCCCGAGTCGCGTGCCGCCGACCCGCGCCGAATTGTGCAGGGCTACCACACGGCCGCGGCAACGCTGAACCTGATCCGTGCCTTCACGCAGGGTGGTTTCGCCGACCTGCGCATGGTGCACTCGTGGAACAAGGGCTTCGCCGCGAACCCGGCCAACCAGCGCTACGAGGGCCTCGCGAAGGAGATCGACCGCGCCATCAAGTTCATGGAGGCGGCGGGCGCCGACTTCGACGAGCTGAAGCGTGTCGAGTTCTACTCGAGCCACGAGGGCCTGCTCATGGACTACGAGCGCCCGATGACCCGCATCGACTCGCGCACGGGGCTGCCGTACAACACGAGCGCCCACTTCCTCTGGATCGGCGAGCGCACCCGCGAGCTCGACGGCGCGCACGTCGACTTCTTCAAGCGCATCCGCAATCCCATCGGCGTGAAGCTCGGGCCGTCGACGACGCCCGAGACGATGGAGCGCCTCATCGACGTGCTTGACCCCGATCGCGAACCGGGCCGCCTCACCTTCATCACGCGCATGGGTGCCGGCAAGATCCGGGATGCTCTGCCCCCGCTTCTCGAGGCCATTAAGGGCATGGACGCGAACCCGCTGTGGGTGACCGACCCCATGCACGGCAACGGCCTCACCACCCCCACCGGCTACAAGACGCGTCGCTTCGACGACGTCGTCGACGAGGTCAAGGGCTTCTTTGAGGCGCACCGCGCGGCCGGCACGCACCCCGGCGGTATCCACGTCGAGCTCACGGGCGACGACGTCACCGAGTGCCTCGGCGGCAGCGAGATGATCGACGAGGCGACGCTGGCAACGCGCTACGAGTCGCTGTGCGACCCGCGCCTGAACCACATGCAGTCGCTCGAGCTGGCGTTCCTCGTCGCGGAGGAGCTCAGCGCGAGCTGACCCGTTCGCCCGCGCAGGAACTTCCGCTCGGGGCGTCTAGACGAACGCCTCGATGATGATCGTCGAGCCCCGCACGGCGCTGCCGTCCTGTGACGGGATGACGTTCTGCACGCTCGTGAAGTTCCAGAGGAAGCTCTCGGGCACGTTCGTGCGCACGTCGACGCCGAACTCGGCGGCGCGCAGCGCCTCGATCGCCTCGTTGATGCTGAGCCCGATCACGTCGGGAATCTCCACGAGGTCGGGGCCGCGCGAGACGACCAGCGGCAGCGTGTCGCCCGGCTGAATGACCTCCGGCAGATCGCCGTAGCCCAGCACAGAGCCCGCCGCGATGTCGTTGTCGAACGTTTCGGTCGCGACGGTGGAGCCGAGGCCTCGACGATCGAGCTCCGCCTGGGCGGCGTCGAGAGTGAGGCCACGAACTTCGGGAATCGAGCCGACCGAGACGAGCAATGACACGGGCGTGCCGCGGAACGAGTCGGCGCCCGCCGCGAGGGGGGAACCCTCCGCATCGCGAACCTCCAGGACCGAGCCGTCGCCGATCTCACCGTCGAAGCGCTCGGCGCGCTCCTCGGCGACGACAAAACCCGCGTCCTCGAGAATCGCCCGGGCGTCCGCTTCGGGCTGGCCACGCACGTCGGGAACGGTCGTCGGCTCGGCGCCTTCCGAGACCACGAGAGTGACCTCGGTTTCGCGCGGAACCGCCTCGCCGGCGGGGGGATCCGTGCGAATGACGAGCCCCGCATCCACGTCGAGGGAGAACTCGCGCACCGTCTCGCTCGCGACAAGGAGTCCCTCGTCGGCGAGGATCACCCGGGCGTCCGCCTCGGCGGCGCTGCGCAGCTCAGGGATCGTCACCGAGCCGCCCGGTCCACTGGAGAACCACCAGCCGGCGACGGCCGCGAGCCCGGCGACGAGGAGAACGACGAGCATGATCGCGATGCCGCGGCGGCGACGCGCGGGGGCGGCAAGCGCGAGCCGTTGACTGGGCGTACCAGGATCGGCGGGCGGCGCGGCAGCCGCACCCGCGGGCGCGATGACCTGCGTCTCGGCCGTCATCGCCGCGGCCGAGGTGGACAGGGGAGGCAGCACCATCGTCTGCTGCGGGCCCGTGGCGACGATCGAGGTCGCGAGTGAGCGCGAGGTGTCGCGCAGCTGCTCGAGAAGCGCGCGCGCATCCGCCGGGCGATCCGCGGGATCGCGCGCGGTCGCCCACAGCACCAGCTCGTCGAGTTCGGCCGGGACGTCGGGATTGACGGTGCTGGGGGCCGGCACCGAGTCGTTCGCGTGTTGGTAGGCGATCTGCATCGGCTGCTCGCCCTTGAACGGCTGCTCACCGGTGAGCATCTCGAACATCATGATGCCGAGCGCGTAGATGTCGCTGCGGGTGTCGGCGACGCCGCGGGTGATGAGCTCGGGGGAGAGGTAGGCGATCGTGCCGAGCAGCGCCGCGCCCGTCGCGGTGTTGGCGCTGGCGGCGCGCGCGAGACCGAAGTCGCCGATCTTGATGCGGCCGTCGTCCGCCAGCAACACGTTCTCGGGCTTCAGATCGCGGTGCACGATGGCGGCCTTGTGGGCCGCCGAGAGCCCCGCGAGCACTGCCTCGCCGATGTCGAGCGTCTGCTCGGGGGTGAGCGCGCCGTACTCCTGCAACAGCTCGCGCAGGGTGATGCCGGGCAGATACTCCATGACGAGGTAGGCCGACTCGTGGTCCTGTCCCTGGTCGAAAACATTGACGACGTTTGGATGCGCGAGGCGAGCGGCGCTGCGCGCTTCCTGGATGAAGCGCTCCTTGAATTGGCTGTCGTCAGCGAGGTGCCCGTGCATGATCTTGACCGCGACGAGGCGGTCGAGCCGCTGATCGGTGGCGAGGTACACGGTCGCCATGCCGCCCCGAGCGATGCGGGAGCGCACGTGGTAGCGACCGTCGATCAGCCGGCCGATCAACGGGTCTCCGGGCGCGGCGCTCACGCCCTCGAGTGTAGGTGTCGCTCAGGTGCGAGCAGGCCGCGCCACACGGGTTAGCCGAGTTGTGCGAGCCACGCCCAGGCGCTCGTTTCCCACTTGGCGTAGGCGTCGGGGTAGGCCGAGATTTGCACCGCCTGCGCGGCGACCGTGAGCGACATTGACTGCCACCCGCGGATGTCGAGAAGACCCCTGGTGCGCCCGGCGTTCGGGTTATGCGGGCCGCCGTAGAACAGGCGCGCTGCGTAGGCGGGATCCTGCAATTGCGCGGGAGTTCCCCAGCCGCTCGAGGGCCGCTGCTGGAACAGGCCCACGGAGTCGAGGTGGCCCCACGAGAGGTTGCGCAGCGACGACTCCTGCATCGCGGTCGCGAGTGCGATCACGATGCCGTAGTCGGGCACGCCCAGCTGCCGGCCCACCGAGATGATCGTCTGTGCGTGAGCGCGCTGGTCGGCGTTCAGGGCCGTCACGGTGCCGGGCGGGGGAGTCGTGGGCGGCGCGATGGGCGGCGCGGGCGCCGGAGCGGGGGGTGCGGGCGCCGGTGCGGGCGCCGGTGCGGGCGCCGCCTCCGCGGGCGGGAGCGCGGGGGCCGGCGCCGGTGCCGCGACGGCGGGCGCCGACTGCTCCGCAGGGCCGCCCGGAAGCGTCGGGCGCTCGCTGACCGGCATCGACAGCACCTCGTCGGCCTCGACAGATTCGTGAGTGACCGTTTCCGCTGCCGTACCGGACTCGCCTGCGGCGGGGCTCACGCCGGGAATCCGCAGCTGCTGACCGGGGTAGATGATGCTGCGCCAGCCGAGTCCGTTGGCATCGAGCACGGCCTGCGTTGTCACGCCGAAGCGGGCGGCGATGCCCGACACCGTGTCGCCTGCAGCGACCACGTAGAAGCCGTCTTGCGTCGCGGGCGTCGGCGTCGCGGCAACCTTCGTCGGGGCATCCGTGAGCTTCAGGACCTGGCCCGGGAAGATCAACGAGTTCCAGCTGAGGCCGTTCATCGCGAGCACGGCGGGGGTCGACAACCCGAAGCGGCCCGCGATGTCGGAGACGGTGTCGCCCGCCTGAACGACGTAGCTCGCCGGCGCGGCGGCAGCCTGAATGGTCCGAACCCCGAGAGCACCCGGCGTCATGGCCGCGCCGACCTGGCCGATGGCCGCCCGCAGACTCGGCGCCGCCGGGTTCTGTTGGGGTTTCGGAGCGAGCGGCTTACGAGTGGCCTGGGCGGCGTCGACGGGGCCGGTGAGGCCGAGCCCGAGCACGATCGCGCCTGTCAGGACGACAGGCACGGTGCCGTACGTGAGCGCACGGCCGGTGCTGCGCGGGGTAGTCGACGCGCGACGGAATGCCGCGGCGGGTTCTGTCGAGACTGCGCCCGGGGCGCGCGGCGCGAGGCCGGCGAAGACCTCGCGAGCGCGGCCAGCAGCATCCGGGTCGTGCTCGGTGTCGGTGTCGTGACGGACGGTCATGGTGACAGGAACCCCCTGGCCGTGAGTGGCGCCGCGTGGGAACGCGGACGAGCGGAAATCCCCCTCCCGCTTGTTACACAGTACAACTGCTGTCAACTGTTGGGGAAGATGTGACTATCTGTAACACGCCCGTAACATTCACGACGCGTCGCGCATCGACGGTGAGCGTGGCAGTCTGAAGGGGTGAGCGTCGAATCGTCCCGCTGGCTAACCGTTCCCGATCTGGTCGACATCCTGGGCCTCAGCCCCGGCAAGATTCACCGACTCCTCGAGGAGCGGCACCTGCTCGCCGTCCGACGAGACGGCGTCGTCGTCGTGCCGGAAGAGTTCCTCCTCGATGGTGAGCCCGTTCACGGCCTGCCGGGCACGTTGACGCTCTTGGCCGACGCCGGATTCAGCGACGACGAGGCCATGGAATGGATGCTCGCCCCGCACGATCAGCTCGACGGCTCGCCGACCGGAGCCCTCCGCGCGGGCCGCAAGGCTGAAGTGCGGCGCATCGCGCAGGCCGAAGCGTTCTAGCGGCGTTCTCTAGCTCTGCCGGCGGGTGACCGTGTCGGCGAGCCCGATGAGTTCGCGCGTCGCTGCGCGGCTGATGGGCGCGTCCTCAAGCGCCGCGACCGCCTCCGCGACCGAGCGGGCGATGATCGACTCGACGGTCTCGACGGCTCCACTATCCCGAATCGTCGCCTGCAGGGTGGCCACCTGGTGGGGGGTCAGCTCGGGGTCGCCGAGAAGCTCGTCGATGAGGGCACGCGGGCCGACCGGCAGGCCCGCCCGCGCAAGCGCGATGATCACGGTGCGCTTGCCCTCGCGCAGGTCGTCGCCCGCGGGCTTGCCGGTGACCTCGGGGTCACCGAAGACACCCAGCAGGTCGTCACGCAACTGGAAGGCCACGCCGAGCGGGAGGCCGAAGGCGCGCAGGGCCGACACCTGCTCCTCCGTGCCCCCGGCCATGAGCGCGCCGAGCGCGAGAGGCGCCTCAATGGAGTACTTCGCCGACTTGTACGTCACGACGCGGTGGGCGCGGGGGAGCTGTTCGCGCTCGTCGGCCTCGCGCCAGGCGACCTCCTCGTAGATGTCGAGGTACTGCCCGAGCATGACTTCGGCGCGCATGGTGCGGAACTCGTCGCGCGCCGCGCGTGCGGCTCGGCGGTCGCTCAGCTGTGCGAGGCCATCGTCGAGCAACTCGTCGCTCCAGCCGAGCAGAAGGTCGCCGAGCAAGAGCGCGCCCGACATGCCATACACGCTCGCGCTTCCCGCCCATTCGCGTTCGCGGTGCATGGACTCGAATCGGCGGTGCGCGGCCGGCTTGCCGCGGCGGGTGTCGGAGTTGTCCATGATGTCGTCGTGCACGAGCGCCGCGCCCTGGAAGATCTCGAGGGCTGCCGCGACGTCGATGATCGCGTCGATGTCGGGATGCTCGTCCAGCGTCGCGAGAAGGTCGTCCGGCTTCGAGGCTCCCGCCACCGCCTGCCAGCCCCAGTAGGCGAACAACGCGCGGAACCGCTTCCCGCCGGCCAGGAGATCGCGGCCGGCGTCGACGAAGACTCCAAGTTCGTCGGCGACCGAGTCGAGGTGCGCCTGGCGGTCGTCGAGGAACCGGCCGAGTCGAGCGTGGACCAGGTCAACTAGGCGCAATCTCTCAGCCACCCGCCTAGCCTATCCAGGTGGCCGGTCCTAGAATGAGTGCACCGCGAGAACCCTCGCGCCCCGCATTACCAAGCCAAGGGGTCACCATGCCGCTGTCAGAGCAGGAGCAGCGCCTTCTCGAAGAGATGGAGCGCAACCTCTACCGCAACGACGCCGATTTCGTGTCGGCGGTCTCCGGTCGCCGAGGCAAGCCCAACTACACGCTCGTCACCGTGGGTGCTCTGCTTGCCGTCGTCGGCATCGGCGTGCTCATTACGGGCGTCGTGATCAGCATCCCGTTGGTGGGTGTGCTCGGCTTCGCGGTCATGTTCGGCGGAGTGCTGCTCGCGCTCACGCCCGCCAAGGGGTCGGCGTCGTCCGCCGCACCCGAGGCACCCGCCGCTGCTCGCACGAACCGGTCCTCCTGGACCGACCGCATGAACGAGCGCTGGGAGCGCCGCCAGGAGGGCGAGCGCTAGCCGCTCCACTTCCCTCCCCAGTTTCTTCGCACCGGGGTCGACCGCATGGTCGGCCCCGGTTTTTTGCGCGCCCGCGCGCCCGCAGGGCCCACGGAGCAGCCAACGGCCCGCGGGCAGCTCACCCCCAGTCCGGGGGTCACAGGGGGTTCTGGGGGAATAAAGTGGAGCGAAACCCTTCCAAGTGGAGGTAAGTGGAGTAATGTGGAGGAAATTCCCGATCTCGGGCCGGAGAGGAAAGGGGGCGACGCATGTTCCTTGGCACGCACACCCCCAAACTCGACGACAAGGGCCGGCTGATCCTCCCGGCGAAGTTCCGCGGCTCCCTTGCCGACGGACTCGTTCTCGCCCGCGGCCAGGAGCGCTGCATCTACGTGTTCACCCCCGAGGTGTTCCAGCAGAAGGTGCAGCTCATCACCACGGCGCCGCTCACGAGCAAGGTCGCCCGCGATTACGTCCGCATGTTCCTGTCGGGGGCCAGCGCCGAAGAGCCCGACAAGCAGTTCCGCGTGACGATTCCGCCGGCACTGCGCCAGTACGCGGAACTCGACCGCGACCTCACCGTGATCGGCGCTGGTGACCGAGCCGAAATCTGGTCGACCCCTGCCTGGGAGGCGTACTACGCCGCCCAGGAGGAGACGTTCTCGTCGATGGAGGAGGAGGTGATCCCCGGCCTCTTCTGATCGCGTGGCTCCGACTCCCAGCCGTGACCCGCCCTGGCGCACCTTCCCCGGTGCCAGGTCGCACGGATGGGGATCAGGGCCCCGCGCTCGGCCGATTCTGCTCATGACCGCCGACCGCCACATCCCCGTCCTGCTCGAGCGCTGCCTCGACCTGCTCGCCCCCGCCATCGAGTCGCCGGGCGCCGTCCTCATCGATGCCACCCTCGGTCTCGGCGGCCACACCGAAGCGGCTCTCACCCGATTCCCCGCGCTCACGGTCGTCGGCCTCGACCGTGACTCCGACGCGCTCCGACTCGCGAGCGAGCGTCTCGCCCCCTTCGGCGACCGATTCCGGCCCGTCCACACGGTCTACGACCGGGTGCGTGAGGCGCTCGACGAGCTCGAGATCGACCGCGTGCAGGGAGTCCTGTTCGACCTCGGCGTCTCGTCCATGCAGTTGGACGAGGCCGAGCGCGGCTTTGCGTACGCCCAGGATGCTCCGCTCGACATGCGCATGGACCGCACGACGGGAGCCACCGCCGCCGACATCCTCGCGAGCTACGCGGAGGCCGACCTCCGGCGCATCTTCCACCGCTACGGCGAGGAGCAGCTTGCTGCTCGCTACGCACGCCGAATCGTCGAGCGTCGCACAGAGGCGCCGATCGAGCGCAGCGAGCAGCTGAACCGCATCATTGCTGACGCCACTCCGCAGGCGGCCCGCCGCCCGGGGCACCCGGCGAAGCGGGTGTACCAGGCACTGCGCATCGAGGTGAATGCTGAGCTCGCCGCCCTCGAGGCCGCCCTGCCTGCCGCGATCGACGCGCTCGCCGTCGGCGGACGCATCGTCGTGCTCGCCTACCAGTCGCTGGAAGACCGCATCGTGAAGCGCGAGCTCGCGGCGCGCAGCCGCTCGACGGCGCCGGCCGGTCTCCCCGTCGAACTGCCCGAACACGCTCCCGAGTTGCGCCTGCTCGTACGCGGCGCCGAACAGGCCGATGAGGCTGAACGTGCCCGCAACCCGCGGGCGATCCCCGTGCGCCTGCGCGCGGCCGAACGACTGCGAGACGTCGCGTGAGCGCGCTCGCGCAGCCGCTCGGCGCTCCCGCCGCGCCGGCCAAAGCTCCCGAACCGCGCCGTCGTCTTCGCCCTGTCGAGGTCACCCCGAGCCGCGAGCAGCGCCGGCAGCGACCCCGCGCCCTCGCCGCCACGATCGCCGTGAGCGGTGTCTTCGCGATCCTGCTTGCGCAGCTGATGCTGAGCATCCAGCTCTCCGAAGGCGCCTACCGCATCACGGCGGCCGAAGGGCAGCTTGTCGAACTCAGTCGCAGCTCGCAGGTGCTCTCTGAGAATCTCGCGCGCCTCGAATCACCGCAGAACCTCGCCGCCCAGGCCGAGTCGCTCGGCATGGTCGTCAACTCATCCTCCGCCTACCTTCGGTTGGCGGATGCGGCCGTACTGGGTACCCCAGTCGCCGCAAGCGCCCAGTCGGGAGTCCTCGACGGGCGCGCCAGCACGGTCGGCAATGTGCTGCTCGTCGACGTGCCGCTCGTGGTCCCGGCGGCGGCGGGGGAGGCGTTGGGCGTGGCTCCGACGCCGTCGTCGCCGGGACCACTAGCCTCCGCCGAAGAGCCCACCGGGCCCGAACCCCTTCCCGCCCCGATCACCCAGTGACCCCGTCGTTCATTCGCCACTGACCCCACGCTCGGAAGGAGCCCCGTGACCTCGGATCGCCGCACACGTCGCCGGGTCGCCGCGACCGTGCTCGTCATGGTGATCATCGTCTCGGCGTTCGTCGTTCGCCTCGTCGACATCCAGGTCGTGCGTGCTGCCGACCTGGCAACGGAGGCAGAGGCGCGCCGGTCGATTCCTCAGACCCTGCAGGGCCTTCGCGGCGACATCGTCGACCGCAACGGCGTGGCCCTTGCCGACTCGGTGTACCGCTACGACATCACGGTCTCGCCCCGATTCGTCGGCGACTACACCCTGGTCAATAGCGAGACGGGGGAGCGTGAGAAGCACAGCGTGTGGGATGCGCTGACCTCCATCGCCGAGCTGACCGATACCGACCCGCTCGATCTGCTCGAGCGCATCGAGACGGCGCTTGAGGCGAATCCCAACAGCGACCACGCCTACCTGGTTCGCCGCGTGCCGACCGACGTCTTCCAGCAGGTGCGCGACCTGCGCGTGCCGTGGGTCTACTCCGAGCGCATCGCCTCGCGGACGTACCCGAACGGGCAGGTGGCGGGCAACCTCGTCGGCTTCCTCGGCACCGACGGTCCGCAGACGGGTCTGGAACTCCGACTCGACGAGTGCCTGTCGGCAGTCAATGGCTCGTCGACCTTCGAGCGCGGCGCCGACGGCGTGCGTCTTCCGGGCAGCACCGTCGTGCACCAGGAGCCGATCGACGGCGGAACGCTCCACACGACGATCGACTCCGACCTGCAGTGGTTCGCCCAGCAGAAGCTGGAGGAACAGGCACGCGCTGTCGGTGCCGACTGGGCCACCGCCATGGTCGTCAGTGTTCGCGACGGGCACATCATCGCCGCCGCGGACTGGCCGACGGTCGACCCCAACGACGTCAACTCCACCCACCCCGACAATCTGGGTTCGCGCATCTTCTCATGGCCATACGAGCCCGGTTCGACCATGAAGTCGATCTCGATTGCCGCCATGTTGGATGCGGGCGTGACGACGCCGGGCGAGCGCATCGGAGTGCCCGCGCGCTACGACACGATCAACGGCTGGCAGATTCGGGATGCGTGGGCGCACGATGGCCTGAAGCTCACGACCGCCGGAATCCTGATGAACTCCTCGAACGTCGGCACCTCGTTGCTCGGCGAACGCCTCACCTTCGCCCAACGCGAGCAGTACTTCCGCGACTTCGGCTTCGGTTCGCCGACCGCGGTCTCCTTCCTCGGCGAAGAGTCGGGCATCGTGCGCCCGGCCGACTCGATCGACGGACACGGCGCTTACATGCAGCTGTTCGGCCAGTCCATCTCGGTGACGAGCGCGCAGATGGCGCAGGCGTATCAGGCCATCGCGAACGGCGGCGTCCTCCAGCCGCTCACTCTGGTCACCGGATGCGAGCGTGAGGACGAGATGACGCACCTGCCCGAGACGGAGGGCACGCGCGTGATCTCGCAGCAGGCGGCGAACCAGACGGTGCAGATCCTCGAGTCAGTCGTCACCGAGGGCTTTGTCGGCCCGCAGCTCACCGTTCCCGGGTACCGGGTTGCCGCCAAAACCGGCACCGCCGAGGTGCCCGTCAACGGCGTCTACACGAGTGAGCGCATCGTGTCGGTCGCCGGTCTCGCACCGGCCGAGAACCCCGAATTCGTCGTCATCGTCACGCTCGGCAAGCCCGATACGATGAAAGTCGCCGCGGCCGCGGCGCCCCCGTTCCAGCAGATCATGACGCAGGTGCTCAAGACCTTCCGGGTGGCGCCGAGCACGCAGCCCCCGCCCCGCCTACCCACCACCTGGTAGGCACAGAAGTCGAAAGAAGAGGTCGCGCGTGTCAGGTCGCATTCCGCCGGTACTGCGCCCCGAGCATCCTCGCCCCCGACCGCTCGACGCGCTCGCGCGCGACGTGTCGGGCATCGAGGTCCGCGGCGAGCTCGCCGGGGTGTCCGTCACGGGCATCACGCTGTCGACCAGCGACCTGCACGCCGGCGACCTGTACGTGGGGGTGCGCGGGCAGCACCGACACGGCGCCGAGTTCGCGGCCGACGCGATCGCCCAGGGCGCCGTCGCCGTCCTCACCGACGACGAGGGCGCCGCCCTCGTCGGCGACGCGAGCGTTCCCGTTCTCGTGGTCGAGCATCCTCGCAGCCGCCTCGGTGAGCTGAGCGCCTGGGTGTACGAGACCGCCGACAACCCGGCCGTGCTCTACGGCATCACCGGCACTAACGGAAAGACGTCGAGCGTGTACCTCATGAAGGGCATGCTGACGCAGCTCGGCGAGACGGCCGGGCTCACCTCCACGGCCGAGCGTCAGATCGGTGAGCTGACCGTCGTGAGCCGCCTGACGACCCCCGAGGCGACCGAAATGCACGCGCTGCTCGCCCGCATGCGCGAGGCAGGCGTCACCTCGGTCGCCGTGGAGGTCAGCGCGCAGGCCCTCAGCCGCCACCGTGTCGACGGCATCGTGCACGACGTCGCCGGCTTCACAAATCTCAGCCACGACCACCTCGACGACTACGCCGACATGGAGGAGTACTTCGCGGCGAAGCTGCCGCTTTTCCAGCCCGACCGGGCGAAGCGGGCCGTGGTCTGCCTCGACTCGCCCTGGGGCGAGCGGGTCGTCGCATCGGCCAGCATCCCGACCGTGACGATCACCTCACGCGACGACATCGAGGCCGACTGGCGTGTCATCGTCACCGAGGAGACACCGCAGTACACGACCTTCACCCTCGCGGCGAATGACGGGCGGATGCTCGCCACGAGCATCCCGATCATTGGTCGCCACATGGCGGCGAACGCTGGCCTCGTCATCGTCATGCTGCTCGAGGGCGGGCACGACTTCGCGCGCCTCAGCGAGGTGCTCGCGACCGGCGTGGACGCCTACCTGCCCGGCCGCACCGAGCGCGTGTCGGGCGACCGTGGGCCGACCGTCTACGTCGACTTCGGCCACAGCGCCGACGCGTTTGAGAACACCCTCGCGGCCGTTCGGCGGCTCACGACGGGTCGCACCATCATGGTGTTCGGCGCCGACGGCGACCGCGACGCGACCAAGCGCCACGAGATGGCGCGGGTCGCCGCAGAGGGCTGCGACGTTCTCGTCATCACCGACCACCACCCGCGCTTCGAAGACCCCGCGTCGATTCGCGCGACGCTCCTGGAGGGCGCGGCCCTCGCCGAGAACCAGCCGGACGAAATCCACGAGGTGAGCCCGCCCGAGCAAGCCATCCGGGTCGCCGTGAACCTCGCGCGCGAGGGCGACTCGATCCTGTGGGCTGGCCCCGGGCATCAGGACTACCGCGACATCGAGGGCGTGCGCACCCCGTACTCGGCGCGCGATGAGGCCCGTGCCGCTCTTCGCGAGGCGGGGTGGGCGTGATGGCGCTGATGGTCGACGACATCATCGTGTCGCGCGCCGGCACCCTCGTGCACGTGCGCCACGGCGATAAGCGTGCAGAGGTGCTCATCGACGCGCTCGGCGAGACGGCCGTCGATTCCGCCATTCAGGCGATGGATGCACGCCTCGCCGCCGGCGCGACGCTCGCCGACGCGCTCGGCGCGGCCACGAGCATCCGCGATGTTCCTCGTCGGTGCGCGCGCATCGCCGCACCCGGCGAACTGCTGGTCCTGGACGATCGTGACGCCGTGACGGCCGCCGAGGTGCGCCGCTCGCTGCAGGTGCTGGCGGGCCTCACCCGCGGCACGTCCGCCCGCTCCTTCGCGGTCGTCGGTGAGCTCGACACGGAACCCGCCGACTGGTTTGAGGCGCACGACGCGCTCGGCCGCATCGTGGTGCGTCTTGACGTCTCCCAGCTCGTCGTGATCGGCCACGGTGCGCGTCACCTGCACAACGCGGCGGGGCTCGAGGGGTCGTGGGATGGGGAGTCGTTCCTCGTCGACACGGTCGATGAGGCCTACGCTGGCCTTCGTGACAGAGTTCGCGCCGGAGACATCGTGCTTGTGACCGGGGGAGGGCGCACCGACCTCGGCCCGCTCGTCGACCGGCTGATCGGAGCCGCCGCGTGATCGCCCTACTGTTTTCCGGCGCATTCGCGCTCGCCTTCACCCTGTTGACGACCCCGCTGTTCGTGCGCCTGTTCAAGCGCATCGAGTGGGGTCAGTTCATTCGCGAGGATGGGCCGCAGACCCACCACACGAAGCGCGGCACACCCACGATGGGCGGCATCATCGTCGTGCTCGGCGCTGGCCTCGGCTACGTCTTCGGGCACCTCGTTGCCGGTGAGCCGTTCACGCTGAGTGGGCTACTCGTGCTGGGCATCTTCGTGGGACTCGCCGTCGTCGGCTTCATCGACGACTACTCCAAGGTGCGCAACCAGCGCAGCCTCGGCCTGGGCGGCTGGGCGAAGATCGCCGGACAGGTCATCGTCGCCACCGCCTTCGCCCTCGTCGCCATCAACTTCCCCGACCGGCAGGGCCTGACCCCCGCGTCGACACAGATCTCCGCCGTGCGCGACATCGCGTGGCTCGACTTCGCCACCTTCGGCTCGATCGGCGCGATGATTCTCTTCGCCATCTGGGTGAACATCATCGTCGTCAGCACGTCGAACGCGGTCAACGTCGCCGATGGGCTCGACGGGCTGGCCACCGGCGCCTCGATCCTGTCGATCGTCGGCTACATCATCATCGCGTTCTGGCAGTTCAACCAATCGTGCTCGAACGCGGGGCTCGACCCCGCTGTCGCGTTCAAGTGCTACGACGTGCGCGACTCCCTCGACCTCGCGATCGTCGCCGCCGCGATCGCCGCGAGTCTCATCGGGTTCCTCTGGTGGAACACCTCTCCCGCCCAGATCTTCTTGGGAGACACCGGCTCGCTCGCCATCGGCGGCGCGCTGGCCGCTCTCGCGATCCTCACCCACACGCAGCTCCTGCTGATCCTGATGGGCGGCCTGTTCCTCATCGTCACCGGATCGGTGATCGTGCAGCGCGCCTACTTCAAGATCACGGGCGGCAAACGCATCTTCCTCATGAGCCCGCTACACCACCACTTCGAGCTGAAGGGTTGGGCCGAGGTCACCGTCGTCGTGCGGTTCTGGCTCATCGGCGGCCTCTTCGTCGCCGTCGGCGTGGGGCTGTTCTACCTCGAATGGATTAGCGCCTGATGGCCGCGCCGCTCGACGAGTTGACGAGCTGGCGCGCCGACTGGCAGGGGTTACGTGTCGTCGTGCTTGGCCTCGGCGTCACCGGCTTCGCCGCCGCCGACACCCTCGCCGAACTCGGAGCCCGCGTGACGGTCGCCGCGCGCACGCCCGATGCCGAGCGGGCGCGCATCCTGCCGGTCATCGGCGTCGACCTGGTCGAACTCACTGGCGACGACGCGAGCGACGGGGATGCCGTGCTCGCCCTCGACGCGGAGCTCGCGATCGTCTCGCCCGGCTTCCGCCCCGATCAGCCGCTGATCCGCGCCATCCAGGATGCGGGCATCCCGATCTGGGGCGATATCGAGCTGGCGTGGCGGGTGCGCGACAAGGTGGAGCCCGCCGCCGAGTGGATTCTCATCACCGGCACGAACGGCAAGACCACGACGACGCAGCTCACCGCGACGATGCTCCGTGAAGGAGGCCTGCGCGCGGCCCCCTGCGGCAACATCGGGGTGCCGGTGCTTGATGCGGTGCGCGACCCCGCGGGCTTCGACGTACTCGTCGTCGAGCTGTCGAGCTTCCAGCTGCACTGGGGGCCGACCGCCGGGCCTGGCGCGCTCGTGCCGCTCGCGAGCACGTGCTTGAACCTCGCCGAAGACCACTACGACTGGCACGGATCGGCAGGCGCCTACCGTTACGCGAAGGCGAAGGTGTACGAGAACACGCGCGTCGCCTGCGTCTACAACCGCCGCGACGAGGCGACCATGCGAATGGTCGAGGAGGCCGACGTCATCGAAGGGTGCCGCGCAATCGGCTTCGGCTCAGACACGCCGGGGCCGAGCGACATCGGCGTTGTCGACGACCTGCTCGTCGACCGCGCGTTCCTTGCCGAGCGGCACACGAGCGCCCTGGAATTGGCATCGCTCGCCGACCTGGCGCAGGCGGGACTGCAGACCCCGCACGGGCTGGCCAACGCCCTCGCGGCAGCCGCCCTCGCCCGAGCGGCGGGGGTCGAGCCAGCCGCCGTGCGCGACGGCCTGCGCGCCTTCCGCGTCGACGAGCACCGCACCGAAGTCGTCGCTGCGGCCGGCGACATCGTCTGGGTCGACGACTCGAAGGCGACGAACGCGCACGCCGCCGCCTCCGCGCTGGCCGCCTACCGCTCGGTCGTCTGGATCGCCGGCGGGCTCGCGAAGGGCGTCGACCTGGCACCCCTCGTCGCTGCCCACGTTGATCGCCTGCGCGCGGCCGTGCTCATCGGGGATGATCGCTCAGCGCTGCGGGAGGCGTTCTCCCGACACGCCCCCCACTTGACGGTGCTCGAGGTGACGGCCGGGGAGACTGACGGGGTGATGCCGGAAGCCGTCCGGCTCGCAGCCCAGGTCGCCGAAGCGGGCGACACGGTGCTGCTGGCCCCGGCCGCGGCATCCATGGACCAGTTCACCGACTATGCCGACCGCGGACGACGCTTCGCCGAGGCGGTCCGACGTCACACGGAGGGAGGACCGGATGACGAGCATCCGACCCCCTCGTCCGACGCCCGCTGAGCCGGCCGGGCGGCCTCCCGTGGCCGTTGTCGCCGTGCGCAAGCTGTTCGGCACCGACAACGGCGACGCGATCCTGCTGCTCGGCGTGACGATCTTCCTCGTGCTGTTCGGGCTCGTCATGGTGCTGTCCGCCTCGTTCGTGATCTCGGGCAGCGGTGGAAACGGCGACTTCTTCGGCATCTTCCTGCGCCAGGGCCTGTTCGCTCTCGTCGGCATTCCCGTCATGCTGATGGTCGGCCGACTGCCCGCCATCTTCTGGCGACGCTGGGCGCGGCACTTCGTCATCCTGGGGGTGGGACTGCAAGCCCTGGTCGTCTTCACGCCCCTGGGGTATGAATACGGCGGTAACCGCAACTGGCTCTACATCGGCGGCTTCACGGCGCAACCCTCCGAGTTCTTGAAGCTCGCGCTGGCGGTGTGGCTCGCGGCGGTGCTCGCCGACAAAGCCGATGGCCTGCGCAGCTGGCACGACGTGATCTTCCCGGCTCTGCCGCTGTCGTTCTTCAGCATCGGCATGGTGCTGATCGGTGACGATCTCGGCACCGCGGGCGTGATGCTCGCGATGGTGTTGGGCGCGCTGTACTTCGCCGGCGCGCCTCTCGGCAAGCTCGTCGTCCTCATCTCGGGCATCGCCGCCGCGGCCATCGCGTTCGCGTTCTCGAGCCCGTCACGCTCCAGCCGCATCACGGTGTGGATCGACGGCTGCCGGCCGGAAGACTACGAGGGCGTCTGCTGGCAGGTCGTCCACGGCACGTGGGCGCTTGGCTCCGGCGGCCTGTTCGGCGTCGGGCTTGGCAACTCATCGGCCAAATGGTCGTGGTTGCCGCACGCCGAGAGCGACTTCATTTTTGCCATCATCGGCGAGGAGCTCGGCCTCGTCGGCGCGCTCGTCGTGCTCGCTGTCTTCGTCGCGCTCGCGATTGCCTTCGTGCGCCTCGTGCGCACCCAGGCCGACCCCTTCCGACGCATCGCCATCGGAGCGATCATGACGTGGCTCGTCGTGCAGTCGTTCGTCAACATCGCGGTGGTGCTCGGCATGCTGCCCGTCCTCGGTGTGCCGCTGCCCTTCATCTCAGCCGGTGGCTCCTCGCTCGTCGCTACCCTGCTTGCCGTGGGTGTCGTCCTGTCGCTCGCGCGCAACGCACCGCTCACGGAGGCTGCACGGTGACATCCGTTCTGCTCGCCGGCGGAGGTACCGCCGGCCACGTCAACCCGTTGCTCGCCGTCGCCGACGCGTGGCTCGCCGACGATCCCGAGGTGACGATCAGTGTGCTCGGCACGGCAGAGGGGCTCGAGGCGCGCCTCGTACCCGCCCGCGGCTACGAGTTGCTGACGATCCCGCGCGTACCCTTTCCGCGGCGGCCGAACGGAGCCGCCGTGCGGTTCCCCTCCCGCTTCCGCGATGCCGTGCGCCGCACGCGGCAGATCCTGCGTGAGCGCGAGATCGACGTCGTCGTGGGATTCGGGGGGTACGCCGCTGCGCCTGCGTATGTCGCCGCCCGCGCGGAGCGCATCCCCTTCGTCGTGCACGAGGCCAATGCCCGCCCCGGCATCGCGAACAGGCTCGGGGCGTGGCTCGGGGGAGTGGTTGCGACGACCTTTCCGGGAACACCGCTGCGTCGGGCAACGATCGTCGGTATGCCGCTGCGCGCGGAGATCGTGACACTCGATCGGCGCGCTGAGCGCCCCCGCGCTCTCGCGACGTTCGGACTCGATGCGGGCCGTCCCGTGCTGCTCGTGACGGGAGGCTCGACGGGCGCCAAGCGTCTGAACGAGACGGTGTCCGCATCGATCGTGCCGCTGCTCGGCGCTGGCTGGCAGGTGTTGCACATCACCGGCACGGGCCGCGGAGGCACCGACCCCGGGCTCGAGGGCTACCGCGTGATCGAGTACTGCGACGACATGCACCTCGCGCTCGCGGCTGCCGACCTCGTGGTGTGCCGCTCGGGGGCCGCGACCGTGACGGAGCTCGCGGCGGTGGGACTCGCCTCCGTGCTCGTGCCGTATCCGGTCGGCAACGGCGAGCAGAAGTTGAATGCCGCCGAGCTCATCGAGGTGGGCGCGGCGATCCTCGTCGATGACGCAGCCTTCACGCCCGAGTGGGTCACGAATACCCTCATCCCGCTGCTGGTCGGGCGTGCCGAGATCGCCCGCATGACGGCCGCAGCGGCCACGGTCGCGCGCCCCGACGCCGCCCTCGCGCTCGTGGGCCTCGCACGCGAAGCTGTCGCGGCAAAGCGCGTAGGGTGATGGCCGATGATCGCACCTGACCTCGACCTCGTTCTGCCCGAAGAACTCGGTTCCCTGCACTTCGTCGGCATCGGCGGCAGCGGCATGAGCGGCATCGCCCGCATGATGCACGCTCGTGGCCATCGAGTGACCGGCAGCGACCGCGCCGAGTCGCCGACGGTCGAGGCCCTGCGTCGCGAGGGGATCCCGGTCGCGATCGGGCATGACGTTGCCCACATCGACGGTGCCGAGGCACTCGTCGTCACCGGGGCACTGTGGCAAGACAACCCCGAGTATGTGGCGGCACTCGAGCGGGGTATCCCCGTTTTACACCGCGCAAACGCGCTCGCGTGGCTGGTGCGTGGCGAGCGGCTCGTCGCGGTCGCGGGCGCGCACGGCAAGTCGACGTCGACCGGCATGGCCGTCGAAGCTCTGCGGCACCTCGGCCACGATCCGTCCTTCGTGAACGGAGCGGTCATCCAGTCGGCGGGCACCTCGTCGGCCTGGGGCGAAGGCGAGCTGTTCGTGATCGAGGCCGACGAGTCAGACGGTTCGTTCCTGCTCTACGACACGGCGATCGCGCTCATCACCAACATCGACTCCGATCACCTCGACCACTACGGCAGTGCCGCTGGTCTCGAGGACGCGTTCTTTCGCTTCGCCTCCCGGGTGCGGGACACGGTCGTGCTGTCCGCCGATGATGAGGCCACCCGCCGCCTCGCTGGCCGGATGCACGCTGACCGTGCCGCCGGACACCCCGGCCCGCGGGTGGTTACCTTCGGCGAAGCGGCCGACGCTGACGTGCGTCTGACGGAGATCGGCGCGGAGGGCCCGGTCAGCTTCACGGTCGAGCGGGGCGGCATCTCCGCGTCCGGTCGCCTCGCGGTGCCGGGCCGCCACAACGCTGTGAACGCTACGGGCGTGGTTGCCCTCCTGAGCGTGCTCGATGTGCCGCTCGCCGCTGCCGTCGCCGCCCTGGACGGGTTCGCCGGCACGCAGCGCCGCTTCGAGAGCCACGGTGAGGCGGACGGCGTGCGCCTCTACGACGACTATGCTCACCACCCGGCCGAGGTCGCCGCGGCTCTGCAGACCGCACGCAGTGTGGTGGGCGCGGGGCGTGTCATCGCGGTGCACCAGCCTCACCTGTACAGCCGCACGCAGGCCATGGCGAGCGAGTTCGCCGCCGTCTACGAGCTCGCTGCCGACCACACGGTGGTGCTCGACGTGTACGGCGCGCGCGAAGACCCGATCCCCGGTGTGACCGGAGCGCTCGTCGCCGACGCGTTCGACGACGACGCGCACGTGTCGTACTGCCCCGACTGGGACGACGCCGCCCGCCGCGTCGCCGAGATCGCCGAGCCCGGCGACATCGTCATGACTCTCAGTTGCGGTGACGTGTACCGCATCATCCCGCAGCTGCGGGATGCGCTGGATGGCCGGACACGGCCGTGAAACGCCCCGAGGGCATCGCTGGTCCTCCACCGCCACCCGGGCGACCCCCCGCTCGCCCGAGTTCCGCTCCGTCGGTGGCCGACAAGCCGGAGGCGGCCCCTCAGGCGCCGAAACCGTCGGAGCCCACCGCGCGCGAGCTTAGGCGCTCCGCTGCCCGAGCCCGCCGTGAGGCTCGCGCACTGGAACGGCAGGCCGGCCGCGACCGGCGTCGCGCCGAGCGCGGCGAGGTGCGGCGCTTCACCCGCCACTCGCGCCGCCGCCGTGCCGTGGTCATCGGCATCGTCACCTCGTTCAGTGCCCTGCTCGCCGGGGTCATCGCGGTCACCTTCAGCCCGCTCATGTCTCTGACGACGATCGACGTCACCGGTACGCAGCGGCTCGATGCCGCCGAGGTCACCGCCGCACTCGACGAGCACCTCGGCACGCCGCTGGCCTTTGTCGCCGACTCCGCGATCGGGGACGACTTGGCGCAGTTCGCACTGATCCGGTCGTACTCGACCGAGATCGTGCCGCCCAACACCCTCATCGTCCGCATCGTCGAGCGCGCTCCGATCGGCGCCGTGGAGGCGCCGGCCGGTCTCGAGCTGGTGGATGCGGCCGGGGTCGTCGTCGAGACGGTCGACGCTGTCCCCGAGGGGCTGCCGCTCATCGAGGTGGCGAGCGGGGAGGCGGGGGAGCGGGCGTTCGCATCCGTTGCCGACGTGTTGATCAGCATCCCCCGGGAGGTCGCGGCCCGGGTCGAGACGGTGACAGCGACGACGCGGGACGACGTGACATTCGAGTTGCGCGGGAGCGGCCACGTGGTGATGTGGGGCGATGCGGAGCGCTCGGCGCAGAAAGCGCGCGTGCTCGATGCCGCAATTGCGGCGACCGATCAGGGCACGCGGTGGGTGTATGACGTGTCGGCGCCCGACAGCCTCGTCGTGCGCGACGCGAACGGATGACACGACACGCGCGCAGCCTGAGCCGCCGGAGGGGGCAACGGTCGTACCGTTCGTGGTGATCAGCAGTTGAGGATACCTTACACCTCAGGTAGAGGTTGAAGGTTAAACGGAGGCCGACGTGACCACGAACCAGAACTACCTCGCCGTCATCAAGGTGGTTGGCATCGGCGGCGGCGGCGTCAACGCCGTCAACCGCATGATCGAACTCGGATTGCGCGGGGTCGAATTCATCGCCATCAACACGGATGCGCAGGCGCTGCTCATGAGCGACGCCGACGTCAAACTCGACGTCGGTCGCGAACTCACCCGAGGCCTCGGCGCCGGGGCCGACCCCGAGGTCGGGCGCCGGGCCGCCGAAGACCACGCGGAGGAGATCGAGGAAGCGCTCGCGGGCGCTGACATGGTCTTCGTCACCGCGGGCGAGGGCGGCGGCACCGGAACCGGCGGCGCACCCGTCGTGGCCCGCATCGCCAAGTCGATCGGCGCCCTCACGATCGGTGTCGTGACAAAGCCGTTCTCCTTCGAGGGAAAGCGCCGGCAGGCGCAGGCCGAAGACGGTGTCGGCTCGCTGAAGAACGAGGTCGACACCCTGATCGTCGTGCCGAACGACCGGCTGCTCGAGATCAGCGACCGCGGCATCAGCATGCTCGAGGCCTTCGCCACCGCCGACCAGGTGTTGCTCGCCGGTGTGCAGGGCATCACCGACCTCATCACGACTCCCGGCCTCATCAACCTCGACTTCGCCGACGTCAAGAGCGTCATGCAGGGCGCGGGGAGCGCCCTCATGGGCATCGGGTCGAGCAGGGGAGCCGACCGGGCGATCAAGGCCGCCGAACTCGCCGTCGCGAGCCCGCTCCTCGAGGCGAGCATCGACGGAGCACACGGCGTGCTGCTGTCGATCCAAGGTGGGTCGAACCTCGGAATCTTCGAAATCAACGACGCGGCCCGCCTCGTGCAGGAGGCCGTGCATCCCGAGGCCAACATCATTTTCGGCGCCGTGATCGACGACACGCTCGGCGACGAGGTGCGCGTGACCGTCATCGCCGCCGGGTTCGACGGCGGTGAGCCCCAGGCGATTCGCACCGATCGGCGCTCCAGCTTCCTGGCGGCCGAGGGGAGTGAGTCGGAGGCACCGCAGGCCGGAATGGATGAGACCGGCGAGACGTGGACCACGGGCGATGCGCTCGGCGCCACGGCCCCGATCGATCCGCTCGACGCGGCCGCCGTCGAGGTCGACGACGATCTCGACGTGCCCGAATTCCTGCGTTAGTCACCGTGGACACGCCGGGGGAGCTGGCGCGGCGCGTCGAGAACGTGATGGGTCGCGTCGCCGATGCGTGTCGCGATGCGGACCGTCGCCCCGATGACGTCACGGTGATCGCCGTCACCAAGTTCCACCCCGCGTCGCTCATTCGCCAGCTCGTTCGCCTCGGCATCCATCACGTCGGCGAGAACCGGCACCAGGATGCGGCCCCGAAGGCCGCGGAGCTCGCCGACGAGCCTCTGACGTGGCACTTCGTCGGGCAGCTGCAGTCGAACAAGGCGCGCGCCGTGCTCGGGTACTCCCGCATCATTCACTCGGTCGACCGCTCATCGCTGGTCTCCGCGTTGGCGAAGGCTGACACGCCGTGCGAGGTGTTCCTCGAGGTGAACCTCACCGACGATCCCGCCCGGGGCGGTGTGGCGCCCGACGCGCTGGAAGCGCTGGCCGAGAGCGTGCTCGAGCGTCCGACGCTGCGACTCGCAGGCGTTATGGCCGTCGCCCCGATCGATGAGGTTCCGCGCGCGGCGTTCGCGCGGTTGCGGCTGCTGTCCGAGCGGGTGCGCCGCATCGCTCCGGATGCCCGAGCGATTTCTGCAGGGATGTCCGGCGACTTCCCGGACGCGATCGCCGAGGGCGCGACACACCTTCGCATCGGCACCGCAATCACCGGCAAACGGCCGCTCGCCCCCTAACCTCGTGAACACACGGACGACGAAGGATCAGTCATGAGCAACCCGCTGCGCAAGACCATGGTGTACCTCGGCCTCGCCGACGAAGAGGCGCGCTACGAGGACGCCCCGATGACCCCGGCGCCGGCGCCCGCCTCGCCCGCCGCCGCTCCGACCGCCAGCGCGCCCCAAAAGGCGCCCGTGACCCCGCTGCGCCGTGCCGCCACGTCGCGTCCCGCCGCGGCAACCCCCGACATGAACGAAATCCTCACCGTCCACCCCCGTCACTACAAAGACGCCGCGGTCATTGCCGAGAGCTTCCGCGAGGGCATCCCCGTCATCATCAACCTGACGCAGATGACCGAGTCGGAGGCGCGTCGACTGGTCGACTTCGCGAGCGGACTCTCGCAGGGCCTGTACGGGAAGATCGAGCGCGTCACGGCGAAAGTGTTCCTGCTGTCGCCCGCGCACGTGGCGGTCAGCGGCGAGTCGGCCGAGCCTGACAGCGACGTCGACGCGTCATTCGTCGCCCGCGACTGACACCGCTTCTCAGCGACACCTGAGACACTAGAGACGTGCAACTGCTTGTCACGATCGTTCTCAGCGTTCTCTACTTCGCGCTCCTGATCGTCTTCATCGCGCTGTGGGCGCGGTTCATTCTCGACTGGGTGCAGGTCTTGAATCGCGGATGGCGCCCGCGCGGCCCCATGGTGGTCGTCGCCGAGCTCAGCTACACGATCACCGACCCGCCGATTCGCACGGTACGCAAGGTTGTTCCGCCGCTGCGTCTCGGCAGCATCCAGCTGGACTTGGCGTTCATGATCGTCTTGTTCGTGGTGTGGATTCTCATGAACCTCGTTCGCTCGGGGATGTGACTCTCCGTTCCGCACTGACAAACTGTTCACCAGGCGACCAGCCGGATGTACGCTGAATGTCGCAGATGTGACGGGTGTGACGCTCTGTTGCTAGCGTTACCCCACCGTTATTCAATTGCTCCAGAAAGTTCGAGGTGACGATCATGGCCCTGACGCCCGAAGACGTCGTCAACAAGCGTTTCCAGTCCACGAAGTTCCGGGAAGGCTACGACCAGGACGAGGTTGACGACTTCCTCGACGAGATCGTGGTCGAGCTGCGTCGCCTGAACCAAGAGAACGAAGAGCTTCGCCAGCGGCTCGTCGCGGCCGACGCCCGCATCGCCGAGGCGCAGCGCAGCGCCGCCTCCGCTCCCGCGCCGGCCTCCGCCCCGGCTCCCGCCGTCGCATCGGCGCCGGCCGCGCCCGAGACGGTCGCCGCGCCCGTGGCCGCAGCGCCGGCAGCAGAAGAGCCGCAGAGCCAGGCCGACATCGAATCGACCAACACGGCCAACCTGCTGCAGCTTGCCCGCCGTCTGCACGAGGAGCACGTGCGCGAGGGCATGGCGAAGCGCGACGAGCTGATCGCCGAGGGCCAGGCGGAAGCCGATCGCGTTCTCTCCGAGAGCCGTGCCGAGGCCGAGCGCCTCGTCAGCGAGGCCGAGGGCCAGCAGCGCGCCGTCCTCGAGTCGCTCGCCGCCGAGAAGGCCACGCTCGAGCAGCAGGTCGAGCAGTTGCGCACGTTTGAGCGTGAGTACCGTCAGCAGCTGCGTTCGTACATCGAGTCGCAGCTGGCCGACCTCGACGGCTCGGCGCAGCCCCAGGGCGGCAGCGCGCCGTCCGGGTCCGTCGAGCAGCAGCCCGCAGGCCACGACGATCAGCCCGCGTGGGGCCAGCAGCCCGCCGAGCAGCCGTACGGCTCCGCTCCGGGTTCGGCGCCCGCCTACGGCCAGCCCGGCTCCGCCCCGGCGTTCGGCCAGCCCGGCTCCGCGCCCGGCTCGGCGCCCGGCTCCGCGCCCGGCTCGGCTCCCGTGTACCCGGGTCAGCAGAACCCGCAGTACCCGGGCTACGGCAACTGAGCACCGCAGCATCCCGTCGGGG
>Ga0208490_100159_pt1 | contig 54478 bp, 58 predicted proteins | sample SubbioAug_CSWold_FD_184818 | JGI IMG/M metagenome (GOLD analysis project Ga0208490, IMG submission 184818) | Serpentinite rock and fluid subsurface biosphere microbial communities from McLaughlin Reserve, California, USA - CR11Aug_CSWold (SPAdes) | ecosystem: Environmental > Terrestrial > Deep...
CGCGCCGATCGGCGGGTTCGGCACGGACCGCCAGGCGGGTAGGGCGGCCCCCGTGACCGATGCACCCCTTCACGTCGAGACCTACGGCCCGGCCGGCGGTGACCCGGTCCTCGCCGTCCACGGCATCACCGGGTTCGGCGCCCGGTTCGAACGCCTCGCGGCCGGGGCCGCGCCCGGCCGGCGCTGGCTGTGCCCCGACCTCCGCGGCCACGGCGCCTCGCCCACGACGCCGCCGTGGCGGACGGAGGACCACGTCGCCGACCTCCTCCGGGTCCTCGACGACCGTGACGTCGAGCGGGCCGACGTCGTCGGCCACTCCTTCGGCGGCCACGTCGCCCTCCACCTGTGTGCGCTGGCCCCGGAGCGGGTCGGTCGCCTCGTGCTCCTCGACCCGGCGTCGCTCATCGACCCGGTCCACGCCGAGCAGGGCGCCCTCGGGTACGCCCGCGACCCCGGCTGGGCGACCCGGGAGGAAGCGGTCGAGGAGATCGGCAGCTGGTTCCCCACCGAGGCCTCGCTGCCCGACCTGCAGCCCGAGCTCGACCGCAACCTGGTCGAGGACGACGGCCGCTGGCGGATGCGGTTCTCGCCGCTCGTCATCGTCGCCGCCTACGGGGAGATGTGCCGGCCGCTGCCCGAGCTGCCGTCGCGCGACGTCCTGCTCGTCGAGGCCGACCCGGGCCAGACGTCGGTGAGCGGTCGCCTGCGCGACGCGCTCACCTCGGCGTACGGCGACCGCCTCCGGCGCGAGGTCGTCCCCGAGGCCGGCCACGTCCTGTTCCGCACGCACCCGGACGAGACGGCGGCCGTCGTCGCCCCCTTCCTCGCCGTTTGTGGCCAGCCCGGGCTGGGGCCGACGGTTCCGGTCGACTGCAGCCCGGGCTGAACCGGGGGACCGGCCTGCCCGGGCTGGGGTCGACGGTTCCGGGGGACTGCAGCCCGGGCTGAACCGGGGGACCGGCTTGCCCGGGCAGGGTTCCACCGGATCGGTCGACTGCAGCCCGGGCCGAACCGGGGGACCGGCTTGCCCGGGCAGGGTTCCACCGGATCGGTCGACTGCAGCCCGGGCTGCGAAGGTCAGTCGGCGGGGAGGACCTGGTCGAGGGCGTCGACGATGGCGCCGAGGCGCCGGCGCACGCCCTCGTTGCCCTGGTCGTCGGTGAACACGTAGCGCCGGCCGGTGCGGATGGCGTCGACCACGTTGGCGGCCACCGTCGAGGGCTCGATGTCACCGATCGGGTTCATGCCCGTGCGGATCGCCCCCGGCAGCACGATGCTGACGCCCACCGGGGCGCCGGCGGCCTGCAGGTCCTTGCGCAGCACGTCGGAGAGCGCCAGCACGCCGTGCTTGGCCACCGTGTAGGGCCCGAGGCCGCCGTGGGCGACCACCGAGGCCCGGGAGCCGGTGTTCACGACGTGCCCCTCCTCGCCGGTGGCGAGGATGCGGGGGACGAAGGCCCGGATGCCGTGGATGACGCCCCACAGGTTGACGTCCAGCACCCGCCGCCACTCCTCGAGCGGCAGCTCCCACGCCCGTCCGCCGTTCACGATGCCGGCGTTGTTCATGGCGATGTGCAGGCCACCGAACCGCTCGACGGCCCGGGCCGCAGCTGTCTCCACCGAGTCCGGATCGCGGACGTCGACCACGGCGGCGTCGACCTCGGCGCCGGGGACGGCGGACAGCAGGCTGCTCGCCGCCGCATCGAGCGCCTGGCCGTCGACGTCGGTGAGCAGCACGCGCACGCCCTGCGCCGCGAGCGCCGTGGCGACGGCGAGGCCGATGCCGCTCGCCCCGCCGGTGACGACGGCGGACCGGCCCTCGAGGCGCTCCACCGCTAGCCCCCGAACATGCGCAGGAAGGTCTGCTTGTCCTTGGGCTGCAGCACCATGTTGAACCGGCGCACGTGCTCCATCGAGGCCGACGGTTCCGCCGAGTAGAGGTGCCCGGGGAACAGGGTGGCGTCGTCGGGCACCTTGGCCAGCTTCTGGGTGAGCGACTCGTAGAGCTGGCCGGCGTCGCCGCCGGGCAGGTCGGTGCGACCGCATCCCTCGAGGAACAGCGTGTCGCCGGCGACCAGCCGGTTGGCGACGAGGAAGCACTGGCTGCCGGGCGTGTGCCCGGGCGTGTGGATGAGCTGGATCGGGATCTCGCCCACGATCACGGTGTCGCCGGAGGCGTGGGCGACGATGTCGTGGTCGCTGGCGCCGGTGACCCGCTGGACCCAGGGCTTCTCGTCGGCCTGCACGTGGATCGGCACCGGGTTCGCGGTGAGCAGGTCGGCGACGCCCTGGATCGAGTAGCCCATCATGTCCCCGCCCACGTGGTCGGGGTGGTAGTGGGTGGCGAGGGCACCGGTGAGGCGCATGCCGTCCTCGGCGAGGATGTCGAGCAGCCCCTGCACGTCGTAGGCCGGGTCGACCACCACCGCCTCGCCGGTCTCCCGGTCGCCGATCAGGTAGACGAAGTTCACCATCTGCCGGGCGAGCATGTCGCCCTGGGCGAAGTCACGCCCGGCGAGGAGCTGGCGGAAGTAGAGCCGGTCGTCCTGCATGCCCCCAACCTAGGGTCCGCGTCGGGCTGGGCTGGCCCGGCCCCGGGGCGCTCAGCCCCAGAAGTTCTGGGTGACCCAGAGCTGGCCGTTGCCGTCGGTGATGCAGCCGACGGTGACGTGGCTGTAGGCGCCGGACTCGATGTTCGCCCGGTGACCGGGCGAGTCCATGAACGCCTGGAACAGCGAGCCCTGCTGGTAGCCGCGGCCCACGTTCTCGCCGGCGGTGCGGTAGTCGCGGTGGCGCACGATCTGGTCGCCGTAGCTCGGGTTGTGGCGCAGCGTCTGGCTGCCGGCCATCTGGTCGGACCAGTCGACGGCGATGTACTGGATGCCCGCGTCGAAGGTCAGGGCCCCGCGCCCGGCCCGACCCCGGGCCGCGTTGATCGAGTCGTACATGAACTGCTCGCAGCCGGTGTTCCGGGTGCCGTGGCGGGGCCCGGAGGGCGGCGGCGGAGGCGAGGTGGTCGGTGGTGGGGGTGGCGGGGGTGGTGCCGTGGTGGGCGGTGGCGGCGGGGGTGCGGCGGTGGTGGCCGGCGCCGCCGTGGCCTGCGGCAGCGTGGTGGTGGTCGTCGTGGTCGTCGTCGTCGTGGTGGTCGTCGTCGTGGTCGAGCTCGACGTCGTCGTGGTCGAGGCACCGGCCCGGACGTCCCCGTCGCCGCTGCGGTCGCGATCCCGGCCGGAGCGGCTGGTCGAGGTGTCGTCGACCTGGGCGCCGTCCTCGCCGGAGGTGACGTCGGCGCTGTCGTCGCTGCACGCCCCGAGCACGACCGCGAGGGCGACGGCGACCGCGGCGGCGCGCGGGAACGACCTCCCTCCCAGGAGCTGCATGCCCCCAGTGTCGGCGCGATCGGCCCGCGACATGAGCATGAGCCGCCTACCCGTCCCGGAACGCCCGGAACCAGGCCCGCCAGGTGGCCTTGAACCCGTCGTCGAAGGCGGCGAACGCCCGTCGCAGCTCCTCGGCCGGCCAGCCCGGGGGTGCCAGCTCGGCCGGCAGGGCGGGGTCGGCCAGCAGGTGGCGGACCACGGCGGCGTCGAGGAGGAACGCGTCGCCCAGGGCGTCGGTGTCGAGCGCCTCGAGCCGGGGCTGGGTCGCCGCCATCTGCTCGAGGAGGCGGTGGGCGGTGGCCGCCCAGGCATGGGGCTCGAAGGGGGCGACGAAGGGAGCCGGGTCCTCGGGGCGGGCACCGCGCACCAGCAGGCACTGGGCATCGAGGACGGCGCGCTCCGCGGGCGCCCGGTCGGCGTCGAGGTTGTCGGGCCGGGCCCAGCAGCCCTCGCGCACCTCGGCGAGGCGCAACCGCCGGGCAGCCTCGCGCAGGCGGGCCCGCTCGGCGGCCGGGCGCCGGTCGGCCACCACGACGGCGAGCACCCAGGTGCCGTCCCAGGGCCGCGCTGCCGGCCCCCGCAGGTCCTGCTGGCGGGCGTGGCGCTCGAGCAGCGGGCCGGCGAGGCGGTAGCCGTCGCCGTCGCCCACCACGTCGCCGGCCGACGTCATGCGCGACAGCGCCGTCCGGGTCGCCCCCTCCGACAGGCCGAACAGCTCGCCCGAGCGGACCAGCGCCTGCGTGGGGAGGCGCGGCGGGTCGACGCCGAGCAGGGTCGACGCGATCACCGAGCGCGCCGTGAGCGCCGGACCCCGCCCATCACGATCTGTCGACACGTGCAGCGAACCTGTAAGGTGATGTCATGGCCGTGACCGATCGTGGCACAGACCAGATCCCCCGCCCGCTGGCGGGGCACCGCATCCCGGCCGGCGTCCGGGGCTCGATGGTCGCCCCGCCCCAGGCGCTCCCCGACGTCCTGCCCACCAGTCGCCTGCTCGGCTCGGGCAAGCCGGTCCGCGAGCTGCGCGACGGGCTGCGGCGCATCGACGACGCCCGCAACGCCGGCACCGTCCTGGTCACCTGGGCGCAGGCGGCCGGCACCATCGCGCTGGCCCTGTACGTCGGCCACCCCCTGGCCTGGCTGGCGTCGTTCGTGCTCATGGGTGCGCTCCACGCCCGCATGGCGATCCTGATGCACGAGGCCGCGCACAAGCTGCTCTTCACCGACAAGCGGGTCAACGACGCCGTCGGCCGCTGGCTCGCCGCCTACCCGGCCCTCGTCCCCATGGAGCTGTACCGGCGCAGCCACTTCGCCCACCATCGCGAGGAGTTCGGCCCCGAGGAGCCCGACCTCAACCTGTACCAGGGCTACCCGATCACCCGGGCGTCGATGAAGCGCAAGCTGTGGCGCGACCTGCGGGGCACGTCGGGGTGGAAGAGCCTGAAGGTGCTGCTGCGGGCGATCGGCAAGGAGCAGGGCTTCGGCGTCGCCCGCAAGATCGCCCTTGCCCAGATCGTCCTCGCCACCCTGCTCACGGCGTGGGGCGTCGCCGCGGCCGGCTGGGTCGGCGTGCTCGCGTATCCGGTCCTGTGGGTGGGGTCCTGGCTCACGATCTGGCGGGTCATCAACCGGCTCCGCTCCATCGCCGAGCACGGCGGCCTGCAGGCATCGCCCGACCGCCGCCGGACCACGCACCACGTGCGCCAGTCGTGGCTCGCCCGGTTCTGGATCGTGCCGCTCAACACCGGTTGGCACCTCGCCCACCACGTCGACATGGGCGTCCCGTTCCGAAACCTGCCCCGGCTCCACGACGAGCTGGTCGCCGCCGGCTGGGTCACCGACGGCTACGTGTACCCGTCCTACCGGGCCCTCTGGCGCGACCTGTCCAGCCGCCCCGGCTGACCCGTTCTCGACGAGATCGTGCCCTTCCGCTGGGCACCCCGGCGTCGAGTTCGCCGTAGGGTCGCCCCATGCCCGCCGCCTCCGATCGAGACACGCTCGTCGCCGCCCTCCGGGAGCAGTTCGACGCCCTGCTCGAGCTGGGCCACCAGCTCGACGACGCCCAGTGGGCGACCCCGAGCGAGTGCCCGGGGTGGACGGTCAAGGACCTCTACAGCCACGTCATCGGCACCGAGCTGATGCTGCTCGGGCGCCCCGACGAGACCGTCGACGTCGCGGGTGCCGACCACGTGCGCAACCAGATCGGCGAGTTCAACGAGGTGGCCGTGGCCGTGCGCCGCGACCGCTCCGGCGCCGACGTGCTCGCCGAGCTCGAGCAGGTCGCCGCCGAGCGCACCGCCGCCTTCGACGCCATGACCCAGGCCGACTTCGACGCCGAGTCGTTCACCCCCGCCGGCCAGGACACCTACGGGCGGTTCATGCAGATCCGCGTGTTCGACTGCTGGATCCACGAGCAGGACGCCCGGGAGGTGCTCGGTCTGCCCGGCCACGCCTCGGGCCACGCCGTCGACATCGCCCTCGACGAGCACGCCACCGCCCTCGGCTTCCTCGTGGGCAAGAAGGCCGGCGCCACCGAGGGACAGTCGGTGCGCCTGCGCCTGACCGGCGAGACCGAGCGGACGCTCGACGTGCGCGTCGACGGCCGGGCGCAGCTCGTCGACGACCTCGAGGAGCCCACCGCGACCATCACCGTGCCGACGCTGCGGTGGTTCCGGTGGGTCGCCGGCCGCCGCGCTGCCGAGCTCACCGACCCCGACCTGCGCATCGAGGGCGACACCGACCTGGCGCAGCGCGTGCTGGCCAACGCCGCCTACACCATCTAGCCATCATCTCGCCACGTCCGGTGCGATGGCTACGGCTCGACGACGACCTCGTCGCCGGTGCGGATGGTGCCGGGCTCGAGGACCCAGGCGTAGACCCGTGACCAGCCGGGGTGGGTGTCGTGGAGGATGCGGTCGGAGCGGCCGGTGAACCAGGCGTCGATCTTGCGGCACGGGGTCGCCCATGCTGACAGCTCGCACAGGACGGCCCCGATGCGGATCCGCGCGCCGGGCCGCAGCGACGACCACTCGATGCCGGCGACGGTGACGTTCTCGCCGGTGGCTCCCGGCTGGACGGTGTGGCCCTCGGCGCGCAAGGCGTCGATGACCTCGACCGACCACAGGCACAGCGCCTGGAACGGGCGGCCGTGGTGCTTGCGGTTGGCCTGGCGGTCGCCGACCACGCCGTCGACGCCGACCTCGACCGCGTCGACCGCCGACTTCGGGACGCCACCGCCGGAGCTCGACAGCTGCGCCACCGAACCGGTCTGGGTGGGGACGCCGGCGCCGGCGGCGTGCAGGGCGCGACCGAGGTCGTGGAGCAGGTGGATGCCGTCGTGCACGGCGTCGACGTCGGGCGCGTCGGCGTCGAGGCTCCCGATGCGGGCGTGCAGCGCTCGCAGGGCGCGCACCTGCGGTTCGGCGGCGAGCAGGTCGAGGTCGACGCCCTCGATCACCTCGTCGGCCATGGCGCCCAGCCAGCGGCGGGCGGTGGCCAGGTCGTGCGAGGTGTAGGCGGCGGCGTCGAAGGCGCACCGCCCGCAGGTCGTCAGCTGCACGCCGCAGAGTGTGGCACCGGGACGGCCGCTCGCCTCGGGACGTTCGTCACCTCCTGGCAGACTGCGCCGCGTGACGGTGTCCGAGGTGGCCGACGAGCGGTGGGACGCCGCGCTCGATGCCGTCGGGGCGGTGGCCGGCGACCGCCGGGCCGTGTTCGCCGACCTCGTCGCCCGGCACGCCGGACCCGGGCGGCACCACCACGACCTGGCCCACGCCTCGGCCGTGGTCGACACCGTGCTCGGCCTCCACTCCGCCGGCGACGACTGGGCGGTGGCCGTGCTGGCGGCGTGGTTCCACGACGCCGTCCACGACGCCACCGCCCCGGCGGGCGCCAACGAGGGGGCCTCGGCGGTGCTGGCGGGCCGGGCGCTGCAGTCGCTCGGCGCCACCCTGGCCGCCACGGGCGAGGTGTGCCGCCTCGTGTGCCTCACCGCCGGCCACGATCCCGCCCCCGGCGACCGCAGCGGCGCCCTCCTGGCGGACGCCGACCTGTCGGTCCTCGCAGGCAGAGCGGAGGACTACGACGCCTACGTGGCGAACGTGCGCGCCGAGTACGCGCACCTCGACGACGCCACCTGGCGCACCGGCCGCCGGGCGGTGCTCCTCGGCTTCCTCGACCGACCGAGCATCTTCCGCACCCTGCCCGGACGTGAGCGCTGGGAGGCCCGCGCCCGCATCAACATCTCCGCGGAGCTGGGCGGTCTGGCCGGCGGCTGAGCGCCGCTCAGCGCCGGCGGCGCAGGCCGGCCTCCCGCAGCCGGCGGACCAGCACCCGCGCCTCCACCGGCTCGGCCCCGAGCTCGATCGCCAGGTCGCGCACGTGGGCGGGGATGTCGTAGTGGTCGCCCTGGAACGCGCGCCGCGGGATGCCGAGGCGCTCGGCGAAGTCGTGCAGCTCCTCGTACGACTCGTCCGAGACGAGGTGGGCCCACCGGTGGCCGCGCCACGGCCAGATCGCGTCGTCGACGAGGATCACGGATCGGCGAGGATCACGCGCTCAGGCGGGCTCGTCGGGCGTGAAGTCGGGGTCGGCCGGGTGGGGGCGGTGGCGCCGGCGGGCGGCCTCCTCGGCGAGGGACACGACCTCGCGCAGGGGTCGGCCGGTGCGCTTGGCCACCTCGGCGGCGTCGTCGTGCTCGACCTTGGTTCGGGCCGGGGTGACCTTGATGCGCACGGGGTGGCCGTCGACGTCGACCGAGTCGAAGGTGCGCGGTGCCGGCCAGCGGTCGACCGGCCGCGACCGGACGCCGAGCGACCCGGTCTCGGTGGTGAGCACCCCGGCGAGCACGGACGCGTCGGCCGGGTGGGCGAGCACGGTGACGACGTGGCCGGGTCGGCCCTTCTTCATGAGCACCGGGGTGATCCAGGCATCGGCGGCCCCGGCGTCGAGCAGGAGGCCGACGGCGTGCGCGAGCTGCTCGCCGGTGGCGTCGTCGACGTTGGCGCTCAGCTCGACGAGCGGCTGCCCGTCGCCGGCGCCCGCGACCCCGACCTCGGTGGCGACGCCGAGCACGAGCTGCAGCGCGTTCGGGCGGCTCGGCAGCTCACGCGCCCCGGCGCCGTAGCCGGAACCGGTGATGGTCATGGCCGGCATGGGGCCCCACCGGACGTCGAGCCCGCGCAGGAGGGCGGCGCCCGTGGGCGTCGTCAGCTCGTGGAGGACCTCGACGAGGGCGACCGGGGCGCCGTGGAGCAGCTCGACCACCGCCGGCGCCGGCACCGGGATCGTGCCGTGGGCCGACCGTGCCGTCCCGGTCCCGGTTGCGATCGGCCCGCACACCACGGTGTCGACCGCCAGCAGCTCGAGCGCCGCGCACGTCCCGACGACGTCGATCACGGCGTCGTGCCCGCCCACCTCGTGCAGGTGCACCTCGTCGACCGACGTGGCGTGGAGCCGGGCCTCGACCTCGGCCAGGTGGCGGAACGTGGCCAGCGACCGCTCGCGCACCCGGTCGGGGAGGTCGGCCCGCTCGACCAGGGCAAGGATGTCGCCGGCGGTGCGGGCGTGGGCGTCGTCCTCCACCCGGACGTCGACGCGGGTGGCGGCGAGTCCCCCGCGCAGCACCGGCTCGACCGCCAGCGACCACCCGGGAAGGCCGAGGCCGCCGAGCATCGCGCGCACGCCGTCGATGTCGGCCCCGGCGTCGAGGCACGCTGCCAGCGCCATGTCGCCGGCGATGCCCGAGAACGGGTGGAACCAGGCGATCCGCTCGGTCATGGCCGGCGGCTCACGCCGTGGAGCCGTGGCGGTCGAGGGTGCCGAGCAGGCGCAGCGCCGCGCACGCCGCGCCGTAGCCGTTGTCGATGCCGACCACGGTGACGCCAGCGGCGCACGAGGAGAGCATGGCGAGCAGCGCGGTGACCCCCTCCAGGGACGACCCGTACCCGACCGAGGTCGGCACGGCGACCACCGGCGCCCCGGTGATCCCGCCGACGAGCGAGGCCAGCGCGCCCTCCATCCCCGCGACCACGACCACCACGTCGGCCTCGGCCAGCTCGTCGACCGACCCGAGCAGGCGGTGGACGCCTGCGACCCCGACGTCGGTCAGCCGGCGCGGCGCGACGCCGTGGGCGGCCAGCACAGCCGCGCACTCGTCGGCCACGGCGAGGTCGGCGGTGCCGGCGGCGGCGAGGACGACCCGGAAGCGGTCGCCGGGCTCGGCCGCACGCCAGATCACCGTGTCGCCGACCCGGTCGCCGCCGGGGTTCGCCGCCAGCGCGGCCGCAGCCTGCGCGTCGTCCACCCGGGTCAGCAGCACGGGTCGGTCGCCCACCGACAGCAGCTCGGCGACGATCGAGGCGCACTGCTCGGGGGTCTTGCCCGGCCCGTAGACGGCCTCGGCGAGGCCCTGGCGCAGCGCCCGGTGGTGGTCGACCCGGGCATGACCGAGGTCGGCGAAGGGCAGGCGCCGCAGCTGGGCGACCGCGGCGTCGGGGTCCATCCGTCCGGCGGCCACGTCCTCGAGAAGCCCCCGCAGGGTGTGGGCGTCCACGGCCCTATCCTTGCCGGTCGTGACCGGACCCCACACGTCTGCCCCCACGCCGGCGGGCGCCGGTCGCATCGCCTTCCTCGGCCCGGAGGGCACGTTCAGCGAGCAGGCCCTGCTGACCCAGGCCGACTACGCGGCGATGGAGCTCGTGTCCTGCGACGCCATCGCCGACGTCCTGCACGCCGTCACCTCCGGCCAGGCCGACGTGGGCCTCGTCCCGATCGAGAACGCCATCGAGGGGTCGGTCAACGTCACCCTGGACGCGCTGATCTTCGACCACGAGCTGCGCATGCAGCGCGAGGTGGTGATCCCCATCGTGATGTGCCTGCTCGCCCCGCCGGGCGTGGGCGTGGGCGACATCGAGCGGGTCATCTCCATGCCGGTGGCCACCGCCCAGTGCCGCGGGTTCCTCTCCGAGCACCTGCCCGGGGTCGAGCAGGTCGGCGTCAGCTCCACGGCCCTGGCCGCCCGCCTCGCCGTCGAGGAGTCCGACGGGCGCACTGCCGCCATCGGCACGTCGCTGGCCGGCAAGGTCCACGGCCTCGAGGTCCTCGCCGAGGACATCGAGGACCACCAGGGGAACGAGACCCGCTTCGTCGCGGTCGCCCGGGGCGGCATCCCCGTGCCCACCGGGCACGACAAGACCACCATCGTCGTGTTCCAGCGGGCCGACCGTCCAGGGTCGCTGCTGTCGATCCTGCAGGAGTTCGCCGCCCGGGCCATCAACCTGACCCGCCTCGAGAGCCGCCCCACCAAGCGGGGCCTCGGGGACTACTGCTTCATCATCGACCTGGAGGGCCACGTCGGCGACGAGCTGGTGGCCGACGCCCTGCGCGACCTCAAGTCGAAGAACGAGGACGTGCTGTTCCTCGGCAGCTACCCGGCCGCCGGCGAGACGGCGCCCCGCGTGCGCCGGGATGCCGAGGCGTCGTGGCGCGAGGCCAACGACTGGGTGCAGGCCCTGCGTGCCGAGGTCCCGCCCGCCTGAGCCGGAGCAGGCGATGGCCGCCGCTCACGAGTGCGCAGCGGACGCCCGATCGTCGCCGTCGTCCTCGTTCGACTCGCTGCTGTCCTGCTCGTAGAGCCACTTCGACAGCATCACGATGAGGAACACGCCGAAGGTGTCGGCGACCAGGCTGATGTTGTACTCCCAGCTCCACCACGCCCAGAACTCCCGGCCGAGGGTGGGCACGCCGGGCCCGAAGGGCTCCTCCCGGGAGAACACGTAGGCGCCCGACCACACGGCGTACGCCGTCTGGACGGCGAGCATCGCCGCCAGCACCAGCCCCAGCGAGTGCCGCTTGATCCACCCGTGCTCGGAGCCCTGGTACTTGTGCCGTCCCGGGAACAGCGCCATCGCTGCGGACCATCCCCCGACACCGGACGTGTCAGTACCGCTGGGCCCCTCAGCGGGGTGTGCCCGGGGGACACCACGGGGTTGCTGCCCACGTAGGTGCTGAGCTGGGTGTACCGGTGCCTCGTGCGCCCGAGATCAGGACCCTTCGTCGGCGACGGTGTCGATCATCCAGCTCACGCCCCAGCGGTCGAGGCACGAGCCGAAGCCGGGCGACCAGAACGTCGGCCCGAACGGCATCTGGACCTCGCCGCCGTCGGCCAGCGCGCCGAAGACCCGCTCGCCCGTCGTCGTGTCCGGGGCGCTGAACGCGACGGCCACGCCGACCTTCGGGCCGCCGTCGCCCGTCGGGTCGTCGGAGCCCATGAGGAACCCCTCGCCGACCTGGACCGACGCGTGCATCACGTGGTGGGGCTCCGCGCCTGGCATCGGTTCGTTCCCGTCGGGGACGTCGGCGTTGGTCATGATCTGCAGTTCGCCGCCGAAGATCTCCTGGTACCGCTGGAACGCCTCGGCGCAGCGGCCGTCGCTGAAGAACAGGTACGGGTGGAAGCTCATGGGGTCCTCCTGAAGGGTCGGGTGGGTCGGGTGGTCCGGGGGTGGACGGGCCGGCGCAGCCAGCCTCATCGGTCCCTCCGGGGTCGACCATCGCACCGCATCCGGTCAGCTCCCGTCCGGGTTCCCGCGAAACTCCGGAGCACGCCGGGCCGGCGATGCGGGAACCTCTGGGGTGCAGCGTCGAGTGGCGACCCTGGTCCGAGGACGGTGGTCGGCTGGGCGTCGTGGTGCCCCACGTCCGGCCCGGGATCGCGCAGCTGGCGTTCCTCCACGTGAGCGCACCGTGGCGGGCGACCGGCATCGGGAACCGGCGCGTCAGGACTCGGTCGGCCCAACTCGACCTCGTACGCGCCGGGGGCCGGCGCGCGACGGGTCGAGTTCGCTGAAGCTCGTGATCTCGATCCGGTTCGCGTCGGGGGCCGGCGCGGTACGGCTCGAGAGCGCGTTCTGGGCGGAGGGGGCGGGATTCGAACCCGCGGGACCCGGGGGCCCGACGGTTTTCAAGACCGTTCCATTCGTCCGCTCTGGCACCCCTCCCGAGACGCACGAGCGCCCGGCAGCGAGCTGCCGGACGGTCGAGCGGAGCGGAGTGGGTGGGATTTGAACCCACGGAGGACGGTGAAGCCCTCACTTCCTTAGCAGGGAAGCACCTTCGGCCTGACTCGGTCACCACTCCCGGTCGGGAGGGCACGATAGCGGACGCCCCGGATCGGCAGCAGCGGGGGGCCGGCGCTCGCTTGTGACGGGTATCACGAGCGGGAATGTTGCGTTCCTGTTGCGATCGAAACACAATGGTCGTACCCCCACCAGCAGCTGATCGCTGGCCGCCCTGGTGCAGGCCCCTCCCGGGGGTCCGCCGGAGCGGCCAGGTCGTGTGGTCCCGTGCCCCGGCCGAGCGGCCAGCCGCCTTCCCCCCGAGCCCCGAACACCGCCGGCTCCGGCGCGCGCCCCCGCTCGCGCCGGGCGGACGCGGTGGAAAGGACACCCATGTCGACCCCCCTGTCGAAGCGAACCCTGCGGGCGTGCGCCGGCCTCGTCCTCGCCCTCCTCCTCGCCGCCGCCACCACCCCGGCGCTGGGCGAAGGTCCGGCCGAGGACGACGTCGTCCGCGCCGCCGGCGTGAACCAGCCCCGGGTCGTGGGCCCGGTGGACGAGTCGGCGGTGCCCGCGCCCCGCCCGATCATGGAGCAGCTGGCGTCCCGTCTGGCCGAGCAGGTCGCCCAGGCCGAGTACGCGGCGGCCCTCGAGCGGGTCGCCGCCGCCGAGGAGGCCGCGAAGCTGGAGCGCCTCGCCGCCGCCATCGAAGCCGAGCAGGCGCGCGCCGCCGAAGCGGCTCGCCAGGCCGAGGAGGCCCGCGCCACAGCCGCCGCGCCCAGCGCGCCCGCCGGATCCGTGGAAGGCATCATCCAGCGCTACTTCGGGGCCAGCGCCTCCAAGGCCATCAGCGTCGCCCGCTGCGAGTCCGGCTTGAACCCCCGCGCGGTGAGCCCGGGCGGCGGCAACCACGGCCTGTTCCAGATCAACAACGTCCACCAGGGCACGTTCCAGTCCGTGACCGGCGCGCCGTGGTCGGCCGTCTACGACGCCGAGACGAACGCCCGCTTCGCCCACTGGCTCTGGAGCCAGCAGGGCTGGGGCCCCTGGGCCTGCGCCTGATCGGTCCCCGGCCGGGCAGCATCGGGCGGCGATCGTAGGGTCGCTCCCGTGGACGGCCGCTTCGCCCCGAGCCCCACGGGGCACCTCCACGTGGGGAACCTGCGCACGGCGCTGCTGGCGTGGCTCTTCGCGCGGACCGACGGTGGCCGCTTCCTGGTGCGGGTCGAGGACCTCGACCCGGTGGCGAGCCGCGAGGAGCTCGCCGTCGAGCACCTCGGCGACCTCGCCGCCCTCGGCCTCGACCACGACGGCCCCGTGCTGCGCCAGTCGTCCGCCGACGCCCGGGCCCGCCACGACGAGGCGATCGACCGGCTCGACGCGGCCGGGCTCCTGTACCCCTGCTTCTGCACGCGCCGGGAGGTGGCCGAGGCGGCGCAGGCCGCGCACGGGCCGCTGCCGGAGGGCGCCTACCCGGGTACCTGCCGCGACCTGACCGACGCCGAGCGGGCCGAGCGCCGGGCCGACCGCCCGGATCGGGAGCCGTCGTGGCGGGTGCGGGCGGGGGGCGCTCGGGTGCACGTCGTCGACCGCCTCCACGGCGAGCGCGACGGGATCATCGACGACTTCGTCGTCCGCCGGGGCGACGGGGTTCCCGCCTACAACCTGGCGGTGGTCGTCGACGACGCCCACCAGGCGATCGCCGAGGTCGTGCGCGGCGACGACCTCCTCGACGGCACGCCCCGCCAGGCCTGGCTCCTCGACGTGCTGGGCCTGCCTCGCCCGGTCTGGACCCACGTCCCGCTCGTCCTCGGCCCCGACGGCGAACGCCTGGCCAAGCGCCACGGCTCGGTGACGCGGGCCGAGCTGGCGGCGGTCGGGTTCGACGCGGCGCAGCTCCTCGGGTGGATGGGCGCCTCGCTCGGCCTCGCCGCGCCCGGCGAGCGGGTCGACGCCGGCACGCTGCTCGCCCGCTTCGATCCCGACGCCGTGCCGAGGACGCCCGCGGCCTTCGACCCCGGGTCGATCTGAGGCTGCGCCGGCGAGGATCCGCGCGTTGCAGGGGCTGGGGTCGGCCTTCGACGCGGATCCGCGTCGACGGGTGCGCCCGCCCGGACCGGGATGCGACGCGGGCGCGTCCAGCTTCCCGATGGCGGGCGGGCTAGAGGGTCTGGGTGCCGTCCACGGCGACGATCACCCCGACCACGACGGCCACCGCGCCGAGCAGGCGGACGAGGCCGAGCGCGAGGAGGTGGGGGATCGAGCGGCGCAGGAAGATCCCCAGCCCCCCGAGCAACACGGCCACGCCGGCGGCGATCGCCGTGGCCGCCGTGCCGTGCTCGGCACCGACGGACAGGGCGAGCACGGCGGCGCCGGGGGTGAGGAGCACCGGGAAGGCGACGAAGCCGGCGAGGCGGCGGTCGTCATCGGGTTCCTCGACCGGAGCAGCGGCGCCCACGGCCAGCCAGCGCAGCCCGGCCACGGCGATCACCACGCCGGCGCCGAGGCGGTAGGTGCCGAGGCTCACGTCGAGGACGTCGAGGACGGGGTCGGCGGACGCGCCGATGGCGGTGAGGACCAGCGCGGCGACGACCGCCCCGGCCGCGACCGAGCGCGGGCGGTCGGTGCGCCGGTCGCGCACCATCGCCAGGGCTGCAGCGGCGGGGTTGACGGTGGCGATCAGTCCGAGCAGGGCGAGGGTCACGAGGGCTCCGGTATCCGGGGATCAGGGCAGGACGGGCTCGGCCAGCACCAGGCCCGAGGCGGCGTGCTGCTGGTCGTCCATGCGGGTGAGGTCGTCGTAGAACCAGGCCCCGGCCTCCTGGGGCGGGACCCGGGGGCCCGGTTCGACCCGCCGGTCGGCGAGGCGACCGGCGGCGCAGGCGAGCGTGGCGTCGAGCGCCGGCGCGATGTCGGCGAGGCGGGGGTCGGTGTGGGCGAGCGGGCGGAGGGCGCCCAGGCCCTCGAGCCACGTGCCGGCGCCGCCGCCCCGCGGGGCGGGCCCGTGGGTGAGCGAGCCGTACAGCGAGCCCCGCTGGGCGTCGAAGCGGACGAGCAGGCCGTAGCGCTCGAGGAGGCGGCGGGCGTAGGTGATGTGGTGCTCGGCCAAACCCCACTCGGCCATCTCGCCCAGCGAGTAGGCCGCCCACTGGTCGGGCCAGGGCGGGGGGACCATGCCCTCGTCCTCGTCGCGGTGCAGCGCCAGGTAGTCCAGGGTGCGCCACGCCGGCTCGTCGAAGCCGAGGTGGGGGAATGCCTCGTGCAGCAGCGCCAGCCCCCACAGCGCCTCACCCGTGGCGAACACCGAGGTCTCCCCGGGGACGGGCTCGCCGGCGTCGAGGTCGTGGAGGTTCAGCATCGAGCCGTCCGGTCGCTGCTGGACGACGAGGAACGCGCCGAGCTCGCGCATCTCGACGTCGAACCGGGGGTCGTCGGTGGCGAGCCGGCGCTGGGCGAGCGAGACGAGGAGGAGCGACGAGGCGCCCAGCCGGGCCTCGGACCCGACGGCGAACGCCGTCCCGAACCCGGCCGGCTGGAGCCGGTCGAGCATCCACGCCAACCCGCGATCGGCCGGCTCGAGCAGCTGCAGCTCGCCGGCGCGCACGAGCTGGTACAGGCTCATCGTCACCCCGGCGTGGCGGACGAGGTTGTAGTCGTCGGAGGACTCCCGGCGCCCCCGGTGGAAGTCGTAGAGGTACTCCCCGTCGTCGCGCTGGTTCTCGACGATCCACCCGGCCGCGTCGAGGGCCACGGCGCGGGCCTCGGTGCGGGTCAGGTCGGGGCAGACCTCGGGCGCCCACAGGCTGAGGCGGAGCACGGCCGCGCCCACGGACCACACGACGAGGGCCCGGACCGTGCGCGTGCGGGCCGTCACGTCGCACCCGCGCAGCGGCCCACGAGCAGGCGGGCCGTCGCCACCGCGGTGAACGGCAGGGGCAGCCGGCTGCGCAGGAGCCACCGGGTCTCGTCACCGGTGCGCACGGTGCCGTCGCGGTCGACGGGTCCCCCCACCGGGAGCGGTGCAGCCACCCCGGGCAGTGTGGCGCGCCGCAGCGGCCGGCGCAGGCACCGGTAGGGTCCGCCCGTGGTCGCCGCGACGCCCGATCCCGCCACCGACACCGCCCCCGCCCCGCCGGCGGACGACATGCCCTGGTGGCGGGAGGCGGTCTTCTACCAGGTGTACCCGAGGTCCTTCGCCGACGCGGACGGCGACGGCGTGGGCGACCTCGCCGGCATCCTCGACCACGTCGACCACCTCGCCGACCTGGGCATCGACGCGGTGTGGCTGTCGCCCTTCTACGAGTCCCCCATGCGCGACAACGGCTACGACGTGAGCGACCACTGCGCCGTCGACCCCGTGTTCGGCACGCTCGAGGACTTCGACGCGCTGGTCGCCGCCCTGCACGATCGGGGCATCCGGCTCATCGTGGACTTCGTCCCGAACCACGTCTCCAGCGACCACCCGTGGTTCGTGGCCTCCCGGTCGAGCCGCGACGACCCCAAGCGCGACTGGTTCATCTGGGCCGACCCGAAGCCGGACGGCAGCCCGCCCACCAACTGGATCGCCTCCTTCACCGAGGAATCCGCATGGGAGCTCGACGAGGCCACCGGGCAGTGCTACCTGCACCTGTTCCTGCCCGAGCAGCCCGACGTGAACTGGGCCAACCCCGAGGTCGAGGCCGCCCAGCTCGACGTGCTGCGGTTCTGGATCGACCGGGGCGTCGACGGCTTCCGCATGGACGTGCTCAACGCCATCGGCAAGGATCCCGACCCCCGCGACGTCCCCGACGACCTCGCTGGCCTCCCCCACGTCGTGCTCACCCACCACCCGGAGACGGCCATGCCGCTCATCCGGCGCATCCGCGAGGTGGTCGACCCGCCCGGGGTCGACCGGTTCATCGTCGGCGAGATCGTGACCGGCGACCTCCACCAGCAGGCGTCCTACTGCGGTGACGGCGACGGGGTGAGCTGCGCCGTCAACTTCGCGTCGGTCTGGGCGCCCTGGGACCGCGACGCCTGGCGGCTCCTGATCGCCGGGATGGAGGAGGCCTACGCCGACGTCGCCGCCACCTGGCCGTCGTACGTGCTGTCGAACCACGACAACGTCCGGCACCGCACCCGCTACGGCGGGGCCGAGGCGCGGGCCCGCGCCGCGGCGGTCCTGCTCCTGACCCTGCGGGGCACCCCGTTCCTCTACCAGGGCGAGGAGCTGGGCCTCGAGGACGCCGACGTGCCCGAGCACCTCGCGCTCGATCCGGGCGGGCGCGACGGCTGCCGGGCCCCGATCCCGTGGTCGGCCGAACCGCCGCACGGGTGGGGAGCCGAGCCGTGGCTTCCGTTCCCGCCCGAGGCTGGCGTCCGCTCGGCCGAGGCGCAGCGCGGCGACGCCGGCTCGGTGCTCTCGCTCTATCGCGCCGTGCTGGCGGCCCGGAAGGCGTCACCCGCGCTGCGTCGCGGGTCGCTCGAGCTGCTCGACAGCCCCCCGGAGGTGCTGGCGTTCCGGCGGGTCCGCGGGGACGACGAGCGCACCGTGCTCGTCGCCTTCGGCGGACCCGTCGACGTCGACGCCGGTGGCGAGGTCGTGGTCTCCTCATCCGGCCGGGGGACCGGGGAGGCGTTCGGTGGGCACCTGGACGGCGACCAGGCGGTGGTGCTGCGGCCCTGAGGTCGCCGTCAAGAGTTTGCGATGCCGTTGCGTCCATGTTGCGTTCGGATGACGCGCGGCGGCTACGGTCGGGGTCGCGGAGGTACGGGGCGGCCGGTGCATCCATGCGCCAAGACTCGGAGGAAGCTCCCCATGCACCCCCACCACGATCGCGCCCGCGCGCGCACCGGCCGCCGCCGGGGCCTGCGGGCGGTCACCACCGCGACCGCCCTCGCCCTCGGAGCCGCCCTCGCGGTCGGCCCCCTCGCCACGCCCGTCGGCGCCGCGCCGACCGCGCCCTCCCGGACCACGCAGGAGGACGAGATGGCCTCCAAGATCAGCGGCTCGCGGTGGCTCAGCGGGCGCTCGCCCCTGCCGTTCCACGACGTGATGGGCGATCACGCCAGCGGCTGGTCGGGCCACATGGCCTGGATGAACGACCTCCAGCACCACCCGGACCTCACCTCGGAGGCCAACAAGATCACCACCAGCTGGGGCGGCTTCGCCGAGATCGTGGGTCGCGGTCCGAGCGTCGCTGCCGTGCACGACGCCTTCATGCGCTCACCCGCCCACCGCGACAAGATCATGGGCAACTGGAGCTGGCAGGGCGTCGGGATCGTCGAGTCGGGCGGACAGCTCTGGGTGACCGTCCGGTTCCTGCGATGAGGCCGTGCTAGGAACCACCGCCATGGCAGAGATCACCCTCGGGGGCAACCCCATCCACACCAGCGGCGACCTCCCGGCTCCGGGGGGCGCGGCCCCGTCCTTCGAGCTGGTCAAGAGCGACTTCACCACGGTCAGCTCCGACGAGCTCGCTGGCCAGCGCGTCCTGCTCAACATCTTCCCGAGCATCGACACCGGCGTGTGCGCCGCGTCGGTCCGCACGTTCAACGAGCGGGCCGCCGGCCTGGAGGACACGACGGTGGTGTGCGTCTCGGCCGACCTGCCGCCGGCGGCGGGCCGGTTCTGCGCCGCCGAGGGGATCGAGAACGTGGTGACCGGCTCCACGTTCCGGTCGTCCTTCGCCGATGACTACGGCGTGCGGATGACCGACGGGAAGCTCGAGGGCCTGCTCGCCCGTTCCGTCGTGGTCCTCGACCGCGACGGCACGGTGCTCCACACCGAGCTCGTCCCCGAGATCGCGCAGGAGCCCGACTACGACGCGGCCATCAAGGCGCTCGGCTAGCACCGCGCTCCGAGACCGGACGGCGCCGGCGTCGCACGGTCACACGACGGGCGGTTCGTCCTCGGCGATCTCGGCGTCGACGGGGCCGGGCGTGGGGTCGCCGACGATGTTCGGGTCCTCGACCCCGACGCCCGAGCCCCGCAGCCGGTCGATCACGGACTGGCCGTCCTCGGCCCGACCCGTGTCGTCCCGCACGACGTCGTCGTCGTCGAGCTCCCGGTCGCTCTGCTCGGGGATGGTGTCGTCGGAGTCGGCGGTCATGGTCGGCTCGATTCCCGATGCGAGGCCCCGCCAGTCACGGCGGGCCTAACGTCGAGCCGTGACCGCTGACGCCGCCGCCCTCCTCGAGTCCGCCCGGGCGTTGCAGCCCCGCACCGTCGAGCTCCGGCGCGACCTGCACCGCCACCCGGAGCTCGGCAACGACCTCCCCCGCACCCAGGCCGCGGTGCTCGACGCCATCGGCGACCTCGGCCTCGAGGTGCGCACCGGCTCGACGGTGACCTCGGTCGTCGCCACCCTCGACACCGGGCGCCCCGGCGGCACCGTCCTGCTGCGGGGCGACATGGACGCCCTGCCCATGCCCGAGGACACCGACGTGGACTTCGCGTCCGAGGTGCCGGGCACCATGCACGCCTGCGGGCACGACGCCCACACGGCGATGCTCGCCTCGGCGGCTCGCCTGCTCGTCGACCGCTCCGACGACCTCACCGGGAAGCTGGTCTTCATGTTCCAGCCCGGCGAGGAGGGCCACCACGGGGCCAGGCACATGCTCGACGAGGGCCTGCTCGACGGCCTGCACGTCACCCGGGCCTTCGCCATCCACCAGTCGCCGAGCATCCCCTCCGGCATGGTGGCCACCAAGCCCGGGCCCCTGATGGCCTCGGCCGACGAGTTCGTCGTCGAGGTCGTCGGCCGCGGCGGGCATGCCGCGATGCCCCACCACGCCAACGACCCGGTCCCGGTCGCCTGCGCGATGGTCGGCGCGTTCCAGACGATGATCACCCGCCGGGTCGACGTGTTCGACCCCGCCGTCGTCACCGTGGGGTCCATCCGGGCGGGCACCACCGACAACGTCATCCCCGAGACGGCCCGCCTCATCGGCACCATCCGTGCCGTGTCCGAGCGCACCCGCGGCCTGGTGTTCGCCGAGCTCGAGCGGCTCGCCACCCACATCGCGGCCGCCCACGACATGACCGCCACGTTCCGCATCGACCCCGGCTTCCCCGTCACGATCAACGACGCCGACGCCGCCATCTGGGTGGCCGGCGTGGCCCGCGGGCTCGTCGGCGACGCCCTCGTCGTCGACATGCCGAGCCCGGTGATGGGTGCCGAGGACTGGAGCTACGTCCTGCAGCGGGTGCCGGGCGCCATGGCCTTCCTCGGCACCTGCCCGCCGGGCGTCGAGTTCCACGAGGCGGCGCCGAACCACTCGAACCGCATGGTGATCGACGAGGACGCGATGGCGGTGGGCGTCGCCCTCCACGCCGCCGTCGCGCTCGCCGAGCTGGGCAGCTGACCCGCGCAGACCGGGCGTCGCGTCTGCTCCGTGCGGAACGCGGGGTATCGACAGCGCCGTGCCCGCCCCCGACGCGCCGACCCGCATCCCCCGCACGCTCGCCGACCGAATCACCGCCGCCTTCCGGGCGGGCGAGGACGCCGTCGGCGCGCTCACGGGCGCGCAGCCGCGAGATGGCCGCGACCGGCTGAGGACCCTCCAGGTGATCCACGACCTGCACGTCGGCTCCCTCGACCGGGTCGGCGACGCCGTGCGCTTCCAGCACCACCCGGCCGTGGCCGAGCTCAAGGGCCGCCTCGAGGCCGAGGTCCTCGCCGAGCTCGCCGGCATGGTCGACCCCACCCCCGACGACGTCGACGCGGTGGCCGAGCTGCGCGCCATCGCCCGCCAGGACCAGGTGCCGGAGGTCTACCGCTGGCTCGCCGACGACGCCTCGTGGGACGAGCTGGTCGAGTTCCTCGCGCTCGAGGGCGGCCCCGACGCCGGCTTCGACGACCTCGTCGCCGCCTGCCAGATCGGACTGCGGGGCGAGCCCAAGCTCGAGCTGGCCCGCAACTACTGGGACGAGATGGGCCGGGGAACGCTCGCCGAGGTGCACACCGAGCTCCACCACCGCCTCGCCGTGGCCATCGGCATGCCCACCGTGCCCACCTCCGACGTCCCGCTCAGCGGCCTGCTGCGCACGACCCTCGGCGGCATCCTCGCCACCAACCGCCTGCTGCAGCCCGAGATGGTCGGGGCGCTCGGACTGCTCGAGCTCCAGGCCGGCCCCCGCTGCCGCCAGGTGGTGAAGGCGCTCGAACGCCTCGACGCCCCCGCCGACGCCTTCCCCTTCTACACCGAGCACCGCGACGTCGACCCCCACCACGGCAAGGCGTGGCTCGACAACGCCGTCGTCCACCTCGCCGACGATCCCCGCTGGGCGGTCGGCATGGTGCGGGGCGCCCGCTGGCGGGCGGCGACGAACTCGGGGTTCTTCGCCGACATGGCCGCGCGGTTCGCCCGCCCGGCGGCCGGCGAGGCGCTCACCGCCGCCTCTGCCTGAGCGCGGCCGGCGCTACGTTCCGGGGGATGGCCTCCACCCTCGGCACCGGACCGACGATCCTGCACAACCCCCGCTGCTCGAAGTCGCGAGCGGCGATGGGCACCGCCGAGGAGCTCGGCATCGAGGTGTCCGAAGTGCGCTACCTGGACACGCCGCCCGACCGCGACGCCCTCGAGGCGATCGTGGCCGGGCTCGAGGACCCGGTCACCGACCTGGTCCGCCACGGCGACGCGAAGGCGAAGGGCGTCGACACCTCGCAGGCGACGACGCCGGCCGCAGTCGTCGACCTGCTGCTCGAGCACCCGGAGCTGATGGAGCGCCCGGTCGTGTGGCTGCACGGCCGGGCCATCATCGGGCGCCCGACCGAGCGGGTGGCGCCGTTCCTCCAGGGCGGCTGAGCCGGGGGCTCAGCGGGTGTGCGGCAGCGCGTCGGCGAAGCGGGTGTTGATGCGGTAGCCGAGGGACTCGAGCCAGTCGGCCTGCGACCACAGCTCGCTCACCGAGCTGGCCGGGACGGGCAGCGCCGACAGGCGCGCCTCGGGGGGCGCCGTGTAGTCGTAGGCGTCGACGTCGATGTCGTCGAGGCGCCCCGGGTCGTCGGGATCGGCGATCGAGGGGTCGAAGGCGTCGCGCATCGTGCCCAGCGGCGTGCGGCTGAAGCCGGGCTGCCACTGCCCGGGCTGGGGCAGCGCCCAGTTCTCGGCGATGAAGGCGAGGATCGACGTGTGGTCGAGCACGTGGCTCACCGTGCGGTCGCGGGTGGGCTCGGGGGCGGGCGCCTTCTTGCTCTTGCCCTTGCCCTTCGTCGGGGCGCCGGGCGGGGGCGCGTTCACCCCGGTGTTGCGGGCGTACGGGCTGATGAGGAACGCCGGCGTCCGGAAGCCGTGCAGCCCGAAGTCCGGCGTCTCGTCCGTCGTCCACGTGCCCTGCTGCCGGTAGTCGACGCTCGGGCCGTACGTGGCGAGGGGGTCGTTCGCGGTGCCGACCGCCGGCGGCGTCACGTGGTCCCAGAACCCGCCCCACTCGTCGTAGTTGATGAACATGGCGCCCTTGCGGAAGGCGGTCGAGCGCAGGAACGCGCTGACGACGTCGCTGTAGAACTCCTGGCCGAGCCGGATGTCGGCGTGGGGGTGATCGTCGTTGGACAGGCCCTCGGGAGCGACGAAGAACGGGTCGACGAACGCGACCTGGGGGAGCGTGCCGGCGGCGCAGTCGGCGTAGTACTCGGTGATCGGCCGGGCGTTGGCGACGAACCGGCTCCCGAACAGGCCGATCACCGGCAGGTTCGAGAAGTAGTACTTCCAGATGACCCCCCGGACGTTCAGGAAGTCCCACAGCGTGGGCCAGTCGAAGCCGATCGCCCACTTCGGGTCCTCGCCCGCGCGCTGCGGCGGGAAGTCGTTGTTGTCGATGCCGTGGGCCTGGGCCGAGTGCATGTAGTACCGGTTCGGGTACGTGCTGCCCATCCACGACGTGAAGTAGCGGTCGAAGGACGTGAAGTCCTCGAGGATCTTCTTGATCACCGGCAGGTCCGCGTCGGTGTAGAAGCTGGAGGCGTACCGGTCGGTGCCGGTGTCCGGGCGGTCGGCGCCGTCCTCGGTCACGCTCCAGCCGTCCGGGGTGCCGTCGCCGTCGTGGTCGAGGATCTGCATCCGGCCGGTGTCGTGGCCGTGCCCCGGGTCCACGTACGGGTGGCCGGCCCAGTTCTGCTCGCCGTTCGCCCCGAAGTCGAACGTCGGCCGCCCGCCGGGGTGCGCGGTGCTGGCGTCGAAGCGCACGTCCTCGCGGTCGCCCCACCAGCCGAGGAAGTGGTCGGTGGAGCGGTTCTCCATCATCACGACGACCACGTGCTGGATGTTCGGGAACTTCGGGGCCGGCCCGCCCAGCAGCGTGGATCGCGGGTCGGTGATGTGCACGAGGCCCGAGGCGTGGGCGGTGCCGCCGAGGGCGGTGGCACCGGCGCCGGCGAGCGCGGTCTGCAGGAAGCGGCGACGGGAGAGGGGCATCGAGGGAGCTCCGTGGTGCGGCTGGCGTGCGTTCGGACCCCCCACGCTTCGGCGCGCCGACGGTGCGCTCCTGCCCCGGTCCGGTGAACCCACGCCGAACACCGCTCCGGGGACGAGTGAACCGATCGGTCCCGACGTTCCCTGTGGCGGAACGTACGAACCACGGTGGGACGAGCCGGCCCGTTCCTGTCGGTCCCCCTGGACAGGATCGTCGCCATGCAGCTGACCAGGACCCTCGGTCACGCGCTCGACGTCGCCGCTGACCAGCACCACCTCCTCGCGACGTCCGACCTCACGAACCTCGGCCTCGACCGCAAGCAGGTCGCCGCCCTGTGCCACGACGACGTCCTCGAACGGATCGTGCGTGGCCTGTACCGGATCGCCGGCACCCGCTCGCCGCTGCAGGACATCGCTGCGGCCGTCTCGCGGCACGCGAGCGCCGCCGCGTCGCACGTCAGCGGCCTGTTCGTGCACGGGTGCGAGGTCGAGCCCCCGGAGCGGCCGCGCCTCACGCTGCCGATCGGATCCACGGGCCACACCAGCCTCGGCGTCCTGCATCGCTCGCCGCTCGATCGGATCGACGTGACCCGGCGCCACGGCATCCCCGTCACGACGCTGGCGCGCTCCATCGTCGACGCCAGCGCCGACCTGAGCACCGCGGAGCTGCACGACGTCGTGGCCGCCGCGTTCACCGCACGGCGCACGACGTTGCCACTCGTCCAGCAGGCGGCCGAGCGGGTCGAGGCGGGGCCGGGCCGGATCGGACTCGGACGGCTCCGCCAGGTGCTCGCAGGGTGGGCGGACCCGATCCGCCCCGACTCGATCGCCGAGGCGACGGTGTTCCGTCGCATCGCCGGCTTCGGGCTGCCGCGCCCGACGACGCAGCACGACATCCACGCCACCGACGGCACGTTCGTGGCGCGGGTCGACCTGGCCTGGGTCGACCGGCGGGTGGCGCGCGAGTACGACTCCGACGGGTACCACCCGCCGCCGAAGGTGGAGGCGGACGAGCGCCGCCGTCGGGCGATCGAGGCGGCCGGGTGGTCGGTCGACGTCGTGCACCGAGGCCACCTGCAGCCGAGCCGGGAGGACTGGCTGCGCCAGCTCCGCCGCGAGCTCGGCGCCGCGACCCGCCGGGCGGGCTGAGCGACGACCGTCCGGGTTCGTTGGTGCCACGGTGCGGAACGACGGAACCGATCGGTTCGTTCGTCCCGCGGTCAGCGCACGGGGGAGCGGCCGCCCGAGGCGCGCTCGGCCGCGCCGAGGAGCTCGTCGCGGAAGTCGGGGTGGGCGATGGCGGCGAGGGCCTCGCCCCGCTGGTGCACGGTCTTGCCCTGGAGCTCGGCGATCCCGAACTCGGTGACGATGGCGTCGACCTGGTGGCGCGGCGTGGTGATGACCGCGCCAGCCGCGAACCACGGGACGATGCGCGAGTGCACCTCCTCGCCGGCCCGGTACGTCGAGGGCAGGCACAGGATCGACCGGTCGGCGAGGTCGAGGCCGGCGCCGGCGACGAAGTCCTCGTGGCCACCGATCCCGGAGAACTGCTCGCCGCTGCGGGTGTCGGCCACGACCTGGCCGTGGATGTCGACCGCCAAGGCGGCGTTGATCGTCACCATGTTCTCGTTCACCGAGATGATGTCGGGCGAGTTCACGATCTCCACGGGCAGGAACGCCACCTCCCGGTTGCCGTCGAGCCAGTCGTAGAGCTCTCGGGTGCCGCCGGCGAACGTGCAGATCGACACGCCCTCGAACTGGCCCTTGCGCTGGTTGGAGACCTTGCCGGCCTGGTGCAGCTTCATGAGCCCGGTGGTGAACATCTCGGAGTGGACGCCGTAGTCGCCGCCGTCGCGCTCGGCGAGCAGCGTGGCCACCACCGACGGCACCGGCCCGATGCCGGTCTGGAGGGTGGCGCCGTCGGGGATCACCGTCCGGATGTGCTCGGCGATGGCCCGCTCGATGCCGCTCGGCTCCGGGTCGACGAGCTCGTAGGGGGTCGACTCCGACTCGATGAGGACGTCGATCTCGTCGACGTGCAACCGGTGGCCGTGCTCGCCCAGGCCGTAGGTGACCGGGTAGCGGTCGCTGACCTCCACGACGAGCAGGCGGTGGGGGTCGGCGCCGGCGGCGTGCAGGGCGCCGACGTTGGCGCCGGCGTGCAGCGACAGGCTGCAGAAGCCGTCCGCGTCGGGCGGGGAGGCGGCGGTGGCCATCACCCGGGGGCAGATGGCACCGAGCAGCGCCACGAACCGGCGGAAGTCGGCGGGCGCGAAGCCGATGTTGGCGCCGCTGTCGCGCAGGAGCCGCTCGAGGGGGCCGTAGAAGCCGCTGAGGTAGTGGACGTTGGGGTGCGTGAACAGGTCGGTGAGCACCGTCATCAGGGCGCCGAAGACGCGCAGATCCTCCCAGTCCTTGCGCGACCCCATCGCCTCGAGGAGGGCGGCGGGCTGCGCGGGGCCGAGGGGCAGGCCCAGCGCATCGCTCGTCTCGAACAGGTCGACGGCTTCGAGGGCGGAGAGTCGGCGCATGACGTTGTCATACCCCATCGACAAGATGGGGCCCATGGCCATAGGTCCCACCCCCCACCGCCCTCCTGCCCCGGATGCAGGCCTGCTGCACAAGGTGCGCTCGCTGCTCGCGAAGGCCGAATCGACCTCGTTCCCCGAGGAGGCGGAAGCGCTCACCGCCAAGGCCCAGCAGCTGATGGACCGCCACGCCATCGACCAGGCGATGCTGGGCTCGGACGAGGCGGTCGGCCGGCCGGAGGGGCGGACCCTGCTGGTCGAGACCCCCTACGCCCGCCCCAAGTTCCAGCTGCTGTCGGCGGTCGCCAGAGCCAACCGCTGCCGCGCCGTGTGGAGCACCCGCTCGCGGGTGGCCACGGTGATCGGGTTCCCCGACGACCAGGCCACGGTCGAGGTCCTCTACACGTCCCTGCTCGTGCAGGCCACCCGGGCCATGCTCCAGGCCGGCCGGTCGGCCCAGCAGCGGTCCCGCGGCTTCCGCCACGCCTTCCTCACGGCGTACGCGGTGCGCATCGGCCAGCGCCTGCAGGCTGCCGCGGACGCCACCGCCGCCGAGGCCGCACGCCGCCACGGCACCGGCCTCCTGCCCGTGCTGCGCGACCGCGACGACCAGGTCGAGCAGGCCGTCGGCGAGGCGTTCCCCGACCTGCGCTCGCTGCGGGTCAGCGTCAGCGACCCGGCCGGCGTGCGCGCCGGTCGTGCCGCCGCCGACCGGGCCCGCCTGGGCGGAGGGGAGGTGGTCGGGCGCGTGCGCCGGCTGGGGCGCTGAGGCACACTGCCCTGGGTGGGTGACATCGCCGGACACGACGCCGACGAGGTGGTGGAGGACTTCCGCCTCGCCTGCATCTCGCGGGCCATCGACGACCGCGAGATCAGCCTGCAGAAGCAGAGCCGCGTGTTCTTCCAGATCTCGGGGGCCGGTCACGAGGCGCTGCTGCTCGCCCTCGCCCGGTCGCTGCGCCCCGGCCATGACTGGTTCTTCCCGTACTACCGCGACCTCGCCCTCATGCTCGGCCTGGGCATCAGCCCCTACGAGCTGCTCCTCCAGGCCGTCGGCTCGGCCGAGTGCCGGGCGTCGGGCGGCCGCCAGATGCCCTCCCACTGGGGCTACGCCGCCGAGCACGTGGTGTCGCAGTCCAGCCCCACCGGCAGCCAGTGCATCCCCGCCGTCGGGTGTGCCGAGGCCGGTCGCTACATCGGCCGCACGCCGGAGCTGTCGCACCTGCCCGCCGCCGGCGACGAGGTCACCTACGTCAGCCTGGGTGAGGGCGCCACGTCCGAGGGCGAGTTCTGGGAGTCTCTGAACACCGCCTGCACGCTCCACCTGCCGGTGGTCTACGTGGTGGCCGACAACGGCTTCGCCATCTCGGTGCCGGTGTCCGACCAGTCCCCTGCTCCCGTGTCCGAGCTCGTCCGCGGGTTCCGCGGCCTCGAGGTCCTGCGCCTGGACGGCACCGACTACCTCGAGGTGCGCCGGCGGGCTGCCCCCGCCATCGCCGCGGTGCGCGCCGGCGTGGGGCCGCTGCTCATCCACGCCGACGTCACCCGCCCCTACTCCCACTCGGCCGCCGACACGCAGTCGAAGTACCGATCGGCGCGTGAGCTCGCGGAGGAGGCCGAGCGCGACCCGATCGGGCGCCTCGAGCAGCTCCTCGTCCAGGACGCCGTGCTGAGCCCGGCCGAGGCGTCGGCCGTGCGGGAGGAGGCTCGCCAGACGGTGGCCGACGCCGCCAAGCAGGCCCTCGCCGCCCCCCGCCCCGACCCCGCCGACATCCGCCGCCATGTCGTGGCGGTGCCCGAGCTGCCCGTTCCCGACGCCGATTACGAGGGGGGCGAGGTGGTCACCTTCGGCGGGGCCATCTCCGCCGTGCTCCACGAGCGCATGGCCGCTGACCCCCGCATCCGGGTCTTCGGCGAGGACGTCGGCGACGCCCGGGAGGTCGTGCTCGCCGACGTGTCCGGGAAGGGCGGCGTGTTCGGCACCACCCATGGGCTGCAGCGCGAGTACGGCATGGCCCGGTGCTTCAACACGCCGCTGGCCGAGGCCAACATCATCGGCCGGGCCGTCGGCCACGGGGTCCGTGGCCTGCGCCCGGCGCCGGAGATCCAGTTCTTCGACTACATCTGGCCCGCCATGCAGCAGATCAAGAGCGAGGCCGCGACCATGCGGTGGCGCTCGAACGGGGCGTTCACCGCCCCGATGGTCATCCGCGTGCCGATCGGCGGCTACCTGCAGGGCGGGGCGATCTGGCACAGCCAGTGCGGCGAGTCGATCTTCGCCCACGTGCCCGGGCTGCTCATCGCCTTCCCGTCGCGCGCCCGCGACGCCGCCGGCCTGCTCCGCTACGCGTTCGAGTGCGAGGACCCGGTGCTCTTCCTCGAGCACAAGCACCTGCTCCGCCAGCCCTACGCCAAGGATGCCCTGCCGCCGGCCGACTGGGTGCTGCCCTTCGGCGTGGCCGACGTGCGGCGCCCGGGCGACGCCGCCACCGTCGTCACCTGGGGCGCCACGGTGCAGCGGTCGCTGCTCGCCGCCGAGGCGCTGGCCGGGGAGACCGGCCAGCAGGTCGAGGTCATCGACCTGCGCACCATCGCCCCGTGGGACCGCGACCTGGTGTGCGAGTCCGTCACCCGCACCGGACGGGTGCTCGTCGTCCACGAGGACATCGTCACCGCCGGCTTCGGCGCCGAGATCGCCGCCGTCCTCGCCGACCAGTGCTTCTGGGCACTCGACGCACCCGTCCGCCGGGTCGGCACCGACGACGTGCACGTCCCCTACGAGCCCGGGCTCGAGGACGCCGTGCTCCCGCAGGTCGCCGACGTCGAGTCAGCGCTGCGGTCGCTGCTCGCCGAGTAGGTCCGGCTCCTTCGGCCACCGCAGCACCGCCCGCAGGCCCCGCCCGCCGGGTGCATCCTCGAGGCGCACCTCGCCGCCGTGGCGGGCGAGCAGGATGCGAGCGGTGGGCAGCCCCAGCCCGAAGCCGTCGCCCGTGCGGCCCAGCCGCTCGCCCTCGGCCATCGCCTCGTCGCGCCGGTCGGCCGGGATGCCCGGGCCGTCGTCGGTGACGGCGACCGCCCACGCGTCGTCCTCGTCGACGGCACAGACCGAGATGGTGGGGGGTCGTCCGTCGTCGCCGGCGTGGCGCAGCGCGTTGTCGAGCAGCTCCCGCAGGGCCCGCTCGACCGCTCGGTGGTCGGCCCGGATCACCGGCAGCCGCTCCACCACGAGGGTGGCGCCGCCCGGATCCAGCTCCTCCAACGCCCCGGCGAGCGACTCGGCCACGTCCACGTCCTCGACGACGAGCTCGTCGCGCGCCGCGGCCGTGTAGCGCTGGAGCTGCAGGAGCTGGTCGCCCGCCCGCCGGATCGCCCCCGACGATCGCTGCAGCAGGTCCCGCAGCTCGTCGTCGAGCTGGTCGCCGACCTGGCGGTCGAGGAGGTCGAGCATGCCGGTGGCCACGGCGAGGGGGTTGCGCATGCCGTGCGCGACGATGCGGGCGAAGCGGACGAGGCGCTCGTCGGCGGTGGGACCCCCCGGCACGGCACCATCCTCCCCGATCGCCGCCTCCCCCGTAGGGTCGGAGGATGCCCGACGAGCGACCCGCCGCCTGGGTCTTCGAGGTCGACCCCCACGACATCGACCTGCCCGCCGCCTTCGCCGACGACGAGGCGGTGATCCAGTTCGAATTCGCCCCCGAGCGCTCCGACCTCGTGCACCCCGGGCAGGCGGTCCACCTCTGGGTGCAGGACCGGGCCGGCGCCGCCGTGGCCCCCGGCATCTACGCCACCGGCACGGTCGTCGGTCCGGTCACCACCGTGGACGAGGACGGCGAGGACGTGGCCCTCGTCGCCGTCGGCCTCGACGGCCTCCGCCACCCGATCGACGGCGACGCGCTGCTCGCCGACCCGGCGTTCGCCGGCTCGCCGCTCGGCGCCGGGGGCGCGTCCCCGGTGGCGCTCGACGCCGCCCAGGCCGAGGTCGTGCAGCGCTTCGACCTCCGACCCGGTCCGCTCGACGCCGGCCTCGCCCGTCTCGCCGAGGCCGGCGACGACGATCCCGAGGCCATCGTCCTGCCCGCCCTCGAGGTCCGGCTCCCCGACGACACCTTCCTCGTCGTGGAGGGCATCGGCCACGACGGGTGGACGGTGGTGCGGGGCGACCCCGACATGCAGCAGGTGGTCGAGCTCCCCGACCAGCACCGCACGTTCATCGACGCGGTCGAGTACGTCGCCACCGCCGTCCGCAAGGCCGGCCCGTCGATCCCGGTGGTCGACGTCGACGAGCGCCTCGAGGCGGTGGCGGTGTTCGACGCCGACGGAGGCGTGTACGCCGTGCTCAAGGAGGCAGAGGACGGCTACACGTTCGCCTGGGTCGACGACGACGGCACGCTCGAGCGCCTCGACCGCTACGCCACCCTGAAGGAGGCGATCCTGCTGCCCGTGCTCGACGAGGAGCTCTTCGGCGGGATGTGACCCCGCCCGGCGTGCAACGCAGCCGCTGCCGTTTCCTCCAGAGGTCTAGGGGGCCGGGATCGGCTTGGGTCGGCAGAGGTACTCGGACAGGTCGGCGTGGTTCGTGCGGCGCCGGTACTCGGTGGTGCGTCCCACCCAGTTGTTCGTGACCTTGCCGCCCTGCAGGTACCAGCTGTCCTCCACCAGGACCCAGGCGCTCCTCGCCAGCCGCTCGGCCAGCTCGTCGTTGGAGGCCTGCTGCACCTCTCGGCGGACCTCCACCGCCTGGATCGAACGGGCCGCCATCTGGCGCAGCAGCGAGAGCAGGTAGCGGCACTGCGACTCGATCATCAGCACGATCGAGTTGTGGCCCAGGTTCGTGTTCGGGCCGTACATGAAGAACAGGTTCGGGAAGCCGGACACGGCGATGCCCAGGTGGGCCTGCGGGCCCCGCTCCCACTCCGCCTGCAGGTCGCGTCCGCCCGGGCCGACCACCCGCATCGGGGTGAGGAAGTCCTGGGTGTGGAAGCCGGTGCCCACGACGATGACGTCGACGGGGTGCTCCACCGGCTCGCCGTCGACCGACTCGGTGACGACGGCATCGCCGGTGACCTTGGCGATGCGGTCGGTGACGACCTCGACGCCGTGCTCCTCGATCGCCTCGTAGAAGTCGTCGGAGAACAGGACCCGCTTGGCACCCATGGGGTAGTCGGGGGTGAGCTTGGCGACCGTGTCGGGGTCGCTGACCTTGACCTGCAGGTTCTTGAGGGCGTAGCGCTGCATGAGGTCGCGCACCCGCGATCGCTGGTGCATGAGGTCGTACCCGAGCAGCTCGGCCCGGGCGAAGATCGAGAACCGGCGCAGGTTGCGGGCGAGGCGGCTGCGGCGGATGAGCGACTTCTCGAGCTCGGAGTAGTCGCGGTCGTTCTTCGGGATGATCCAGTTCGGCGTGCGCTGGAAGAGCACGACCTGCTCCGCGACCTTCGCCACCCGGGGCACGTACTGCACCGCGCTCGCACCCGAGCCGATCGACGCCACCCGCATGCCGGCCAGGTCGACGGTGTGGTCCCACTCGGCGGAGTGGAAGACCGGACCGGCGAAGGAGTCGAGCCCGTCGAGGTCGGGCCAGCGCGGCCGGCTCAGCTGCCCGGTGGCCGACACCACCACGTCGAAGCGCTCGGTGCTCGTCTCCTGGCCCTCGGGCGTGACGTCGAGGTCCCAGGCGCCGGCGTCCTCGACCCAGCGCAGCTCGGTGACCGGCGTGCGCAGGCGCAGGTGGGCGCGCAGGCCGTACACGTCGGCGCAGTGCTCGAGGTAGGCACGGATCACCGGCTGGTGCGACCACTTGTTCGGCCAGTCGAAGTTCTCGAACGAGTACGAGTACAGCGCGGACGGGATGTCGCACTCGGCGCCGGGATAGGTGTTGGCCCGCCACGTCCCCCCGACGGCGTCGGCCGTCTCGAAGATCGTGAAGGTGTCGATGCCCTGCTGCTTGAGCTGGATGCCCAGGCCCAGGCCGGCGAACCCGGCTCCGACGATGGCGATGCGTGGCACGGTGCTCCTCCGAGGGGCGAACGACTCTGGAAACGACCGTATCCTGTTTTTCGCGACACGCCCCACAGGAGGTCCGCGGGGCGAGGGCGAACCCTGGTGTCGTGAGCGAGATGTCCGGATCCGCGGGGGCGCTGGCGAGCGGCCCCGAGTCCCGCTACGTCGTCGACGCGCTCACCGGCCTGCTCGACGGCAGCCCACGCGCCGCCAGCGCCCAGCTCGGGGCCGGCGCGTCGGCCACCAGCTGGGCGTCGGTGCTCCACCGCCTCGACGTGGCCGGACGGGCGCTGGCGCTCGATGCCGGGCTCATGCCCGCCGATGCGCCCGCCACGGCGCTGCGGGTCGCCGCCCTCGCCGCCGCCACCGGGGTCGACCCCCTGCCCGCCAGCATCGACGGGGTGGTGGCGGCCTGGACCCGTGGGGAGGGGATCCCCGTGTCCGTCGACCTGTCGGGCGGCGCCGTCGACACGCTCCCCGACGACGAGCGGGCCTTCGGGGCCTGCCTGGTGCTCGCCCACCTGGTCGACCAGGCCGGGTACCCGCCCCAGGTCGTCGCCTGACGCCAGCCCTCCGACGCGAGCGGGCCGCAGGCCAGGGGGTACGGTGCTCCACCAGGGGCCGCGCCTGGACGACGTGCGGAGAGCCGTGGAGCAGATGGCAGACGACGCAGACCTCGACCTCGACGTCCCCTCGCGCGGATCGGCGCCGCGGCTGGCGCTGGTGGCCGAGGACGAGCCCGGCATCCGCTCGCTCATCGTCTCGCTGCTGACCCTCGACGGCTGGGAGGTGCACGTCACCGACACCGGCGAGAACGTCGCCGACCTCATCGACGAGCACAAGCCGGTGCTGTGCCTGCTCGACGTGATGATGCCGGGCATGGACGGCGTGGAGGCGATGGAGGAGGGGCGCTCGCGCGGCCACGGCAGCGCGGACGGCACCGTCTACGTCATCCTCACCGCCCTCGCCGGGCAGGAGGACGTCATACGCGGCGTGATCGGCGGCGCCGACGACTACATCACGAAGCCCTTCGACGTCGACGACCTGGCCGACCGGGTCTCGCGCTGGTGCGCCGCCACCGGCTGGGAGCTCGTCGAGGCCGAGCACCCGGGCGCGGTGCACGAGCACCTGCGCTACAAGGGCTGACGTGCCGGCCGACGGCTCCGAGCTCGAGGCCCGGAGGCGCACTCGCGCGCCGGTGCGCGAGGTCGACGACGAGCGCCTCGTCGCCGCCTTCCAGGACGAGCGCGACCGCGAGGCCGTCAACGAGCTGCTCCGCCGCCACGAGGGGCTGATCATGTCGGTGGCGCGGCGCTACTTCGTGCCCGGCGGCGACCACGACGACGTCCGCCAGCAGGCGATGATCGGCTTCTGGAAGGCGGTGCGCGACTACTCCGGCGGCGCCGGGGCCTCGTTCCCGAGCTTCGCCCGCACCTGCATGCAGCGCCAGGTGATCACCGCGGTGAAGGCGGCCAACCGCATGAAGCACTCGCCGCTGAACGACGCCGACCGGATCACCCACCACGACGCCGAGCACGACGACGACCAGCGGCCGGTGGGCGTGCAGCTCCCCGCGGTGAGCCACGAGTGGTCGGCCGTGGAGCGCATGGACATGGACACCAGCGGCGCTATGCCCTTCGGGCTCTCCGAGATCGAGGGCCTGCTCGAGGTCCACGGCCACGAGGCCGTCCACGAGCTGCTGCGAGCCCACTTCGAGGGCAAGAGCACCCGGCGCCGCAAGGACGAGCCCGACCGCCTCTCGGAGAACGAGGCCCACGTGCTCGTCGGTCTGCTCAGCGGCAAGAAGTACCGCGAGATCGCCGAGCAGATGGGCAAGACCGACAAGTTCGTCGACAACACGGTCCAGCGACTGCGCTCGAAGCTGCGGCACCTGCTGGAGGACGGCGGCTCCTAGGCCGCCGGCGCCCGGGAGCGGCGCCGCCACCAGGTGAGCGCCATCGTGGCGAGGGCACCGAGGATGCCGAGCACCCAGAGCGCGATGACGCCCCCGAGGTCGGGCGTGTCCTGGGTGATCGTCACCCGCTCGGGCACGAACACCGTGGTGGTCGACGCCGGGACGGGCGCGCCGGGCGGCGCCGTCGTCGGCACGGTCTGGGGCACCGTGGTCGGGGCGGCGGTGGTGGAGGGCGGCCGCGCGGCCGGCGGGGCGGTGGCCGGCGGGGCGGTGGTGGCCGGTGCCTCCGTGGTGGGGGGCTCCGTGGTGGGGGGCTCCGTGGTCGGCGGCGGCTCGGTCGTGGTGGGGATCGTGGTCTCGGGCGGCGGCGACGTGGTGGTGGTCGTCTCGAGCAGCTGGGCGCCGGCCGGGGGCTGGGGCGCGCCGAGGGCCGCGCCGACGCAGACGAGCGCGAGGGCGAGGACCAGCGCCGGGCGCCGCGGGCCGGTGCTGCTCATGCGCAGTCCCGGCAGACGTCACCGTCCTCGAACACGTCGTCGGCCTTGGTGACGAGGCACACCGTGCAACGCCGCTCGACCCGGGTGACCTGGGAGGGCCGCTTGGGTGCCGGCGCCCGGGGGGCCCGGGGCCGGCGGGCGCCGCCGCCGGACGGGGACGCCCGGCGCGCCACGGGCACGGCCGGCCGGTCGAAGGGGTCGTCGCCCAGCTGCAGCTCGGTGCACTGCAGCGCCAGGTCGCGCAACCGGCCGTCGGGCACGTCCTCCAGCGGCGTGCGCTGGTCGGGGAGGTGGTCGAGCCGGGCCGGCAGCGACGTGAAGGGCAGGCGTCGCCGCCACTCGACCGGCCGGCGGTGCTGGGCCCGGTCCGGCTCGAGCTCGGGGCAGAAGCGGTACTCGCCGGTGACGACCCCGCAGGCGAACCCCCCGGCGAGGGGGTCGACGAGCATGGCGATGTCGCCGACCCGCATCCGCCGCACGAAGCTCAGGAACTGGGCGATGTCGTGCTCCTGGGCCTTGGTGGGCTCGTCGTCGATGCCCACGCCCAGGATGCGCAGCGCCTTCGCCCGGTCGACATCGTGGCCGTCGGGGAACTGCGGGGAGACGACGCCGACCTCTCCGTCGTCGAGGAAGGGCTTCACCAGGCGATCGCGGGGGCCGCCCCGCACCACCCAGATCGTGGCCATCTCCTCGGCGTGCAGCATCGCCGTGACCCTACGGCGCGACTACCGCCGGGGCCGGTGCGGCCGCCAGGCTGGTCCGGTGCACGTGTGGATCGACCAGGACCTGTGCACCGGCGACGGCCTGTGCACGGACCACTGCCCCGAGATCTTCGTGATCCTCGAGGACGGGATCGCCTACGTGCGCGACGGCATGGACATCGGCAACGACCCGGGCGGGGCGGGGTCGATGGTGCCGGTGGCCCCGGACTTCCAGCAGAAGGTGGTCGACTCGGCCGAGCTGTGCCCGGGGGAGTGCATCTTCATCGAGGTGGGCTGACCTCTACCGTCTGCCCAATGGGTGACATCCTCCCGCAGCTGGGCCTCGTCGGGTTCCTCGTGGTCGTCAACGCCGCGTTCGCCGGCTCCGAGCTGGCCCTCGTGTCCCTGCGCGAGGGGCAGCTGCGGCGCCTGGCGGCGAAGTCCGGGCGGGGGCGGGCGCTCGCCGCGCTCGCACGCGACCCGAACCGCTTCCTCGCCACCATCCAGATCGGCATCACGCTGGCCGGGTTCCTGGCGTCCGCCTCGGCGGCGGTGAGCCTCGCCGAGCCGCTCGAGGGGCCCCTCTCGTTCCTCGGCAACGCCTCCGGGCCGGTGGCGATCGTCGTGGTCACGCTGGTCCTCGCCTACTTCACGCTCGTCGTCGGCGAGCTGGCGCCGAAGCGCATCGCCATGCAGCGGGCCGAGACGTGGGGCCTGTGGGTGGCCCGGCCCCTCACCGTCGCCTCGAGCCTGACCCGGCCGGTCGTGTGGCTGCTGTCGCGCTCGACTGACCTCGTCGTCCGGGTCCTCGGCGGCGACCCGTCCCGCGAGCGCGAGGACGTCACCACGGAGGAGCTGCGCGACCTCGTCTCCACGCAGACCTCCTTCACCGCCCAGCAGCGTCAGATCATCGACGGCGCGTTCGAGATCGCCGATCGCACGCTGCGCGAGGTGCACCGCCCCCGACCCGACGTCTTCACGCTGTCCGACCAGGACCGCTGCGTCGACGCGCGCTCGACCCTCGCCGGGAGCGGGCATTCGCGGGCGCCCGTGGGGCGCGGCGGCGCCCTCGACGACGTGGTCGGCATCGTCCACCTGCGCGACCTGCTCACCGATGACCAGGACCTGCTCGTCGGCGCCGTGGCGTCGCCGGCGCTGATCCTCCCCGAGACCGCCGGCGTGCTCGTCGCCCTGCGCGAGATGCAGCGCCAGCGCGCCCAGATGGCGGTGGTCATCGACGAGCACGGCGCCGCCGAGGGGATCGTCACCGTCGAGGACCTGGTGGAGGAGCTGGTCGGGGAGATCTACGACGAGACGGACCGCGACATCCTCTCGGTGCAGCGCCTCGCCGAGGGAGCGGTGGTCGTCCCCGGCCGGTTCCCGATCCACGACCTGCCCGACCTCGGCGTCGGCGTGCCCGACGGGCCCTACACGACGGTCGCCGGCCTCGTGCTGACGGAGCTGCAGCGCATCCCCGAGCAGCCCGGCGACGTGGTCGAGCTGGGCGGCTGGCGCTTCGTGGTGCTCGCCGTGGGCGCGAACACCGTGACCGAGGTCAGGATCGAGCGCCGCTGACCACCGTCAGGTCACCTCGATGGCGAACTCGGGGCAGTTGTCGGCGCACAGCTGCGCCTTCCCCTCGAGCTCGGCCGGCACGTCGCCGGTGACGAGCAGCACGGCGAAGCCCTCGTCGTCGACGTCGAAGAGCTCGGGCGCCAGGGCGTAGCAGCGGTTGTGGCCCTGGCAGCGGTCGCGGTCGTAGGCGATCCTCACGACGCACCCCCGAGGATCCGCACCGGCAGGCAGCGGGGCCCGCGCACCTGGCCGGTGGACCAGCGCACCTGCTCGGGCTCGGACAGCTCGAAGTCCGGGAAGCGCGCCATCCACTCCTCGATCGCCACGGTCAGCTCCATGCGGGCGAGGTTCGAGCCGAGGCAGCGGTGGATGCCCAGCCCGAAGGCCGAGTGGCGGTTGCGGGCCCGGTCGATGACGAACTCGTCGGCGCGCTCGAAGGCCTCGGGGTCGCGGTTGTAGGCGGGGAACGGCAGCAGCAGCCAGTCCTCCTTGGCCACCGGGCACCCGCCCACCGCCGTGTCCTCGGCGGCCAGGCGGGCCATCGTGACCGGGGCGTAGAAGCGCAGCAGCTCCTCCACCGCGAACAACCGCACGTCGGGGTCCTCCACCCAGCGGCGACGGTCGTCGGGGTGCTGGGCGAAGTGCCACAGGCTGGCGCCGATGGCCGACCAGGTCGTGTCGATGCCGGCGATGAGCAGCAGGGCGATGGTGCCGAAGATGTGCTCGTCGGACAGGCGGTTGCCGTCCTCGTCCTCGACGTCCAGGAGGTACGAGATGAGGTCGTCGCCCCGGCGGCCCTGCACGCGCCGGTCGCGGATCTTCTCGGTGAGGTAGGCGAGGAGGGTCTCGGCCGGGTCGATGTCGACGTGCTGGCCCGGCGTCTCCAGGATGCGGTGGATGAACGTCCGGAACTTGTCGCCGTCCTCGGCGGGGAGGTCGAGCATGGCGGCGATCACGCTCACCGGGATGTGCTGCGCGTAGGACGTGGCGGCGTCGGTCGTGCCGCCGCTGCGCTGGAGGTCGGCCTCGATCTCGTCGAGCAGCGACCGGCACGTCTCCCGCGCCCGCGGCTCCCAGGCTTCGATGGCCTTGGGCGAGAAGGGCGGAAGCAGCAGGCGGCGGGCGCCCTGGTGGAACGGCGGGTCCGAGGTGATGGGCGGTGCGTAGCCGCGGGGCGCGATGTCGAGCTCCGGGCGGAAGTCGCTGATGATCACACCCCGGCTGGTGAAGCGCTCGGTGTCCTCGGCGATGGCCCGCACGTCGGCGGCCCGGGTGGGCAGCCAGGCACCGCCGAAGCGGTCGGTGTGGGCCACCGGGCAGCGCTCGCGCAGCTCGTCCCAGATCTCGGGCGCCCGGGCGGCGTAGTCCGGGTGCGTGTGGTCGAAGTCGGTCGCCCAGTCGGACACGGGCGGGCGTCCGGTCTCCGGTGCGGCGATGTCGCTCATCTCTGGCGGATCCCCCGAGGTGATAACGGTCGTTATCCCACCCTAGTCAGCCGGGGCGGCCTGCGGACCACGCTGGAGCCGGCCGGGGCGCTCGCCGGTGAGCTCGCCCGCCGCCACCGTCACGACGCCGCGCTTGAGCGTGGCGACGTAGCCCACCGCCTCCTGCAGGAGCCGGGTGCCGCCGGCGGGCAGGTCGGCGGCGATGCGCGGCGGCCGCAGCGCGAGGCGGTCGAGGTCGATCACGTTGAGGTCGGCGAGGTACCCCGGGGCGACCACCCCGCGGTCGAGCCAGCCGACGTGTGCGGCCGTGCGCTGGGTCTGGTGGTGGACCATGTGCTCCAGCGGCAGCTTCGGGCCCCGGGTGCGGTCGCGGGCCCAGTGGGCGATGGCCGTGGTGGGCATGCTCCCGTCGCAGATCGAGTTGCAGTGGGCGCCGGCGTCGGAGAGGCCGACCATGGCGTGCGGCGAGGTGAGCATCTCGTGGGTGTCGTCGAGGCTGCCCCGGGCGTAGTTCATGAGCGGCACGTACAGCAGCGTCGAGCCGTCGCCCTCGGTGAGCAGGTCGTAGAGCACGTCGAAGGGATCGGTGCCGCGGGTCACGGCGATGCCGGCCACGCTGCGCTCGGGCGTGGGCTCGTAGTCCGGCGGGTCGGCCAGCGGGTACATCCGGTCCCAGCCCGAGTGGATGATGAGCGGGAACCCCCGGAGGTGCTCGGCGGCGCCGGCGTGCTCCTGGCGGATGCGCTCGCGCACCTCGGGCCGGCGCAGCTCGGCGAGACGGGCGCCCCGCTCGGCGGGGAGGCCGTGGAAGCTGGTGGCGAACAGCAGGGGGTTGGCCGACGCGGTGAGGCCGAGGAGCACGCCGATGGGGCGCACGGCGACCTGGGCCCGGGCGTCGGCGCCGGCCTCGACCCAGCCGGCGATGGCGGCGAGCAGCTCGCGGTAGCGGTCGGGGGTGTCGTCGTTCTGCTGGACGGTGAACGACAGCGGGCGGCCGACCTTCAGGGCCAGCTCCCCGAGCAGCTCGAGCTCGCGGGCGACGAGCTCGTCGTCGTCGGACTGGTAGGCGTCGGAGATGAGCTGGATCACCCCGGTGCCGGCGCGGGTGAGGGCGTCGGCGATGCCGAGCACCTCGTCGGTGGCGGCGGTGAGCGTGCCGATCTGCTGGCCGGCGCTGGTGCGGTGCACCCAGGTGCGGCTGGTGGTGAAGCCGAGCGCGCCGGCCCGGATGCCGGCCTCGCAGAGGCGGCTCATGGCCTCGATGTCCTCGGCCGTGGCCCGCTCGGTGTGGTCGGCCCCCCGGTCGCCCATCACGTAGGTGCGCAGGGCGGCATGGGGCACCTGGGTGCCGACATCCACCGTCCAGCGGTGGCGGTCGAGCACGTCGAGGTACTCGGGGAAGCTCTCCCACCCCCAGGACATGCCCTCGGCCAGGGCCGTGCCGGGGATGTCCTCCACGCCCTCGAGCAGCGAGATCAGCCAGTCGTGGCGGTCGGCCCGGGCGGGGGCGAAGCCGACGCCGCAGTTGCCGGTCACCACCGAGGTCACCCCGTTGACGCTCGACGGGGCCAGGTCGTCGTCCCAGGTGACCTGCCCGTCGTAGTGGGTGTGGATGTCGACCCAGCCGGGTGTCACGACCAGGCCCTCGGCGTCGATGGTCCGCCGGGCGGTGCCGGCGGTGCCCGCCTCGACGACATCGGTGATGCGCTCGCCGTCGACGACGACGTCGGCACGGCGGCGGGTCGATCCCGTGCCGTCGACGAGCGTGCCGTTGCGGATGACCAGATCGTGCATGGCGCCCCCTTGCGGTCCGGTCGCCGACGGTACCCGGCTCAGGGCGGGGTCGACCCCTCACTGTCCTGGAGGCGGAACCAGTGGAAGGCGTAGCCGCCCAGCGTCAGCTGCATCGTGGAGCCGTCGACGTCGTGCACCGGCTGGGCACCGTCGAGGAGGTCGACGACCTGGTCGCAGCCCTCCATCGGGCCGAGGTCGAGCCGCAGCTCTCGCGGCGTGGGGCTCAGGTTGTGGATGGCCACGACGGCGGCTCGCTCCCAGTCGCAGCGATGGGCGAGCACGGCGTCGTCGCCGGTGTCGAGCAGCGTCGGGGTGCCCCAGCCCAGCTCGGGCGTCTCGCGGCGCCGGCGGATCATCTGGCCCATCCAGGTGAGCAGCGAGTCCCGCTGCCGGCGCTGGTCGGCGACGTTGACGGCGAGCGGGCCGAACCTCCCGTCGGGCACGGGCCGGGTCAGCCGCGACGGACGGGCTGAGGAGAACCCGGCGTTCCTCCCGGACGTCCACTGCATCGGCGTGCGCACGCTGAGGCGGCCGTCGACGTCGAGGTTCTCGCCCATCCCGATCTCCTCGCCGTAGAACAGCACCGGGGTGCCGGGGAGGCTGAACAGCAGGCTGTAGACCATCCGGATCCGGTCCTGGTCGCCGTCGAGCATCGGCGGCAGCCGCCGGCGCAGCCCGCGGCCGTAGAGCTGCATGTGCTCCTCGGGGCCGAAGGCGTCGAACACCTCCTGGCGCTCGTCGTCGGTGAGCTGGTCGAGGGTGAGCTCGTCATGGTTGCGCACGAAGATCGCCCACTGGGCGTCCTCGGGGATCTCGGGCCGGGCCTCAAGCGCGCCCCGCAGCGGGCCGGCGTCGCAGCGGGCGAGCGCCAGGTACATGGCCTGCATGAGCGGGAAGTCGAAGAGCAGCTCGAGCTCGTCGTCGTCGCCGAAGAACTCGACCAGCTGCTCGGGCGGCAGGTTCACCTCGCCCAGCAGCACGGAGTCGCCGCGGCGGCGCGACATGAACGCCCGCAGGTCACGGATCATCTCGTGCGGGTCGAGCGACAGCTCGGGACCGGCCTCGGTGGCCTCGGTCTCGATCAGGAAGGGGACGGCGTCCACGCGGAAGCCGTCGATGCCCAGCTGCAGCCAGAAGCCGGCGATCTTGGCGATCTCCTCGCGCACCTCGGGGTTGCCGATGTTGAGGTCGGGCTGGTGCGAGTAGAAGTGGTGCAGGTACCACTCGCCGGTCTTGTCGTCCCGGGTCCAGATGCTGTCCTCGGCGTCGGGGAACACGACCTCGGCGTGCGGCTGCGCCGGCTCCTCCTCGGCCCACACGTACCAGTCGCGGTACCGGTCGTCCCTCGAGCGCCGGGCGCTGCGGAACCACGGGTGCGTGTCGGAGGTGTGGTTGACCACCAGGTCGACGATGATGCGCATGCCGCGGTCCTTCGCCGTGCGGATGCACGCGACCAGGTCGCCGAGCGACCCGAGCGACGGGTCGACCGCGTAGTAGTCGGTGATGTCGTAGCCGTCGTCGCGGTTGGGCGACGGGTAGAAGGGCATGAGCCAGATGCAGGTCACGCCGATGTCGGCCAGGTAGTCGACCCGGTCGGTGAGGCCGGCGAGGTCGCCCTTCCCGTCGCCGTCGGTGTCGAGGAAGGTCTCGACGTCGAGGCAGTAGATGATCCCGTTCTTCCACCACAGGTCGCTGGTGCGGGAAGCGCTCATCGGCCGGCCCCCTGCAGCTGGGGCAGCACGTGCTCGGCGAAGGCGTCGATGAACGCGTCCTGCGTCTGGCCGACGTGGTGCAGGTAGAGGGAGTCGACCCCGAGGTCGACGTACTCCTGCAGCCAGGCCAGCTGCTGGCCGAGGTCGGAGGAGACCAGCACCTTCTCCCGCACGCCGGCCGGGGTGACGTGCACGGCGGCGGCGTCGAACTGCTCGGGCAGCTCGAGGTTCCACGCCAGGGTCGAGTCGAACACGTTCGTGCGCCACTGCTCGTGGGCGGTGGCCTCGGCCGCGCGCTCGTCGGGGTCCCACGAGAGGTGGACCTGCAGGAGGATCGGCTTGCCCTCGCCACCGCCCTCGCGGAACGCGTCGAGCACCCTGCGGAGCACGTCGTGGGGCTGGTTGATCGTGATGAGGGCGTCTGCCCAGCCGCCGACGGTGCGAGCCGTCGCCTCGCTCACCGCGGCCCCGACGAGCATCGGCGGCTCGGCGGGCAGGTCCCACAGACGGGCCCGGTCGACGGTGACGAGGCCGTGGTGGGTGACCTCCTCGCCGGCGAGCAGCGCCTTGATGACGTCCACGCACTCGAGGAGGCGCCGGTCGCGGGTGGGCTTGTCGGGCCAGCGCTCACCGGTGATGTGCTCGTTGAGCGCCTCGCCCGAGCCGAGGGCGGCCCAGAAGCGGCCCGGGTACATCTCCGAGAGCGTGGCGATGGCCTGGGCGATGACCGCCGGGTGGTAGCGCTGCACCGGGGCGTTCACGACGCCGCAGGGCACCGAGGTGGCCTCCAGCGCGCTGCCGAGCCACGACCACGCGAACCCCGAGTGGCCCTGGCGCTCGCCCCACGGGGCGATGTGGTCCGAGCAGCTGACGGCGTCGAAGCCGGCCTGGTCGGCCCGCCTCGCGGCGGTGAGGAGGGCGCTGGGCGCCAGCTGCTCGTGGGACGCGTGGAACCCGACTCGTGTCATGACCGGCGTCCGTACCCGAGCGCCCGATCCGTGACCCGCCCTACGCGAGCGCCATCTGGAAGAACCCGAGGATCCGGCGCTCCATGGCCGCTCGCTCCGACTCGCTGCGGGGCAGGTGGCGCTCGCGTGGGTGGAGCAGGAGCTCGTGGTCGATGTCGGCCTCGACCAGCGCCTGCACCAGGCGGGCGGTGTGGCGGAAGTGGACGTTCTCGTCGACGAGCCCGTGCACGAGCAGCAGGTGGCGGTCGCGCAGGCCCTCGACGTGGGTGAGCACCGATGCGCCCGCGTAGCCCTCGGGGTTCTCCTGCGGGGTGCCGAGGTACCGCTCGGTGTAGTGGGTGTCGTAGCCGTCCCAGGACGTGACCGGCGCGCCGGCGCACGCGGCGCGGAACACGTCGGGCCGGCGGGCGAGGCACAGGGCGCTGAGGTAGCCGCCGTAGCTCCACCCGTAGATGCCGACCCGGGCCGCGTCGGCGGTGCCGTCGGCGACCAGCCGCTGGACGAGGCCCACCTGGTCGTCGACCTCCACCGTGCCGAGCCGCTGCGAGATGGCGCCCTCGAACGCCAGGCCCCGGTCCCAGCTGCCCCGGTTGTCGACCACGGCGACGGCGAACCCCTCCTGGCGCAGGAGCTGGGCCCGCAGGGCGGCGGTGGGCCCCCAAGACCGGGTGACCTGCTGCACGTGGGGTCCGCCGTAGACCCACACCACGAGCGGCCACGGGCCCTCGCCGTCGGGCCGGTAGACGGCGGCGTGCAGCTCGGTGCCGTCGCCGGCCGTCACGGTCAGCAGTCGGGGCGGCCGCAGGCCGAGCTCCGCGACCCGGGGGTCGTCTGCCGCGTCGTGCAGGATGTGGGCGCCCGTCGCCGCGTGCAGGACGGTGCGGGGCGGGGCGTCGGGCGCCGACCACACGTCCGCCCACGCCCCGGTGGCCGGGTGGGCGACCCCGCCGTGCACGCCCGGCCCCCGGCTCACCTGCTCCGGCGGCGAACCGCCGTCGAGGCGGACGCGCCACACGTGGCGCTCGAGGACCGAGCCCGCCGTGCTCCGGAACCACACCTCCTCGGGGCCGACGCCGAGGACGTCGGTGGCCACCCACTCGCCCGCCGTGAGCACGTGCCGAAGCGAGCCGTCGGGCTCGCGCACCTCGAGGTGGCGGTACCCGCTGCGCTCGCTGGCCCACAGCAGGGCCCCGTCGGCCAGCGGGCGCAGGACGTCGTGCAGGTTGATCCAGACGTCGGACCGCTCCTGCCACAGGAGGCGCCCGGCCACCTCGCCGCCGTCGCCGGCGAGGTCGTAGCGGACCACGTCCAGCCGCCGTTGCGCCCGGTCCTCGAGCTGGACCACGACGTGGTCCGGCGCCACCCAGTCGACCCGGGCCACGTAGCGGTCGTCGCCGATGCCGGTGGCATCGAGGTCGAGCCACCGGGGCCGGTCGCGCCCGCTGCCGTCGCTCGGCACCACGCCGACCCGCACCCGGGCGTTGGCCGCGCCGGCGAAGGGGTAGCGGTGCTCCTCGTGGGCGGCCGGGTCGGGATCGCCCTGGTGCACGATGCGGTAGGCGGGGACGTGGGTGTCGTCGACCTCGCAGAACGCCACGTGGGCGCCGTCCGGCGACAGCCAGAACCCGTACGGGCGGTCCATCTCCTCCTGGGCGACGTACTCGGCGACGCCGTTCGTTCGCCCCGTGCCGGCCGCGCCAGAGGTGACGGCCACCGGCCGTCCGTCACCGTCCACCGGCGCGACGTGCACCTCCGCCCCGGCGGCGAACGCCACCAGGCGACCGTCGGCGGAGAGGCGGGGGTCGAGGATCGGGCCCTCCACGTCGGTGGCCGCGACCACCCGCCGGGCCGGCTGCGGCGCGCCGGCGGCGATGCCGTCGACCACCCAGAGGCCGTCGGCCATCGGGACGAGGAGCCGGTCGGCGTCCGCCGCCCAGGCGCAGCGCGTGACCCCGGTGGCCAGCTCGCGTGCGCGCTCGCGACGCAGCTGCTCCTCGAGGGAGAGGTCCTCCTCGCCGACCACGACCCCGGGCGTCGGCAGCACGCGGACCTCCGCGGTCGCCACGTCGACGGCGTGCAGCCGCTGCTCGAGGCTGTCGGCGTCGGCGAGCAGGAACGTGAGCACGGCGCCGTCGGGCGAGAAGGCGAGCGAGGTCGGTGCGGCGGCGCCGGGGAGGGGGCGACGGGCGACGTCGAGGGTGGTCAGGGCGCGCACGGCCGGACCCTACGGCCGCGGGACGTGCTGCCCCGGGCCGGCGCCGCGCCGGAAGGATCGGCGCGCTCGTGTGCCCCTGCGCCACCAGCGCGCCGATCGGCGCGCTCGTCCCCCGGGGCTCCAGGCGGTCGGGTCATCCGCCGGCGCCGCACCGGGTACGGAGCCAGCACCGGGACCCCCGCACCGGCACCGCCCGCACGAGGAGATCGACCCATGGACCAGCCCCGCACCGATCGCACCGACCGCACGATCGAGGACGCCCCGCCCGGCGCCGTGTCCCGGGGCCGGGCCCTGCAGGCCGAGCAGATGGACGAGATCGGCGGCACCCCGACCACGCCGGCCGTGCCCCAGCCCATGTTCACCGGCATGGTGAAGGGCGCCGTCATCGGCGCCGTCGTGGGCGCCCTGCTCCTCACGCCGCTCGCCTTCGCCGACATCCTCGACCTCTCCCTCGCCGCCCGGCTGGTGATCTGCTGGATCGCCGGCGCCGCCGCCGGCGCCACGATGGGCGCGGTGTTCACCGCCGGCGCCCGCAGCGAGCAGGCGAACGAGGAGAACCAGGAGTACATCTACGGTGAGGACCCCCACGAGCGCCGCCAGGGCCCCGGCATCGGCTGACCCGGCCGGCCTCCGGCAGGGGCGCCGCCACACCCGGCCGGTAGCGTCGCGCCGGTGGGATCCGGCGGTCCGACCTCAAGGCGCCGAGGTGCGCTGACGCTCGTCGCCCTCGCGCTGCTCGCCAGCGGGTGCGGCCAGGGCGACGTGCCGGTCGAGCGCGCCGGCGCCGCCGGTGGCCGCGCCGAGCCGGCGGCGGTCGACGACCCGCAGCTCAGCGACCTGGCCCAGCCGGCGCCGACCACCGCGCCGCCACCTCCCGAGACCGCGCCGCCCACCACCCCGCCCCCGCCGCCACCTCCCACGACGCAGCCGCCGCCCCCGCGGACGGTCTTCGAGACCGCCTTCTCGCCGTTCGCCACCGCCGAGCACCTCGTGCTGCTGCACCCCGCGGTGCTGGTCGAGCGCGTCGGCTTCCACGAGGCCGGCCACGACGGCGCCCGCCACCTCGAGGCGATGCCGACCACCGCCAGCCCGGTGGTCCTCGAGACCCGGAACCGGGGGACGGGTCCGCAGACCGCGGCCGACATCGTCGTCCCGCCCGACGCCGAGATCCGCGCCCCGGTGACCGGCACCGTGAAGCGGGCGGGCACCTACGTCCTCTACTGCGACCACCGCGACGACTACGCCGTGATCGAGCCCGACGACCGTCCCGGCTGGGAGGTCAAGGTCCTGCACATCACCGGGGTGCAGGTGCAGGCCGGGCAGCGGGTCGAGGCCGCGGTCACCGTGCTCGCCCCCCGTCCGACGATCCTGCCGTTCGCCTCGCAGATCGACGAGCACACGGCGCAGCCGGCGTGGCCCCACGTCCACATCGAGGTCGTCGACCCGAGCATCCCCGACAAGCCCAACCCCGGCGGCGGGAGCAACTGCTAGAGAGACCCGGTGCGCATCCTCGTGACCAACGACGACGGCATCGACTCGCTCGGCCTGCACGTGCTCGCCCGCCGGCTCACCGAGGTCGGCGACGTCGTCGTCGTGGCCCCCGACCGCGAGTACTCGGGCTTCGGCGCCGCCCTCGGGACGCTGCACCTCATGGAGCCCGACGTGCGCCGCATCCACCTCGACGGCGTGCCGGAGGCCTGGACGGTCAGCGGCGCGCCGGCGCTGTGCGTGTACTTCGCCCGCTTCGGCTGCTTCGGGCCGATCGACCTGGTGGTCTCGGGGATCAACCCCGGCGCCAACACCGGACGGGCGATCTACCACTCGGGCACCGTGGGCGCCGCGCTCACCGCCCGCAACGGCGGCATGAACGGCATCGCCGTCAGCCAGTCGGTGGTGGGCTTCGGCGTGGAGGGGCAGGGCTGGGACGAGATGATCCAGGACCAGCGCTGGGACACGGCGGCCGAGGTGGCGGCCCGGGTCACCGAGGCCCTGGCGAAGGACCTGCCCGACCCGCCGGTGGTGGTGAACGTCAACGTGCCCAACGTGGGCATCGAGGAGATCACGGCCTGGCGCCACGCCGAGGTCGGGACCGTCCCGCCCCGCTCGGTCGCCTCGGCCACCCTCGTGCCGCGCGAGGGCTACGAGGACACGTACAAGGTGGACATGCGCTGGGGCGACCCCGTGCCCCTGCCGATCGAGACCGATGGCGGCGCGGTGGAGGCCGGCGAGGTGGCCGTCTCCTACCTCGGCCGCATCCTCCACGACGACGGCGCGGTCGTGCCGGCCCTGGCCGACGCGCTCGACGCCATCACCGGCTGAGCGGCGGGCCGGGCCGGCCCGCTCGCGTCACGGGCTCAGGTGCCAGCGGCCCTTCCCGGCGCCCTTGGCCGCGAGCAGCGCGGCGTCGGAGCGGTCGAGCAGCTCGTCGAGCAGCATCGAGCGCTCCGCGACCGCGATGCCGACGCTCACCCCGACCTGCACCGACACGTCGTCGAGCTGGATCGGCTCCTGGATGGCGTGGATGATGCGCTCGGCGATGTGCACGGCCTCGTCCCGGGAGCCGACGCCGGGGCACTCGACCACGAACTCGTCGCCGCCGAAGCGGGTGATGCGGTCGGTGGGGCGGACCGCTCGCTGGATCCGGGTCGCCACCGTCACCAGCACGAGGTCGCCGGCGGCGTGGCCCAGCTGGTCGTTCACCGGCTTGAACGCGTCGAGGTCGACCGAGAGCAGGGCGGCGCCGGCGGGGATGTCCTTGCCCTCCCGGTGGAAGAACCGGCTGCGGTTCCCGAGGCCGGTGAGCGGGTCGTGGAAGGCGGCGTGCGCGAGGCGGGCCTGCATGGATGCCCGCTCGAACGCGAGCGTGGCCGTGGTGGCCAGCTGCTCGAGCTGCTCGGCCTGGTTGGGGCTGATCGCGCCGGGCACGTGGCGCAGCACGATGAGGGCGGCGTCGGCATCGGCGCTGCGGCACGGGATCGCCCACCACGCCGCCACCCCTGCGGCAGCGAGCAGGCGGTCGGCATCGTCGCCGTGGCGGGTGTCGTCGCAGGCGACCAGCGTCTCGCCCCGCACGGCCCGCCACCAGCGGCCCCGTTGCGCCAGCGCCGCCCGCACCGAGTCGGTGAGCGCGGCGTCGGCGGTGAGCCGGCTGCCGAGCTCGTCGCGCACCAGCCAGCAGCCGTGGGCGACGAAGGGCTCGCCCCGCAGCGCGGCGGCCAGCAGCGTGAGGGTGGCGTCGACGTCGACACCCTCGGCCACCGACAGCAGCGCCTCGCGGACGCTTCCGTCGGCCGACTCGGGGAGGAACGTGCACACCAGCGCGCCGACCGCCGGGTCGTCGAGGTGGTTCTCGGCCCACATCGTGCTGTGGCACACCTCGCCGTCGGCCCGCCGGTACTGCACCGCCAGCGGCCCCATCACGGCCGCGGTGTAGTCGGCGCCGAACTCGAGCATCCGGGCGTAGCGGTCGAGGTCGCCGACGGCGAGGTCGAACAGGTTCCGACCCAGCAGGTCGTCGGCCGGCCGGCCGGCCATCGTGCAGAGCATGCGGTTGACCAGCAGCATCGTGCCGTCGGCGGCGATGTGGGCGACGCCGACCGGGAGCAGGTCGAGCGATGCCTGGGCGTCCGAGCCCACGCTCAGCGCTCCCGCAGCGACGGGTGGCCACGGCCCACGAGCGGGAGCAGCACCTGACGGGGGGTGACGTGGGCGACGGCGGCGAGTGCGCGGTTGGCGGGGCCGGGGATGCACACCAGGCGGCCGTCCTCGAGGGCGTCGACGCCGATGCGGGCCACGTCGGCGACGTCGACCCACATGGGCTCGGGCAGGGGGTTGCCGTCGTCCATCTCGCCGAGCCCGGACACGTCGGCGAACTCCGTGCGCACCGGGCCGGGGCACAGCGCGGTGACGGTGACGCCGCGGGGGCCGACCTCGCCGGCGAGCGCCGTGCTGTACGTGCGCACGTAGGCCTTGCTGGCCGAGTAGCCGGCCTGGCCGGGAAGGGGCTGGTAGGAGGCGGTCGAGGCGACGTTGAGGATCGCGCCCCGGCCCCGCTCGAGCATCCCGGGCACGACGAGCCCGCACAGGTGGTCGACGGCCTCGACGTTGAGCCGCACCATCTGGATCTCGCGGCCCGGGTCGATCTCGGCCACCGGCCCGACGGTGGAGAAGCCGGCGTTGTTGACCAGCACCTCGGGGGTGAGCCCCCGGTCGGCGACGGCCTGCACGACGGCGCGGCGCTGGTCGGGCTCGACCAGGTCGGCGACGACGACCTCGGCCCGCACCCCGTGGAGCTCGCCCAGCTGCTCGGCGAGGGTCTCCAGGCGGTCGAGGCGCCGGGCCACCAGCGTGACCCCGTGCCCGCGGGAGGCGAGCACGCGGGCGATCTCGGTGCCGATGCCCGACGACGCGCCCGTGACGATGCACGTGCGCTCGGGGGCGGGGAACGGGATGGCCATGCGCCGGAGGTTAGGGCTGGTCGCCCGGGATCGGCGCCTCGCCGCGGATGGTGATCCGCCACATCTCGCGGCGCAGGCCGGCGTAGTCGGCGATCGGGTTGTGCAGCGTGCAGCGGTTGTCCCACACGGCGATCGAGCCGGGCGTCCACCGGAACCGGCACGTGTAGGCCGGGTGCTGGGAGATGTCGTAGAGGTGGGCGAGCAGGGCGGCGCTCTCGTCGGGCCGCCAGCCCTCGATCGTCTCGGTGTAGCCCCAGTTCACGAACAGCGCCGTGCGCCCCGAGTCCGGGTGGCGGCGCAGGATGGGCTGGGCGCGCCGCTGGTGCGCGTCCTCGCCGTAGAGGATCGCCATGTGCTCCACCAGCTCGTTGTGGGTGGCCTGGGCGCCGTAGGCCTTCTGGGGCGAGTGCACGGCCCGGAGGCCGGCCAGCGTGGCGCGCAGGCCCGGAGAGAGGTGGTCGGCGGCGAGGTACTGGTTCGACCAGAGCGTGTCGCCGCCGTGGTCGGGGACGTCGTGGCCGTAGAGGATCGTGAACGCCGGCGGCTCCTCCTGGAACGACCAGTCCGAGTGCCACGCGCCGCCGAACACCAGCGGCACCTTCTCGTCTGCCTCCTTCAGCACCCGGACGACGTGGGGGTGGCTGTCGAGGCCGGCCACGAACGGGTCGTCGCCGAAGGGGCCCCACCGTTCGGCGAACGCCGTGAACGAGTCGAGGTCGGCGCGCTGGTCGCGGAAGAACACCACGAGGTGGTCGACCGACGCCCGGCGGACCTCGGCCCACTGCTCGTCGGACAGCGCGGTGACGTCGAGCGGCCCCCCACCCGGGCCGGCGAGCTCGGCGCCGAGGGCCCCGGTGAGCGGGCGCACCGAGATGTGCTCGTAGTGGGCGGCGGCGTTGTTGGCGGCCGTGGTGGCGAAGAGCACGTGACCTCCCCCGATCGGCGGGCGCAGCCGGCGGCGTGGTGCGGCCGGCGGTGCCCGACCCTACGGGCAGACTGGACCGATGGTCTCGGTCGGCCTCGTGCTCGGGGGCGGTGGCATCGCCGGCGCGGCGTGGCACGGCGCCGCCCTCGCCGCGCTCGAGGAGGTCGGCTGGGACGCCCGCACCGCCGACCTCGTGGTCGGCACCTCCGCCGGCGCGGGCGTCGCCGCCGTCGTGCGCCTCGGCGTGCCACCCAGCGACCTGGTGGCCGGTGCGCTGGGGCGGCCGATGAGCCCGGTGGGGGAGGACCACGCCGCCCGGGCCGGGGGCCCGATCCAGATCCCGACGCCACCGGCCGGGCGCCGGCTGCCGCGCCCGGCCGCCCCCCACCTGCTCCTGCGGGCCGCGTCCGACCCGTGGCGGTTCCGCCCGCTCCTCGCCATGGCGGCGCTGCTCCCTGCCGGCCAGGTCCCCACCGACGTGATCGGCGACCGCATCCGCCGCACGCACGACGAGCCGTGGCCGGACCGACCGACCTGGATCACCGCCGTGCGCCTGCGCGACGGCCGGCGCGTCGTGTTCGGCCGCGATGTCGATGCCGACCTCGCCACCGCCGTCGAGGCGTCCTCGGCCATCCCGGGGTGGTTCGCCCCGGTCCACCACGACGACGAGACCTACGTCGACGGCGGGGTCCACTCGCCCACCAACGCGGACCTCGTGGCCGGCGCCGGCTTCGACGTCGTGGTCGTGTCCTCGCCGATGTCCGCGACCCGGGCGGCGCTGCGCGGCGTGCGCTTCCGCTCGAGCCGGGGCCTGCACGCCGCCACCCTCGCCCGGGAGGTCGCGCAGGTCCGCGCGTCGGGCACGCCGGTCCTCGTCCTCCAGCCGGGCCCCGAGGTCGTCGAGGTCGTCGGCCCCACCTCGATGGACCCCGCACGCCGCGGCGACATCGCGCGCGTGGCCCACGAGACGGTGATCGCCCACCTGCGCAGCGAGCGCGTGTCCGATCGCCTGGACCTGCTGCGCTCCTGAGCCGTGGGGTCCTGAGCTGCCCGGCCTGCGGGTAACGCGAGGGGAGCACCCGACACATCCCCCCGCACCGAGGAGGCCCCGATGCCGACGTTCGGCTACTTCCTGTCCGCCGAGGAGCACACCCCCCAGGAGCTGGTCACGCAGGCGGTCCTCGCCGAGCACGCCGGCTTCGAGGCGCTGTGGATCTCCGATCACTTCCACCCCTGGAACGACGAGCAGGGCGAGTCGCCCTTCGTCTGGGCGGTCATCGGCGCCATCGCCCAGGCGACCTCGCTGCCGGTCACCACCGCGGTCACCTGCCCCACCGTGCGCATCCACCCGGCGATCATCGCCCAGGCAGCCGCCACCTCGGCGCTGCTCAGCGGCGGCCGCTTCCGGCTCGGCGTCGGCTCCGGCGAGAACCTCAACGAGCACGTGCTCGGCGACCGCTGGCCCCCGGCCGACATCCGCCTCGAGATGCTCGAGGAGGCCATCGAGGTCATGCGCGAGCTGTGGACCGGCGAGCAGGTCACCCACCGGGGCACCCCACTACACGGTCGAGAACGCCCGCCTGTACTCGCTGCCCGACGAGCCGGTCCCGGTGTACGTCTCCGCCTTCGGGCCCAAGGCCATGTCGCTCGCGGCGCGCGTCGGCGACGGCTACTGCGGGACCACGCCCGACGCCGAGCTGCTCCGTCAGTACCGCGACGAGGGCGGGAAGGGTCCGCTCCAGGGCGGCGTGAAGCTGTGCTGGGGACCCGATCGTGACCAGTGCGTCAAGACCGCCCACCGTCTGTGGGGTCCCAACGCCGTGCCCGGCGAGCTCTCCCAGGAGCTGCCGATGCCGGCCCACTTCGAGCAGGCCGGGCAGCTCGTCACCGAGGAGGTGGTCGCGGAGAAGTTCTCCTGCGGACCCGACCTCGACGAGCACCTGTCGTCGATCCGGGCGTACGTGGACGCCGGCTACGACGAGGTCTACGTCTCCCAGATCGGCGAGGGGACCGGCGAGGAGTTCTTCACGTGGGCCGGGAAGGAGCTGCTGCCGGCGCTGCGGTCCTGAACGAGCCGGGTTCGCGGTCACACCGAACCTGTCGCGAAGTGCCCGGCTCCAGGGGACCTTTGGCCCCCGTCAGCGGGGGTGTTCCTCCGTACGGTGACCACATGCCCGATCGGGGCGACCGATCACCACAACGGAGGAAGAAGACATGACCACGCTCGGAGAGCGCACGACCCAGCCGGTGACCTCGGTGGACACGCCGATCCCCGTCACCCGGCGCCGGATCGACCACCTCCTCATCGCCGCTGGCTTCGTGGCCACGGTGGTGCTGGTGGTCGCCGGAGCCCTCCTGACCTGGGGCAGCACCTTCGCCCAGGACTACGTCAGCGACGAGCTCACCGCCCAGAACATCACGTTCCCGCCGTCCGAGGCCCTCATCGAGGAAGGCCGCGACGACCTGGCCGGCTTCGGCGGCGAGCAGGTCACCACGGGTGAGGAGGCCGAGGCCTACGCCAGCTTCATCCAGGGCCACGTCGAGAACACCGCCGGCGGCCTGACCTACGCCGAGATCCCGGACCGTGCGGCCAGGACCGCACTCCAGGAGGCCATCGACGCCGGTGCGCCGGCCGAGGAGATCGCCGAGCTGGAGCAGGAAGCCACCACGCTCAGCGAGCAGCGTGACACGGTCTTCAAGGGCGAGATGCTGCGAGGCACGCTCCTCAACGCCTACGCCTGGTCGACCATGGGTCGCATCGCCGGCATCGCAGCGATGGCCGCATTCGCCACCGCCGCCGTGATGTTCGTCCTGTCGCTGGCCGGCGTCGTCCACCTGCGCAAGGTCACCGCCTGACCCGAGATCGGGAGGTCCGCGCCGGCGGACCGGATGGGGGCACGGGAGCCCGGAGGCCATCGGCCTCCGGGCTCCCTGCTGTTCTCGGACTCGGCGGTGGTCCGCAGGGGTAGAACATCGTCATGAAGGTCCTGATCGCCGTGGACGACGACGCCGAATCGCGCGACGCCCTGTCCTTCGCCGCCGAGCTGCTGCCCGACGAGCACGACGTCGTCGTGCTGAACGTGGTCCGCAGCACGATCACGCCCTACGGCACCATCGGCGGCCTCGGCGGCACGTTCGCCGGCGACCCGGCGCTCAGCTTCGAGGCCGACCTGCGGGCCCAGGAGGTCGCCGCCGCGGAGGCGAAGCGCATCGCCGAGGAGGCGGCCCGCGAGGTGCACGCCGACGAGCTCCGCGTCGAGCACGGCGACGTCGGCCCCGCCATCTGCCAGGTCGCCGAGGAGGAGGGCGCCGACCTGGTGGTGCTCGGCACCCACGACCGGGGCCGGTGGTCCCGCCTGTGGTTCGGCTCGGTCTCCGACCACGTCGTCCGGCACGCTCCGTGCCCGGTCCTGGTGGTGCGGCGATGAGCACCCCCGACCCCACCGTGCCCGACCCGATGCGGCCCGACCCCGAGCCGCGCCCCGATCCCGATCGGCCGCCGGTGCCCGCGCCCGAACCGCTGCCCGGCCCCGGACCGCAGCCGCCGCCGCCCGGACCGCCCATCCCGGGGCCGGGCCCGGACCCGGACCCGGAGCCGCCGGCGCCGCCGGCGCCCGGGCACCCCGAGCCGCCGATCCCGAACCCTCAGGCCTGACCCTCCGTCGACACGAGGTTCGCGACTAGCGGTGGACCTTGGCGCGGGCCTCCTCGGCGAGGTGGCCGGCCTGCTTGCGGGCCCGCTTGGCGGCCTTCTCCGCCCGCTTGCGGGCCTGGGCGGCCTGCTTGCGGGCCCGCCGGGTGGACTTCTCGAGCTTCGCCTTGGCCTCCTCGGCCTTGGCCTCCGCCTCGTGGGTCACGGCGCCCAGCTTCGCCTCGATGCGCTCCCGGCGCTGGCGCCGGCGCTCGTCGCGGCGGG
>Ga0208490_100160_pt1 | contig 54281 bp, 46 predicted proteins | sample SubbioAug_CSWold_FD_184818 | JGI IMG/M metagenome (GOLD analysis project Ga0208490, IMG submission 184818) | Serpentinite rock and fluid subsurface biosphere microbial communities from McLaughlin Reserve, California, USA - CR11Aug_CSWold (SPAdes) | ecosystem: Environmental > Terrestrial > Deep...
CACGCAGGTCTCGGAGCACACCGTGGGCTGGCCGGCTTCGATGCGCGGGTAGCAGAAGATGCACTTCTCGGCCTTGCCGCTTTTCCAGTTGTAGTAGATCTTCTTGTAGGGGCAGCCGCTCACGCACATGCGCCAGCCGCGGCACTTGTCCTGGTCGATCAGCACGATGCCGTCTTCCTCGCGCTTGTAGATCGAGCCCGACGGGCACGAGGCCACACAGGCCGGGTTCAGGCAGTGCTCGCACAGGCGCGGCAGGTACATCATGAAGGTGTTCTCGAACTGGCCCATCATGTCTTTCTGGGCCTGCTCGAAACCGTCCAGGTTGGCGTCCTTGCTGCGCTTGCTGAACTCGCCGCCCAGGATTTCTTCCCAGTTCGGGCCCCACTCGATCTTCTCCATGCGCTTGCCGGTGATCAGCGAGCGTGGGCGGGCGGTGGGGGCGTGCTTCATCTCCGGCGCCGACTGCAGGTGGTCGTAGTCGAAGGTGAAGGGCTCGTAGTAGTCGTCGATCTCGGGCAGGTTGGGGTTGCTGAAGATCTTCATCAGCAGCGACCACTTGGCACCCTGCTTGGGCACGATGGAGCCGTCCGCCTTGCGGATCCAGCCACCGTTCCACTTCTCCTGGTTTTCCCATTCCTTGGGGTAACCGATGCCGGGCTTGGACTCGACGTTGTTGAACCAGGCGTATTCCACACCAGGGCGGCTGGTCCAGACGTTCTTGCAGGTGACCGAACAAGTGTGGCAACCGATGCACTTGTCCAGGTTGAGCACCATGCCGATTTGGGCGCGAATTTTCATGTTTGACTCCGAATGAAGGGCAGTGGGCTCAGGGGTTCTCGCCCTGCGACTGGTAGGCGCGGACCAGGTGGTCGTCCGCGGGCGTGTCGAGCCAGTCGACCTTGCTCATCTTGCGCACCACCACGAATTCGTCGCGGTTGGTGCCGATGGTTCCGTAGTAGTTGAAGCCGTAGCTCAGCTGCGCGTAGCCGCCGATCATGTGGGTCGGTTTCAACACGATGCGGGTCACCGAGTTGTGGATGCCGCCGCGCACGCCGGTGATCTCGGAGCCGGGGGTGTTGATGATCTTCTCTTGCGAGTGGTACATCATCACCATGCCGTTGTTCACGCGCTGGCTCACCACCGCACGGGCCGCCACGGCGCCGTTGATGTTGAACAGCTCGACCCAGTCGTTGTCCTCGATGCCGGCGCTCTTGGCGTCGTCCTCGCTCAGCCACACCACGGTGCCGCCGCGGTTCAGCGTGAGCATCATCAGGTTGTCGCTGTAGGTGGAGTGGATACCCCACTTCTGGTGCGGCGTGATGAAGTTCAGCTGGATCTCTTTGTTCCCGTTGGGCTTGATGTTGTGGATCTCGTTGGTGGTCTTCAGGTCCACCGGCGGGCGGTAGCTGCCGAAGCCTTCACCGAAAGCGATCATCCAGGGGTGGTCCTGGTAGAACTGCTGGCGACCGGTGAGGGTGCGCCATGGGATGTACTCGTGCACGTTGGTGTAGCCGGCGTTGTAGCTCACCGTCTCGCTCTCGATGCCGCTCCAGGTGGGCGAGCTGATGATCTTGCGCGGCTGGGCCTGGATGTCGCGGTAGCGGATCTTTTCGTCTTCGCGGTAGAGCGCCAGGTGGGTGTGGTCACGCCCGGTCTGCTTGCCCAGCGCGTCCCACGCCTTCACCGCCACGTGGCCGTTGGTCTCGGGGGCCAGCTGCAGAATCACTTCGCAGGCGTCGATGTCGGTCACGATCTTCGGCATGCCCTTGGACACGCCCTCTTCCAGCGTCTTGCCGTTGAGCTGGCCCAGCTGCTCGACCTCGGTGCCGGTCTTCCAGCCGATGCCCTTGCCGCCGTTGCCCAGTTTGTCGAGCAGCGGGCCCAGTGCCGTGAAGCGCTTGAAGGTGTTGGGGTAGTCGCGCTCCACCACGGTGATCTGCGGCGCGGTCTTGCCGGGGATCAGCTCGCAGTGGCCCTTCTTCCATTCCTTCACTTCAAACGCCTGCGCCATTTCGCCGGGGGTGTCGTGCATGATGGGCGAGAGCACCACCTCTTTTTCCACGCCCAGGTGGCCCACGCAGACCTCGCTGAAGGTCTTGGCGAAGCCCTTGTAGATCTCCCAGTCGCTGCGCGCCTGCCACACCGGGTCCACGGCCGCGGACAGCGGGTGGATGAAGGGGTGCATGTCGCTGGTGTTGAGGTCGTTCTTCTCGTACCAGCTGGCGGTGGGCAGCACGATGTCGGAGTACAGGCAGGTCGTGCTCATGCGGAAGTCGAGCGTGACCAGCAGGTCCAGCTTGCCCTGCGGCGCGTTCTTGTGCCACTTCACCTCGTCGGGCTTGGCGTCGTCCTTGCCGAGGTCCTTGCCCTGCACGCCGTTCTCGGTGCCCAGCAGGTGCTTGCAGAAGTACTCGTGGCCCTTGCCGCTGGAGCCCAGCAGGTTGGAGCGCCACACGAACATGTTGCGCGGCCAGTTCTGCGGAGCATCCGGGTCTTCACAGCTCATTTCGAGCGTGCCGTCCTTCAGTGCCTGGACCGCGTAGTCCTTCGGGTCCATGCCGGCGGCCTTGGCGTCGCGCACCACCTGCATCGGGTTGGTCTTGAGCTGGGGCGCACTCGGCAGCCAGCCCATGCGCTCGGCGCGCACGTTGAAGTCGATCATGCTGCCGCTGAAGGCGGCCTTGTCGGCGGCGCTCAGCGTGGGCGAGACGATCTCTTCCATGCCGAGCTTCTCGTAGCGCCACTGGTCGGTGTGGGCGTAGAAGAAGCTGGTGCTGTTCATCTGGCGCGGAGGGCGCACCCAGTCGGTGGCAAACGCCAGCGGCACCCAGCCGGTCTGCGGGCGCAGTTTTTCCTGGCCCACGTAGTGGGCCCAGCCGCCACCGCTCTGGCCGATACAGCCGCACATCATCAGCAGGTTGATGACGCCGCGGTAGTTCATGTCGGCGTGGTACCAATGGTTCATGGCCGCGCCGATGATGATCATCGACTTGCCATGCGTCTTGTCGGCGTTGTCGGCGAACTGGCGCGCCACGGTGATGAGCTGCTCGCGCGGCACACCGGTGATGCTCTCCTGCCAGGCCGGGGTGTAGGCGGCGTTGTCGTTGAAGTCTTTCGCGCCTGACCCGAGGCCGCGGTCGATGCCGTACTGCGCGACCTGCAGGTCGAACACGGTGGCGACCATGGCGTAACGCTCTTCACCGGCCTTGCCCAGGCGCAGGCGCACGGCCGGCACTTTGGCATGGTTGATGTCGCCGTTCTGCGCGTTGGCGGTGAAATTGGGGGTGTCGCGGCCGCCGAAATACGGAAAGCCGACATCGACGATCTGGGTTTCTTGCTCGCCGTCCTCGATCACCGAGAGCTTGAGTTTCACGTCGGTGTTGCCGCGCGCCTCTTTGGCTTCCAGGTTCCACTTGCCTTCGTCTTCGCGGCCGGGCTCGCCCCAGCGGAAGCCGATGGAGCCGTTGGGCAGCACCGCCTTGCCGGTGGTGTCGAAAGCCACCGTTTTCCACTCGGGGTTGCTCTTCTGGCCCATCTGGCCGTTGAAGTCGCTGGCGCGCAGGTAGCGGTCGGGCACCATGCTCACCGTGCCGTCGGGCAGGGTCTGCTCCTTGAGCATCACCAGCAGGGGCAGGTCGGTGTAGCGGCGGGCGTAGTCGTCGAAGTAGGCGCTGCGCTGCTTGCCGCCATCGGGGAAGTAGAACTCTTTCAGCGCGACGTGGCCCATGGCCATGGCCACGGCGGCATCGGTGCCCTGCTTGGGGTGCATCCAGATGTCGGAGAGCTTGGCCACTTCCGAGTAGTCGGGCGTGACGGCCACCGTCTTGGTGCCCTTGTAGCGGACTTCGGTGAAGAAGTGGGCGTCGGGCGTGCGGGTCTGGGGCACGTTGGAGCCCCAGGCGATGATGAAGCTGCTGTTGTACCAGTCAGCCGATTCGGGCACGTCGGTCTGCTCACCCCAGATCTGCGGCGAAGCCGGGGGCAGGTCGCAGTACCAGTCGTAGAAGCTCATGCACACGCCGCCGATGAGCGACAGGTAGCGCGAGCCGGCGGCGTAGCTCACCATGGACATGGCGGGAATCGGCGAGAAGCCGATGATGCGGTCGGCGCCGTGCTGCTTGATGGTGTAGACGTTGGCCGCGGCGATCAGCTGGTTCACTTCGTCCCAGCTGCTGCGCACGAAGCCGCCCATGCCGCGCACCTGCTGGTAGTCGCGGCGGGCTTCGGGGTCTTGCTGGATCAGGGCCCAGGCGTCCACCGGGCTCTTGCTCACGGTCAGGGCAGCGCGCCAGCGTTCCAGTAGGCGGCCGCGCACCATGGGGTACTTCACGCGGTTGGCGGAATAGAGGTACCAGCTGTACGAGGCACCGCGGGCGCAGCCGCGTGGCTCGTGGTTGGGCATGTCCCAGCGGGTGCGGGGGTAGTCGGTCTGCTGGGTTTCCCAGGTGACGATACCGCCCTTGACGTAGATCTTCCACGAGCAGGAGCCCGTGCAGTTCACGCCGTGCGTGGAACGCACGACCTTGTCGTGGGCCCAGCGGTTGCGGTAGCCGTCTTCCCAGGTACGGTCTTCGTTGGTGGTCAGGCCGTGGTTGCCCGAGAAGGCTTCCTGGGGCAGGGTGAAATGGGTGAGGCGGTCGAGAAAGTGACTCATCGGGGGTCTCCGGAAAGGGGGCGTGTCGTCAGGTGGGCACGGACTCAGGGGTTCTTGATCTCTGCGCCAGCGCGCAGGTAGAACCACCAGTTCAAGATCAGGCACACGGCGTAGAAGATGGCGAAGCCGTACATGGCGTATTCGGGTGAACCGGCCTTGATCTGCTGGCCGATCACCACGGGGGCGATGAAGGAACCATAGGCGCCGACAGCCGAGGTCCAGCCCAGCACGGGGCCGGCCTGCTGGCGGTCGAAGATCACGCCGATGGTGCGGAAGGTGGAGCCGTTGCCGATGCCGCTGGCGGCGAAGAGCACCACGAACAGCACCATGAAGATCAGGAAGTACTCTTCCGGCGTGGCCGACTTGTAGGCCAGCAGCATCACGTAGCCCACGGCGGCCGAGGCGAACACCATCACGGCGGAGATGACCTGCGTCACGATGGAGCCGCCGACCTTGTCGGACACCCAGCCACCCAGGGGACGGATCAGCGCGCCGACCAGGGGACCGATCCAGGCGTAGGTCAGGGCCGAGGGGGCGTTGGGGTTCTTCAGCGTGTGGGTCATCAGGCCGGTGGCCGGGTCGATCACGTGCTGGAAGCCGAAGATGACGGTGATGGACAGCGGCAGGGCCATCGAGAAGCCGATGAACGAACCGAAGGTGACGATGTACAGCGCGGTCATGGACCACGTGTGCTTGTTCGAGAAGATGGCGTACTGCTTGCCGATGTTGGCCTTCATCTCACCGAAAGCCGCGAGCTTCATCAGCACCACGGTGGCCACGATGATCAGCGGCAGGGCCACCCACATGTTCAGCAGGCCCAGGCCGGTGGGCGCTGGCAGGTACAGGTACAGCCCCACCAGGCCGATGATGGCGGTGAGCACCCACAGGTAGATGATCTTGGCGAAGGCCGCCAGCGTGCCGCCGTAGTTGGGCGACAGGGGCAGCAGGTTGTTCATGCCGAACCAGGCGGCGATGACCAGCGGCACCAGGATGGCGGCCCAGATGAAGCCGGCGTTCTGGATGTAGGTGGCGGTGCCGGCGGTGATCTTGCCCAGGATCCAGCCCGAGTCCTTGATCAGCGTCATCGACTCACCACCGAAGGTGCCGAACACCGCAGCCGTCATGGCCAGGGGGATCAGGATCTGCATGGTGGTCACGCCGAAGTTGCCCAGGCCGGCGTTCATGCCCAGCGCCGTGCCCTGCTGGCTCTTGGGATAGAAGCCGCTGATGTTGGACATGGAGCAGGCGAAGTTGCCGCCACCGATGCCCGACAGGAAGGCGCAGAGCTGGAACACCCACAGCGGGGTGCTCTTGTCCTGCAGCGCGAAGCCGGTGAGCACCGCCGGGATGATCAGCAGCAGGCTGGTGAGGAAGATGGTGTTGCGCCCGCCCGAGAGGCGGATGAAGAACGAGGCGGGGATGCGGAAGGTGGCACCCATCAGGCCGGCGATGGCGGTGAGGGTGAACAGGTCGGCCGGGGCGAAGGGAAAGCCCAGGTTCAGCATCTGCACCGTGACGATGCCCCACATCAGCCAGACGGCAAAGCCGACCAGCAGGTTGGGAATGGAAATCCAGAGGTTGCGGGTGGCGATGGCTTTGCCCTTGGCAGCCCAGAAGGTGCTGTCTTCGGGACGCCAGTCGGCGATGTCGGCGCCGGAGTACGTCGGCGACGGCTCGCCCAGGGGGGCAGAGGGGGTGATGGCTTTGCTCATGACAGGGACTCCTGTGGGAAAAAACGGCCCGTCCGGTGGTCTTATGCGGGCGGGGAACGACCCGGTTTTCCGGGTCTTCCCGCAGCGGCGCGGGCACCACGTCGGGATGCCATGACTGTGCCCGCGGCCCGTCGGGCTGAACATCCTCCTGAGGGAGGCAGCACCCCTGTCTGAAGACCGATGGCCCCGGGCGGGGTCATCGTCCGGAGGAACTAGTCCCCCCGGCCGCGCCGCGCGCGGCCGGGGGCCCCAACCCTGCGCGCGCGGCGCGCAGAAACGACAAAGGCCGTGACGTGCACGGCCTCTGGGTGGGCAGGCCCCTGGCCGGCCCCGGGCGAGGCGCCGGCCAGCCGCGGCTTGCGGCGCGGTCGGGTCGGCTCTACTTGCCGGCGGCCCCTGCGGGCTGCAGGCGGGCCACGGCCGCGCGCAGCTCCTCCAGGCTCTTGAAGCGGGCGGTGAGCATGAGGCCCTCGCCTTTCTCGGCCAGTTCCACGCGGCCGCTGCCGGTGAACAGGCGGGCAATCTCGGCCTCGGTCTCGCGCTTCTGTTTCACTTCCTGGGCAATGGCGTGGTCCACCGACGAGATGATGTATTCATCGCCAAAGCCGCCTTCGGGCTCCTTGAGCCAGAGCAGGCAGGCCACCCAGCTCAGCAGCGCGCCGCCGGCGATCAGGAAGAAGAACTGCGAGGGCGTGACGTACATGAACAGGAACAGGTAGAACACCGCGCCCACGTTGCCGTACGCACCGGCCATGCCCGAGATCTGGCCGGTGAGGCGGCGCTTGATCGAGGGGATGATGCCGAAGGTGGCACCTTCAGCGCCCTGCACGAAGAACGAGCAGCCGATGGTGATGGCCACGGCGATGATGAGCGGCCAGTTGCTGTTCATCAGCCCCATCAGCGCGAAGCCGATGGCGATGCCCAGCATGTAGGCCAGCATCACGAAGCGCCGGTTGCCGAAGCGGTCGGACACCAGGCCACCCATGGGCCGGGCGAACAGGTTCACGAAGGCAAACGACGCGGCGATCATGCCGGCGGCCGCCGCCGTCAGGCCCCAGGTCTCTTCAAAGAACATGGGCAGCATCGACACCACGGCCAGTTCGGCACCGAAGTTGGCGAAGTAGGTGGTGTTCAGGGCCGCCACCGACTTGAAGGGGTAGCGGTCGTCGGCCGGCACGCCCTTCTTCAGGATTGGCAGGTTCACGCGCAGCACCTGGTACAGCTGGTACAGGATGACAAAACCGATCGAGGCGTAGCAGATCCAGGCGGTGAGGTCGTCGATGAAGCCGGTGTTCTGCACGCGCCACACCAGGATGCCCAGGATGCCGACCATCGGAATGGTGAACAGCATCAGCAGCACCAGGTCGCGGTAGCTGGAGACTTCCAGCGCGGCGCTTTTGCGGGGCTTCTTGTGCGTGTCGGCGGTGGGGCCGTCGGTGATGGCGAACCAGTAGAACACCCCGTACAGGCCCATGATCACGCCCGAGAGCGCGACCGCATAGCGCCAGCCGTCCGGGCCGCCGAACATGGTCAGCGCGATGGTGGGCAGCGTCATGGCGGCAGCGGCCGAGCCGAAGTTGCCCCAGCCGGCGTAGAAGCCTTCGGCAAAGCCGATGTCACGCGGCTTGAACCACAGGGCGGTCATGTGGATGCCGACCACGAAGCTGGCGCCCACCGAGCTCATCACCAGGCGCGAGACGAACAGCTGTTCCTTGCTGTTGCCGAAGGCGAAGAACAGCGTGGGCACGGCCATGACGACCATCAGCACCGAGAACACGCGGCGCGGGCCGAAACGGTCCAGCGCCATGCCCACCAGGATGCGGGCCGGTATGGTGAGCGCCACGTTGGCGATGGCGAACAGGCGAATATCGTCGCGCGTCAGCCAGTCGGCCGAACGCAGGATGGACGACGCCAGCGGCGCCATGTTGAACCAGACGTAGAAACAGATGAAGAAGGCGATCCACGTCAGGTGGAGCGCCTTGATTTCCCGGTTCTTGAACCGGAAGATGTCACTGACTTGCATGATGAAACCTCGTTAACGCGGTGCGCTCAGTCGCCGTGGGTGGGGACGATCAGCAGCGGGCACATGACGCGGCGCGCCAGAAAGGCGCTGACCGACCCGAAGGTCATGTGGTCGAACTCCTCCACCAGCGCGTCCAGGCGGCGGGTGATGAAGTTGCCGTCGGGCTTGTAGGAGTGGCGGGCCATCACCAGCACGTCGGGGCGGCGTTCCTCGGTGGCGCGCAGGATCATCTTGCGGGCGTCGCCCTCGGCGAACAGCACCTTGGCCTGGAAGCCGGCCGCCGACAGCTCGGCCGCGGCGGCCTCGGCGCCGGCCTTCTGCTCCTGGAACTGGGCCTCGAACATGTCGTCGCCGGCGCTGGTGGTGCTGCCGGGCTCTTCGATGACGGAAATGAGGGTGATGGTGGGGTTCTCGTGCGCGAACAGGCGCTTCACCGCGTCCAGCGCGATGCGCGCATTGCGCGAATGGTCGTAAGCCAGCATGACTTCCATGTTTTTTCTCCAGTTGATCCGGTCGACAAGCCTGTGTCGCAACCCGGCCGCCGCCGCACAGGCGGGGTCTGCCGGCCGGCGACACAGGGCCTGCGGGCAATGGCCTTACAGAGACCAGGGTGACTGGACAAGTGTGCGGGCTTCGGTGCGCGCTGAACATCCTTCTTTGGCACGCGGCCACTGTCCAGATGGACGATGGCCGCGCCCCTGGATGCACACCGAGGCGCCCGATCAGGGCCGGCGCCATCCTGCGAAAGGACGATGGCCGCTAACTCCAACGGTGCATGGTCATCCCCGAAACCGGCTCCTAGACTGAACCACTTCGACTTAACCGCAGGGACCCGACACACCATGGAAGCCATCACCCGCCGCACCGCCATCAGTTTCGCCATCCCGTCTGCCTGGGCGCTGACGAACTTGCTGGCCACGCCTGCCTGGGCCCAGACGGCGCCCCGCCTGCCGGTGGCCACCGCCATCAACCGGGCCGGGCGCATGCGCGCCCTGTCACAGCGCGCGTCCAAGGCCTATGTGCAGGGCGCGCTGGGCGTATTGAGCGAGCGCGCCCGGGACATCGGGCAGACCACGCAGAGCCTGGTGACCGCCGGCCTGGGCGAGCTCACCCGGGGTGCGCCGCCGGCCGAGGTCGTCCCCCTGCTCAGGACGCTGGAGCAGCGCAGCCAGGCCCTGCTGGCCCAGACCAGCCAGGAGCCCCGACTGGAATCGGTCGGTGAAGTCGCGCGTCTCGCCGACGCCATGCTGGCCAGCGCCGAAGCCCTGACCCAGGGTTATGAGAAAACAGCGACCCAGGGCGCGGCCCGGGTGGTGAACGTGGCCGGTCGCCAGCGCATGCTGTCGCAGCGCGCTGCGCGGACCTATTTCCTGCTGGGCGCCGGACAGACCGGCAAAGACGTCCAGGCCCAGCTGGATGAGACACGCAAGGCCTTCGTGGAGAGCCTGGCCGTCTTGCAGGGCTCACCCGTGTCCACACCCCATATCCGCAACGAGCTGGAACTGGCCAAGGCGCAATGGGTGTTCTTCGATGCCGCCTTGCAGAAGCCCCCCACCCCGGGCAGCCTGCAGGTGGTGGCCACCACCAGTGAGCGCGTGTACGAGGTCATGGACAACCTCACCGCGCTGTACGACCAGGTGGTGCGCGAGCTGTTCTCCTGATCGAACCGCCGTCCCGCGGTCGCCCCCGCGCTCAGGTGCGCAGGTTGTGGTGCACGGCCAGCACGGCGGCCTGCACACGCGAGGTGAGGTTGAGCTTGCGCAGGATGTGCTGCACGTGGATCTTCACCGTGGTCTCGGCGATGTCCAGCTCACGCGCGATCAGCTTGTTGCTGTCGCCGCGCGCAATCAGGGCCAGGATCTGGCGCTCGCGGGCCGACAGCTTGGCCAGCGCGTCGGCATCCTCGGCTGGCGGCGCGGCGGGCGCGGGCACGGGCGCTTCGGGCACCACCGGGGCCGCGGTGGTGGAGGTCAGCGGCGCGGCGCTGGCGGGCGCCGGCGCGCCCTGGCTGCGAAAGACGTTGAAGAGCTTGGTCATCATCTCCGGGCTGACGACCGACTTGCCGTCGAGCACCTTCACGATGGCATCGCACAGCTGGTCGGACTCCACCGTCTTGAGCAGATAACCGTCCGCGCCGGCCTGCAGGGCGGCGGCCAGGTCTTCCTCGTTCTCGCTCACGGTGAGCATGAGGATGCGGCAGTCCGGGGCCGCTTCCTTCAGCGACGGAATGGCCTCCACGCCGCGCACGCCGGGCAGGTGGTTGTCGAGCAGGATCACATCGGGCCGGGCCTGGGCCAGGCTGCGCAGCGCCTCGCCCACGTCGGCCGCCTCGCGCGCCTCCTCGAAGCGCTCGTCCTGCGAGAGCAAGGCCTTCAGGCCGCGGCGGAACAGGGTGTGGTCGTCGACCACCAGGAGCTGGATGCGTCGGGATGAATCAGTCGTCATGAGGGGCGATCAGGTCACGGTCAGGGGAAGCGGCTGCGCAGTGGACACGCTGACCGGCGCCAGGCCGGAGGCGGTGACAGGATAGGGTGGCAGGGTGAGCGACACCGTGGTGCCCTTTCCCGGCGTGGATTCGACCTGGACCAGGGCGCCCACGCGCTCGGCCCGCTCGCGCATGATGTTCATGCCCACATGCGAGCTGTCGCGGCTCTCGTCCGGGTCGAAGCCGGCGCCGTCGTCCTGCACCGCGAAACGCCAGCGGGCGCCCTTGTTCACCGTCAGCACCACCTGCGAGGCCCCGGCGTGCTTGCGCACGTTGGACAAGGCTTCCTGCAGCACATGCAGCACCTGCACCTGCACGTCGGCCGGCAGCGGCAGGCCGTCGCCGCTCACCTCCAGCCGGGCCGGCAGATTGGTCTGGTGGCGGAACTTCTGCAGCGTTTCCTGCAGCGCGGCCTCGATGTCGTCGGTGTTGGTGCGGGTGCGGAAATGCACCAGCAGCTCGCGCACGTCGCTGATGCTCTCGTGCAGGCCCACGTCCAGCTCGTCCAGCGTGCGCTGCACCTGCTCGGGCTGCTGCTTTTGCACCGCCAGGCGCAGCAACTGCACCTGGATCTTCAGGAAGGCCAGGGCCTGTGCAATCGAGTCGTGCAGGCCGCGGGCCAGCAAGGCGCGTTCTTCCCCCACCGCGGCCTCGCGCTCCAGCGCGGCGGCGCGAAGGCCTTCGAGCGAGCTGGCGAGGTGGCTGGCCAGGGCATCGAGCAGCTCGGTTTCGTCGGCATTGAGCGAGACCGCGCTGCGAAAGAACAGGTCCACTTCGCCGATGATGCGCTGCTGCAAGCGCACCGGCACACTGACCAGGCTCTGGTAACCCACCTTGGCACAGTGGCGCATGGGGGCGGCCTCGTGGGTGGCGATCGGGATGACCCGGGTGCGCGCGTCAGACTTCAGGTTGCCGCAGGCGCAGGCGCCGGCCAGCAGGCTGCGCTCCTCGTCGACCATCTCCTGCGGGAAGGCGTCGGAGGCGAGCATGAGGTAGCGCTGGTTGGCCTCGTCGGACCAGCGCACCGCCACGGCGTCGGCCTTCATCAGGGTGCGGATGCGCTCGGAAAAGCCACGCGAGAGTTCCTCGATGGTGTTCGCGCTGGCCAGGAAGCCGCTCACCTCGTACAGCGCTTCCAGCCGGGCGCGCTGGGCCTCGATGCGCCGGGTCTTGAACTCAACCTGGCTCTCCAGCCCCTCGTAAAGCGACTGCAGGGTGGCCGCCATGCGGTTGAAACCGGCGGCCACCTGGCCAAACTCGTCGTGCGTGGGCACCGCCACCCGCACGGAGAAATCCCCGGTTTCCAGCTGTCGCAAGCCGGTGCGCAGGCTGGCGATCGGGTTGATGACGTAGCGGTAGCCGCTGTACAGCATCACCACCGCGCCGCCAATGGCCAGCGCCATCATCACGAGCTGGAACAGGTTGAGCACCGCGGTGAGACCGGACACCTCCTTTTCAATGGTGAACACCAGTTCGTCGATGGCATCGACGAAGGCGGTCACGTCGCGCAAGGACGCCGCGTCGCGCTCGGCCTCACCCCGCAGCCACAGCGCGCGCTGCTCCTGCCACATGGACTGGACCTGTGCAAAATCGCGGCTCACATCGGCATCCCAGGGCACGAACAGCGGCCGGCTGGGATCGCCATCGCGCAGCAGCGTCAGGCTGGCATCGAAGCGCTCCACCAGCGCCGCCACCTCGGCCGGCGGCAACTGGGCCTGCACCGCGCTGGTGAGGCGCCAGGTCTGCATGCGCAGACGCCCGGCCTCGTTCACGGCCGCGGCACCGCCTTCGAGTTGCCAGGTGACCCAGAGGGTGAGGCCGATGGACGCGAGGGCGACCACCAGGAGTCCGGCACCAATGCGAACCAGCTTGGTGGACAGTGAGGCGTGAGAGGGCATGCCCGTAGGGTACTGGCTTTCCGACCCATGTCGCAATCGGTCTACCGCACCCCGCGCAGCGGCAGGCCGGCAATGCCCGGCACGCGACCACCGCGCCCGGCCGCACGCGGCGCTTTCGCCGCTGGCAGCGGTTCCACCAGATCGGCCAGCGTGACGCCGTCGAGCACCTGCAGGTAGGCGGCCATCGCCTCGTGCAGCACGCCCTTGAGCCGGCAGTAGCCGTTCAGGCGACAGGTGTTGTGCGCGGCGTCGAAACATTCCACCAGCGTGAAGTCGGTTTCGGTCTGGCGCACCACGTCGCCCAGCACGATCTCGTGGGCCGGCTTGAGCAGGCGCAAGCCGCCGCCGCGCCCGCGCGTGGTCTCCAGCAGGCCCATGCCCGCCAGCGTCATCACGATCTTGGTGAGGTGGCTGCGCGAGATCCCATGGGCCTCGGCAATCTCGCTGATGGTGGGCGGCTGCTCGCGCTGCGTGCAGGCCGCGCAGAACATCAGCACGCGCAGGCTGTAGTCGGTCCAGCTGGTCAGGCGCATGCCACATCCTCCGGTTGGACGATGGTCTTCTGCCGTGTTGAAAGATGCATATGCCGTGCATTTTATGGGCTAATATATTCACACCAAATGAATCTTTAAAGGAACCGCCATGAGCCACGTCGCCACCCTCGACCTCCCCACCGACGACCGCGCCCAGCAGGCCATCGGGCAGATCGCCGTCAACCTGCCCGGCTCCACCGCGGTGTTCCGGCGCCTGAAGCTGGACTTCTGCTGTGGCGGCCAGGTGGCGCTGCAGGACGCCTGCGAGGCCAAGGGCCTGCCGTTGGACGCCGTGATGGCCGAACTCGCGCAGCTCGACCGCCCGGCCGTGCAGGAAGCGCCCCAGGCACCCGCCGAGATGATCGACCACATCCTGGCGCGCTACCACGCGGTGCACCGCGAGCAGCTGCCCGAACTGATCCGCATGGCGCGCCGCGTGGAAGCCGTGCACCGCGACAGCCCCCATGTGCCCACCGGCCTGGCCGCGCACCTGGAGGCGATGGAAGCCGAGCTGCTGGAGCACATGGAAAAGGAGGAAACCATCCTCTTCCCCATGCTCAAGGCCGGCGGCACGCCCATGGTGCGCCACCCGATTGCCGTGATGCGCGACGAGCACACCAGCCACGGCGAGCAGCTGGAGCGCCTGATGGCACTGAGCCACGACGCCACGCCACCACCCGGTGCCTGCAACACCTGGCGCGCGCTCTACGCCGGCATCGCGCAGCTGTCGGACGACCTGATCAGCCACATCCACCTGGAGAACAACCTGCTGTTCCCGCAGTTCGACGCCCAAGCACCGAAGGCCTGCTGCTGAGCCGCCGCCGGCTTGCGCCAGATCAAGCCATGAGCCCCTTGACGTGGGTCAACGGCCGGGGATCCGGGCGCCGTTAACGTGGCGCCCGCAGCACCCATGCGGTGCTGCGCCCACACGACACCCTTTCCCGTTTTGAACCATGACGCCACCGACCGCCTCCCTGGACCTCGTCTGCCCCGCCGGTAGCCTGCCGGCCCTCAAGGCCGCCGTGGACCAGGGCGCGAACTGTGTCTATCTCGGCCTGCGCGACGCCACCAACGCGCGCAACTTCGCGGGCCTGAACTTCGACAACGCGGCCATTGCCAGCGGCGTGTCCTACGCCCATGCCCGGGGTTGCCAGGTGTTCATGGCGCTCAACACCTACCCGCAGGCGGCGCAGCCCGAGCGCTGGCGCCAGGCCATGGACACGGCGGTGAACCTCGGCGTGGACGCGGTGATCCTGGCCGACCCGGGCCTCATGCGCTACGCCGTGGAACGTCACCCGAAATTGCGCCTGCACCTCTCGGTGCAGGGCTCGGCCACCAACCATGAGGCCATCAACCTGTACCACCGGCAGTTCGGCATTTCGCGTGCGGTGCTGCCGCGCGTGCTGTCGCTGGAGCAGGTGCGACAGGTGGTGCAGAAGACGCCGGTGGAAATCGAGGTGTTCGGCTTCGGCAGCCTGTGCGTGATGGTGGAGGGCCGCTGCGCGCTGTCGTCCTACGTCACCGGTGAATCGCCCAACACACACGGCGTGTGCTCGCCCGCCAAGGCGGTGCGCTGGCAGGAGACGCCGCAGGGCCGCGAGGCCCGCCTGAACGGCGTGCTGATCGACCGCTATGCGCCCGGTGAGAGCGCCAGCTACCCCACGCTGTGCAAGGGCCGCTTCGACGTGGAAGACGACCACAACTATTACGCCATCGAAGAGCCCACCAGCCTCAACACCCTGTCGCTGCTGCCGCAGCTGCTGCAGATGGGCGTGCGCGCCATCAAGATCGAAGGCCGCCAGCGCAGCCCCGCCTACGTGGCGCAGGTGACGAAGGTCTGGCGCGAAGCGATCGACGACTGCCTGGCCCAGCCCCAGCACTACACGCCCAAGGGCAGCTGGATGGCCTCGCTCGACCAGGTGGCCGAGGGGCAGCAGCACACGCTGGGCGCGTATCACCGGAAATGGAAGTGAGCTTGGGATGCCCCCCCCTGCGCCGCTGCGCGGCTTCCCTCCGGAGGGGGACGCACCCTGTGGACTGGCGGAGCCAGATCCACGGGTGCTCTGGGTTATCCGCGCGCTCCGGAGAGGGACGGGATCGTCGCGCCGCTGCCGCTCCCCGGCTGTTACTCCCTCGCCCCTCTGGGGAGAGGGCGGGGGTGAGGGGCAGCGCCACACATGGACACCACTGAAATGAAACTGTCTCTCGGACCTTTGCAGTACTACTGGCCGCGCCAGACGGTCTTCGACTTCTACGAGCGCATCGCCGGCACGGCGGTGGACATCGTCTACCTGGGCGAGGTGACGTGCTCGCGCCGGCACGAGCTGCGGCTGGACGACTGGCTGGACGTGGCCGCGCTCATGCAGGCGGCCGGCAAGACGGCGGTGCTCTCGACGCAGGTGCTGCTGGAGTCGTGCTCGGACGTGTCGGCGATGCAGAAGATCGCCGCGCAGGCCGGCTTTGGTGTCGAGGCGAACGACATGGGCGCGGTGAGCGCCATGAACGCGGCCGGTTCGGGCCGTGCGCCGCGCGACTTCGTGGCCGGCCCGCACCTCAATGTGTACAACGGCCCCACGCTGCAGTGGATGGCCTCGATGGGCGCCACGCGCTGGGTGGCACCGCTGGAGATGCCGCGCGCCGACCTCGCCCTGCTGCAGCGCGAACGCCCGGCCGGGCTGCAGACCGAGGTGTTCGTGCACGGCCGCTTGCCGCTGGCATTTTCGGCCCGCTGCTTCACGGCGCGCCACCGCAACCGGCCCAAGGACGACTGCCAGTTCAGCTGCCTGGACCACCCCGACGGTCTGCTGCTGCGCACGCGCGAGGACGCGGGCTTCTTGGTACTCAACGGCATCCAGACGCAATCCGCCCGCGTGCACAGCCTCATCGACGCCTGGGACGAGCTGCAGGCGCTCGGTATCGACGTGGCCCGCATCAGCCCGCAGGCCCAGCACACCGACGCCATCGTCGACCTGTTTGATGCGGTGCGCCAGGGCACGCTCAGCGGCAGCGCTGCCCGGGCTGCCCTCCTCCCCCTGCTGCCCGCCTCGGGCCCCGGCACGGCAGGGGCCGACTGCAATGGCTACTGGCACGGCCAGCCGGGGCAGGACCGCGTGGAACGCCCGGCCGCCGCGGCGGTCTGAGCTTCATGCACGCCGGCGAACGACTCAACAGCATCACCCACCTGGTGGGCGCCGTGCTGGCCGTGGCCGGCGCGGCGGTGCTGATCGTCCTCGCCTCGCTCAAGGGCGACCCGTGGCGCATCGTGGGCTTCAGCGTCTACGGTGCCATGCTGGTGACGCTCTACCTGTCGTCCACGCTCTACCACGCGCTGCGCGGCCGGGCCAAGACGGTGTTCCAGAAGCTCGACCACTGCAGCATCTACCTGCTGATCGCCGGCAGCTACACCCCGTTTGCCCTGGTCTCGCTGCAAGGGCCCTGGGGCTGGTCGCTGCTGGGCGTGGTGTGGTCCCTGGCCGCGCTGGGCATCGTGCAGGAGATCTGGCTGGCGCGCGGCGCCCGCGTGCTGTCGCTCGTCATCTACGTGCTGATGGGCTGGCTGGCGCTGGTGGCCGTGGTGCCGCTGTGGAACGCGCTGGGGCCGGCCGGCTTTGCCTGGCTGGCGGCCGGCGGCGCCTTCTACACGCTGGGCATCGGCTTCTACGCCAACGACCACCGGCTGCGCCACGCCCACGGCATCTGGCACCTGTTCGTGCTGGGCGGCAGCGCCTGCCACTTCCTCGCCCTGCTGCTCTACGTGGCCTGAGCCACTGAACCCCACCACCCCATGAACGCCACCCCCGACGCCACCCCCCGACACACCGTGCCCGCGCCCGTGGCGCAGCTGCTCTCGCGCCTGCCGCCCCTGCCCGGTTCGCTGCTGCTGGTCACCGCGCTCAACATCGTGCTGGCGCGGCAGCTGCCCGCCGACGTGATCGAGCGGCTGCAGGGCCAGCGCATCCGCATCGACGTGCGCGACGCCGGTCTGCGCTTCGACTTCGCGTGGCAGGGCGGCATGTTCCGCGCGCGCCCGCCGCAGCCCAGCACCGACCTCACCCTGAGCGCCAACGCGCACGACTTCCTGCGCCTGGCCCAGCGCCTGGACGACCCCGACACGCTGTTCTTCAACCGGCGCCTCTCAATGGAAGGCGACACCGAGCTGGGGCTGGTGGTGAAGAACGCGCTCGACGCGCTGGAATGGCCGGTGGTGGACCTGGCCGCCTTCAGGCCATCGGCCGTGCTGGCGCGTCTGCAGCGCCTGAGCCCTTTCGCCGCAGCGGGGAAGCCCCATGCCCGCCAGTGATCGCCGCCTGCCCCTGGTCTACGCCTGCTCGGGCTGTTCCAGCGCGGCGCAGCTGGCCAACCATGTGGCCGTGCGGCTGGACCGAGCCGGCCTGGCCGAGATGTCGTGCATCGCCGGCGTGGGCGGCGACGTGCCCTCGCTGGTGAAAACCGCGCGCTCGGGCCGGCCCATCGTGGCCCTCGACGGCTGCCCGCTGGTCTGCGTCAAAAGCAGCCTGGCCCGCCACGGCCTCACGCCCACGCAACACCACCAGCTGCACGACTACGGCGTGCGCAAACGCCAGCACGAAGACTTCGACCCCGAACAGGCCCGGCAGGTGCTGGAGATGGTGAGCGCCGCCCTGCCGGCCGCCGCCGCCCGCGAATCGCTGGCCACCCATGGCTGAGCCCCGGCGCCTGCTGGTGGCCATCACCGGTGCCAGCGGCGCGGTCTACGGCTGGCGCCTGCTGCAGGAACTCGCCACCGCACCCGGTGTGGAGCTGCACGCCGTGGTGTCCGACGCCGGCTGGCTGACGCTGCAGCACGAACTCGGCCTGCAAGCGCACGACCTGCGCCCGCTGGTGCACACGCTGCACGACGCGGGGCAGGTGGGCGCCGGCCCGGCCAGCGGCTCGTTCCGCTGCGCGGGCATGGTGCTCGCGCCCTGTTCCATGCGCAGCCTCGCGGCCATTGCCCACGGCCTGTCGGACAACCTCATCACCCGCGCCGCCGACGTGATGCTCAAGGAGCGCCGCCGCCTGGTGCTCATGACCCGCGAAAGCCCGCTGCACCTGGGCCACCTGCGCAACATGTGCACGGTCACCGAGATGGGCGCCATCGTCTGCCCACCCATGCCCGCCTTCTACCTGCGACCACAGAGCGTGACCGACATCGTCAACGCCAGCGTGGCGCGCGTGCTCGACCTGCTGGAGGTGCCGCACACGCTGAGCGAGCGCTGGACGGGGCTACCTTGCGACACCGCGGCTTCGGCATGAACGCATCGGTCTCCGCCCAAGCCCACCGTGGAACCGGCTCCGCCGGGCCACACGGGTGCGTCCCCCCGCGGGGGCTGAGGGCCGCGGCTCCCAACCTGCCTGCGCAGGTTGGGACGTGCCCGAAGAGCCTTTGCCTCTGGCAACGGCACCGAGACGCGAAGCGGCGCAGGGGGGTGTCACAGTGACCTACAAGGATTTGCGCGATTTCATGGCGCAACTCGAAGCCGGGGGTGAACTGCGCCGCGTGCACGAGCCGGTGTCGCCGCACCTGGAAATGACCGCGCTGTGCGACCGCGTGCTGCGCGCGGGCGGCCCCGCGCTGCTGTTCGAGCAGCCCACCGGCCACACCATGCCGGTGCTGGGCAACCTGTTCGGCACCACGGCACGCGTGGCCCGCGCCATGGGTGTGGGGGACGTGGGCGAGCTGCGCCGCTTCGGCGAGGTGCTGGCACGCCTGAAGGAGCCCGAGGCGCCCACGGGCCTGCGCGACATGGCGGGACTGGGCGGCCTGGTCAAGTCGCTCTGGCACATGAGCCCGCGCGAGCTGCGCCACGCCCCCTGCCAGGCCGTGGTGTGGGAGGGTGACGACGTGGACCTGGGCCGCCTGCCGATCCAGCACTGCTGGCCCGACGACGTGGCCCCGCTCATCACCTGGGGTCTGGTCATCACCCAGGGCCCGCACAAGCCGCGGCAGAACCTGGGCATCTACCGCCAGCAGGTGCTCTCGCGCAACCAGCTCATCATGCGCTGGTTGGCCCACCGCGGCGGCGCGCTCGATTTCCGCGACCACGGGCGCCTGCACCCCGACCAGCCCTACCCGGTGGCCGTCGCCCTGGGCGCCGACCCGGCCACCATCCTGGGCGCGGTCACGCCGGTGCCCGACAGCCTGAGCGAGTACCAGTTCGCCGGCCTGCTGCGCGGCGCCCGCACCGACGTGGTGCCGGCCATCGGCGTGCCGCTGCGCGTGCCGGCCTCGGCCGAGATCGTGCTGGAAGGGCACATCCACCCCGACCGCACGCACCCCAGCGGCTGGCAGCACGCGCTGGAAGGCCCCTACGGCGACCACACCGGCTACTACAACGAACGCGCGGAGTTCCCGGTGTTCACGGTCGAACGCATCACCCTGCGCGAGTCGCCCCTCTACCACTCGACCTACACCGGCAAGCCGCCGGACGAACCGGCCGTGCTGGCGGTGGCGATGAACGAGCTGTTCATCCCGCTGCTGCAGCGCCAGTTTCCCGAGATCGTGGACTTCCACCTGCCACCCGAGGCCTGCAGCTACCGCATGGCGGTGGTGAGCATCCGCAAGGCCTACGCCGGCCACGCGCGGCGCGTGATGATGGGCGTGTGGAGCCACCTGCGCCAGTTCATGTACACCAAGTTCATCGTGGTGGTGGACGAGGACATCGACGTGCGCGACTGGAAGGACGTGGTGTGGGCCATGAGCACGCGCATGGACCCGGCCCGTGACAGCTTCACCATCGACCAGACCCCCATCGACTACCTCGACTTCGCCTCGCCCGTGAGCGGCCTGGGCAGCAAGATGGGGCTGGACGCCACGAACAAATGGCCCGGCGAAACCCAGCGCGAGTGGGGCCGCGTGATGCGCATGGACCCTGTGGTGCGCCAGCGCATGGATGCACTGGCGGAGCACATCGGCCTCTGAAGGCTGGACGGTTGGCCTTCTGGCCTGTTGACCGTGCGATGGCGATGGCGATGGCGATGGCGATGGCGATGGCGATGGCGATGGCGATGGCGATGGCGATTTAGATGATAATGATTCTTGTTTGATTGACGCACACGCGATCTGCTGCACCCGCAGCCTCTCGCCCTGCCCTGCCTGCATCCACATGAATCACTTGCTGAACCGCCGCGCCCTGCTGCAGCACACCGCCTGGCTGGCCGCCTCCACCGCCCTCTGGACGCCCGCCCGCGCGGCAGCTGCCTCCGCCACCCCCACCGCCGACACAGCACCTGCAGCGCTGCTCGCCCGCGCCCGCCTCGCCGCCGCGTGGCGCAGCCACGGCGACACACCTGCTTGCGGCGTTGATTGCGACCAGGTCGGCGTGCTCGAACTCGACTGGCAGGCGCGCCAGGTGCGCATCGTTTCCAGCCTGCCCGTGGCCGGTCGCGCCCACGGCCTGATGGCCGAGCCCGACGGCGGTTTCGTGGCCGTGGCCACGCGCCCCGGCCTGTGGCTGCTGCGCTGCGATGCCCAGGGGCGTCTGCAGACCCGCCACAGCCTGGCCGAGGAAACACCGCTGCGCACGCTGGGCGGCCACGTCATCGCCAGCGCCGACGGCCAGTGGCTCTACACCACCGAAACCGACCGCCAGGACGGCAGCGGCTGGATCGGCGTGCGCGACCGCCGCACGTTCCAGCGCGTGGCGGCCTGGCCCACGCACGGCCTCGATCCGCACCAGCTGACGCTGGACGCCAGCGGCGCGCTGCTGGTGCTCAACGGCGGCATCCCGCGCAGCGCGGACGGGCGCCCGGTCCGGCTGGAGGCCATGGACCCGTCGCTGGTGCGGCTGGACACGCGCACCGGTGAGCGCCTGGGCCAGTGGCGGCTGGACGACCCGCGCCTGAGCCTGCGTCACCTGGCCTGGAGCCTGCCGTCCGAGCCGGGCGACGCGCCCGTGCTCGGCATCGCGCTGCAGACCCAGCACGAACAGCCCACCGAGCGGCGCGACGCCCCCCTGCTGGCGCTGTGGGACGGCCAGCAGCTGCGCATGGCCAACCGCGTGCCAGCCGCGGCGGGCTACGGCGGCGACATCGCCCCCGGGCCGGGCGGGGGCTTCATCGTGAGCGGCCAGCGCGTGGGCGAAGGCCTGCTCTGGCACCCCGACGCGCCGGACCGCTGGACCCCGATCGCCCGCCTGACCGAACCCTGCGCACTGGCCAGCTGGCCCGACCGCGGCGGCGTGCTGCTGGCGGGCACCCGCGGGGTCGGCCTGTGGCACCCGGTGCACCCGCCGGCCATGCTGCCCTGGCCCATGGCCATGCTGCCGGACAACCACTGGATCGCACTGGCCTGACGCGCCCGCCAGAGGCACCTCCACAACATCGAAGCCGCGCCCAAGCCACGCGAAGGCCGGCGCACCACGCGGCCCGAAAGCCCACGCCGGCTTGACCTGCATCAAGCCCCGCGCACAGCCGCCGCGCCGTGTCGCCCAGGTGCCGGCAGGCGCCCGCGCACGCGGACAAGAATCCCGCGATGGACTTCGAACACAGCCCTCGCGCGCAGGCGCTGCAGCAGCAGCTCGACGCCTTCATGCAGCGCTATGTGCTGCCGCACAACGCCGCCTGGTACCAGGCGGTGCAGGACGGGCAATACCCGCCCCCCTTCCTCGACGACCTGAAAACGCTGGCGCGTGAAGAAGGGCTGTGGAACCTCTTCCTGCCCGGGCTGAATACCCATGAGCCCGGCTCCCGGCTCAGCAACCTCGACTACGCGCCCCTGGCCGAGACCATGGGCCGGCTGCACTGGGCCAGCGAGGTGTTCAACTGCAGCGCGCCCGACACCGGCAACATGGAACTGCTGCACCGCTTCGCCACGCCCCTGCAGCGCGAGCGCTGGCTGCAACCCCTGCTCGACGGCACGATCCGCTCGGCCTTCGCCATGTCCGAACCCGACGTGGCCTCGTCGGACCCGACCAACCTGCAGACCACGGTACGGCGCGACGGTGACGGGCTGGTGCTCAACGGCCGCAAGTGGTTCATCACCGGCGCGGCACACCCGGCCTGCCGCGTGCTGGTCGTGATGGCGCGCAACGAGGGCGAAGCCGGGGGCGAGGACGATCCCCACCACCGGCACAGCCTGGTGCTGGTGCCCATGGGCACGCCGGGGCTGACGGTGGTGCGCAACATATCGGTGGTGCACCACCACGCGCCAGAAGGGCACTGCGAGATCGTGCTGCGGCAGGTGCGCGTGCCGGCCGACCATCTGCTCGGCGGCTGGGGCGAGGGCTTTGCGATGGCGCAGGCGCGGCTGGGCCCCGGGCGGGTACACCACTGCATGCGCACCATGGGCCAGTGCGAACTGGCGCTGGAACTCGCGGCCGAGCGCGCGCTGGAACGCCGCACCTTCGGCCGCGCGCTGTCGGACCATGCCAATGTGCAGGACTGGCTGGCCCAGTCGCGCATCGAGATCGACCAGGCACGGCTGCTGGTGCTGCGCTGCGCCTGGCTGCTGGATCACCCCGACAAGGCCAGCCCGGGCGCGCTGCGCGCCCAGGTGGCTGCCATCAAGGTGGTGGCTGCGGGCCTGCAGAGCCGGGTGGTGGAGCGGGCGATGCAGATCTTTGGCGCCATGGGCCTGTCGCCCGACACGCCGCTGGCCCAGTTCTGGACCTGGGGCCGCGCCCTGCACCTGATGGACGGCCCCGACGAAGTCCACCTGCGCAGCGTGGCGCGGCACGAACTGGCGCAGGCACGCGAACGCGGTGGTGCCTCGGCCGCCTACTTCACCACGCCCGAGCAGATGCGCACGCCGCCGCACATCGACGCCTGAGCCGCGGGGGCCGGGCGAACCCGTGACCCGGGACCGGTCGGCCGCAACCGGCGGCACCTATGATGCGCACACCATGCCCTCACCCGAACTGGTCGCCACGCTCTACCCCTGGTTGCTGCCGCTGCACATCGCGCTGGTGTCGCTGAGCGTGGCGCTGTTTTTGGTGCGCGGGCTCGGCGTGCTGGCCGGGCAGGCCTGGCCGCTGGCGGGCTGGGCGCGCGGCCTGGCGCCCGTGATCGATTCGCTCCTGCTGCTGGCCGGTGGCGGCCTGTGGTGGCTGCTGCAGCTCAACCCCACGCAGCAGCACTGGCTGCTGGCCAAGCTGGTGCTGCTGGTCGTCTACATCGGGCTGGGCACGCTGGCGCTCAAACGCGCACCCGGCCGGGCCGCCAAGGCGCTGTGTTTTGTGGCGGCGCTGGCTGTCGTGGGCTTCATGGCGAGCATCGCCGTGGCCCACCACCCGCTGGGCCTGTTCGCTGCATGAGCGCCGCCAGCAGGATCGTCCCGTGAGCGAGCGTGCGCCACAGCTCCACCGCTCGCGCTGGGTGCGGGGCCTGCTCTGGGTGGCCGGCACCGTGTCGCTGGTGTTGGGCCTGATCGGCGTGCTGCTGCCGGGCCTGCCGACCACGCCCTTTGTGCTGCTGGCGGCGGCCTGCTACGCCAAGGCCTCGCCGCGCCTGCACGCGGCGCTGCTGAGCCACCGGCTCACCGGCCCCCTGCTGCGCGACTGGGAGGCCCACCGCAGCCTCACCCGCCGCACCAAGACCGTCGCCGTCGGCTCGATGCTGCTGATGGTGAGCTTCTCGATCTGGAGCTTCCAGGGGCGCCTCGTGGTGCAGCTCCTGTTGCTGGCGCTCGGCGCCATCGGCGCCTGGGTCGTCTTGCGCATCCCGACCCGCCGGCCTTGAGGTGCCAAGACACTCAACGGAGCGCATGACCGACACCAAGATGCGGCGGAATCGGCTTTGCCGGGCCGCTCGCATCGCCCCCGGGCGGTGACGCCGCAGGCGGCGCGGGGGGTTCTTACTGTGCTCGGCGCGCCAGCACCTCAAAGGCCGGCAGCGTCTTGCCTTCCAGCACTTCCAGGAAAGCGCCGCCGCCGGTGGAGATGTAGCTCACGTCTTGCTCGATGCCGTACTTGGCAATCGCGGCCAGGGTGTCGCCACCGCCCGCGATGCTGAAGGCGTCGCTCTGGGCGATGGCTTCGGCGATGACCTTGGTGCCATTTTCGAAGGCGGCAAACTCGAACACGCCCACCGGGCCGTTCCAGACGATGGTGCCGGCCTTCTTCAGCTGTTCGGCCAGCAGGGCCGCGGTCTCGGGTCCGATGTCCAGGATCAGGTCGTCGTCGGCCACGTCGGTGGCGGCCTTCACCGTGGCTTCGGCGTCGGCGCTGAAGCTTTTCGCGGTGACCACGTCGGTGGGAATCGGCACGGCCGCGCCGCGGGCCTTCATGGCCTCGATCACGGCTTTGGCTTCACCCACCAGGTCGGGCTCGGCCAGGCTTTTGCCGATCTTCAGGCCGGCGGCCAGCATGAAGGTGTTGGCGATGCCGCCACCGACGATGAGACCGTCCACGTTCTTGGCCAGCGCCTGCAGGATGGTGAGCTTGGTGCTGACCTTGCTGCCCGCCACGATGGCGATCAGCGGGCGGGCCGGCTGCGCCAGCGCTTTGCCGATGGCGTCCATTTCAGCCGCCAGCAGCGGACCGGCGCAGGCGATGGGTGCGGTCTCGGCGATGCCGTAGGTGGTGCCCTCGGCGCGGTGCGCGGTGCCAAAGGCGTCGTGCACGAAGATGTCGCACAGGGCGCCGAGCTTCTTCGCCAGCTCGGGGTTGTTCTTCTTCTCGCCCTTGTTCAGGCGGCAGTTCTCCAGCAACACCACCTCGCCAGGGGCGACCGAGAAGTCGCCGTCGACCCAGTTGGCCACCACGCGGATGCTGCGGCCCATGAGTTCACCCATGCGCTCGGCCACCGGAGCCAGCGAGTCTTCGGGCTTGAACTCGCCCTCGGTGGGGCGGCCCAGGTGGCTGGTGACCATCACCGCGGCACCGGCGTCCAGCGCCATCTGGATGGCCGGGATGCTGGCGCGGATGCGCGTGTCTTCGGTGATGTGGCCCGCGTCGTCCTGCGGCACGTTGAGATCGGCACGGATGAAGACGCGTTTGCCAGAGGCCTGGCCGCTGGTGCACAGGTCGGAGAAGCGGATGAATTGCATGGTGGTGGGCTTTGGCGGAGTCAATGAAAGGGGCGAAGAACAAACCCCGGCATTGTAGGAACAGTGCGCCAGGCAACTGCATACCGCACCGGTGGCGCAGGCCTGACCACCCGTTTCCCACCGCCCATCGCACGCCACCCGCACGCGGGCACACCGTGCGCTACCAGCCCAGGCCGATCCTCAGCGGCAGGTACACCAGCATGCCGGCGACGATGGTGCCCAGCACGCCGCGGCGCCAGTAGAACCAGGCCGAGCCCGCGGCGGCCGCAAACAGGCGGGCGTCCTGCCAGGTGGTGATCAGCGCGCCCTGCGCCATCACGATCTCGGGCACCACCACCGCCGACAGGGCGGCAATCGGCGCGTATTGCAGGCCACGCTGTGCCCAGCGCGGCAAGGTCCAGGGACGGTTGGAGATGAAAAAAAAGCCGCGCGTGACGACCGTGACCACGCCCAGTGCCACGATGGTGAGCAGCGTCCAGGGGTCGACATCAAACATGGCGCGCTCCCGTGGGCGGCTGGGGCGGCGTCATTTTTTCCAGCACCAGACAGATCGCCACCGCGCTGGCAATGGCCACCAGGATGTTGAGCTTCAGCGGCAAGGCCCAGGCCACCACCGCGGCCGCCCCGGCCACGCCGGCCGACACCATGCGCAGGGGTGAGGTGGCGAGCGAGCTGAGCACGCCCAGCAGCGCCAGGATGCCGGCAAAGCCCAGGCCCCATTCGGTGGGAATGGCGTTGGCCAGCACGATGCCGACCACGCTGGCCACCATCCAGGCCACGTAATTCACGCCGCAATTGCCCATGAGGTAGGCCTGCTGCTCGGCGATGGCCTCTGGCGTGGTGCCGGGGTGCGGGTAGCGCCGGGCGAAGAAGACATAGCTCAGGTCGCCGGTGACGTAGCCGCTGGCCAGGCGCTTCCAGCGCGGCAGGTGCATGAAGTAGGGACGCAGGTGGGCCGAGAACACCACGAAGCGCAGGTTGACGCAAAAGGCCGCCGCCAGGATCACCCACAGCGGGGCACCCGCGGCCATCATGGGAATGGCCGCCAGCTGGGCGCTGCCGGCGAAGACGATGAATGTCATCAGCAAGGCCTCGGCCACCGACAGGCCGGACTTGACCATGGCCACGCCCGTCATGAGGCCCCAGGCCGCGATGCCCATGGCCACGCTGGTCTGGTCGCGCACGCCTTCCCAGAACTGCGGGTGGCGCCGGTGTTCGGCGAGGAAGAACATCAAGGCGCGGCCTTGTGCGCGGGCGAAGTGTCGAACACCTGTCCCGCTGCCAGCGGGAAGCCGCGCAGGAAGTCGCCCGCCGGCAGGCGCTTGCCGCCCGCGCGCTGCAGCTCGGTCAGCACCAGCACGCCGTCGCCGGTCTGCACTCGGATGCCGTCGGCTGCGGCGGCCAGCACCAGGCCGGGCACCGCATCGCTGGCATGGCCGCTCGCTTCGGCATGTGCCATCCACACCTTGACCGCGTCACCGGCCAGCGCGGTGGCCGCGCCCGGAAACGGGTTGAAGGCCCGGATGCGCCGGGCGAGCGCGGCGGCCGGCTGCGCCCAGTCGATGGCGGCCTCGGCCTTGTCGATCTTGTGCGCGTAGGTCACACCCGCTTCGGGCTGGCGCACCGGGTGCAAACCGCCGCACGCCGCCAGTTCCAGCGCCTCCACCATCAGGCGCCCGCCCAGCGTGGCCAGGCGGTCGTGCAGCCGGCCGGTGGTGTCATCGGCCTCGATGGCGCAGGGTTCGCGCAGCAGCATGTCGCCCGTGTCCAGCCCGGCATCCATCTGCATGATGGTCACACCCGTCTCGCGGTCACCGGCCTCGATGGCGCGGTGAATGGGTGCCGCGCCGCGCCAGCGTGGCAACAGCGAGGCATGGATGTTGAAGCAGCCCAGGCCGCGCGGGCCCTGCGCCAGGGTGTCGAGCACCCACTGCGGCAGGATCAGCCCGTAGGCGGCCACCACCATGGCCTCGGCACCCGCGGCCTCGATGGCGGCGCGACCGGCCGCGGCGTCGGCCGGGTACTTGCCGTCCAGCCGCAGGCTCTGCGGCTGCGCCACCAGCAGGCCATGGTCGAGCGCAAACTGCTTCACCGGCGACGGCTGCAGCTTCATGCCACGGCCCGCCGGGCGGTCCGGCTGGGTCATCACCAGGGCAATGTCGAAGCCCGCGGCGTGCAGGCGCTCCAGCGCCACACGGGCAAATTCCGGCGTGCCGGCAAAAATGATTTTCATGGGATTCGGGTCGGGAAGGCGCGCGGCTGGGCGGCCGCTGCGCCCCGGGTCAGGGCGCCCAGTCGGGCGGATCGGGGAGCTGCTCGTCGGTGTACATCACGCGGCGCACGGTGCCCGCGGGGTCGATGTGGACGTGCGCCTGGCGGGGAATCGTGGTTTCCAGGAAACGGTAGGTCCAGACGTCGCCGTCGAAGCGTGCCACCCGTTCCACCAGCGCCGGCTGGCCGAACCGCGCCAGCACCTGTTCACGGGTCCAGCGGTCCACGCTGACGGCATCGAAGGCCGCACGGTCCATCACCTGTTCCACCTGCTGCAACCGTCCTTCGGCATCCAATCGCAGGTTGTAGACCTGCTGACCCGCCGGCTGGCGCGAATACTGCAGTTGCGTGCCGTCCGGCAAGGCGTGCACGGCGGTGGGCCGTCCCAGCCGCTGTTCGATCTCGGCCCGGGCCGTGCCAGGGGACAGGCGTTCCGGCATGCCCGCACAGGCGACGAGCAGGGTCAGACCGCCGGCAGCCAGTGGTGCACGGACGAGCCGGGCGACCGTTGGCAGGCTCACACCCGCTCCTCGTCGCGCTGCGCCTTCAGCAGCTTGCTCTTGATGCGGTTGCGCTTGAGCGGTGACAGGTACTCGACGAAGACCTTGCCCATGAGGTGGTCCATCTCGTGCTGGATGCACACCGCCAGCAGGCCCTCGGCCTCGATGCTGCGCGACACGCCCGCCGCGTCCAGTGCGCGCACGCGCACCGATACCGAACGCTCCACGCCGTCGTAGATGCCGGGCACCGACAGGCAGCCTTCTTCGCCCTTGCGTTTCTCGTCGCTGTACCACTCCACCTCGGGGTTGATGAGCACCATGGGCTGGTTGCGCTCCTCGCTGACGTCGATCACGATGACGCGCTCGTGCACGTCCACCTGCGTGGCCGCCAGGCCGATGCCGCTGGCGTCGTACATGGTGGCGAACATGCGCTCGATCAGTCCGCGCACGCGGTCGTCCACGGCCGCCACCGGGCGGGCCACGGTGTGCAGTCGCGGGTCGGGAAAACGCAGGATGGTCAGCAGGGGCGGCGTGGTCATGTTCAGGCGATCGGAAAGCAGGGTTCAGGGATGCGGCCGGTCACCGCAGACACCGTGCAGGCGCGTCGGTAACGGGCTACCCGTTTGTCGCTATTTTCGCTACTTTTGGCGGTGCGCGCAGAAGGGCCCCGCCATATGCGTTGCTTAATCAAAGGCTTGGGCGCAAAATCAAATGCGAATTGTCAAGTCAAAAGCGCTACTTCGCTCCGTCTTCTCACCACCTCGGGGCGAGGGGTTCAGAGCGTTGTGGTGCGTGCCCCAGGGGCCCCACATGCCATTGAAGACCCACCTGTCCGCCACCTCCTCCCGTCTGCCGGTGCAGCGCCTCCTGGCTGGCGGTGTGGCCACGCTGGCCCTGTTGCTCAGCGGCACGGCCGCGGCACAGAGCTTTCCCGTCACACCCGCCCAGCGCGCCACGGCGGCGCAGGTGGCGCAGGCCGGCATTCCCCTCTCGGAACTGGCACCCAACGCACCCGACAGCCACACCGTGCGCCGCGGCGACTCGCTCTGGGCCATTGCGGGCCTGTTTCTCAAGAGCCCCTGGCGCTGGCCCGAACTCTGGGGCATGAACCTGGAGGACATCCGCAACCCCCACCGCATCTACCCGGGCCAGGTGCTGTACCTGGACCAGTCCGATGGCCGCGCGCGCCTGAGCACCCGCGCACCCGGCACCGGCGCGTCCGAGGCCGATCTCCCCACGGTCAAGGTGTCGCCCCGCACGCGGGTGGAGAGCCTGGCCGATTCGGCCATTCCGCCCATCTCGCTGCAGGCCGTGGAAGCCTTCCTGGCCGAGCCCCTGATCGTCGACGAGGCCACGTTTTCGCGCGCCCCGCGCATCGTGGCCACACAAGAGACGCGCGTGCTCCTGAGCCGCGGCGACCGCGCCTACGCCCGCGGCCAGTACAGCACCGGGGCGCCCGGCACCCCGCTGACCGAAACGCCCGGCCAGTCGCGTGAGTACCGCGTCTTCCGCAATGCCGTGCCCCTGAAAGACCCGACGTCTGGCGACGTGCTGGGCTACGAGGCCCAGTTCGTCGGCAAGGCGCTGCTGGAGCGCGGCGAGTCCCGCCGCGAGGTGGTGGACAGCGCCGGCAAGACCCGCGTCGAGCTGCTGCCGGCCACCATCGACATCGTGGTGGCCAAGGAAGAAATGCGCGTGGGCGACCGCCTGCTGCCCGAGCCGCCGCGCGAACTGCCGAACTTCGTGCCCCGCGCACCCGGCACACCGCAGAGCGGCCAGATCGTCTCGGTGTACGGCAACGCGGTCACCTTCGCGGCCCAGAACCAGGTGGTGGCCATCAACCGGGGCAGCGCACACGGGCTGGAGCGGGGCCATGTGCTGGCGCTGCAGAAAGAAGGCCAGCTGGTGACCGACAAGACCGACAGCGCCCGCCCCCAGCTGATGCTGCCCAGCGAGCGCAACGGGCTCATGCTGGTGTTCCGCACCTTCGACAAGCTCTCTTACGCCCTGGTGCTGCAGATCACGGACGGCGTGAAGGTTGGCGACCGCTTCGCGAATCCCTGACCTTCGGAACCCCTGCATGCCGCGCGACGAACTGATCGCCTGGCTGAGGCTGCTGCGCACGCCGGGCGTGGGCAGCGAATCGGCCCGCCAGCTGCTCGCGGCCTTTGGCCTGCCGGAGGCCATCTTCGCGCAGCCGCTACCGGCCCTGCTGGCGGTGGTGGGCGCCCGGCAGGCGCAGGCACTGCAAGCCCCGCCGGACGACCTCGACAGCGCGGTGGACCAGCTGCAGGCCTGGCTGGCAGCCAGCCCCCGGCACCATGTGCTCACGCTCGCCGATCCGGGCTTCCCGCCCGAGCTGCTGGAGATGGCGGACCCACCCCTCATGCTCTACGTGGCGGGCCAGCGGGAGGTGTTGCAGCACCCGCGCCGCCTGGCCATCGTCGGCAGCCGCAACCCGACACCGCAGGGCGAAGCCAACGCCCACCAGTTTGCCCGGGCACTGGGCGAGGCCGGCGTGTGCGTGGTTTCGGGCTTGGCGCTGGGGGTCGATGGCGCCGCGCACAGCGGTGCGCTGGAGGCGAACGCACCCACCATCGCCGTGGTGGGCACCGGGCTGGACCGCGTCTACCCCAAGCGGCACCTGGCGCTGGCGCACCGCATCGTGGCCACGGGGGCCATCGTGAGCGAATACCCGCTGGGCACACCGCCGCTGCCGGCCCACTTCCCGCAGCGCAACCGCATCATCGCGGGCCTGGCCCAGGGCACGCTGGTGGTGGAAGCGGCGCTGCAGTCCGGCTCGCTGATCACGGCCCGGCTGGCCGCCGAACAGGGGCGCGAGGTGTTTGCGATTCCAGGCTCGATCCACGCCCCGCAGGCGCGCGGCTGCCATGCGCTGATCCGCCAGGGGGCCAAGCTGGTCGAGTCGGCGCAGGACATCCTGGAAGATCTGCGCCTGATCCTGCCCAGCGCCACCTCGGACGCATCCGCCGACGGCAAAACCGGGGACGGCGCCGACGACCTGCTCGACGCCATGGGATTTGACCCCGTCAGCCTGGACGCCCTGCAGGCCCGCACCGGCCTGCCCACCGCCACGCTGCAGGCGCGCCTGCTCGAACTCGAACTCGACGGCCACCTTGGCCGCCTGCCCGGCGGGCTGCTGCAACGCATCGGTCGAGGCTGAGGCTGAGCGGTCAAGAGCAACCGCATCCGACGCCACGTGCCACAGCACCGTCAACGGAGCCCGGGTCCTGCGACCCCTTTCAGACGCGCCACCTGGCCGGCATTCGTTCAGGGTCCGCGCGCAAGGCGGCACAGAGAGGTCAGGCCAAGAGCCGCTCGGGGTTGGCGTCCAGCTTGGCCAGCGCATCCCGGGTGGCGCGCACCGTCAGCGCTTCTTCCTCGGTCGGCACCAGCAGGCCCGCCTGCAGGTAAGAGGCCACGCGGCTGGTCTGGATGAGGTAGCAGCGCCCGATGGTGGTCACGAACAGGCACAGCTGACCGCGCTCGCTGCGCCAGGCCAGCTGGACGCTGTTGAGCTGGCCGTTGTGGTCCAGACCGAACCAGGAACCGATCTGCAGCTCCATGGCCCAGCCCCGCATGGCCTCGCTCGGCTGGGTGCCGCCCTGCACGATCACCTCGATGTTGCCGGCGTCCACGCCCGTGATCATCTCGATGCTCGCGCTGTCCAGGTCCAGGTCGCCCACCCCGCCCTCGGGCAGGTAGTCCTCCAGGTGCGCCAGTCGAGCCGAGAGCCGGTCGAGGCTCTCCTGCGGAATCACGTCGGTGCGCGACATGAAGGCATCGGCCAGGGTATCGCTGACCGACTTGATGTGCCGGTCCTGCAGGCTCGGGGGATAGCCCAGCATGCCCATGCCCTGGCGCAAACGCTGCAGCAGGCCAGGCAGCTGCTGGATGACGCGGGCGCGCTCGTTGCGACTGGGCTTGGCGCTGGCCGCCCACAGCAGGTCGTACGCCACCTGCTTGAGCGCCGCCGTCTCCTCGTGCCGCGGCCCCAGCTTGACGCCGGCGACCGCCAGCACCTCCACCCAGACCTTGAACAGGAACTCGCGCACCTCGTCGCGCACCGGCATGTCGTCCAGCAGCTTGCGCAGCTCGATCGTGTACTGCACCGACAGCGTTTCTTTCTGCTCCACCTGCTGCGCCACCGAGATGAAACGGCTGGCACCGCTTTGCTCGCTGAGGTAGGTCGCCAGGAATTTCTGGAACTCGTCCAGCACCAGCTGGAACACGCGGCGCCCGGTTTCGGGGTACTGCTCGATCACCTGCACCACACGCTTGATTTCGGCCTCCAGCGCCGCGGCGCTGACGTGCGACTCGAAACCGAGCACACAGGAACCCATGCGGTCGATGAGGCGGCGAGCCGGATGCTCCAGGGCGCTGAAAAACTCGGGCTCGGCCAGCGCCACCCGCAATACCGGAATCTGCAACCGGGCAAACCACACGCGAACGCTCGGCGGGATGCGCTCCTCGGCCAGGATGCTCTGGAACATCAGCGCCACCACTTCAATGGTCGCTTTCTCGCTCGGCGTGGACGCCGCCTGCTTGAGTTCCTGGGTGCGCTCGCGCAAGGCGGTGGCCGCCCTCTGAACATGCGCGGCATCGGCGTACAGCGTGCCGCCGTCCAAGCCGCCGGCGCCCGATGGGACCGCGTCCCGGCTGGCGGCCAGCGCGGAACGCTGGATCGCCTGCTGCAGGCCCGACGACGGGGCCGCGAGCTGCGTCGCCTCGAAATCGCCCCCCACCTTCTCCATGAGCAAGCGCTTGAGCCGTCCCACCACACCCTGGGCCCGCATGCGTGCCCGGGCCAGTGGCGAGGAACCCGTCATCATGCGCGTTTCGTCGTGCACGCCCATGTCGGGAGGTGCCATGCCGCCAGGTCCTGGTCGCGAGCCGAGGTCACGGCCCGCTTCGCGGCCCCGCGCCGCGCCGGCGGCAACCGGTCCGCTGGCCCAGCTTTCACCACCGCCGCCAGAACCTCCGCCCACGCCACCCGCACTCCCCGCCGATCCGGTCGCACCACCGGTGTGCGGGCCGTAGCCCGATGAATCCCGGCCGGCAGCGCCAGCCGCACCCTCGGACAGCCCGGCGGTACGCGAACCAGGCGCACGCCTGACCAGCGTGTTCAGGTCGATCTGCTTCATCACCCCGCTGGTCACCAGGAACGCGTTGACCGCCTTGTAGGCCTCCAGCATCTGGGGAGCCATGGCCGCGGCCAGGGCATCGCTGATCAGGCTCCAGGCTTCACGCGGCAGCTGCGCGGCCAACCACTGGTCCACCAGAATGCGGGCGATCACATCGGGCAGCAGCACGTCGCCGCGTGACAATTCCGGGCGTTTTTCCAGGTGCTGCATCCGCAGCCGCAACTCGTTGAATTCAGTGGAGGCCACGTCCAGCACTTGCATGGCCAGACGCGAGGCCATGATCTGGTCGTCCATGACACCCTCGGCCACCAGCTCCAGGCGGCCGGGCACACTGGTGAGCCTGAGTGGGCTGGGGTTGCTGGACACGCGGGGCAGCAAGGTGCGCTGCAAGGCTTTGCGGCTCTGGTTGAGCCAGGTGGTCTGATGCTTCTGGAAAGCGGTCCAGGCATCGCGCCTGAGCTGGACTTCCCGGGCCGGACCGATCTGGTCCAGCATCGAGGTCAGGCGCATGTCGCAGGCCTTGACCATTTCGGGAAGCGCACGTCCCACCTGAACCACGAAGCGTTCACGTGCCTGTTTCGCCAGAGAGGAAACGTGCTGATCGGGTGGTGACACCATTTGTTCAGTATGACACGAACCGATTCGTTCGCTTGGGATACCCAGACTGGTACGCCGCCGCCCTCAGGCGACTGCACCGGTCACACCACCGCGCCCGCGTTCGGGTCGTCCGGGTCGCCCTCTTTCTTGCCGCTGCCGCTCTTGATGAGGTCTTCGCGCTTGATGCCCAGCCACATGCCGATGGCCGCTGCAACGAACACCGACGAATAGATGCCGAACAGAATGCCGATGGTCAGCGCGAGCGCGAAATAGTGGAGCGTGGGGCCGCCGAACAGCAGCATCGACAGCACCATGATCTCGGTCGACCCGTGGGTGATGATGGTGCGGCTGATGGTGGAGGTGATGGCGTGGTCGATCACCTGCGGCGTCGTCTTCTTGCGGTGCTTGCGGAAGCTCTCGCGGATGCGGTCAAAGATCACCACCGATTCGTTCACGGAGTAGCCCAGTACCGCCAGCACGGCGGCCAGCACCGCCAGCGAGAATTCCCACTGGAAGAACGCGAAGAAGCCCAGGATGATGACCACGTCGTGCAGGTTGGCGATGATGGCCGCGACCGCGTACTTCCATTCGAAGCGCATCGCCAAGTAAATCATGATGCCCACGATCACCATGGCCAGCGCCTTCAGGCCGTCCTCCACCAGTTCGCGCCCGACCTGCGGGCCCACAAACTCGGTGCGGCGCAACTCCACCGTGGGGTTCTGCGCCTTCAGCGCCGCCAGCAGGGTCTCGCTCTGCTGCCCGGACGACTGGCCCGCCTGGATGGGCAAGCGCAGCAGCACGTCGCGCGAGGTGCCGAAGTTCTGCACCGGCACCTCGGCATAGCCGAGCGACTCGACCACGCGGCGTACCGCCGTCAGGTCGGCCGGCTGCTCGTAGGCCACCTCCACCACGGTGCCGCCCGTGAACTCGACCGACAGGTTGAGGCCCCGCGTGACCAGGAAAAACACGGCGAAGAGAAAGGCGAGTGCCGACACCGTGTTGAGCACGATGGCGTGCTTCATGAACGGGATGTCGCGGCGGATGCGGAAAAACTCCATGTCTTTATTCCTTGTTTGGAGTTTTCAGAGGAAGCCCATATGCGCGAAGCGCATGGGACGCGGGAACCCAAAATGCCATGGTGCGTGTCCTGTGTCAGTCTGCCTTGGCCACGGCGGTGTTCTGGCCCTGCGGGCGCCACACCGTGCCGATGGACACCGACTTGAGCTTCTTCTGCCGGCCGTACCAGAAGTTGACCAGCCCGCGCGAGAAGACCACGGACGAGAACATGCTGGTCAGGATGCCGATGCAGTGCACGACAGCAAAGCCGCGCACCGGACCGGAGCCGAAGATCAGCAGCGCAATGCCGGCGATCAGCGTGGTGACGTTGGAGTCCAGGATGGTGCCCCAGGCGTGCTCGTAGCCGGCATTGATGGCCGACTGCGGCGACGAACCGTTGCGCAGCTCCTCGCGCACGCGCTCGTTGATCAGCACGTTCGAGTCGATGGCCATGCCCAGCGCCAGCGCCATGGCGGCAATGCCAGGCAGCGTCAGCGTGGCCTGCAGCATCGAGAGCACGGCCACCAGCAACACCAGGTTGAAGCCCAGCGCCAGACTGGAGAAGGCGCCGAACATCATGTAATAGACACACATGAAGGCGACGATCACCACGAAGCCCCACATCACGCTGTTGAAGCCCTTGGCGATGTTCTCGGCGCCCAGGCTCGGGCCGATGGTGCGCTCTTCGATGATTTCCATGGGCGCGGCCAGCGAACCGGCGCGCAGCAGCAGGGCGGTGTCGTTCGCTTCCACGGTGGTCATGCGACCAGAAATCTGCACCCGACCGCCACCGATTTCGGTGCGGATCACGGGGGCGGTCACCACCTCGCCCCGGCCTTTTTCAAACAGGATGATGGCCATGCGCTTGCCCACGTTCTCCCGCGTCACGTCGCGGAAGATGCGCGCGCCCTTGGCGTCCAGCGTCAGGTGCACGGCAGCCTCCTGGGTCTGGCTGTCGAAGCCGGCCTGGGCGTCGGTGAGGTTTTCACCCGACAGCAGCACGTCGCGCTTGACGATCACGGGCTGGCCATTGCGTTCCAGATAGCGCTCCGAACCGAAGGGCACGGGCGCCGAGCCGCGTTCGGCGGCCAGCCCCTCGCTGCTCTCGTCCACCAGGCGCACCTCCAGCGTGGCGGTACGGCCCAGGATGTCCTTGGCCTTGGCGGTGTCCTGCACGCCGGGCAGCTGCACCACGATGCGGTCGGCTCCCTGTTGCTGGATCACCGGCTCGGCCACGCCGAGTTCGTTGATGCGGTTGTGCAGGGTGGTGATGTTCTGCTTGAGCGCCTGCTCCTGCACGCGGCGCGCCGCCTCGGGCCGGATGGTGGCCACCAGACGGAACTCGGCGCCGTCGGGCACATCGGTGGTCTGCAGGTCGGGAAACTGGTCCTGCACCACGGCGCGCGCGGCGTCGAGCGTCTGGGCGTCGCGCGCACGCAGTTCGATGGTCTGGCCGTTGCGGCTGACGCCGCCATGGCGCACGCCTTTTTCGCGCAACGCGGTGCGCAGGTCGCCGGCGAGCACGTCGGCGCGGCGCTGCAGCGCCGCCGGCATGTCCACCTGCAGCATGAAGTGCACGCCGCCACGCAGGTCCAGGCCCAGGTACATGGGCGAAGCGCCGAGTGCCGCCAGCCAGGCCGGCGTGCGCGGCAGCAGGTTCAACGCGACCACATGGGTCGGGTTGGTGGGGTCCGGGTTGAGCGCGCGTTCCAGCGCGTCGCGCGCCTGAATCTGTTCATCGGTGGTGTCGAAGCGTGCCTTGACCGACGCACCCTCAAACTGGATCAGCGACGGCGTCAGGCCTTGCGCGGCGAGCGCCTGCTCCACCCGGGTGGCGGTGGTTTCGTCCACCCGCACCGTGGTCTTGGCAGCCGACACCTGAACCGCCGGCGACTCCCCAAAGAGGTTGGGCAGTGCGTACAACACCCCGATCACCAGCGCGACGACGATGATGAGGTATTTCCAAAGCGGGTATCGGTTCATGTAAGAGCCCTTAGGCGCGAAGTGTCTTCTGTCCAGGAACGCGGCGGAACCGGCTGTGCCGGGCCGCATCGCGTTGCTCCTTCAGGGGGTGACGCGCCGCAAGCGCGGCGCGGGGGGTGCACCCTTACTTGATCGTGCCCTTGGGCAGGACCTGCACAACAGCTGTGCGCTGCATCTGGACTTCAACGCCGCTGGCAAGTTCCACCCCGACGTACACCTCGCCAATGCGGGAGACCTTGCCCAGGAAACCGCCCGCGGTCACGACTTCGTCGCCTTTGGCCAAGGCTTCCACCATCGCCTTGTGTTCCTTTTGCCGCTTCATCTGGGGGCGGATCATCACGAAATACAGCACGACGAACATCAGCACCAGGGGCAGCAGGCCCATGATGGTCGACTGGGTGTCGCCACCGGCGGTCTGGGCGAAAGCAGAAGAAATGAACACGAACGGTCTCCAACAGGTTCAGGGGCACAAGGGCGCCAGAAGCCCGGCGGCTTCACGCAGAAATGCCGCCGGGCGTCCGGAATCAATCGCGCATTGTATGCGGCGGGTGCTCAGGCAGCACTCAGGCCGCCGCCCGCTGCGCAGCCGGGCTGGCCGGTGGCGCCGACCAATCGGCCAGCAGCGCGCTGCGCCGGCCCCGGGCGGCGGCGAGGTTGCGCTCCTTGACATGCCCGAAACCCCTGATCTGCTCGGGCAGGCGGGCGATCTCGACGGCCAGGGCGTGGTTCGAGGCGTTCAGGCTGCCCAGCAGCCCTTCGATATCGTCGCGGTACTGGCGAATCAGCGCGCGCTCGGTGCGGCGCTCTTCGGTGCGACCGAACACGTCCAGGGCCGTGCCGCGCAGCCCCTTCAGGCGCGCCAGGAAGCGAAAAGCGGTGAACATCCCCGGTCCGAAGGCCTGCTTCACCAGTTCGCCCTTCTCGTTCTTTTTGGCGATCAGCGGCGGCGCCAGGTGCACCTTGAGCTTGTAGTCGCCCTCGAACTGGTTCTGGATGCGCTCATGGAACGCCGGGTCGCTGTGCAGGCGGGCCACCTCGTACTCGTCCTTGTAGGCCATGAGCTTGAACAGGTAGCGCACCACCGCTTCGGTCAGCGTGGTCTTGCCCAGCGGGGCTTCGGCGGCGCGCACGCGCTCGACGAAGCGCTGGTACTCGGCTGCGTAGGCGGCGTTCTGGTAGCCGGTGAGGAACTCGACCCGGCGCGCCACCAGGTCGTCCAGCGACTCGCGCTTCTTGAACTGGATCACCTGCTCACCCGCGCCCGCCTGCTCCCACAGGCTGGTGACGGCCTGGGGCTTGTGTGCGGCACGCCGCCCCCACTCGAAGGCGGTCTTGTTCTGCTCGATGGCCACGCCGTTGAGCTCCATCGCCCGCATCAGCGCGTCGCGGCCCAGCGGGATCCAGCCCTTCTGCCACGCATAACCCAACATCATGGGGTTGGTGTAGAGGCTGTCGCCCATGAGCTTCACGGCGGCGGTTTCGGCGTCGAACGCGCCCACGGCCTCCGTGCCCAGGCTGTTCACCAGCGCGTCCACACAGGCCTGCGCCGGGTTCTGCCACTGCGGGTTCTTCACGAAAGCGGCTGTGGGCGTGGCGCTGACGTTCAGCGCCACGTGGGTGCGCCCGGCGCGCAGGCGCTGCCAGGTTTCCTTGTTGGCGCTCACGATCGGGTCGCAGCCCACGATCAGGTCGGCCGCAGCGGCCGAGACGCGGGTGGTGCGGATGTCGTCCTGCTGCGCGCCGATCAGCACATGGCTCCAGGTGGCGCCGCCCTTCTGGGCCAGACCGGCCGCGTCCTGCGTGACGATTCCCTTGCCCTCGATGTGCGCGGCCACACCCAGCAGCTGGCCGATGGTGATGACGCCCGTGCCGCCCACGCCGGCGACGATGATGCCCCAGGCCTCCGAGCCCAGCACTGGCAATGAAGGCTCGGGCACCACGCCGCCGGTCCAGCCGGCTTTTTCGGACTTGTCGCCCTTGGTGGAGCCGCCTTTTTTCTTGCGCAGCTGGCCGCCTTCCACCGTGACAAAGCTCGGGCAGAAGCCCTTGGTGCACGAATAGTCCTTGTTGCAGCTGCTCTGGTTGATGGTGCGCTTGCGGCCGAACTCGGTTTCCAGCGGCTCGACCGACAGGCAGTTGCTCTGCACGCCGCAGTCGCCGCAGCCCTCGCACACCAGATCGTTGATGACCACGCGCTTGGCCGGGTCGATCAGCAGGCCGCGCTTGCGGCGGCGGCGCTTTTCGGTGGCGCAGGTCTGGTCGTAGATGATGACCGTGGTGCCCTTGATCTCGCGGAACTCGCGTTGCACGGCGTCCAGCAGGTCGCGGTGCTGGATGGCGATGCCCGACGGCAGGCCGGACACACCCTCGTATTTCTCCGGCTCGTCGGTGACGATGGTGATCTTCACGGCGCCCTCGGCCCGCATGCTCTGCGCGATCTGCACCACGCTGTGGCCTTCGGGGCGCTCGCCCACCTGCTGGCCACCGGTCATGGCCACGGCGTCGTTGTAGAGCACCTTGTAGGTGATGTTCACACCGGCCGCGATGCTCTGGCGAATGGCCAGAATGCCGCTGTGGAAGTAGGTGCCGTCGCCCAGGTTGGCGAACATGTGCTGGTCGTTGGAAAACGGCTGCTGCCCGACCCAGGGCACGCCCTCGCCGCCCATCTGCGTGAAGCCGACCGTGGCGCGGTCCATCCAGATGGTCATGAAATGGCAGCCGATGCCGGCCATGGCACGCGAACCTTCGGGCACACGGGTGCTGGTGTTGTGCGGGCAACCCGAGCAGAACCAGGGCTGGCGCTCGGCACCTTCCACGCCCTGCGTCAGCAGGGTCTGCATGGACTGCTCCTGCGCGGTGAGGATGGCCAGCTGCGCATCGATGCGCGCCTGCACGTCCTCGGGCACGCCGATCTTCTTCAGCCGGCGCGCCACAGCGCGGGCGATGATGGCCGGGTTCAGGTCGGCATTGGCGCGCAGCAGCGTGTGGGCGCTCGGGTTGGGCATGCTCCATTCGCCGCCGGTGTGATCACCTTCGACCTCGTCGAACTTGCCCAGCACGTTGGGCCGCACGTCGGGGCGCCAGTTGTACAGCTCTTCCTTCAGCTGGTATTCGATGACCTGGCGCTTCTCTTCCACCACCAGAATCTCGCGCAGGCCGGTGGCGAATTCGCGCGTGGTCTGGGCTTCCAGCGGCCACACCACGCTCACCTTGTGCAGGCGCAGGCCGATGCGGCGACAGGTGGCGTCGTCCAGGCCCAGGTCCAGCAGGGCCTGGCGCGTGTCGTTGTAGGCCTTGCCGCTGGCGATCAGGCCGAAGCGGTCGTTCGGGCCTTCAATGACGTTGTGGTTCAGGCGGTTGGCCCGGATATACGCGAGCGCGGCGTACCACTTGTAGTCGAACAGGCGGGCTTCCTGGTCCAGCGCATGGTCGGGCCAGCGGATGTGCACACCGCCCGGCGGCATGGCGAACTCGGGAATCACGATGTCGACCCGCTCGGGGTCGATCATGGCGGTGGCACTGCTTTCCACGATCTCCTGGATCGTCTTCATGCCCGCCCACACGCCGCTGAAGCGGCTCATGGCGATGGCGTGCAGGCCCAGGTCCAGGATGTCCTGCACCGAGGCAGGGAAAAACACCGGCAGGCCGCAGGCCTTGAAGATGTGGTCGCTCTGGTGCGCGGCCGTGCTGCTCTTGGCCACATGGTCGTCACCCGCCACGGCGATCACGCCGCCCCAGGGTGTGGTGCCGGCCATGTTGGCGTGCTTGAACACGTCGGAACAGCGGTCCACGCCCGGGCCCTTGCCGTACCAGATGCCGAACACGCCATCGAACTTGTTGCTGCCCGGCGGGGCAAAACCCAGCTGCTGCGTGCCCCACAGCGCGGTGGCGGCCAGCTCTTCGTTCACACCGGGCTGGAAGACGATGTTCTGCGCCTTCAGGTAGGGCGCGGCCTTTTGCAGCGCCTGGTCGTAACCACCCAGCGGCGAGCCGCGGTAACCGCTGACGAAGCCCGCCGTGTTCTTGCCCTGCAACGCGTCGCGCTGGCGCTGCAGCATGGGCAGTTTCACCAGCGCCTGCACGCCACTCATGAAGGCGCGGCCATGGTCAAGGGAATACTTGTCGTCGAGCGTGACGGTCTCAAGCGCGCGGCGGATGTGCTCGGGCAGTGGGGCGTTCATCTTGTTGTCTCCTGCTGGGGTGGGCCGCCTGTTGACAGGACGGTTTCCGGGCGTTGGCACGCCCGCTTCAGTGTGCCGCACAGTGTATGGCCCGGTCGCTGACAGGTGTTTGCGTTTCGTGCCCCGAAAACCGCAAAAAGAGAACGAATATTTCTAGAATCCGGCCATTATGGAAACACTCGACCGATTTGACCTCGCCATCCTGCACGAACTGCAGAACGACGGCCGCCTGACCAACGCCGAACTCGCCCAGCGCGTCGGCCTGTCGGCGGCACCCTGCTGGCGCCGCGTGCGCGCGCTGGAAGAAGCGGGGTACATCACCGGCTACCGGGCCGAACTCAACCGCCACAAGATCGGCCTGGGCGTGCTGGCCTTCGTGCGGCTGGACGCCGAACGCAACAGCGGCGACGTGCTGCGGCAGATGGAAGCGGCGATCCAGACGATTCCCGAAATCGTGTCCTGCCACTACATCAGCGGCTCCGGCACCTTCGAGCTGCAGGTGGTGTGCCCGGACCTGGGCGAGTTCAGCCGCTTTGCGCGCGAGGTGCTGATCAACCTGCCGAACGTGAAAGACCTGCACACCAGCTTTTCGCTGGGCGAGGTGAAGTCGGCCGGGGTGCTGCCACTGGGACACCTGAATACAAAAGATGTAGTGGCAACACGCACGACCAAATCGTGAGGGGAGACCCGACGCTTCGTCGTCGCCATCAACCCATGGGCGAGGTGAGCGTTGCAAACTGTTGAATTTACGAGACTATCGCGGTAGAGAGACATGTAAAAAAACCGTACGATGGCAACTTATTGGCCTACAAAGCCCAAAATTGCCTAATTCAAAAGTTCTGCATGCCCCTCGGTCGTCTCCGTTCCACGCTGGATCGCCTGCCCACACGCTGGTCGGCGGGGTCGTGCGTGGTGCTGAGCGGCGTCGTTTGCCTATCGACGCCGGGGCTGGCCAGGGCCCATGCCGCAGCTGCCGCCGAGGCCCCCGGGGTACTTGCGCAGATCCAGACACTGGACCGCTTCGAAGCAGAACAGGAACGGCTGCGGCAGATCATGAGCAACCGGCCCGCGGCCTACGTGGACCGGGTGATGGAAGAAGGCAGCGACAACGGCGACCTGGCCGACATGGCGCCGGCCCCCCCTCCCCCCATGGGTCTGCGCAGCGCGCTGGCCGAAAGTCGCCTGGGCTGGACGGCGCAGAACCAGTCCGGGCAAAGCGCCCGCCATGAGGCCGAGCTGGGCCTGCGCCTGGAGTACCGGCTTGAATCCCTCAACCATGGCGAGTGGTCCCTGCAAGTCGACGCCCACCAGCAGAACAACAAGGGCAGCACACCGTCCGTTTTTCGCCCCGAGCCAGAGGGGCGTGCACAGCGCGTGACGCTTCGCAACCAGGGCTTTCCCGTCACGCCCTTTGTTTTTGCGGACACCGCCGTGGGCGACATTTCCAGCGAAGTGACCGACGGCCTGAGCCGCGGCCAGCGCGTCTCCCTGGGCAGCAGCACGGTGCGCGGCGCCAGCGTGCGCCTGTTCGGCCGCGGCTTCGACTTTCGCATCGGCCTGGGCGAACGCGGCCAGCTCACCGGCGGCCCGTACCCCGGCTTCGCGCGCTCCCAGGGCGAGCTGGCCTGGGCGGGCTACACCCACCGGCTGAGCCCCCAGCTCTACGCCGCCGTGCAGGCCAGCCTGGCGAGCCAGGTGCCGCAGCCCTTCGCTGGCACCGGTGCCGACACCGATGCCAGCGCGCGCACCGCCAGCGTGGTGGCCACCGTGGGCCATGGCCACACCCTGCGCCAGGACGGCGACATGCGCGCCCGGCTCACGCTGCTGAAGAGTGAACACCGCCTCGACACGGGCCAGCGCACACCCGCACACGGCGTCTTTGTGGAAGGCGGGCTGCAGTCCGGGCGATTCCAGCACGAAGCGGGGCTTTATGGCACGCAGCCCGACCTGCGTTTTGGCGACCGGATCGTGGCCACGGGCGCACGCGGGGTGTCCTGGCGCGTGGACCACAGCGACAACCCCCTGAACTGGGGCGCCGGCCTGGACCACGAGCACCAGCCCGCCACCAGCGCGCTGGGCAGCGCCTTCACGCGGTCCGGCATCAACGCCCACTGGCAGCACCGCATCGATCGCAACAACAGCTGGGGCGGCTACCTGCAGCACAGCCTGCAGCGATCCGAATCGCCCGCGGGCGAAGACGACGGCCAGCGCAGCCGCTACGGCAGCGTCTTCTATCAGACCCGCTGGCGCCACGCGGGCGACAGCCGCCTGCGCCTGACGGTGCGCCGCAACCAGGCGCTGGTGAGCAACGCACCGAGCGCCACGGGCGAAGAACTGGAGTGGGAGCAAGACTGGCTGCGCCAGCCACCCAGCGGCGGGCTGAACGACCTCCTGCGCACCACCATCGGCTGGGCGCGAGACCGCAGCGTGGGGGACGCGCAAACCTACCCCACCGCCGGCCTGACCTGGCAAACCTGGCTGATGCCCGACTGGAACCTGAGCACCAGCCTGCGCTACACCTCACGCACGGGCAACCTCGCCACCAGCCGCGGCCTCTCCGGCGTGCTGCAGACCGAAAAGTACCTGACGAAAGGCTGGACGCTCGGCGGCTCGCTGCTCATGAACCAGGCGGTGGTCACCATCGACGGCGCCGGCCTGCTGCCGGGCACCGCACGCGTGAGCCGCAGCGACGACAAAACCGCGCTGCTGTTCCTGCGCTACGAGGCCCAGCAGGGCCAGCCCTACGGCTTCGGCCTGCGCGGCGCCCAGGGGGCGGGCGCGGGCCGCATCAGCGGCGTGGTGTTCCTGGATGCCAACCGCGACGGCATCCAGCAAGCCGACGAGCCCGGCGCACCGGGCGTGGAGGTGTTCCTCAACCAGCGCTCGCGCGCCATCACCGATGCGCGCGGGCACTACCGCTTCACGCTGGTGCCCACCGGCGCGCAGCGCCTGAGCCTGCGGCCGGAATCGGTGCCGCTGCCCTGGGGCGAAGGGCCGCAGAGCCAGGTGAGTGTGGAGGTTCCGCTGCGCGGCGAAGCCGTCGCGCCCTTGGCCGTGGTTCGAATCGGTGAGTGACCGCGGCCATGAAAGACCGTTCATGCACCCTGCCGCTTCCTGACACCCTTTTTCTCCAAGTGGGCGCCGTGCCAGCACCGCGACGCCGCTCTCCCGCTGTTTGTGCTGCGTTCGTTTCTTTTTTGTTCCAACCCCTCTGACAGGAGCTTTTCATGAAAACCCCGTTCAAACTTCTCGCGTCCGCTGGCGCCGCCGCCCTGCTGCTGGCCAGCCCCGGCCTGCAGGCTGAAAGCACCTATGGCTACCAATCCACCGGATCGGGTGCCGTGAGCGCCACGGCCAGGGTCAACATTTCTGTCACTGTGCCCAAGCTGATCTTGCTGCGCGTGGGTGCAGACAACACATCAGAAGACACTGTCCCGCTGGCAGTTGCGCCCACAGAAATTCCCGGCGGGGTAACAGCAGCATTGGCCAGTGGCAACAGCCAAGCGTCCGGCTGGGACGGCACAGCGCCGACCATGGCCGTCACCACGCTCGCCGCCGCAAGAACGCTCACCGCCACTGCTTGGACCAACGCTACTGGTGCGGGCTTAACCGGTGCGGTCACCACCCCATTCGCAGCAGGCAGTGGGCTGACGGCAGCCGACGTTGTCGTGACCAGCGATGGTGATCTCGCCCACCCTGGAGCTAATACCGGCGCATTTGGCGCAGGCACAGTCCCAAGCCCGTTTACCACTACCACTATCCCTCGCAACACCGTGAGGACAGCTACCTGGACCTACAGCCTGAGCGCGGCGGGTCTGGCAGCCGCCGCTGCCGGCACGCACAGCCAGACGGTGACCTACACCGCCTCCGCACTGTAAGCGCTTGCAATCATGCCCAACCACCGCCCCCGCCTGAAAGACAACGCTCGCCGCTGGCGGGCAGGTGTGCTGCTGGCCAGCCTGCTGGCCAGCCACCCGGCCGGGGCGGTGTTCACTTTTTTCCCCTTCGACAACCCGCGTCGGATTCAGCTCCAGGTGGGCGCCACGGGCGCGACCATCAACAACGTCACGTTCAACGTGACCGGCGTCAACACCAGCCCCAGCCCGTCACCCGTGACCGGGGTGCCGGACGCCCTCACGCCCCCCACGAGCCCCCCCGGCGGGGTTCGCGTGCGCCTGCTCGGCCGCTGGCCCAGCGGCACGAACACCACCGGGCAGGTGCCGGTGCGCCTGAGTGTGAACTCAGCCGCGGGCCTGAGTTGCGTGGCCGGCACCGGCTGCGGCAGCACGGTGATTCCGTTTAGCGCCATCAGCTGGACCGCGCATGAGAAGGCCAGCTTCCAGACATCCGACATTCAGGACGGCAGCTTCTCGGGCGGCGCCGACCAGCCGCTGGCCGATTTCCTGTGCTGCGCCGTGTTTGGAGGAAGCGAGAACTTTGAAATGGCCAACACCCTGGTCTTTTCCTACAACAACACCACGCTGTACCCGGCGGGGCAATACCAGGGGCGCGTGGTGTTCACCGCCTCCTTCTTATGAGGGCACCCTGGCGCGCAGCCTGCGTCGGGTGGCTGCTGGTCGTGTCAGCAGGCGCCGCACAGGCCCAAGGCGTTCACCCACTGGACACCACGGCCTCGCCGCGCCAGCAGGTCCCGGCGCTGCGCGTGCTCGACGAGAGCGGGCGACCGCTGGGCAGCAACCCGTTTGCACAACAAGCCCACGCCTATTTCGGTCGGGTGGAGTACCGCTTGGCCACCGCGGCCTTCGTGGGACAGCGGGCTCGTATCGCGCTGGTTCTGCCAGCCCAGGCGCGCGGCCTGCGCCGCGCTGCCGGGCTGCTCTTCCACTGGAACGGGCTGGACGGCACACAGAGCGGCGAAGCAAGGCCGGGGCAGCGCCAGGTGATCTGGAGCGGGATGGTTGAGCAGGCCTTCACCACGCTGGCCATTGATCTGGGCATGCAGCTCGACCTGTCGGCCACGGACGCCGCCGGTGGGCTGGTGGGCATTGAGCCCCGATTCGAGCTGGAGTTGCTGCCATGAACCGGGTGAACCGACTGGGCAGCACCCTGGCTTTGTGTGCCAGCGCGCTGGCACTGTCCGCTCACGCCGAAGAAAGCTCGCAGCAGGGCAATTTCCGTGACACCTCGGCCCGGCTCGATTTCACCATCAACATCGACCGCATGCTCTACCTGCGGGTGGGCGCCGGGGGCAGCCACGGTGGCGGGACATCCGGTGCGGGGCCTGCCGCCAGCACGGAGGTGAGCGAGGTGTTGCTGGCACTCGGTCCGATGAGCATCCCGGGCACACCCACCGTGGCCACCAGCGGCTCCAACCAGTCCGTCTCCTGGAATGCCTCCCCCCCCACCTACAGCGCGGTCAGCTCCGTCACGCTGCCGGTGGAGGTGCGCAGCAACGCGGGGCAGGTCAGCATCGCAGCCATGGTCAGCGCGCCCTTGACCAACGGAACGGATGTGATTCCCATGTCGATCATCGGCATTGCCTCGGACAACAGCACCAACCTGCCCGCCCCGGCGGTACCGGACGCGGGCGCCGGTGCGAGCGTCAACGTGGCAACCGGCGGCGCCGGAACCGCAGCCGCACCTGGCCTGCTGACCTACCGCACGGCCAACTGGACCTTCAGCTACAACCCGGCCACGGCGCCCTCACCCGGCCACTACTCCGGGCAGATCACCTTTGTGGCCACCGTACCCTAAGCCTTTCGCCATGCCTGTTTTCCCATTGAACCGCCCGTTCCTTCACCTGAACGCCCTGCCCACCTGGGTGCGCCGAATGGCCTGGGCGCTCCCGCTGGGCCTGCTGGCCTCGTCCACACTGGCCGGGCCGTTCGAGGTCGCCGTGTCGCCCTCGCGCACCGAGCTGAACGCCAGGGCCGGCCAACGGGTGGGGCAGTCGCTGCAGCTCTACAACGTGGGCGGGCAGGTCTCCGCGCTGTCGTTTCGCACCATGGACTGGTCACTGTCGGAGAAAGGCGAATTGAAGTTTCACGACGAATTGCTGCCCGGCAGCTGCCGCCCGTGGGTGACGCTGGAGCGCCGCACGCGCCAGATTGCCCCGAGAGCGAACGTGCCCTTCCGGTTCCAGATCGACGTGCCGGCAGACGCACCCCGCAGCGAGTGCCGCTTCATGATCGCCATCGAGGGGGTGGAGCCGGCACAGCAGGCCCTGATCAACAGTGGCGGCGCCAGCCTCAACCTGCCCATCAGCGGGCGCATCGCGGTGGCGGTCTACCTGGCGATCGGCGACGCCCGACCGCAGCTGGAACTGCTGCGCATCGGCACCGACAGCGTGCGCGCCCAGCGCCAGCCGGTGGTGACGGTGCGCAACAACGGCGATGCACACGGCCGGCTGGACGGGACGCTGAGTGCCACCGACAGCACCGGCCAGCGACTGGAGCTGATGCCCGATGGCGGCCCCATCCTGCCCGGACAGACGCGCGTGCTGCCCCTGAGCGTCAAGGCGCCCACGACCGGCGCGCCGCCCGTCCTGCGCTACCCCTTGACGATCGAGGGTGCGCTGGACTGGGAAGACGGCGCCTTCAAGGTACAAGCCACGCTACCCTGAACACCCGGGACCACCCCTGGTCAACAGCGACCCGCTGAACACCGGCGGGTTCTTCCAGGCCAGTCTCTCGGCGTCCAGCAGGCCAAGGCCCTGCTGGACGCCGTCTGGCTTCGGCCTGCATCACGAAGTACTCCTTTGCAAGAGGCCCTCCCCGACTTGCTGCCAAACGCATGGATTGCTGCCGATCAATGCATTGGACTTTGAATCAACCGCTTCCTAACATGCAGCGAGGTTCATGTTTCAGGAGGCCTTCGGATGGATCGACTCAGCGGCGCGGCGGTACAGGCGTTCCCCCTCCTGCGCCGGGACATCCGACAGCACCCCGAGCTCGCGCTCAACGAGCGCCCCACCACCGCGCTGGTGGCAGCCCCAACCCAGCCAGCGCAGGCGCCGCCATGGCCGTCCTTGCCCACGGGTTCGTTGACGAGCGGTGGCCGGACTCAAGCCCCGGTGAAACCGGCCGATACAGGAACCATGAGCCTCCTGCACCGCGCCACCCCGTTGCTGCTGGCCGGCCTGGGCCTGATGCTCTCATCAGCAGCCGCGCTGGCACAGAGCGGCGCGGGCCTGAACGGCGCCAGTGCCAGCGCCACCGTCCACATACGGGTGGTGGTTCCACCCGTGGTACGGGTGCTGCAGGACGTGCATCCGCGGGCGCTGGAACCGACGGCCGACCCGACGGTGACGGCCGAGCAGACGCTGGTGGTGAGCACCAACATCCGGCATGGTTTCTGTCTGGATCTGCGCCACAACGGCCCGCCGGGCACCCCGTGGCAGCTGCGCTCGGTGGGAGGCGATGCCGTGGCGATCAGCCCCCAGGGCGACGGCTACCGCCTGTGCGGCGACCGCCCAGGCCTACACACCCTGGTGCTCCAGCACGAATTCCAGCCCGTCGGCACCGATGCGCCCGACACCGCCTTGCCCTGGCCGGTGCGGACCGAACTCGCCTCGATCTGAATTCCAACCCTACCGCGGCCACAGCACCCACAGCTGCAGCGGCTGCTTGAGCGCCGCCGCCACGGTGTAGGCCGGGTCGGTCCAGGTGCCCCAGCCGGTGAACAGGTCGGCGCGCACGGCGCCCACGATGGCGCCGCCGGTGTCCTGGGCCATCACCAGTTTCTGCACATTGAGCGTGGGGCCCTGGGTGGCCAGCCAGACCGGCGTGCCGTAGGGAATGCTGCGGGGATCGACCGCGATCGAGCGGCCGGGGGTGAGGGGCACGCTCTGGGCGCCGCGTGGCCCGAAGCGGGCGTCGAATTCCGACAGCGGTTCTTCCCGGAAAAACACGGTGCGGGGGTTGCTCCAGAGCATGTCGTTGAGGCGCTGCGGATTCTGCGCGGCCCAGGCCTTGATGGCGTCCCACGAGGCTTCGCGGATGGCGCGCTGGTCGAGCAGCCAGCGCCCGACGCTGCGGTAGGGGTGGCCGTTGTGGGCCGCGAAGGCCACGCGCACCTGGCGCACGCTGCCGTCGGCCTCGGTCACGTTCAGGCGGCCGGACCCCTGGATCTGCAGGATCATGGCGTCGATCGGGTCGGCCAGCCAGGCAATGGCGCGGCCCTGCAGCGCGGCCCGGGCAGCGGGCAGGGCGTCGATGTCCTGCCGGCTGTACCAGGGCTGGCCCGGCGGCAGCCCGGCCGGCGGGCCGTAAAGCGGCGTGCGGTGGGTGGCGGTGGGCACGCGGCTGGCCGGCAGGATGGGCTCGTAATAACCGGTGAGCAGGCCCGCCGGCGGTGTGCCGTCGGCCTCGGTCACGCGGTAGGGTTGCAGGCGGCGCACCACCCAGTCCTGCTGCTCGGCCGGGGTGGCAATGGCGAGCTGGCGCACCTCGGCACACAGGCCCGCTTGGCCAGGGGCCGGGCGCTCGCAACCGCGCACCCAGGCGTTCCAGACCTCGTGCAGGCTGTCCTGGCCCCAGCCCGGCAGCTCGGCCCAGCGCACCGGCACCCAGCGGCTCACGCCGCGCTGGATCGCCGGTGGCAGCGGTGTCGTGTCGGCGGCCACCGCCGGCGGGGTGTCCGGTGCCGGCGTCGGGTATGGATCGGGGCTGACCGCGCAGCCGGCCAGGCTTCCTACAATGAGGGCCACCAGCAGCGGCCACCCCGTGGCGCGGCGGCACTCCTTTCCACCCCCAGCCCTGGACATTCCCCCGAACCGACCCATGACCTTGTTGTTGCTTGAAGCGCTGGGCGCCCTGGTGTTGCTCGTGTTCATCGTGTGGTGGACCATGTTTTCCGGTCGCCAGAAAGGGGAACTGCCCGACAGCGTCGAGCAGGAAAAACGCGCCGCGGCCGACCAGAAGCCGCCACCGCAGCGCCCGGGCACACGCGACTGAGCACCCACGCCCTCATGGCTCATGGCGTGCGCAAGGCGTTGGCCAGTTCCACCGCCGACTTCACGCCCATCTTCTCGAAGACGCGTGAGCGGTGCACCTCCACCGTGCGCACGCTGATGTTGAGCTGATCGGCCACCAGCTTGTTCGGCAGGCCCGCCACCACCAGGTCCATCACATCGCGCTCGCGCTCGGTCAGGCTGTCCAGCCGCTGCTGCACGCTGCGCTGCGCCTGGCGCTGGGTCAGCACGCCGGCCGACTGGTGCAGCGCCTGCTCCACCCGGTCCACCAGGTGGTTGTCGGAAAAGGGTTTTTCACAAAAATCGAAGGCGCCGCGCTTGACCGCGTCGACCGCGGTGGGCACGTCGGCATGACCCGACAGGAAGATGACGGGCATGGCCGCCTGCCAGGGCAGGGCCAGCAGGTGGTCGAACAGCGCCAGGCCGCTCATGCCGGGCATGCGCACATCCAGCAACACGCAGCAGGGCACGCGGGGTTCGTCTGACCAGCGCGAGACCTCGTCCAGGAAGGCCTCGGCGCTGTCGAAGCCGTCGCTGAGCAGGCGACGCGTGCGCAGCAGCCAGGCCAGCGCGTCGCGCACGCCCTTGTCGTCGTCGACCAGGAAGACTTTGGCATCGGGATACTCGGTCATGGCGCGAATGATAGGACGGCCGCCGGCCATCAGGTCGGCAGCACAAAGCCGGCCGCCGGCAAGGTGAAGCGGAACACCGTGCCGCGCGGCTGCGCAGCTTCGTGGTTGAGGGCGCCGCCGTGCTGCTCGATCACGGTGCGGCACAGGCTCAGGCCCAGGCCCATGCCCTCGGATTTGGTGGTGAAGAACGGGGTGAACAGCTGGGCCTGCACCTCCGCGCTCATGCCCTGCCCGTGGTCGGTCACCGAGAACTCGACCCACAGCCGGCGCGCAGGCCCACCCGGCCGCGTGTCGGCGTGCAGGCGCGTCTGACGCGCCGACAGGGTGAGCACGCGCAGCCCCGACTGCTGGGGCGGGTCGCCCTCGGGCATGGCCTGCATGCCGTTGCGCGCCAGGTTGAGCAGCACCTGCTCGACCATGGTGCGGTCGCACAGCACGGCCGAGATGCCGGCCGGCATGCGGACCTGCAGCCGGATGCCGAGCTTCTTGGCCTGCAGCGCCAGCAGCGGCGCGATGGCGTCCACCAGGCTCTGCGGTGCCACTGGCTCGTGCACCTGCTCGCGCCGGCGCACGAAGTCGGCCACGCTCTTGATGACCCGCCCAGCCCGCTCGGCCTGCTCGCTGATGCGCTGCATGGCCAGCGCCAGGTCGGCCCGCACCGGGGTTTCGGGCACGTCCTGCAGCAGGTTCAGCGTGCCGGTGGCGTAGCTGGCAATGGCCGCCAGCGGCTGGTTGAGCTCGTGGCTCAGCAGCGAGGCCATCTCGCCCACCGTGGCCAGCCGTGCCGTGGCCTGCAGCCGGTCCTGTGAAGCGCGGTTGAGCTCTTCCACCCGGCGCTGCTCGGTGAGGTCGAGGATGGCGCTCATGAAACCGGTCTGCACGCCCTGGGCGTCGATCAGCGGCGCTTCGATGATGAGCACCGGGAAGCGCGTGCCGTCGCTGCGCTGGAACACCGACTCGTAGCCCTCGCGCGGCAGCGTCTGCCCGGCCAGGCGCACCGCCTGGCGCTGCTGGTACTCGTCCACCAGCTCGGGCGGCCACCAGGGCGCGGGCAGGCCGGTGCCGATGAGCTGCTCGGGGGCCAGGCCGACCATCTGGCAGAAGGCCGGGTTGACGTAGGTGACCCGACCGTCCAGCCCGCGCGCGCGCAGGCCGGTCACCAGCGAGTTCTCCATCGCCTTGCGAAACGCGAGCGCCTCGGCCACCTCCAGCTCGGCGCGCTGGCGCCGGCGCATGTCGCGTCCGAACAGGGCGAGCACCGCCAGCAGCGCCAGCGACAGCGCCCCCACCACCGCCGTGAGCACGTTGGGAAACAGCCCGCCGGTGCGCCGCGGGCTCTCCAGGCGCAGCATCAGCGTGTGGCCGGGCAGGTCGAGCAGGGCGCTGGCGCTGAGGCTGCGCTGGCTGCCCTGCACCGTGCTGTGCAGCGCCAGCCGGGTACCGTCGGGCTCCGTGAAGGCCAGGCCGCGGTCGCGCAAGAGGCTCCTGCCGGGCAGCTCGGCGAGCAGGCCGGGCAGCGTGTAGGTGGCCACCAGAAACCCCATGGGCTCGCCGGGGCGCACCACGGGCAGGCACATTTCCATCAGCTCCATGCCCTGGCCCCCGCTCATGGGCCAGAAATACGAGGCCGAGAAGGCCGGCCCCGACAGGCGCCGCGCGCTCTCGCAGGCCTGGCGCATCTCGGGCAGGAACTGGTCGCGCTCCAGGTAGCCGGCCAGGTGGCCGCGAAACGGGGTGTCGCGTGCGGCCAGCAGCCGGTAGGTGGCGTCGCGCCACTCCAGCCGCATGATCTCGCGGTGGGCATTGAGCAGCTCCGTGGCGGGCAGCACCCAGGAGTCGGGCGTGGGCGAGACGCTGTGCAGCGACTGCAGGGTCTGCACATTGCGCAGCAGGCCGGAGCGGATGTCGGTTGCCACCTGCGTGGCGTCGCTCTCCAGCGCAGCCTGGTCGCGTGCCTGCTCGTATTCGGCCGCCAGGAACACCAGCACGCCCAGCAACAGCGCCACCAGCGTGAGCAGCGCCGCCCAGAGCAGCCAGCGGCGCGAGCGCAGCCCCTGCCCCGGGAGCGCAGCGGGCGTCACGCGGCAACCCCCGCCCGGGTGCGGGGCCTCACAGCCGGCGGTGCTGCAGCGCGGGCAGCTGCTGGCGCACGGCCTGCAGGCGGGCCACGCTGAGCTCGGCCATCACCACGCCCGGGCCCTCGGCGTGCAGCGCCATGATCTCGCCCCAGGGGTCGATCACCATGGTGTGGCCCCAGGTGCGCCGGCCGTTCTCGTGCAGGCCGCCTTGCGCACTGGCGATCACATAGGCCTGGTTCTCGATGGCGCGGGCGCGCAGCAGCACCTCCCAGTGGGCGCGCCCGGTGGTGTGGGTGAAGGCGGCCGGCACCAGCAGCACGTCGGCCGCCAGCAGGCGGTACAGCTCGCCAAAGCGCAGGTCGTAGCAGACGCTCTGGCCGATGCGCCAGGCCTGGCCGTCGCGCGCGCTGAAATCGAACACCGTGGGCGTCTCGCCCGCGCGCAGCACGGCCGCCTCGTCGTAGCGCTCCGTGCCGTTGTCGTAGCGGAACAGGTGGATCTTGTCGTAGCGGCTGTGCACCTCGCCACGCGGGCCGTAGACCAGCGAGGCGTTGGCCGCGTGCGTGGGGTCCTCGGTGGCCATGGGCAGGGTGCCGCCGACGAGGGTGATCTTGAGGTCGCGCGCGGTGTCGGAGAGGAAGTCCTGCACCGTGCCCAGGCCGGGTGTTTCGGCCAGCACCAGCTTGTCGGCGTCGTTCTGCCCCATGAAGCAGAAATACTCGGGCAGCACGGCCAGTTCGGCGCCGGCGTGGGCGGCCTGCGTCAGCAGGCGGCGGGCTTCGCTCAGGTTGACGTCCAGGCTGATGCCCGAAACCATCTGGATGGCGGCGACTTTCATGGCGGGGTTCCTTGTGAAGATGCGGATGGTAGCGCCGGCCGGCACGGGCGCGGTGCGGCGGGCTCAGGGTGTGTCGGACCCGGGCCGCACCGCCCCGAGCGTGGCGGCGCGGCGGTCGAGCTTCTCGATGTGCGGGTCGTCCCAGCCGCCGGTGATGTGGAATTCCTGCGTGGCCGCGCTCTGCAGCGGCTGGCGCAGCAGGAACTGGGCGAGGAAGGTGCCCAGGCCCACCGCGGGGTTGATGGCGGTGGCAATGAGCGCGGCGGTGCCGGCATTGATCTCGGGCACCACCACCACCTTCAGGTCTTGCTGCTCGCGCGCCAGATCGGCCGTGCCCTCCATCAGCACCGCGGCGTTGATGCCCTTCATCTGCAGGTTGTTGGTGAAGAGCACCCCCTGCTCGATGCGGGCGTCGCCGCGCACGAAGTCGAACGAGAACCCTTCCGAGAACACGTCGCGGAAATCCAGCGCCAGCCGTCGCGGCAGCGCCTGCAGGCTCAGCACGCCCAGCAATTTGGCCGCGCCCGGCTCCACCTTGAGGAACTGCCCGCGTTCCACATCGGCCTGCAGCTGGCCCGACAGGCTGCCGTAGTCCAGAGAAAGCGGCGAGCCCAGCCAGCCCACCTGACCTTCGATGCGCCCCTTGCCGCCGCGCACCAGGCCCTCGCCCCCGAAGCGGTTGAGCAGCTGACCGGAATCGTCGATGTCGAGCTGGAAGTTCAGCGTGGTGCGGCGGGGG
>Ga0208490_100161_pt1 | contig 54136 bp, 51 predicted proteins | sample SubbioAug_CSWold_FD_184818 | JGI IMG/M metagenome (GOLD analysis project Ga0208490, IMG submission 184818) | Serpentinite rock and fluid subsurface biosphere microbial communities from McLaughlin Reserve, California, USA - CR11Aug_CSWold (SPAdes) | ecosystem: Environmental > Terrestrial > Deep...
CCGCCCGCCACGGATCCGGGTGACCGAACGGCGCATCGGTCGAGCCGGCGACCGGGACGCCGGCGTCGAGGAGCCGCCGGCACGGGTAGAGGTGGGGCACGTCGTCAGGATCGACCTCGGCGAGGTAGCGGTCGCCGCGCTCGGCGACGAAGCCGGGCTGGGTGACGACCGTGAGCCGGTGCCGGCGGAGACCGTCGAGCAGCTCCGGCGGGACGACCGCGCCGTGCTCGATCCGGTCACCCGGCACCGACCCGGCGTCGTCGAGCGCGACGAGCGTGAGGACGAGTGACTCCCGGGTGACGCAGTGGACCGCCACCGGCCGCCCAGCGGCGTGGGCGGTGGCGATCCAGCCGGCGAGCTCGTCGAGCGAGGGGAGGGCGTGGTCGGCCAGGCGGAGCTTCACGGGGCCCCGCCGCAGGGGCGCCGGTGGGGTGGCACCGGCGAGCGCTGGCCCTCCGGTGACGACGACGTGCTGCGGCAGCGCCCCGCTCGCCGCAGCGCCGACCAGCAGGTCGAGCTCGCCCAGCGAGGCGTAGGGCGTGGCGTCGGTGACCCCGACCACGCCGTACGAGGCCAGCTCGGCGCCGACGGCCGCGAGGTCGGGCGGCGGCTCCGGTGCGATGTGCCGCACCCGCTCGCCGATCCAGCGGTCGTCGCCGTAGGCGCGTCCGGTCAGTCGGCCGTCGGCGTCCCGCTCGAGGCCGGCACGCCGCTCGTCCTCGATGCCAAGGCGCCGGACGGCCTCGGAGCTCAGCACCCACATCGACCCGGAGCGGTGCTGGAGGCGCACGGCGCGCCCGGGCGCGAGCCGGTCGAGCGCCTGGCGGTCCAGGTCGCCGGCGACCGACTCGTGGTAGCCGACGGCGCGGATCCACGCGTCGCCGGACCCGGCTGATCGGAGGGCGGCGGCGAGGCCCGCCTCGTCGGTGACCTCGGGCGGACCGACGTGGACCGATCGCCGGGCGGCGGCCAGGGCCACCAGGTGGATGTGGTGGTCCCACAGCCCGGGGAGGAGGGCGCCGCCGGCACCGTCGACGACCTCGACCCTCGCCGTCACGGGCAGCGACGGTCCGACCGCCTGCACCGTGCCCCCGGTGATGGCGACGTCGACCAGCGCCCCTCCGACCTCGACGCGCTGCAGGAGCAGGCGGTTCACGGCTCGACCCGGAGCTCGTCCAGGACCTCGGCGGTGTGCTCGCCCAAGTCGGCGGCACGACCTCGAGGCGGCCGTCGGGCGGGCGGGGCAGCCTCGACGCCCGATGCCACCGGCAGCGTCGGGCCGGCGAGGTGGGCGGCGACGCCGGCCAGTGCAACGTCGAGCAGCCATCGCCCGCCGGCGGCCAGCGCCTCCAGCACGGCGGCTGCAGCGACCAGCCCGCTCGTGGGGTCGGCGACGGCGTCGGCACAGAAGCACGGTGCATGGCCGTCCCAGGCCACGAGCCCACCGGCCACGGCGGCATCGTCGCCGAAGCCGACCCGGTCGCCCCGGCCGCGGCCGTGGCCGGTGATCGACACCCACACCCGGGGCCCGCCGTCGCACACGAGCGACTCGGCGTCGATGCCGAGCTGGGCGAGGGCTCTCGGCCGCGACCCTTCGATCAGCACGTCGGCCCGAGCGACGAGCGCCGCCAGCGTGCGGCGCCCCTCGTCGCCCGCCAGGTCCAGGGCGACGCTGCGCTTCCCCGCGTTGAGCAGGTCGAAGAACTCGGCCGACCCTCGGCGGGCGCCGTCCGGTCGGGCCGTCGACTCGACCTTGACCACGGTCGCCCCGGCGTCGGCGAGGAGCGAGCCGCACAGCGGACCGGCCCACAGCGACGCCAGCTCGACCACGACGACCCCGTCGAGCGTGCCCACCGCCGGCGCGTCGTCGAGCTGCACGGCGCCGACGGGCAGCTCACCCGGCAGTTCGGTGCAACGCCGGCGCGTCCAGTTCCGGAAGAGCGGTTCTGGACGCGGGTGCGTCGCACCATGTGGCGGTTCGGCCTCCCCGAGCGCCGCCACCGGGAGCCCGAGCTCGGCGCCCGCGCGCACGAGGTCGGCTGCCGGCCGGGACGCGGCGGCGGAGGCGACCGACTCCCAGGTGTCGGCGGGCGGACCCGGCAGGCCGAGCCACGCCGGCACGAGGTCGACGTCGTCGGAGCGGGCGAGGGTGACGGCGAGCCAGCCGTCGGCGGCGTCGAGCAGGCGGGTCGCCCCGCCGCAGCTCACCTGCCCCTGCCGGCGCGCCCCGGTGATCGCCGCCCGCTCGGTGAGGAGCACCAGGGGATCGACGGACACGGCACGGCCGAGCTGGCGAGACCGGCTCTCGACCGCCGCAGCCACCGCGTCGAGCCGGTCGACCAGCGGCGCCGGAGGCCCGAGCCCGGGCCCGTCCCGAGGTCCGGTGAGCGCCATGCCCCCGCTCGCTGCCCACCGGGTCACCGCCTCGTTCGGTACGTGCGGATCGACCGGATCTGGTCGATCTCCGCGCAGCGAACGGTCGGGCACCCGCTCGACCCTACGATCGGCCGCGTGGACGTCGTGCGCTGGAGCCGGGGCCAAGCGACCGGCCAGGTCGACCCGCTCGCCATCGACGAGCTCGACGGGCACGTGCTGGTCGTCGACGGGGTGACCGCCTCCGACGACGGGGCGCTGGCCTGGATCCGCCGGGCGCCCTGCGTGGTCGTGGCGGCGACGCCACGCGGTGCGACGGCGTCCGGTGCGCCCGACCTGGTCGTGGGTGCCGGCGATGAGCTGCTCGAGGCGCTGCTGGCGCGGATCGAGGCGAACCCCCACGCCAGCCGTGCCCTCGTCGACGTCTTGCGACCCATGCCGGAACTCGACGTGACCACCGGGCTCACGCTCGAGTCGCTGGCGTACTCGACGCTGCTCGCCGGCCCCGAGTTCGCGGCCTGGCAGGCGAGCCGCTCCCGCCCGGCCCCGAGGGACCACGACGGCCACCCCGTGCGGGTCGAGCGCCGAGGCGGCGAGCTGCGCATCACGCTCGCCCGGCCGAGCAACCGCAACGCCTTCTCCGCCGCCCTGCGGGACGCGCTCTTCGAGGCGATGACGCTCGCCGAGGTCGACGCGAGCGTCGAGCGCGTGGTGCTCGACGCCAACGGGCCGGCGTTCTCCAGCGGTGGCGACCTCACCGAGTTCGGCACCGCCCCCGACGTCGTGCGCGCCCATGAGGTGCGCACGCAGCGCAGCGTCGGCGCCCTGCTCGCACGGCTCGGCGAGCGGGCGGTCGTCCACGTGCACGGCACCTGCGTGGGCGCCGGCGTCGAGCTGCCCGCCTTCGCCGCACGCGTCGTCGCCGACCGGGGCAGCACGTTCCGGCTGCCCGAGGTCGGCATGGGGCTCATTCCCGGGGCCGGCGGCACGGTCAGCATCACCCGCCGGATCGGCCGTCAGGCCACGGCGCGCCTGGCGATCCTCGGCGAGGCGATCCACGCCGCCGAGGCGCTGGCCCTCGGCCTGGTCGACGAGCTCACCGACGGGTGAGGCGGCCTCAGCCGTGGTGCTGCAGCACCTGCGAAGCGCGGGTCGCCCACCATCGCCACCCACCCACTCGCCGGCGGGTGGCTGCATGTCTCCTGGTCGACCGAGATGCGCTCGCCGATCGGCACCGGCCGCACCAGGTCGACGGTCATCCGGCTCAGGCCCATCGGCGTCAACGTGGCACGTCCTCGAGCACGTGCCCGAGCAGGGCGAGCACCGCGCCACCGCTCTGGTGGGTGGGGTCCCCAGCCGCCCGGCGTGCAGGCGGTGCCGACGAACGCGTCGTCCTCGCGGACGTAGAGCGACTGCTCCTCGGTCACCCGCGACGTCCGGTCAGGGGAGGATCAGGGGCAGGTGGTCGTAGCCGCGGACCGTGGAGGTCTGGGCCATCGTCGCCTGCTCGTGGTCGACGTCCCACTCCGGGAACCGCTTCAGGATCTCCTCGATGGCGATCCGGGCCTCGATGCGGGCGAGGGATGCGCCCAGGCAGAAGTGGATGCCGTGCCCGAAGGCCAGGTTCGGCACCGAGGGCCGGAAGGCGTCGAAGCGCTCGGGATCCTCCCAGCGGCCCTCGTCGCGGTTGGCGGCGCCGATGAGCCCGAGGATCGCGCTGCCGGCGGGGACGGTCTGGCCGTACCACTCGACGTCCTCGGTGACGGTGCGGGCGACCTGCCGCGACGCCGGCTCGTAGCGGAGCAGCTCCTCGACGGCACCGGGTATGCCATCTGGGTCCGCGACGAGCCTCGCTCGCTGGTCGGGGTGGTCGGCGAGCAGCTTGCCGGCCCAGCCGATGAGCTTGGTCGTGGTCTCGTTGCCGGCGCCGGCGACCACGCTCAGGTAGATCATGAGCTCGTCGCGGGTGAGGGTGCGGGTGACGCCGTGCTCGTCCTCGAACTCGGCGTTCAGCATCACCGTCATGATGTCGTCGGACGGGTGGTCCATCCGCCAGTCGAGGTACTCGAAGAACTTCTCGTTGCCGAAGTCCGCCTTGGCGTCCATCGGCTGGCCGGCCTCGGTGCGCAGGTTGGCGTCCGACTGCTCGCGGAACGCGACCCGGTCCTCCTCGGGGATGCCGATCAGCATGCCGATGACCTGCATCGGCATGATCGCGGCGAACGCGTCGATCAGGTCGAAGCCCGGGGTGCCCACGAGCGGGTCGAGGCACATCGCGCAGAGCTCGCGGATCTGGGACTCGAGCTCGGCCACCTTGCGCGGCGTGAACATGCGGGCCATGAGCTTGCGGTGCAGCGTGTGGGAGGGCGGGTCCTCCATGATCACGGTTCCCGGGGGCAGGTCGATGTCGGCCTGGATGAGCTCGAGGATGTTGCCCTTCGCCGACGAGTAGGTGCGGTGGTCCTTCAGCACCTGCTCGACGTCGTCGAAGCGGCTGACCGCCCAGAAGTCGTACTCGTCGTTGCGGAACAGCGGCTGCTCGCTGCGCAGGCGGCGGAAGGTCTCGTACGGGTCGGCGTTGACCTCGACGTCGTAGGGGTCGTAGCGGATCTCGTCCTGCTCGGCGATGGCCATGGTGGTGCTTCCTCCGGAGTCGGGCGCTGACGGTAGGCGTTTCTGACATCCCGGTCAATCGGACGAACCGGACACGAGCCGCTACAGGAACGCCTCCTCGAACAGGTGCAGGTGCCGCCAGGCCAGCTCGGGCGGGATGCCGCCGACCATCGGGTGGAAGACCGGCATCCCCGGATCGTCCTGCCCGGCCAGCTCCTCCGCCCACTCGTCCGGCGTGACGATGCGGTACTGCCCGCTCTCGCGGACCTCGTCGACGCTCGACATCGCTCGGAACGTGGCGGGACGCCCCGGGTTGGCTGCCTTCGCCGCCTCCGCCTCCCAGGTCCCGTACGCCTGGGTCTCGTAGAGGAAGTACGGACCGAGCTCGTCCCACGCCTTCTCCACGTCCTCCGCGAGGACGAGCTGGTCGCCGAAGCCCTTGATGGTGCACGGCCCGGGATCGGGCTTCCCCAGCTGGATGCACTCGTCGCGGTAGTGCTCCCAGCACTCGGGCTCGGACGGGACGAACCCGTCGGCGATGCGGGCGGCCCGCCGGGCCGCGCCCTCCGAGGTGCCGCCCAGCATGATGATCGGACCGCCCGGGTTCGTCGTCGCCGGCGTCACGCGCACGGTGCGGCCGCGGTAGTCGAACGGCTCGCCGGTCGACGCCTTCTTCAGGGTCTCGACGACCTCACGCACCCGCTTCGGCCGCTCGTTCATCGGCACGTCGAACATCTCGAACTCGTGCGGCAGGTACCCGCCGGCGATGATCAGCGCCAGGCGCCCCCCGCAGGCGAGGTCGGCCACGGCGACGTCCTCGGCCAGGCGGATCGGGTCGTGGAACGGCGCGATGAGCGCCGCCACGCTGACCATGGCGCTCGACGTCCGGGCGCCGATCGCGGCCGCCATCACCATCGGACTCGGCAGGTAGCCGTCCTCCGACCCGTGGTGCTCGGAGACCGTGAGCGCCAGCGCGCCCCGCTGGTCGGCCCACTCGCACATGTCGAGGGCGGCCCGCAGCCGCTCGCCGGCGGACACGCCAGCGAAGGCGGGGTTGCGGAGATCGAATCGGAGACCGAAGAGCACCTGTCCTCCCAGGGGTCGACGGCACAGCCAAGCAGACCCGTGCCGTCCGGTGGTGGCCGGATCTGACAGACCGGTCAGCCATGGCCGAGCAGACGTGCGCCTGGCCTAGCTCCCGCCGCCGCGGCGGCGCGACCGGCGAGCGACGTCTCCGTCCGACGCGTACCATGCCGATGGCGAAGGGGGCGTGGCATGCCGGAGATCGAGACGGACCACCTGGTGATCGGCGCGGGCGCGTCGGCGATGGCCTACGTCGACGCCCTCGTCTCCGCGTCGCCGGATGTCGAGTGCCTGCTGGTCGACCGCCGCCACGCACCCGGCGGTCACTGGCTCGACGCCTACCCGTTCGTGCGGCTCCACCAGCCGTCGGCCAACTACGGCGTCAGCTCGCGCAGGCTCGGCCACGACCGCATCGACTCCGACGGCATCAACGCCGGCTTCTACGAGCGGGCCACCGGTGCCGAGGTGTGCGACTACTACCACCGCGTCCTCCACGAGGACCTGCTCCCCACCGGGCGGGTCCGATTCCTCGGGATGACCGAGCACGTGGGCTCGGACGGCGGCGTCCACCACCTCGTGTCGCTCGCGTCCGGCGAGGCGACGCAGGTCCGGGTCCGCCGCCGGGTGGTCGATGCAACCTACGTCGAGTCGAGCATCCCGTCGCGCCACCACCCGTCGTTCGGGGTCGACGACGACGCCGGCGTCGTGCCACCGAACGAGCTCGTGCACCTCGCCGAGGCACCCTCGGGGTTCACGGTGCTGGGCGGCGGCAAGACCGCCATGGACACGTGCGGGTGGCTCCTCGAGCAGGGCGTCGACCCCGACCGCATCTCCTGGGTGCGCCCGCGGGAGCTGTGGCTCTTCGATCGGGCCAAGACCCAACCGCTCGAGCTCGTCGCCGCGTACATGCAGCTGCAGGCCTCCTGGGTGCAGGCGTCGGCGTCGGCGTCGGACCCGCTCGACTTCGCCCGCCGCCTCGAGGCGGACGACGTGTTCGTGCGCATCGACCCCAGCCGTGACGCCTCCGTCTTCCGCGGGGCCACGATCTGCCGTGCGGAGGTCGACGCGCTGCGCTCCATCGAGGACGTGGTCGCCGGACGGGTCGCGCATGTCGGGGCCGGCGCGATCCGCACCGACGCCGGTGACCTGCCGAACGACCCGGGTCGCGTCGTCGTCGACTGCACGGCGGCCGGCCTGCGGCCGTCCCCGCCCCGACCGGTCTTCGAGGGTGACCGCACGACGCTGCAGTACGTGACCCTGGGCTACCTCTGCTGGAGCGCAGCGCTCATCGGGATCCTGGAGGCGGCCGACCTGGCTGACGAGGAGCGCAACCGGCTGAGCCCGCCGGTGCCGTTCTCCGGCCGCATCGCCGACGTGCTCTACCAGGCGAACGCCACCATCCAGGGCATCGCCGCGCGCGGCGCCGTGCCCGAGATCGCCGCGTGGAACGACTCGACCCGGCTCAACCCGGCCCTCGGGTTCGAGGCGCGCATGGACGATCCCGACCTGCTCGCCTCCCTCGACGTGCTCGGGCGCCACGTCGGGGCCGCCTTCGCCAACCTCGCCGCCCGGGCGCCGCTCGACCGCTTCCCGGCGGCCTGAGCGGGCGAGGCGCTACTCGACGTCGAGGCCGAGGGCCTCGAAGATCTCCCGCTTGCGCTCGGCGAAGCGCTCGTCGGTGATCTCGCCGGCGGCGTGCCGCTCGGCAAGGCGCCCGTACTGGCCCATCAGCGCCGCCTCGTCGACGGCCTCGCCGTCGTCGTCGGACTCCCGCCGCTCCAGGCGCCGGGCCTCCTTCTGCTGCGCGCGCTCCTTGCGGTCCATCTCGCGCTGGCGCTTCTCGAAGCTCTGCTTCCCTCGCTGGGCCATCTCTGCCTCGTTCCTGGCATCGGGGGATCACCCACCGTACCGGCCGGGCAGCCGGGTCCGAACTCGGGCGGGAGGCGAGTGCAGCAGCGAGTTGACCTTGCGGGTGGCCGAGACAGCCGCTCCGAACGACGCCGAGCACGTGATCGCATCCGGGAGCGTCCTGACAGCCGAACTGTAGAACGAAGCACTTCGGGACGCTGAGGCAAACCTACGCGACGTCGAGGAATCGCCGGATCGCCTCACGAATGAGAGCGCTCACGGTCGTGTCGTCGTCCCGGGCTCGGTCCTCGACGGCCTGCTTCAGTTCGGGATCCAGGCGGACCGGCACAACCTCGGCGGGGGCGCTTCCGAGCATCGGTCGGCCACGACGCCGGCTCTTGAGGTCCTCGACGTCGTACCCCCGCGCAGCCTCGTCGGCGAGCTCCTCGATGTCCGCATCGGTCAGCTCGCGTCCCGTCTTCGTCGTGAACGTACGAGAGGTTTCAGACATCTCTATCCTCCGGCTTCGGCAACAGGTCGTGGAACGACCGCCGCAGTGGCATCGCGTGAATGGTGAGGAGCCGATCATCGGCCAGCTCGAGAACGAAGCGCTCGAGGAGGTTGCTGGAGAGGTCGGGGCCGATCACGAGGACCTTCGGTGGATCGGCGTCCGGGTCGACATCGACAACGACGAGCGGATGTTCGACGGCATGGAGGATGTCCGCGTCAGAGACGCCATGACGTCGAGCCGAACGGTGATCTCCACACCATCGCAGCGTATTACGTAAATCGTGTTGAGGAAGGGGGACGTGGACTGTCGGCTTCCCGGCGAAGTGAAGGGTCAGACGTCGGGCCGGCGCCGAGCGCAGGAGATTGCCGGATCGCGGCGTGTGATTGCACGCCTATCTGGATGATCGGAGTCAGGCGGACTCGACGACCCTGCCGTATCGCTGCTGCGCGGCCTGCGCCGACGTTCCCAGCACGGCCCCGATGCGCGTCCACGACATGCCCTTGCTGCGTGCCGCCGCAACGGCCTCGACCACCTGACGCTCACTACGAGCACGGTCGAGCGTCGCGCGTTCAAGCACGTACTCCTCGACCGAGCGCTCGTCGCCCTCGGCGGGCTCGTAGTCCTCGAAACGGGCCGCGAGCTCGTCGGCGTGATCGAGGATCTCCTGAATCGATCGAGGCATGGTGCTACTCCAAGAACCTGGGACGGGCCGGCATCGCGTGCACGACGAAATCGATGGACTCAGCGTGGGTGACCCCGATCTCGAGGAGACGGGCCGACTGGTCGGGGCCGATGAGCATGGTGAGGTCGTCGAGGTCGAACACTCGGATCGGGTGGCGGTAGGCGTGAAGGATGTCGTCGTCTGCGACCCCGTGCTTCCGGGCGCTGGCCAGGATCACCGGGTCAACGGACCAAAGTTACCTTGATGGACGGCGCAGCGCACCTACCGGGAAATCCCGTGGGGCTCGCCCGACTCGACTGATGACCGAACCACCCGCCGAGGATCAGGCACATCGGTTGCAGCCCCTATGGGCAGGGGATCAGCGCCGATTCCTCCGCCGCGCTGGCAGCGCAGGGAACGTAGGCCCCGGCGTCACTACTGAGCAGGTCTTCGCACTCGGGCGACAGGACGACGTAAGCCAACTGGCGCGTCAACTCCTCAGCCCCGTCCTGGCGAAGAACTTCATAGTCGGGATTGGAGTCGGGGTTGGAGTGTCCCCGTAGCGACCGCATCTCGCTCACTCGTTGCCCCACCCGCCCCAGGACGGCGCCAAGCCGCTGCGGCGACTCGCTCATGCACGGTTGCTGATCCAAGACCGCAGTCGCAGCCGCGGCCAGGGCGGAGCAGTCCGCTGGGCGCCATGACAGTCCGAAGCAAGGTTCGTCCGGTGGAGCGTCGGCGAACTCTTCCTCGGGAGTGAGGGGCCGGGTCTCGCCGCCGGGATCGACCTCGACGATCTCAGCAACGAGGTCCCGAGTCCCCTGTCTCCGTCTGAACGGAGACATCGACGGCGGGCGACAGCGAGCGGGACCGTTCGGCGAGCCCGGTGAGCGACGGCGCGAACACCTCGTGCCCGTCGGCCTCGAGCAGCCGCTTCACCTTCGCGTAGCACCAGCCGCCGTGGCCGCCGCCGTGCACCAGGACGTACGTCGCCATGGCGGGCGACCGTAACCGGGCCGGGAGGCGTGCGGGTACGGTCCGGCGCATGGCAGACGTCGGCGGCGCGACCGGGCACGTGCTGCTCGAGCTCGGGTTCGGGGTCGAGCGGTCGGAGGACGGGCTGCACGGATCCGCCCCGATCGTCCCCGAGATGCACGTGCCCGGCACCGACGTCCTGCGCCTGTCGGTGCTGGCGGCGTGGGTCGACATGGTCACCGGCCTGCTCGCCGCCGACGTGGTGGGTCCCCGGGTGCCGGTCACGCTCGACCTCGACGTGCACCTCGTGGCACCGCCGCACGACCTGGCCTGGGTGCACGTGCGCGGGCGCGTCGCCAAGGCGGGCCGCACGGTGGTCGTGCCCACGGTCGAGATCCTCGACGGCGAGGGGCGGCGGATCGGCTTCGGGGCCGCGTCGTTCGTCGTGTCGCCCGATCCGAACGTGCGCATGCCCGAGCACACCGGGCTCGACGGTCGCCGCCCGGGCCTCGCCCGCCTGCGCCAGCCGCTGGCCGAGCGGGTGGGCATCCAGCGCCAGGCCGGGGGTGCCGTGGTGCTGCCCCGCTCCGACGACGGCCTCAACGCGGCCGGGACGGTCAACGGCGGCCTGCTCGCGCTGGCGGTGGAGGAGGCGGCGCTCGCCCACACGCCCGGCGCGACCCTCGGGTCGATGTCGCTGCGCTACCTGCAGCCGGTGCGCGTGGGGCCCGCGGTCGCCGTCGCCGAGGTGCGCGACGGCCTCGGCAGCGTCGAGGTGCTCGATGCCGGGGCCGACGACCGCTGCGCGATCATCGCCGCGACGCGGATCGCCTAGACCGCCGCCCCGAGGTAGGCCTCCTGCACGGCCGGGTCGTTGCGGACCTTCTCGGCCGAGCCGCTGGCGATGAGCTCGCCCAGGTGGAGCACGAAGATGGTGGAGCACAGCTCCATGACCAGGTCGATGTCGTGCTCGACGAGCAGGACGGCGAGGCCGTCGTCGCGCAAGGTCGTGAGCACCTCGGCGAAGCGGCGGGTCTCGACGTCGTCGAGTCCAGACGCCGGCTCGTCGAGCAGCACGACCTTGGGCTTGGTGGCCAGCACCCGGCCGAGCTCGACCAGGCGGGCCTGGCCCGTGGGGAGGGCATCGGCGCGGCGACCGGCGATGTCGCCGATCCCGACGAGCTCCACCACCTCATCGGTGACGTCGACGGCGCTGCGCATGGAATCGCGCCGTGCTCGTGCCGCGATCTCGGCGGCGGTGCGGATGTTGTCGTAGGCGGTCATCGTCCCGAACACCTCGAGGCGCTGGAACGTGCGGCTCATCCCGAGCCGCGCCCGCTTGTGGGGCGGCGCACCGGACACGTCGACGCCGTCGAGGCTGACGGTGCCCGTGCACTTCTGCACGCCGGACACGGCGTTGAAGGTGGTGGTCTTGCCGGCGCCGTTGGGGCCGATCAGGCCGACGATCTCACCCGCGCCGACGTCGAGGTCGACGTCACGAACCGCGTGGTGCCCGCCGAATCGGACGTTCAGCCCGCGGGCTTCGAGGACGGCCATTCGCCACCTCCTCCCGCAGGTCGGTGCGGTGGGCGAGCGAGTGCAGCGCCTCCATCAGCTCGGCGTGGTCCGCCCGCCGGGCCAGCTCGCGCTGGCGCTCCTCCTTGATGGAGACGGCCGTCCAGTGCCCGAACAGCACCAGGGCGCCGATGAGGGCGAGGGCGAGGCCGAGCAGCCCTCCGGAGATCAGGTAGGGCACCTGCTCCTCGATGAGGGTCGAGCGGGCGGCGCCGAACCAGCCGAGCAGGATCGCCGTGAGCCCGAGGGTCATCAGCGAGGCCGCCACGGTGGGCAGCAGCCGGCTGTCCTCGAGCAGCGAGGAGCGGCCCGTGCTGAGCTCCTCGGCGCCGGAGGCCAGGGCCTCCTCGCGCTCGGCCATCGAGCTGCCGGCGGCCAGCACCGGGGCCCGGTCGGCGACGGTCGTGGTCATCGTGCCTCCAGGGGGCAGGTGTCGACGGGTCCGGTGGCCAGGACCGCAGCGCCCGCCTGGGCGATGCGGCGGCCGAAGAACGGTTGCACGAGCAGTGCCAGCAGGGCGAGGGCCCCGATCCCGGCGCCGAGGGACGCGGCCGGCACGTCGTTCGAGGCCGGCGCCGCGGCCACGGGCCCGCCACCGAGCGACGGCGTCGCCGCCGGGGTGGGGGTGCGGGCGATGGCAGGGCTCAGCGCCGGCCCCGGTGCGCTCGACCCGCCGCTGAGCGACGGGGAGGCCGACGGGGCGGGCGGGGTGAGGGCCGGCGCCTGGAACGCCGGGCGGGTGGTCAGCGAGGCCTCTGCTCGTCCGACGTCGAGGGCGACGAGGTGCGTGGCCCGCAGGAACACGATGGCGTCGGCGAGGCCGGGCGCACCCGGGATGGGGCTCTCGAGCGGCGGGAGGGCGTCGGCGATCTGGCCGATGATCGGTGCCGTGCGCTCCGACAGCTCGAAGTCGATGCGCAGCCCGGTGGTTCCGATGCTGCCGGCGGTCTCGCCGTCCTGCTCGACGGTGCCGGGGAGCGTGACGCGGATGCCGGCGTCCTGGAGCGCCGTCGCCACCTCTTCGGGCGTGGCCTGCTTCAGCTGGCCGAGGAGCGGCACGGCGGGCTCCTCGGCGTCGGGGTCGACGCGCATGCCCTCGCCGTCGATGATGACCGGCTGGTCCATGAACGTGGCGCCGGTGATGGTGGTTGCGCCTTCGACCGTCGTGTCGTCGCCGGCCGAGCGGGCGACGACCTCGGTGACGATGCTGTCGATGTGGAGGAGGCCGAGGAGGTCGAAGTCGCTGACCTGGGTGCGGGCCCGGACCTCCACGGCCGTGCCGTCGAAGCTGGACGTCGACTCGGACGCCACGGACCCGGCCCGGACGAGCGGCGGTGCCGACCCGGCGGCCGTGCGGGCCTGGGATCGGGAGCCGGTGTCGGTGGCCTCCACGCGCGCCTCGAGTCCGGGGGCGGGCCGGGACTCGGCCACGGGCTCGCCGACGGTGGAGTTGGCGCTGATCCGGTACGGCCAGGCGGGGATGGTCCCGCCGGGGTAGCTCGGGTCGGCCTGGGCGAGGAGGGCGTCGGGGTTGACGAGCAGGTCGCCGGGGTCGACCACCGCCGCCCGGGCGAACGTGGTGGGGCCGCTCGAGATGGTCGCCAGGGCGTCCGGCGACCCCGCGTCGAGCACGGCGGCGGTGGGCAGCAGCCCCTCGGGGTTGTAGAAGGCGTGGATGCCCGAGGAATGGGCCTTGCCCTCGTAGCCGCCGAGCCCGCCGCCGGCCTCCTGGGCCTGGGCCTGGATCGAACCGGGCAGGAGGGTGGACGCGGCGAGCAACCCGAGGGCGGCTGCTGACACCGAGCGGGCTCGGCGTCGCGCAGGTCGCGGGGAGCGGTGCGGGGTCATGGCGTGCCTTCCAGCTCGAGGGTGGGACGGCGGGCTGAGGGGCGCAGGCTCCGGGCGCGCTCGCCGATGGAGGTCCGCGTGGTGCGGGCCCGCCCGAGGGCGTCGAAGAGCACGCCGGCGAGGCCGTTGGGCTGGCGGCCGAGCCCGATGGCGGCGGCGCCGATGGCGACGAAGACGAGGCCGGCGAGGTCGGCGATGTTCGACTCGGCGTAGCCGAGGAGGGCGAACAGGACGCCGGCGAGCAGCGCGCCGCCCACGGTGGTGATGCCGCCGACGAAGGCGAACAGCACGATCACCAGGCTGGTGACCGGCTCGAACTGGGTGCCCTGCACCGCGCCCGATGCGCCACCGAAGAGGGCGCCGGAGCAGCCGGCGATGAACGCGGAGAAGCCGAAGATGGCGACCTTGACGGCGCGCACCCGCAGGCCGAGCGTGGCTGCGGCCAGCTCGCTGTCGCGGATGGCGGTGAGCTGGCGGCCGAACCAGCTGCGGCGCAGCGCACCGACGGCGACCGCCAGCACCGAGAACACCACCGCGCACCAGACGGCGAAGGCGGCGTCGCTCTGCATCGAGATGCCGAACACCTCGGGGCGGCCGACCGACAACCCGGCGAGGCCGAACACCCGGGGGTCGCCGAGGATGGCCTCCCGCCCGATCAGGGCGATGCCGAACGTGCTGAGGGCGAGGTGCAGGCCCCGGAGGCGGACCGCCGGGAGGGCGACGATCACGCCGATGGCGGCGGCGACGAGCCCGCCGAGCAGCATCCCGAAGACGCTGTCGCCGCCGAAGTACTTGCCGGTGACGAACGCACCGATGCCGACGAAGAGGTACTGCGTGAGCGACACCTGCCCCGACAGCCCGGTGAGGGCGACGAGCGACAGCGAGATGGTGGCGACGACGAGGCCACGCACGACGTCGCCGTGCACGTCGCTCGGCAGGACGCTGGTGAGCACGGCGACGCCCGCGACGAGGCCGGCCGCGCTGAGCAGCGACCCGCGCAGAGAGGGCACGGCCGGCTCGTCGCGTCCCACGATGCGGCCGGCCGTGAGGCGGGCGGAGGGAACGAGCAGCATCGCCACGACCAGGAAGATGCCGGGGATGGCCAGCTGCACCCGGGTGAAGGTGCCCTCGCCCGGCAGGAGGCCCTCGAAGAACTCGGCGAGCCACGTCACGTTGGTGAGCTCCTGGATGAGCCCCAGGAGCAGCGCGCCCACGAACGTCATCGGGAGGCTGGTCAGGCGGCCGACCATGGCGGCGCCGTAGGCGTTGAGCACGAGCAGCGTCAGCACGATGGCGTTCAGGTTCTGGCCGCCGGCGAAGAGCACGCCGCCGAGGCCGGCGAGGCAGAAGCCGATCATCCAGCTCATGCGGGCGATGGAGCGCGAGCGCACGCCGTTGAGGCGGGCCAGCTCCCCGTCGTCGACCACGGCGCGCATCCGGGCGCCGAGCGTGGTGCGGAACAGCAGGCCGCGCAGCCCGAACGCCACGGCGGCGGCGACGACCACCTGGAACATGCGGTCGTAGGTGATGGGCACGCTGGCGACGACGATGCGCCGCTCGCCGAACAGGAACGGCGTGAACCGGGCCTCGCCCGGGTCGAACAGCCGGGTGGCGAGGCCGAGCAGGCCGACCGTGAGGGCCACCGTCACCACCAGCGAGGTGGCGTAGTCGGCCCCCTGGAACCGCCGGAGCAGTCGCTCGGTCACCAGGCCCATGAGCGGGGCGAGCAGGAAGACGACGACGAGGATGGCCAGCGGGGTGGGCCAGCCCCGGTTGACCCGCAGGTCGAAGTAGACGAACGCGGCGATCATGCCGACCGCGCCGTGGGCGAAGTTGAAGACGCCGGTGACCGTGTAGGTGAGGACCAGGCCCATCGCCGCGATGGCGTAGACGCAACCCAGCATCAGGCCGAACAGCGTGAACTGGAGGAGCTCGGTCATCTAACCGTGGCCTCCCAGGTAGGCGGCGTGCACGGCGTCCATGGCGTCCTCGGGCGGTCCCGAGTACGTGACGGCCCCGCTCTTCATGACGTACACGGTGTCGGCGTACTTGAGGCCGATGGTGGCGAACTGCTCGACCACGAGCACGGACACGCCGGTCGCAGCGACGGTGGCGACCGCCTCGTACAGCTCGGCGACCACGAGGGGGGCGAGCCCCATCGAGAGCTCGTCGACGAGCAGGACTGCGGGGTCGGTGCCCAGGCCGCGTGCGAGGGCGAGCATCTGCTTCTCGCCGCCCGACAGCGTGCCGGCGAGCTGCTTCTGGCGCTCGTCCAGGCGGGGGAAGAGCGTGAACGCGACCTCGCAGAGCCGGTCCATCGAGGCGCCCGCCGAGGAGGCGACCTTGAGGTTGTCGAGGACCGTGAGGTTCGGGAACACCGAGCGGCCCTCGCGCACGTGGCAGATGCCGATGCGGGCCAGCTCGTCGGCGTCGGCGCCGTTGACGTGGTGGCCCTGGACGTGGCGGCAGCCCCGGTTGGGTCGGATCAGGCCGCTCATGACGCCGAGCGTCGTGGACTTGCCGGCGCCGTTGGGGCCGAGCAGCGCGGCGACGCCACCGCGCGGCACGGCGATGCCGATGCCGTGGAGGACGTCGATCTTGCCGTAGCCGGCGTGGACCTCGAGCAGCTCGATCGGCGCGGGCTGCGCCGCATCGGTGGCCGCCGCGGAGGCGTCGGGTGCGGCGGTGCTCAGCACATGAACCCCTGGGCCGGCGCCAGCCGGTTCCACTTCCCGGAGCGCCACTGCATGAGGACCACGCAGCCCTTGCTCCGCTGCGGGCCGAGCTGGATGGGGCCCAGGAGCCCGCCGGCGTCGTAGTCGCCGACGCTGCCGAGCTGGGCGAGCAGCGCCTCCCGGGTGATCGGACCGGGCAGCGCCTCGAGGTTGTCGGCGAACGCCTTGGACGCCGCCCACGAGTCGGCCGCGAAGGTGTCAGCCGGCTGGTCCGGGGCGATGCGGCCGAACCACTCGAGGAACGCCGCCTGCTCGGGGCTGGCGCCACCGTCCTCGTTCGGGGCGGTGCGGATGGTGGACACGGCGCCCTCGGCGCCCGGGCCGGCGAGCTCGGGGAACTTCGAGCCGTAGGAGGTGAGGTACTCGGCGAACTTCAGGCCCTTGTACCCGGTGTCGTGCATCGAGCGGGCCATCGAGGCGCTGATGCTGCCGTCGGCCAGGAAGAAGAGGTAGTCGGCGCCGCTGTTGGCGACCTGCCGGGCGGCGGAGTCGTAGCTGAGCGTGCTGAGCGGGATCTCGATCTCGGCGACGACCTGGATGCCGGCGGCGATCATCTGCGGCTTCTGCCGCAGGTTGATCTCCGAGCGGGTCTGGTCCACCGCCGTGTAGGCGATGGCCGCCTTGCGCACGCCCTGGGAGTGGTACCAGGTGAACTTCGGCAGCGGCTGGTTCACGTCGGCGAAGTACGGGTTGACGTTGTACGTCACCGGGGAGTCGTCGAAGGGCTTGGAGATCGGCACGTTGACCACAGGCATGCCGAGCTCGCCGACCGTGGAGGCGCTGCCGGCGTCGCCGCCGCCGAGCCCGCCGATGAGGCCGAGCACCTGGGCGTTCATCTCGGTGACGATCGAGCGGTGGCGGGCGTTGTCCATGCCGTCGTCGGCGGTCTTCAGGACGAGCTCGCGACCGCACACGCCGCCGGTGGCGTTGCGGTAGGCGACGTAGGCGCGAGCGGCGCCTTCGGAGCTGGCGCCCAGGCCCGGCACGGCGCCCGAGAGGGTCGAGATGCTGCCGAGCGTGATCGTGGAGTCGGTGACCCCCGGCGCGTCGGAGGGCGCGTCGCAGGGCCGGGGGCCGCCCTCGGCAGCGGTGCCGCCGCCCGGCGCCGCCTCGCCACCGCCGGCGGCGGCGCTCGCCGGGTCGGTGGCGCCGTCCGCGGTGCCGGTGGTGTCGCTGCCACCGCCCGCCGCACCCGTGGGTGCGGTCGATCCGGTCCGGCTGCCCGTGGCCCCGGCGCCCGTGCTCGCTCCGCCGCCGGGACCGGCCGCGAACGCGGTGGTCGACCGTCGGGCGAGCACCTCCTCGCGCTGGGCCTCGTCCCACCGGGCGCCGCAGGCCGAGGTGGCGAGCAGCAGCCCGGCGGCGGCCACCACGAGCGCGATCCGCCGCGGCGATCGCCCGGCGGATCGGTGGTGGTCGGTGCGTACGGTCATGGATCCCCCTGACCTCGGTCCTGCGGCTGGCGGCATTTGCGAGCGTGCGTTCACTCACCTACAGCGTGGTTCATTCTTCGGCGCAGCGCGCCGTTCCTCCTCCAACTCCGCGACCCCGCCACGAGACTAGGCACGTTCTCGCAGGTGGCACTAACCTGCTCTCAGAACGCAGAATGGCGTTCTCCGCTCGGGGACGAGGGTCGCTGCAGCGGGAGACGAGGGAGCGTGGCCCGTGCTGTTGCAGCTGACGTCCGACCAGGAGTTCCTCCGCGAGACCACCGCCCGGTTCCTCGACGAGCTGGCACCGGTCGAGCGCCTGCGGGAGCTGCGCGGCCACGAGCAGGGCTTCGAGGCCGACTACTGGCGGCGCGGCGCCGAGCTGGGGTGGACCTCGCTCCTGGTGGGCGAGGACCACGGCGGCGGTTCGGTCTCGGGCAGCGGCCTGGTCGACCTGACGCTGCTGGCGCACGAGTTCGGCCGCCACGCCGCGCCGGGGCCGCTCGTGCCGACCAACGTCGTCGCCGGCGCGCTCAGCGCCGGCAGCGCCCACCTCGACCTGCTGGCCGGCCTGCTCGACGGCTCGGCCGTGGCGACGTGGTGCCTCGCCGAGCCGCACGGCCGGTTCGGGCGAGTCGACCTCGCGGTCCGGGTCGACGGCGACGAGCTCGTGCTCGACGGCGTGAAGCGCCCGGTCGAGTCGGCGGGCGCCGCCACCCACCTCCTGGTCACCGGGCGCACCGGCGACGGGCTGACCCAGGTGGTCGTCCCCACCGACACCACCGGCGTCACGATCACGCCGCTCGTCGGCGTCGACCTGACCCGCCGCTTCTCCACCGTCCGCTTCGACGGCGTCCGGGTGCCGGCGGCGGCCGTGCTCGGCCAGGTGGGCAAGGCCGACGAGGACGTCGAGCGCCAGCTGCAGCACGCGCTGGTCATCCTGGACGCCGAGTCGGTCGGCGCGATGGAAGCGGCCTTCGAGATGACCGTCGAGTGGTCGTTCGACCGCTACTCCTTCGGTCGTCCGCTGGCCTCGTACCAGGCGCTCAAGCACCGGTTCGCCGACATGAAGACGTGGCTCGAGGGCGCCCACGCCATCGCCGACGAGTCGGCCGAGGCGGTCGCCGCCGGCCGGCCGGACGCCGCCGTGCTCGCCAGCGCGGCGAAGGCGTTCATCGGTGAGTACGGCTCCGAGCTCGTGCAGGACTGCGTGCAGATGCACGGCGGCATCGGCGTCACCTTCGAGCACGACGTGCACCTCTTCCTGCGACGGCACACCGTCGACCGCGCCCTGTACGGCACCCCGTCGGAGCACCGCCTCCGCATCGTCGACCTCACCGAGCAGCAGGAGGGCGCATCGTGAGCGCACCCACGGACGGCACCGCACCGGACACCGCGCCGGACCCTGGCGAGGTCGAGGACCTCGACGCCTTCCGCGCCCGGGCGCGGGCGCACATCCAGGCCAACCTCCGCCACGTCGGCTCGCAGGTCGTCTCGCTGCGCGATCGCTCCGACGAGGAGGAGCTCGCCGGGGTCGCGCGCGACCGCGAGGTGCAGCGGATCCTCTTCGACGGCGGCCTCGCGGGCATCTGCGTCCCGAAGGAGTACGGGGGCCAGGGGCTCACCCCGCAGCACCAGCAGGTGCTCAAGGAGGAGCTCGCCGGTCACGAGTACCCCATGCGGCTGCAGTCGCCGACCATGGCTCCGTGCCTGGCGGTGATCCTCGACTTCGGCACCGAGGAGCAGAAGCGGCGCCACGTGCCGGCGATCCTGCGCGGCGACGAGATCTGGATGCAGTTCCTCTCCGAGCCCGGCAACGGCTCCGACCTCGCCGGCGTCACCACCACCGCCGTGCGTGACGGCGACGAGTGGGTGCTGAACGGGTCGAAGGTGTGGACGACGGGTGCGTGGTGGTCCGACTGGGGGCTGTGCCTGGCACGGACCAACTGGGACGTGCCCAAGCACCGCGGCCTCACCGTGTTCATGCTCCCGATCGACCGCGAGGGCATCGAGGTCCAGCGCATCGAGATGCTGAACGGCAACAAGGAGTTCTGCCAGGAGTTCTTCACCGACGTGCGGGTCCCGGACTCCGACCGCATCGGTGAGGTCGACGAGGGCTGGACCGTGGGCACCCGCTGGCTGTTCCACGAGCGGATGCTGTACCACTCGCCCTACGTGACCGTGCCGGAGGGCACGGTGCGCATGGGCGACGCCGGCTCGATGCTGGGCGTGGCGCGCGACGCCGGTCGCCTCGACGACCCGATCGCCCGCGACCTCGTCGGCGAGTCCACGGTGCTCGGGCTGGTGAGCGGCGCACTGGCGCGGCGGGTGACCGCCGGCGTGGCCAGCGGTGCCATGTCCGACCAGTCGGCCGCCGTGGCCAAGCTGTTCGGCGGGAAGGCCAACACCCGCAGCGCCACGATCAGCTTCGAGATCGGCGGGGCGATGGGCGCGGCCTGGGACGAGGACGCCGACGGCGACGCCGCCGAGCTCGGCAATGCCTTCCTGATGCGCCAGGTGGCCTGCATCGGCGGCGGCACCACCGAGATGGCCGCCAACGTCGTCGCCGAGCGGGTGCTCGGGATGCCGCGCGAGCGCTCGATCGACCGAGAGGTCCCCTTCCGCGAGGTCCCCCGCAGCGCGACGTAGGGTCGGGCCGTGATCCAGCTCGTCGGCCGGCGGCTCCTGCTGCTGGTGCCGACGCTGCTGCTCGTCACCTTCGGGGTCTTCTCGCTCATCACCCTGGTCCCGGGGGACCCCGCCACCTTCCTCGCCGGCGGCGAGAACGCCAACCCGGCGCGGATCGAGGCGGTCCGCGAGGAGCTCGGCCTCGACGACCCGCTCCTCGTGCAGTACGGCCGGTGGCTGGGCGGCGCCGTGCGCCTCGACTTCGGCGAGAGCCTGGTCACCGGTGGCAGCGTGACCGAGGACGTCCAGCGCCGCCTCCCGGTCACCCTCAGCATCGTCGGCGGTGCACTCGTCCTCGGGCTCGTCCTCGGCATCCCGATCGGCCTGGCGAGCGGTGCCCGCCAGGGGAGCGCGCTCGATCGGGTGCTGCTCGCGTTCACGTCCGGCGGGTTGGCCATCCCGAACTTCGTGCTCGCCATCCTGCTCATCAACTTCTTCGCCATCGAGCGGGGCTGGTTCGACGCCGTCGGCTTCACGCGCCTGACCTCGCCCGACGGCCTCCAGGTCGGTGAGTGGCTGCGGTCGCTGACGCTGCCGTCGATCGCCCTCGGCGTCGGCGTCGCCGCCCGCCTCGCGCGGCAGGTCCGGGCCGGCGTCCTCGACGTGCTCGACCAGCCCTACATCCGCACGGCCTGGGCCAAGGGGTGCCGGCCCCACACCGTGGTGGCGAAGCACGTGTTCAAGAACGCGGCCATGCCCACGGTCACCGTCGCCGGCCTGCTGATCGGCGGCATGATCGGCGGCACCGTGATCGTGGAGGCGATCTTCGCCTCGCCCGGGGTGGGCGAGTACCTCGTGCGGGCGATCACCGCCAACGACCTGCCCGTCATCCAGGGCGTGGCGGTGATGTTCGTCCTCGCCTTCGCCCTCATCAACCTGGTCGTGGACATCATCTACGGCTGGCTCAACCCGAAGATCCAGGTGACATGAGCACCCCGGCGAGCGCATCGCACTGGCGGCGGTCGATGCAGCGGTTCGTGCGCGACCCGCTGGCGATGGCGTCGCTGCTCTTCATCCTCGCCCTGATGGCGGTCGCGCTCTTCGCGCCGGTCACCAGCCGGTACGACCCGATCCACCAGGACCTGCTCGACCGCTTCTCCGGCCCCTCGGCCGACCACTGGCTCGGAACGGACAACCTCGGGCGGGACACCTGGGCGCGCCTGGTCTACGGCGCGCGGGTGTCGCTGCTGATCACGCTGTCGTCCGTCCTCATCGCCACGATCATCGCCGTCCCGATCGGGCTGGTGTCCGGCTACTGGTCGGGCAAGGTCGACACCATCGTGATGCGGCTCACCGACGCCCTGCTGTCGATCCCGCCGCTCGTGCTCGCCCTCGCCATCGCCGGCATCCTCGGCGCTGGCACCCGCAACCTCGTCATCGCCCTCGTGGTCGTGATCGTGCCCGGCTTCGTCCGCCTCGTCCGGGGCCAGGCCCTCGCCGTGCGGGAGGAGGGCTACGTCGACGCGTCCAGGGCCATCGGCACCTCGACCCCGGTGATCCTGGCCCGCCGCGTGCTGCCCCACGTCCTGTCACCGCTCCTCGTGCAGGTCTCCATCGCCCTCGGCACGATCCTCGTGGTCGAGGCGTCGCTGAGCTTCCTCGGGCTCGGTGACCCGCCGCCGGACGCCTCGTGGGGCGGCATGCTCCTCGACGGCTTCACCGTCATGGCCACCGATGCCCGGCTGGTGATCGTGCCCGGCCTCGCGATCGCCCTGGCCACCCTGGCGTTCAACGCGGTCGGCGACGGCGCGCGGGACGCGCTGGCCGGAACCGCGCTGCAGCGGCGCCGGCGCGGCGACGTGCTCGGTACGACGTCGGTCGTCGAGCGCGGACCCGACCCCGGAGGCGCCCCGCGCGACGGTGCGGCCCGGGGCGAGGACGTCCGCGACGACGGCGCGCTGCTCGACATCCGGGGGCTGCGCATCGGGTTCGACACCGGGTCCGGCATGGTCACGGTGCTCGACGGCGTCGATCTCCACGTGGGTCGCGGCGAGATCCTCGGCCTGGTGGGCGAGAGCGGCTGCGGGAAGACGGTGACGGCCCAGTCGATCCTGCGGCTGCTCCCCAGCCCCCCGGCCCGCATCCTCGGCGGCGAGGTGCGCTTCGAGGGCGCCGATCTGCTCTCGCTGTCCAGCCGGGAGCTCCGGCGCATCCGCGGCAACGACATCGCCATGGTCTTCCAGGACCCGATGGCCAGCCTGAACCCGGCCTTCACGATCGGCGACCAGCTCGTGGAGGCCCAGCGCCTGCACCGCGACATCTCCCGCAAGGACGCCCGGGCCCGGGCCGCGTCGCTGCTCGACCGGGTCGGCATCCCCGACGCCGCCCGCCGCGTCGACGAGTACCCGCACACGTTCTCGGGCGGCATGCGCCAGCGGGCGCTCATCGCCATGGCCCTGGCCAACGACCCGAAGCTGCTGATCGCCGACGAGCCCACCACCGCCCTCGACGTGACCGTCCAGGCCCAGATCCTCGAGCTGATCCACCAGCTTCGCGACGAGCTGGGCATGTCGGTGCTCTTCGTCACCCACGACCTCGGCGTGGTGCAGGACCTCTGCGATCGCGTGGCGGTCATGTACGCCGGCCAGGTGGTCGAGACGACCTCGGTCCGCGAGATCTTCGCCGAGCCCCGCCACCCCTACTCGGTGGCGCTGCTGCAGTCGCGCCCGGAGCTCGGCGGCGGGCAGGAGCGCCTGGTGTCGATCCCGGGCGTTGTGCCGGCGCCGACGGAGATGCCCGAGGGCTGCCGCTTCCACACCCGCTGCCCGCTGGCGGTCGACGCCTGCCTCGCGCCCGTGCCGATCGAAGCGGTCGGCGACCGGCACCTGGTCCGCTGCATCCGCCACGGCGAGGTCGTGACGTCGCGCGTCACCGAGGAGTTCCTCGCCGCCGAGGAACGGGAGGTCCCGTCGCCATGACCGCGCCGTTGCTCGACCTGCGCTCCGTCGAGGTGCACTTCCCGCGCACGAGCGCGTTCCTGCACCGCACGGTCGGCCACGTCCACGCCGTCGACGGCGTCGACCTGTCGATCCAGGCCGCGGAGACGGTCGGCCTGGTCGGCGAGTCCGGGTCGGGGAAGTCGACGCTCGGCCGGGTCGCGCTGGGCCTCCTCGCCCCGACGGCGGGCTCCGTCCTGGTGGACGGCGTGCCGCTCTCGACCGCGGCCCGCGACCGCCTGGCCGTGCGCAGCAAGCTGCAGTTCGTCTTCCAGGACCCCTACTCGTCGCTCGATCCCTTCACGCCGGTCGGCGAGTCCGTCGCCGAGCCGCTCCGGACCCACAAGGTGGTCAGCGGTGCCGCCGCACGGCGGGCCCGGGTCGCCGAGCTGCTCGAGCAGGTCGGCCTGCGTCCCGCCATCGCCGGCCGCTACCCGCGCGAGTTCTCCGGTGGCCAGCTCCAGCGCATCGCCATCGCCCGGGCCCTGGCCCTCGAGCCCGAGCTCATCGTCCTCGACGAGCCCGTGAGCGCGCTCGACGTGTCCACGCAGGCCGAGGTCGTGAACCTGCTGACCGACCTCCAGGCGAGCACCGGGGTGGCGTACCTCTTCATCGCCCACGACCTCGCCGTCGTCGACCACCTCAGCACGCGGGTCGCGGTCATGTACCTCGGGCGCATCGTCGAGGAGGGCGAGACGCGCGCGGTCATCGATCGCCCGAAGCACCCGTACACGCGAGCGCTGCTCTCGGCGGTTCCGGGTCAGGTCGACCGCGACCGCATCGTCCTCGGAGGCGACCTCCCCTCGCCCTCGCAGCGGATCCCGGGGTGCCGGTTCCACACCCGCTGCCCGTTCGTCATGGACGTGTGCCGCGAGGTCGAGCCCCCATGGTTCGAGGCAGCCGACGGCAGCGCCGCCGCGTGCCACCTGCACACCACGGGCCCCCAGCTCGCCGGTCGCTCCGTCGCCGAGCTCCCGGTGGAGTCGCCCGTGCACCCGTCGGGCTCCCCGGCCTGACGCCGCCGGGCGCCGGTCAGCCGAGCTTGCGGAAGTCCCAGCTCGAGATCTTCGTCGGCCGCAGCTGCAGCCACGCGTGGGCGCCGTCGATGAAGAAGTCGCCGCCGGTGTACTTCTGGCCGAACAGGCGCTCGGGCACCTCGAGCTCGGGGGCGGGGGTGTCGGTGCGGGGGGCGTCGCCCACCTGCTCGACCTCGCCGAGGAGCTCCGCACCCCGCAGCTCCATGTAGCCCTCGCCGGCGTCGACCACCACGCTCACGCGAGGGTCCCGCTGCAGGTCGGTCCAGCGCTGGCTGCGCACCAGCGAGTTCAGCCACAGCGACTCGCCGTCCCACACGAACCACAGCGGGGTGTTGTGGGGGCTGCCGTCGGCGCCCACGCTGGCCACCCGGCAGGTCCGCTCGCTGCGGAGGAACTCGTCGAGCTCCTCGGGGCTCATGGCGATGCGACGGCCGCGTCGCTGCTTGGCGGTGGGTTCATCGGTCACCCGGGCATCCTCGCACGGCGATGGGTCCTTGCCGCGGCGGCGACCCGCTGCGAGGCTCGCTCGACATGACCGACGTCACCACCGTGAACCTCGACCACCGCCTGCACGGGACCCGCGCCCTGGTCACCGGGGCGGGCCAGGGGGTGGGGGAGGGCATCGCCCACCACCTGGCTGCGGGCGGGTGCGACGTGCTGGTGAACGACTTCGATGCCGACCGGGCGACGCGGGTGGCCGACGACATCGCCGCCGCCGGCGGCCACGCGCGGGCGGTCCCCTTCGACGTCACCGACCGCAGCGCGGTCGCGGCGGCCATCGGGCAGCACGGCCCGGTGGGGATCCTGGTGAACAACGCAGGCAACGCCGGGGTCACCGGCTTCGGCGTGCCCGCTCCGTTCGTCGACACCGGCCCCGAGGAGTGGGAGCGCTTCGTCGCCGTGAACCTCTACGGGGTGCTGCACTGCACCCACGCCGTCCTGCCCGGGATGATCGGGGCGGGTTGGGGGCGGGTGATCACGATCGTCTCCGACGCGGCGCGGGTGCCGGAGAAGGGCATGGCGGTCTACGGCGCGGCCAAGGCGGCGGCCGCCGCCTTCGGCCGGGGCATCGCCGCCGAGGTCGCCCGGCACGGGATCACGGTGAACAACGTGGCGCTCGGCACGATGCGCACACCGCTGACCGCGGCGCTCTGGGACGAGCCCGGCCTCGAGGAGCAGCGGGGGGCGATCCTGTCGTCCTACCTGGTGCGCCGACCCGGAGAACCGTCGGACGCCGCCTGGCTCGTCGCCGCCCTGGCCAGCCCCCGGGCGTCGTGGATCACCGGCCAGACGATCCCCGTCGACGGCGGCTACAGCGCGTCGCTCTGAAGGCACGGACCTCCCTGGTCGCCGGTACGGAAGGCGCGTTAGAGTCTGGGAAGAACACCATTCTCGAATGAGGAAGTGAGGTACCCGGGATGCGCGTCGGGGTCATGCTGGGGCCGGAGCGAGGCCGGTACGCCACGAAGATCGAGCGGATGCTCGAGGACGCCCGCTGGGCCGAGGACGCGGGGATGGCGTCGGTGTGGATCCCGCAGATCCCCGACGACTTCGACGCCATGACCGCAGCCACGCTGGTCGGACGGGAGACGAGCCGCCTCGAGATCGGCACCGCCGTGGTCCCGGTGCAGCCCCGTCACCCCATCGCCCTCGCCCAGCAGGCCCTGTCGACGCAGGCGGCGTGCGAGGGCCGGTTCTCCCTCGGCCTCGGCGTGTCGCACCACTGGGTGATCGACGAGATGCTCGGGCTGCCCTACGAGAAGCCGGTCGCCACGCTGCGGGCCCACCTCGACGTCCTCGACCAGGCGTTCGCCGGCCCCGGGACGGTCGACGTCGAGAACGACCTGTTCCGGGTGCACAACCCGCTCGACATCACCGACATCACACCGACGCCCGTGCTGCTCGCCGCGCTCGGCCCGGTGATGCTCAAGCTCGCCGGCGAGCGCGCCGACGGCACCATCCTGTGGATGGCCGACGAGCGCGCCATCGGCGACCACATCGCCCCGGCCATCACCAAGGCGGCCGAGGGCGCGGGTCGCAAGCCGCCGCGCGTGATCGCGGGCGTGCCGGTCTGCCTGTGCGCGGAGGACGAGGTGCAGGAGGCGATCGACCGCACCAACCGGGTGCTGTCCGAGGCCGAGGTGTCGCCGAACTACCAGGCGCTGCTCGACCGGGGCGACGCCCGCCAGGTGGGCGACCTGCTGGCCGCCGGCACCGAGTCGATGATCGAGAAGCGGTTGCGAGCCTTCGCCGACGCCGGCGCCACCGACATCTCGGTGCGTGTCGTGGCCATCGGCGCCGACCGCGACCAGAAGGTGGAATCGTCCCGCCGCACGCGCGAGTGGCTCGCGTCGCTCGGCGGCGAGCTCCAGGTCTAGGAGGCACGCCCATGAGCGCACTCGACACCAAGCAGCTGGCCGACACCGTGGGGGCGGAGGTCCTGGGCGTCACGGCCGACGACCTGCTCCACGACGAGCGGCTGCCCGCCGCCACGCTGGAGGCGCTCGAGGAGCACGGCGCGCTCGTGTTTCGCGGCCTCCACCTCGACAACGCCACCCAGGTGGCGTTCTCCAAGAAGCTGGGCCGGGTCGAGACCTTCCCGGGCAAGGACAAGGAGCACCCCGAGATCTTCCGGGTGACCCTCGACCCGGCGAAGAACAAGGCGGCGGGCTACCTCAAGGGCACCTTCGACTGGCACATCGACGGCATGACCGAGGACATCCCGATCATGGCCACGCTGCTCAGCGCCCACGCCGTGGCCGCATCCGGCGGCGAGACCGAGTTCGCCAGCACCTACGCCGCGTACGACGACCTCACCGACGACGAGAAGGAGCGCTTCGAGTCCGTGCGCGTCGTGCACACGTTCGAGGCCGCGCAGCGGCTGCACAAGCCCGACCCGACGCCCGAGGAGCTCGAGATGTGGCGCCAGCGCCCGTCGAAGGAGCACCCCCTCATCTGGACGCACGAGAGCGGCCGGAAGTCCCTCGTGCTCGGCGCCACCACCGCCGGCGTCGTCGGCATGGCGCCCGATGCGGGACGCGCGTTCCTCGACGGCCTGCTCGAGCGGTCGACCGCCCCCGAGCGCGTGTACCGCCACGAGTGGGAGGTCGGCGACCTCGTGATCTGGGACAACCGGGGCGTGCTCCACCGCGCCTGCCCCTACGACCCGTCCTCGCCCCGGGACATGCACCGCACCACGCTCTACGGCGACGAGCCCGTCCGATGAGCCCCCGGCTCCCGCCGCTGCCGCCCGGCGAGTGGCCGGCGGAGATGCGCGACGCCCTCGCGGCACTGCTGCCGCCCGATGCCCGCCACCCGCTGCCGGAGCGGCGCGACGACAGCCCCAGGGGCCTGAACATCCTCGGCCTGCTGGCGAACCACCCGCAGCTCGCCCTCGCCTACCACACGTTCAACGGGCACCTGCTGTTCAACACCTCGCTGTCGATCCGCCAGCGCGAGATCGTCGTGCTGCGGGTGGGGGCGCTGCGCGACGCCGAGTACGAGTGGTTGCAGCACAAGGTGCAGGCCCTCGACGCCGGGATGACCCTCGCCGAGGTCGACGCGAGCCGTGAGGGGCCCGACGCCGAGGTGTGGTCACCCGTCGAGGCCGCGCTGGTGCGGGCCACCGACGAGCTGGTCGCCGACGCCCGCATCTCCGACGAGACCTACGCGGTGCTCGCTGCCGAGCTGGACGCCCATCAGCTGATGGACCTCGTGTTCACGGTCGGCGCCTACGACGTCCTCGCCATGGCCATGCGCACGTTCGACCTCGAGGTCGACGACGACCTGGCCGTCTGGCGGACGAAGCCCTGATCCCCGCGGGAATGGGATTCTCTTTTCCGGAGACGTGTGCTATCGTGGTCAGGTCGACCTGACCCGGGAGGACCCATGGCCCACTTCCCCAAGCCTGCCGAAGGCAGCTGGACCGAGCACTTCGGACTCGCCACCGCCGACAGCTCCTACGAGGACTCCATCAACCCGGAGTACTACGACGCCGAGCGCGAGGCGATCTTCAAGCGGACGTGGCTCAACGTCGGCCGGGTCGAGCAGCTCCCCCGCAAGGGCACGTACTTCACCAAGGAGCTCGACGCCGCCTACACGTCGGTCATCGTCGTGAAGGGCATGGACGACACGGTCCGGGCCTTCCACAACATCTGCCGGCACCGTGGCAACAAGCTCGTGTGGCAGGACTTCCCCGGCGAGGAGACCGCCGGCGCCTGCCGGCAGTTCACCTGCAAGTACCACGGCTGGCGCTACGACCTCGAGGGCGCCCTCACGTTCGTGCAGCAACGGGACGAGTTCTTCGACCTCGACATGTCCGAGTACGGCCTCGTGCCCGTGCGCTGCGAGGTGTGGGAGGGGTTCATCTTCGTGAACTTCGACCCCGACGCCCCGGCGCTCGACGAGTACCTCGGCAAGTACGGCGAGGGCCTCAAGGGCTACCCATTCGGCGAGATGACCCAGGTGCACAAGTACCGGGCCGAGATCGGCGCCAACTGGAAGCTGTTCATCGACGCCTTCATGGAGTTCTACCACGCACCCGTCCTGCACGCGAAGCAGGCCGTGGACGAGGAGTCCCGCAAGCTCCAGGAGCACGGCTTCGAGGCCCTGCACTACGGCGTCGACGGTCCCCACGCGGTCATCACGTCGTGGGGCGGCATGGCGCCGCCCAAGGACGAGCGCATGGTCAAGCCCATCGAGCGGGTCCTGCGCAGCGGCCTGTTCGGCCCGTGGGACACGCCCGACGTGCCCGGCCTCGCCGACGAGGACCTGCCGCCGGCGATCAACGAGAGCGGTCACCGCGCCTGGGGCGTCGATTCGTTCCTGTTCTTCCCGAACTTCATGATCCTCACGTGGCGCCCGGGCTGGGTGCTCACCTACCACTACTGGCCGACGTCCTACAACACGCACGTCTTCGAGGGCGCCTGCTACTTCGTGCCCCCGAAGAACGCCTTCGAGCGGCTCTCCCAGGAGCTCGCCGTGGTGACGTTCAAGGAGTACGCGCTCCAGGACGGCAACACGCTCGAGGCCACGCAGCGGATGATCCAGAGCCGGGCGGTCGAGAACTTCCCGCTCTGCGACCAGGAGGTCATCATCCGCCACCTGCACACGACGGTGAAGAACTACGTCGACGACCACCGCGACGGCGCCTCTGAGACGCCCGTGCGCGTGTCGGCTGCGTCCTGAGCGAGGAGCTCCCATGCCCACCCTTCCCGAAGCCTTCGCCGACCTCGAGCCCTTCGCCGACTGGATCCTGCCCAGCGAGTACGACCGGTACGAGAAGCGGGTCAGCAGCACGCAGGACGAGCTGCAGGCGTTCTACGACGCCGCCTTCCCCCGGCTGCAGGAGAGCACCGACTACCTGAAGAGCGTCTCGATGGACGGCATCTCCGAGGAGGACCAGAACCTGCTCTGGCTGTTCTGCTCCCTGGTCACCGTGTCGTTCCCCGTCGAGGTGTGGCGCCAGCCCCGCGTGCCGGAGTCCGGCGCGTCGACCTTCGACGTGTACGTCGAGCCGCGCCCCTGAAGCCCGAACCCCTGCGCAGGCGTTTGACCCTCCCCGGGGGCCGGCGCTAAGCATCTGCTCAGCATGGAGGGGGACACGACCATCGGCGCTGCTCGCTACACCGGCAGCCGCATCCACCGCGTCGAGGACGCCCGCCTCCTGACCGGGCGCGGCACCTATGTCGACGACGTCGTGCGTCCCGGCATGCTGCACGCCTGCTTCGTGCGCAGCCCCTTCGCGCGAGCCCGCATCGACGGCATCGACGTGCGCGACGCGCTCGCGCTGGCCGGCGTGCGTGCCGTGTTCACCGCGGCCGACCTGCACCCCGACGTGCACGAGCCGTGGTACTCCAATCCCGGCCCGGCCGTCCCCGACACCCCGCGGCCCCCGCTGGCCGAGGGCGAGGCCCGCTTCGTCGGCGACCCGGTGGCGCTGGTGGTCGCCGAGAGCCGGGCGGTCGCCGAGGACGCCGCCGACCTGGTCGTCGTCGACTTCGACCCGCTGCCCGCCGTGGCCGACTACACCACCGCCACCGAGTCGCCCGAACGGGTGCACGAGGCCTACGAGGGCAACGTCGCCGGCCTGCTGCGCGGCCGAGGCCGGCGCGACGTGGACGAGATCTTCGCGTCGGCGGCGCACGTCGTCGAGGAGACCATCTTCCAGCAGGCGTACGCGCCGGTGCCGATGGAGACCCGGGGAATCGTCGTCGAGTGGTCCGGCGAGGACCTCACCATCTGGACGGCCACCCAGGCGCCGCACGAGGTGCGTGCCGTGGCCTCCCGCCTGCTCGGGCTGCCGGAGCACCGCATCCGGGTGATCATGCGCGACACCGGCGGCGGGTTCGGCCAGAAGGTCGTGCCCCTGCGCGAGGACCAGTGCCTGATGCTGGCCGCCCGCCGGGTCCCGGCGCCGATCAAGTGGATCGAGGACCGCCGCGAGAACCTCATGGCCGCCGGCCAGGCCCGCCACGAGCACGGCCTCGCCGCCATCGCCTTCGACGAGGAGGGAACGATCCTCGGTGCACGGATCGACCACGTGCAGGACGTGGGCGCGTACCCGACGCCCTGGCCGGTCGGCACGGGCGCGGCGCTGGGCATCCTCTTCCCCGGCCCGTACCGGGTCCCCCGGGCGAGCTGGTCGACGCTGTCGGTCTTCACCAACACCACCGGCCGCACCGCCTACCGCGGGCCGTGGATGTACGAGACCACGGCTCGCGAGGTGCTGCTCGACATCGCCGCCCGCCGCATGGGGGTCGACCCGGTCGAGCTGCGCCGGCGCAACATGCTGCGGGCCGACGAGCTGCCGTACGACAACCTGAACGGCATGCCCTACGACCACATGTCGCCGCTGGAGGTGTTCGAGCAGGCGCTCGAGATCGCCGACCACGACGGCTTCCGGCGCGAGCAGGCCCAGGCCCGCTCGGAGGGCCGCTACCTCGGCATCGGCACCAGCAGCTACGTCGAGCCGACCACCACCGGCATGGCGCCCTACAACACCGAGGGCGCCACCATCCGCGTCGAACCCAGCGGCGCGGTCAACGTGTACCTGAGCGGGGGATCGAGCGGGAACAGCCTGGAGACCGCGGCGGTGCAGGTCGCCGCCGACGCCCTCGGGGCCGACCTCGCCGACGTGGCCACCATCCAGGGCGACACCGCGCTCACGCCCTTCGGTGGCGGCACCGCGGGCAGCCGCAGCGGGTCCATGCTCGCCGGCGCCGTGGCCGAGACCGCGTCGACGCTGCGCGAGCGCATCGTCCGGATCGCCGCCCAGCTGCTCGAGGCCGCGCCCGAGGACATCGAGCTCGGTGGCAGCCGGGCCACCGTGCGGGGCACGCCGTCGAAGGCGGTGACGCTCGCCGAGATCGCCGACCTCGCCTACTTCCGGCCCCACGAGCTGCCCGAGGGCGTCGCGCCCGGGTTGGAGGCGAGCGGGAGGTACTCGGCGCAGGCGCCGCGCATCTGGGCGAACGCCACCCACGTGTGCACCTGCGAGGTCGACGTCGACACGGGCCTGGTCCGCATCCTGCGCTACGTGGTCAGCGAGGACTGCGGGCCGATGATCAACCCGAACGTCGTCGAGGGCCAGATCGCCGGCGGCACCGTGCAGGGCATCGGCGGCGCGCTGCTCGAGCACCTCTCCTACGACGAGGAGGGGAACCCCACGGCCACCACGTTCCTCGACTACCTGCTGCCCACCATCGCCGACGTGCCCGACATCGAGTACGGGCACATCGAGACGCCCGGGCCCGGCCCCGGCGGCTACAAGGGCGTCGGCGAGGGCGGCGCCATCGCCGCCCCGGCCGCCATCGTGAACGCCGTCGCCGACGCCCTGGCCCCCTTCGGCGCCGAGATCACGCAGCTCCCCGTGACGCCGGCGAGCGTCCTCGCGATGGTGAAGGGCGCCTCGTGAAGGCGGCCCCGTTCGACTACCACGCCCCGACGACCCTCGAGGAGGCCGTCGGCCTGCTCGGCGAGCTCGGCGACGGCGCGAAGGTCCTGGCGGGCGGGCAGAGCCTCATCCCCATGCTCGCCCTGCGGCTCGCGTTCTTCGACCACCTGGTCGACCTCGGCCGCATCGACTCGCTGCAGGCCATCGAGCGCGTCGACGGCTCCCTGCGGGTCGGGGCGGCCGTGCGCCAGTCTGCGATCGAGCGCTCGGCGGACGTCGCCACCGCGGTGCCGCTGCTCTCGCTGGCCACCCCGCTCATCGGCCACTTCCAGATCCGCAACCGCGGCACGCTGGGTGGCTCGATCGCCCATGCCGACCCGGCGGCCGAGTACCCCGCGGTCGCCCGGGCGCTCGACGCCGAGATGGAGATCGCCTCGCCCAGGGGCGCCCGCAGCGTCCCGGCGGAGGAGTTCTTCGCGGCCACGTTCATGACCGACCTCGCCGACGACGAGGTGCTCGCCGCCGTCCGCTTCCCCGTGTGGGAGGGGCGCTGCGGCTTCGCCGTCGAGGAGCTCGCCCGCCGCCACGGCGACTTCGCCATCGCCGGCGCCACCGTCGCCGTCGAGCTGGGCGACGGCGACACCGTCCGCCGCTGCGCCATCGGGATGTTCGGCGTCGGCTCCGTCCCCGAGCGCGGCAGCGCCGCCGAGGAGGGCGCGGCCGGCACGGCGGTCGGCGACCTCGACCCCCGCCAGCTCGGCGAGCTGGCGACGTCGACGCTCGACCACATCCCCACCGACGCCCACGGCCCCGCCGAGTACCGCCGCCACGTGGCCGGCGTGATGGTCGCCCGGGCGTGGGAGCGAGCGGTCCAGGAGGCACGCGATGCTCGAGACTGAGGTCCACGTCCGGGTCAACGGCGACGAACGGCGGGTGCGGGTCGAGCCCCGCACGACGCTCGCGGACGCCCTGCGCGAGCAGCTCCACCTCACCGGCACGCACCTCGGGTGCGAGCACGGGGTGTGCGGCGCGTGCACGGTGCTGGTCGACGGCGACGCCGTCAGAGCCTGCCTCGTCCTCGCCGTCCAGACCGAGGGTGCCGAGGTCACCACCATCGAGGGGCTCACGCCCGGCGACGGCACGCTGTCGCCCGTGCAGGAGGCCTTCCGCGCCAACCACGGACTGCAGTGCGGGTTCTGCACCCCCGGCTTCGTCGTGACGGTCGAGGCGTTCCTGCGCGACAACCCGGACCCCACCGACGAGGAGATCCGCGAGGGCCTCTCGGGGAACCTGTGCCGCTGCACCGGCTACCAGGGGATCATGGCGGCCGTCCGCCAGGCCGCCGGCCGCTGACCACCCGTTCTTGTCGCCGTTTCGGGGCTCATGACCTCCGAAACACCGACAAGAACGGGATCGAGGTGGGGCTCAGCGCTTGTAGACGGTCCCGCCCTTCATCACGAAGCGCACCTGCTGGAGCGTGGTGATGTCGGTGAGCGGGTCGCCGGGGACGCCGATGATGTCGGCGTGCATGTCGGGGGCGATGCGCCCGAGGTCGGGCGCGTCGATGAGCTCGGCGCTCACCGTGGTGGCGGCGCGGATGGCCTGCAGCGGCGTCATGCCCCGCTTCACGAGCACGACGATCTCCTCGGCGTTGCGGCCGTGCCAGATGGCGGGCGCGTCGCTGCCGCAGGCGATCTTCACGCCGGCCTCGATGCACTTCGACAGCGACTCCTTGGCCTTCGGGAAGATCTCCTCCGCGTTGGCCTTCATGTGCGGCGGCTGCTTGGAGATGTCCCAGTTCTCGGTGAGGGCGGTGGTCGACACGAGGAACGTGTCCGTGTCCACGAGCCGCTGGATCGTGTCGTCGGCGATCATGAACCCGTGCTCGATGCAGTCGATGCCGGCATCGAGTGCGGCGTTGACCGCCTCGTCGCCGTGGGCGTGCGCGGCCACCTTGAGCCCGCGCCGGTGGGCCTCGTCGGCGATCGCGGCCAGCTCCTCGTTCGAGTACTGCTGGGCCCCGGGCGGGCCGAGCGACACCACGCCGCCCGACGCGCACACCTCCCCGATGACCTGGGCCCCGTGCTTGATCTGGTAGCGAACGGCGCGCCTCACCTGGTCGACGCCGTCGGCGATCCCCTCCTCGACGCTGAGCGGCATCATGTGCGGCGCGAGGCCGCTCTGCGCGCTGGGGTCGAGGTGACCGCCGGTGGGGCAGATGGCATGCCCGGCAGGGACGATCCGAGGCCCGTCCACCCAGCCGGCCTCGACCGCCTCGCTCAGGGCCACGTCGAGCAGGTAGCCGCCGGTCCTGACGAAGAGACCGAGGTTGCGCACGGTCGTGAACCCGGCGCGCAGGGTGCGGCGGGCGTTGACCGTCGCGCGCAGCGTCATCTTCACCGGGTCGGTGACGACGGGATCGGTGAGGCCGGCGCCGGGACCGCCGAGGATGAGGTTGACCTCCATGTCCATGAGGCCGGGGATGAGGGTCAGGTCGGGGAGCTCGAGCACCTCGTCGGCGTCGGAGGCCACGCTGGCGTCGGTGCCGACCGAGGTGATCCGGCCGTCCTCGACGACCACGTAGGCGCCGACGATCACGTCGCCGGTGTCGACGTCGAGGATCCCTCGGGCATGGAGCACGGTCACGGAGGGCGCAGGCACCTCGCTGGTCTACCATCCCCGCGATGACTGGACCGTTCGAAACCCTCGCCCGATGAGCGGCGTACCGGCCTGGGACGGGCCTCGCACCGCCATCGTCACCGGCGGGGGGCGAGGCATCGGCAAGGCCATCTGCGAGCGCCTGGCGCGCGAGGGGGCGGCCATCGCCATCTTCGAACGGGACGGCGACAGCGCCCGGGGCGTGGCGAAGGAGATCGAGGCGGCCGGCGGCCGTGCGGCGGCCTACGAGGTCGACGTGAGCGACCGATCGGCGGTCGATGCGGCCGTGACCGAGGTGCGCGAAGAGCTCGGCGCGCCGACGATCCTCGTGAACAACGCCGGCCTCACCCCGTTCAAGAAGTTCCGCGACATCACCCGCGCCGACCTCGAGCAGGTGTTCGCCGTGAACGTCTACGGCGTCTTCGACTGCTGCCAGGCCGTGCTCCCGCACATGATCGAGGCCGGCTGGGGGCGCATCGTGAACATCTCGTCCTCCAGCGCCCAGACCGGCAGCCCGATGCAGACCCACTACAGCGCGACCAAGGGCGCCGTGGTGGCGCTCACCCGCTCCCTCGCGCGCGAGGTCGGCGGGAAGGGCATCACGGTGAACGCCATCCCGCCGTCGTTCGTGGACACGCCGAGCCTGCGCGAGGCCGAGAGCGAGGGCTTCCTCGGCCCGGGCGTCGAGACGCTCCTGCAGTCCATGCCGGTCAAGCGCGTCGGCGAGCCCGAGGACATCGCCGCCGCCGTCGCCTACCTCGTCCGCGACGATGCCAGCTTCGTCACCGGCCAGGTGCTCGGCGTGAACGGCGGCCGGGTCATCGGCTGAGCGACCTGGCAGGCTGCGAGCACTCCCGACCCAACGGAGGAACCTGGCGTGCGTGACGTCTCCATGACCATCGGCGGCGAGCTCGTCGCCGCTCCCGACACCTTCGGCGTGATCAACCCGGCCACGGGGGAGGTGCACGCGCAGGCGCCCGACTGCACGAAGGAGCAGCTCGACCAGGCCTTCGACGCAGCGAGCACGGCGCTGCCCGACTGGCGCAGCGACGAGACGGCCCGGCGCGACGCCCTGCGCAAGGCGGCCGACGCCCTGGCCGCGGCCTCCGGTGAGCTCGGGCCGGTGCTCACCGCCGAGCAGGGCAAGCCCATCGGCGCCGCCACCATGGAGGCGTACGCCATGTCGTTCTGGCTGAGCTACTTCGCCGGGCTGGAGATGCCCCGCGAGGTGATCCAGGACGACGACAACGTCTACGCCGAGGTCGTGCGCCGCCCGATGGGCGTGGTCGCCGCCATCACGCCGTGGAACTTCCCGCTCGTGCTGGCCAGCTGGAAGATCGCGCCGGCGCTGCTGGCCGGGAACACGATGGTGCTCAAGCCGTCGCCGTACACGCCGCGCAGCACCCTGCTCATGGGCGAGATCCTCAAGGACGTCTTCCCGCCCGGCGTGCTCAACGTCGTCTCGGGTGGCGACGAGCTCGGGAGGTGGATGACCTCCCACCCGGTACCCCGCAAGATCAGCTTCACCGGCTCGATCAACACCGGCAAGCACATCGCCGCCTCCGCTGCCCCCGACCTCAAGCGCGTCACGCTCGAGCTGGGCGGCAACGACGCGGCGATCCTCCTCGACGACGTCGACCCGGCCGCCATGGCCGACAAGCTCTGGGCCGGTGCGTTCGACAACTGCGGCCAGATCTGCTCGGCCATCAAGCGGGTGTACGTGCCCGAGGCGCTCCACGACGACGTGGTCGAAGCGCTCGCCGCCCGGGTGTCGGCCGCCAAGGTGGGCGACGGCATGGACCCGGACACCGAGATCGGGCCGATCAACAACAAGCCCCAGTTCGACCGGGTGTCCGAGCTCGTGTCCGAGGCGCTCGACGGTGGCGCCACGGCCGTCGCCGGCGGCGCGCCGGTGGACGGGCCGGGGTACTTCTTCCAGCCCACCGTGATCGCCGGCGCCACCGAGGGCACGCGGCTGGTCGACGAGGAGCAGTTCGGGCCGGCCCTGCCGGTGATCCCCTACCGCGACGTCGACGATGCCGTGGCCCGGGCCAACGGCACGATGTACGGCCTGTCCGGCTCGGTGTGGTCGGGCGACGTCGAGAAGGCGGCGGCGGTCGCCGAGCGGCTCGAGGTCGGCACGGCGTGGGTGAACGCCCACGTCGCCCTCGGCCCGCACCAGCCCTTCGGTGGCTTCAAGTGGAGCGGCATCGGCGTCGAGAACGGGCCGTGGGGCCTCGCCGGCTTCACCGAGATCCAGGTCCAGTACCGGGCCAAGGGCTGACGCCCGCCGGGCGATGAGATCTGCCTCGTCGGATCGTCTGCCTGCCATGAGCGAGATCGCCGAGCGCTACGAGCGCATCACCCGCCGGTTCAGCGAATGCGTCCGCGCCGTCCCGGATGATGCGTGGGAGAACCCCTCACCGTGCGACGGGTGGACGGCGCGCGACGTCGTCGGCCACCTGGTCGAGTGGATCCCTGGGTTCCTCGGCGCCAACGGCGTCGAGTTCCCGCCGCTGCCATCGGTGGCCGACGATCCCGCCGGCGCCTGGGAGGGCGTGCGGGAGGCGGTCGCCGGTGCGCTGGCCGACCCGGCCGTCGCCTCGCGCCCGGTCGAGGCACCCATGGGCACGCAGCCGCTGGCGGAGACCGTCGACATGATCGTCACCGGCGACGTGTTCACCCACACCTGGGACCTCGCCCGCGCCACGGGCCAGGACGACGCGCTCGACGAGGAGCAGCTGCAGCGCATGCTCGCCTCGGTGGGGCAGATTCCCGAGGAGGCGATGCGCGCCCGCGGCATGTTCGGTCCGCGCCTCGACGTCGCCGACGACGCCGACGGCCAGACCCGGTTCCTCGCCCTTGTCGGCCGCCGGGCCGAGCGCCCGTAGGGGCTCCGCCGCTCCGCTCAGGCCGGGGAGCCGGCCAGGGGGAGCTGTGCCTGGAGCTCGGTGAGCACGTCGGACAGCGCCGCACCGAGCGGCCCGGCGAGGGTGCCGGTGTCGAGGGCGGTGCGCAGCGCCCGACGGTCGGCGAAGATCGCCACGAGCTGCACGCCGTCCGCACCGGCGACGAGGGCCGGCTGCGCGGCGTCGGCCTCCTCGAGGCGCACGTCGCCCTGGGCCAGCGTGTCGCCGGCCGCGACGACGGATCCGGACACCGGCGCCACGATCGTCTCCGAGCTGATCGTCCGAGCGGGAACGACCTCGGTGCCGGCCGCGCAGTCGAGGAACACCAGCATCGGTCCGCACGACGGTTCGCCGAGGAGCCCGGCAGCCATGCGGACGCCCGGGGCGATCTCGTCCCATCCGTCGGAGGAATCGAACCCGCCGTCGAGGTGGGCCCGCGCCGTGGGGCCCATCGTCGTGGCGATCGCCGGCGCGCCCGGGCACGGGTCCTGCATGTCGATGCCCAGTGCGGCGCCGGTCATCTGCTGCTCGGGGAGCACGCGCTCGGCGATCTCGGCCTTGACCGGCGTGATGGCGAAGCCCCTCCGGTCGGCGAACATGATGATGCCGTAGCCGCCGTCGGGTCCCCAGGCGAAGTTGTCGCTCGCGTACGGGACGCCGCCGTCGTGGAAGCGGAACTGGCCCTGGGTGTAGGTGTCACGGCCCATGTTGGTGGTGCCGCGCACCGAGACCCGCCAGTTGTCGCTGGGGTGGGCGTGCGCGAACGACAGCGGCATCTGCTCGTCCATCGGCTCGACGTGGCTGAGCACGACGAAGGGGCCGCAGCGCTCGTCGCCGACCAGGATCGGCAGCACCGTCGCCCCCATGGTCTCGGCCCACCCCCGGCGGTCCTCGTAGCTGGCGTCGACGTGTCCGTCGACCGCCCCCATCGGCGTGCTGGACAGGATCGTGTACATGGCGCTTCCCCCGGGCTGGTCGTCGAACCGGCGCGCCACGACCGTAGCGGGGCCCCCGCCGTGGGTTCCGGGCGAGGGTCAGGTCTCCTGGCCGGCGAACTGGGCGGCGTAGAGCGAGGCGTACGGGCCCTCCCTCGCCAGCAGCTCGTCGTGGTGGCCCTGCTCGACGATGCGCCCGCCGTCCATCACGACGATGACGTCGGCGTGGCGGATGGTCGAGAGGCGGTGGGCGATGACGAAGCTCGTGCGGTCGGCCCGCAGCGCGTTCATCGCCTCCTGGATGAGGACCTCGGTGCGGGTGTCGACCGACGACGTGGCCTCGTCGAGGATGAGGATCGACGGATCGGCGAGGAAGGCCCGGGCGATGGTGAGCAGCTGCTTCTCGCCGGCCGACATGGCGTCGCCCTCGTCCTCGAGGACCGTGTCGTAGCCGTCGGGCAGCGAGTGCACGAAGCGCTCGACGTAGGTGACCCGGGCCGCTTCGAAGATCTGCTCGTCGGTGGCCGACGGGTTCCCGTACCGCAGGTTCTCCTTGATGGTCCCGCCGAAGAGCCACGTGTCCTGCAGGACCATCCCGAAGTTCGAACGGAGCTCCCGCCGGGACATCGACGCGATGTCGCGGCCGTCGAGGGTGATGCGCCCGCCGTCGAGCTCGTAGAAGCGCAGCAGCAGGTTGACGAGCGTCGTCTTGCCGGCGCCGGTCGGCCCGACGATGGCGATCGTCTGTCCCGGCTCGGCGACGAGGTCGAGGCCTTCGATGAGCGGTGCGTCCCGGCGGTAGGAGAAGCGCACGTCCTCGAACGCGACCCGCCCCCTGGTGGGCGGCGCATCGGCGCTGGGCTCGGCCTCGGGGCTGATCTCGTCGGCATCGAGCAGCTCGACCACCCGCTCGAGCGACGCCATGCCCGACTGGAACGTGCCCGTCATCGACGCCACCGACTGGAGCGGCTGGCTGAACTGGCGGACGTACTGGATCATGGCCTGCATCCCGCCGATGGTGAGCGCCCCGCTGGCGATGCGCAGGCCGCCGACCACGGCGATGGTGACGAACTGCAGGTTGCCGAGCAGGCCCATGAGCGGCTGGATGAGGCTCGACGCGAACTGGGCGGCCCGGCTCGCCTCGTACATGCGCCGGTTGTCGCCGTGGAAGCGCTCGCGCACGTCCTCCTGCCGGCCGAAGGTCGTCACGATGGCGTGCCCCGAGCACACCTCCTCGGCCTGGGAGTTGAGGTCGCCGGTGGAGCGCCACTGCTCGAGGAACCGGGGCTTGGCCCGGTCGGCGATGGCCTTCGTGAGCCACAGGGCAGCCGGGACGGTGGCGAACGCGACCAGGGTCAGCAGCGGCGAGACGGTCAGCATCATGATCGTCACACCGACGAGCGTCAGGAGCGACGTCAGGATCTGGCTGGTGCTCTGCTGCAGGCTCTGGGCGAGGTTGTCGATGTCGTTGGTGACGCGGCTCAACAGGTCGCCGCGCGCACTGCCGTCGACGTAGGACAGGGGGAGGCGGTGCAGCTTCGCCTCGACGTCGCGACGGAGGCGGTGCATCGACCGCTGCAGGACGCCGGTGAGCATGTAGGACTGCGAGTAGCCCGCCGCCCAGGCCGTCAGGTAGATGCCGGCGATCACGGCCAGCATGCCCTGGAGGCGGGAGGTGTCGAGGTCGCCGGACACGACGCCGTCGACGATGACATCGGTGGCCCGGCCGAGCAGGTAGGGGCCGAGCACGAGCATGGTGACCGACACGACGGCCAGCACGAGGCACACGAGGAGGACCCGCACCTCGGTGCCGAGGATGCCGAGGAGCCGCCGGAACGAGGTCTTCAGGTCGCTGCTCTTCTCGCCGGGCAGCGCGCCCATCCAGCCCTGCGGACCGCGCCTCGCCTGCTGGCCAGCGGTCTTGAGGATGTGCTGCTCGTCGTCGTCCGAGGGCGGCGCGTCGTTGCGCGGGTCGACCTGGGTCATGCCGCCGCCTCCTCCCCCCGCTGCGACGCGACGATCTCCGCGTACGTGGGGCACGAGCCCAGGAGCTCACCGTGGCGCCCGACCCCGACGAGCTCGCCGTCCTCGAGCACCAGGATCTGGTCGACCGCCTCGATGCTGCTCACCCGCTGGGCGACCACCACGACGGCGGCCGAGCGCGTGCGGGGCTCGAGGGCGGCACGCAGGCGGGCCTCGGTGGCGATGTCGAGGGCGGAGAAGGAGTCGTCGAAGAGGTAGATGTCGGGCTCGGTCACGAGCGCTCGCGCGATCGAGAGGCGCTGGCGCTGCCCGCCCGACACGTTGGTGCCGCCCTGGGCGATCGTGCTCTGGAGGCCGTCGGGCATGGACTGCACGAAGCCGGCGGCCTGCGCGACCTCGAGGGCATCCCAGAGCTCGTCGTCGGTCGCGTCCGGGCGACCGAAGCGCAGGTTCGAGGCGACGGTGCCCCCGAACAGGTACGGCTTCTGCGGCACGTAGCCGATGGAGCCCCACAGCCGCTCGGGTGCGAGGTCGCGCACGTCGACGCCGCCGACCAGCACCGTGCCCGACGTGGCATCGGCGAGGCGGGCGGCGAGCAGCAGCACGGTGGACTTCCCTGCGCCGGTCGACCCGATGATCGCCGTCGTCTCCCCGCGCTCGACCCGGAAGGAGATGCCGTCCAGCACCGGGTGCTCGGCGCCGGGGTAGCGGAAGCCGACGCCGCGCAGCTCGAGCGTGCCGGGCTCGGGCTGCTCGGTGACGGGCCGGGCCGGGGGACGGACGGACGGCTCCGTGTCCAGCACCTCGACGATGCGCTCGGCGGCGACCGCGGCGCGCGGGATCATCGACAGCATGAACGTGGCCATCACGACGGCGAACAGGATCTGGATGAGGTAGGTGAGGAAGGCGACGAGCGAGCCGAGCTCGGCGTCGCCGGACACCACCCGGTCGGCGCCGATCCACAGCAGGGCGACGCTCGACAGGTTCACCACCAGCGTGGCGGTGGGGAACGTGGCGGCCATCAGGCGCGCCGCCCGCATCGACACCTCGGTGAGCTCGTCGTTCGCCGACTCGAACCGGGCGCTCTCCTCGGGCTCACGGGTGAACGCGCGCACCACTCGCACCCCGGTGATCTGCTCGCGCAGCACGGTGTTCACGCGGTCGATGCGGGCCTGCATCTTCTGGAAGGCGGGTGCCATGCGGAACACGATCGAGCCGAGGAGCAGCACCTGCACGGGGATCGCCACGAGCAGCAGGCGGGCGAGGCCGGCGTCCTCCCGGACGGCGAGGATGACGCCGACCACCATGGTGAGCGGTGCGGCGAGGAGCATCGTGGCGACCATGGCGAGCAGCAGCTGCACCTGCTGCACGTCGTTGGTGACCCGCGTGGTCAGCGACGGCGCGCCGAAGTGGCCCACCTCCCGCGCCGACAGCTCGGTGATGCGGCGGAACAGGGCCTCGCGCACGTCGCGCCCGAACCCCATCGCCGTGCCGCTGCCGAACCACATCGCCCCGGCGGCGAACACCACCTGGAGCAGCGAGATGCCGAGCATGACCGCGCCGAGCCGGTAGATCGTGCCCTGGTCGCCGGCGAGGATGCCGTCGTCGATGAGCGGCGCGGTGATCGCCGGCAGCAGCAGGTTGCCGGTGGTCTGCAGGCCCTGCAGCACCACGAGCGCGACCAGCCAGCCCCGGAAGGGCCCCATGTGCGCCCGCATCAGGCGCCACAGGCTCATCGCTGCGCTCCCACGCCGCGGAGGAACAGCTCGACGATCTCCCGGGCGTCGAGCGGCGGGTCGACGAAGAACGGGTTGCTCAGGGTCAGCACCACGGCGCGCAGCCGGCGTGCCGCCTCGGCCGGCGCCAGCCGCACCGCGTCGGGCGCCGACTCGAAGACGGCGGTGATCACCGGGTCATCGGGGAAGCGCTCGGGTGCCGGCCGGCGCCCGGCCGGGTCGATCTGGGAGTAGAGGCGCGTGATGTCGAGCAGCCGGCGCTGCACCACGGCGGTGGTCTCGACGAGGCGCTCCTCGAAGGGCAGCTGCGGGTCGATGGCGGCCACCGCCTGCTCGTACGGCGTGGGGTCGGCGGCTCGCTCGAACGCGGCGAGCAGCAGGTCGTCCTTGTCGGCGAAGACCTTGAAGATGGTCCCCTCGGCGACGCCGGCCGCGGCGGCGAGCTCGCGCGAGGTGACGGCGGCCCCGCGCTCGACCAGCAGGGGGAGGACGGCGGTGAGGATGGCGTCGCGGCGTTCCGCCGGGGGCAGCGGGGACGCCCGGCGCGCCGACGAGGTGGCGCTCGGCATCGGAGCGACGATACACGAATGAGTGCGCACTCACTCATTCAGAAGAATCTGAACGATCGTGAGGATTCGCGCTACCCTGGTCGGGAGCACGTCGACGAGGGGGCAGGCATGAGGACCAGGTGCGCGGCGGCGGTCCTCGCGACCGCCCTGGTGGTGACGGGGTGCTCTTCGGGCGGCGGCAGCGGTGACGACGAGGCCGCGACCACGACGACCACGGAGACGACCGTTCCCATGACCCCGCTCCCGACCAGCTTCCCGGCTCCCGAAGGCGCCCCGTGCTCGGCGACCGCCGGCGCCCCCATGGTGGTGAGGCCCGAGTGCGTCGACCCCGAGGTGGCCGGCGAGCCCTACATCGACGTCGACGAGCAGCGCACGACGACCCACCCGGAGACGGACGTGACCGTGCGCTACCGCTACGTGCACGGCGGCTTCCGCGACTCCGACGTGCGCTTCGCCTTCGCGTTCCCGGACGCAGATGCCTACGAGGGCCGGTTCTTCCAGTCGACCTACCCCACCGTGTCCGAGGAGGAGCCCTCCGACGACACGATCGTGTTCGCGATCTCCAACGGCGCCTACGTGGTGTCGTCGAACAACGCCGGCGGCGTCGCTGCGAACCCGGTGCTCGGCGGCTACCGGGCCAACGCGGCCGCGGCGAAGTTCTCGCGCGTCGTCGCCGCCGAGCTGTACGGCGCCGACGCCCCGACCCGTGGCTACGTCTACGGCGCCAGCGGCGGCGCGTACCAGACGGTGGGTGCCCTCGAGAACACCGCCGACGTGTGGCAGGGCGGGGTCCCGATGGTGCCCGGCGTCCCGAACTCGATCCCCAGCTTCATGAGCGTGCAGGTCCTCGCCCTGCGCCTGCTCGCCGACGACTGGCCCGACATCGTCGACGCCCTGGAGCCCGGCGGCAGCGGCGACCCCTACGCAACGCTCGACGAGGAGGAGCAGGCGGTGCTGCGCGAGGTCACGTCGATGGGCCACCCCCTCGGCGGCTGGTGGCAGTGGGAGACCCTCCGGGGCGGTGCCTTCTCCCTCGTCGCCTCCGCGGTGCTCGCCCTCGACGCCAGCTACGTCGAGGACTTCTTCACCCAGCCCGGGTACGAGGGGACCGAGCCGGAGGTCGCCGCCGCCCGGGTCCAGCACGAGACGACCGTCGCCGCCGGGGAGGGCTCGTCGCTCACGCTGGCCGATGCACCCTCTGGGTGGCTCGACTTCGTGGACCTGATCGTGACCAGCGGCGAGGCCACCGGCGAGACGATCTCGCTCGTCCAGGTCGACGGCACGGACGTGACGCTGCCTGAGGACGTCGATCCCGAGGTCGCCGCCGCCCTCGCCGCGGGCGACGCCGTGCGGCTCGACAACTCCTTCTACCTCGCGCTGTCCTACTACCACCGCCACCAGGTGCCCGCCGCCGACCAGTACGGCTGGGACCAGTTCCGCGGCCCGGACGGCGCGCCCGTGCCCCCGCAGCGCCCGCTCCTCGTCGGACAGGTGATCGCCCAGGTGTTCGGTGGGCTCGCCACCGGCGACTTCGACGGCAAGATGATCATGCTGTCGTCCCTGCTCGACGTGCAGGCGTTCCCCTGGGCGGCTGACTGGTACCGCACGCAGTCGCAGGCCGTGCTCGGCGACCAGCTCGACGACCGTTACCGCCTCTGGTACCTCGAGCGCACCGACCACCAGCCGCCGTCGCGGACCCGCGGCTACGCGCACATCGTCGAGTACGAGGCGGCGCTGCAGCAGGCGCTGCTCGACCTCGACGCTTGGGTGCTCGACGGCACGCCGCCGCCGGCCAGCTCGGCGTACGAGGTGACCGAGGAGAACCAGGTGGAGGTACCCGCAGGCGCAGAGGAGCGCAACGGCATCCAGCCGGTGGTCACCCTCGCCGTGGCCGCCGGCGACGACTGCGACGCCGATGACGGGTCGGTCCGGGCCGAGGTGGGTGCCGGCGAGCCCGTCTCGTTCTCCCTCACGGCGGAGGTGCCGCCGGGTGGCGGCGAGATCGTCCGGGTCGAGTGGGACTTCGAGAGCACCGGCGAGTACCCGGAGGTCGAGCAGCCCGAGGAGGTCGCCGAGCGGGTGTCGCTGTGCCGCACCCACACCTACGACGAGCCGGGCACGTACTTCGCCGTCGCCCGCGTCACCTCGCACCGCGACGGCGATGTCGACGCCGTCGACCGGCTCGTCCAGAACCTGGCCCGGGTCCGGGTCGTCGTCAGCTGAGCGAGCTGATCAGGCGATCGACGTAGGCGCTCGTCCGCGCGGCGAGATCGATGCGGTGCGGGTCCATCAGCCACTGGAGCTCGAGGCCCTGGATCACGGCGAGCGCTTCCACGGCCACCGCGTCGACGTCGACGTCGTCCCGGACGCGTCCGGCCTCCTGCTCCGCCCGCAGCACCTGGCGCCACAGGGCTCGCACGGCTTCGAAGCGCTCGACGAAGAAGTCGTGCAGCGGATCGTCCGGGTCGAGGTTCTCGGTGGCGAGCACGATGAACAGGCGGGTGAGGGTGGCGGTCTCCTCGTTGTGTGAACCGACGAGGCGCAGGTCGCGGAGCCGGACCCCGTCCGACAGGGTCGGGAGGTCCACGCGATCGCGCTCGGCGACCACCTCGCGGAGCAGCCGCTCCTTGGTCCCGAAGTAGTAGAGGACCCCCGGCGGTGTCATGCCGACGCGCTCGGCGAGGGCGGCCAGGCCTCCGGCGCGGTAGCCCTGCTCGGCGAAGACCTCGACCGCCGCCTCCAGGATCTGCTCGCGCCGACGTTCCCCTCGTGGCTGTCGGTTGCGCCCGTCGCCGTCGGCCTGCATCGCAGGCATGAGACCGGACCGGCGCTGCTGGCGTCAACGTGGGGCGCACACCCGGGCTGGCGGTCAGGTGGAGGCGCCGCCGTTGGCGCTGACGACCTGGCCGGTCACGTCGCCGGCCGCCTCGGAGCACAGGAACGAGATCACGGCGGCGATGTCTCCCGGCTGGCCGAGCCGGCCGGCGGGGATCGCCCGGGTGAGGAAGCGCTCGTCGACGGCCTCGCCCGCCTCCTGCGCGGCGCGGAAGCTCGGCGTGTCCACGACGAACGGCGGCACGGTGTTCGCAGTGACGCCGCGGCCCGCGTACTCGAGCGCCACCGCCTTGGTGAGGCCGATCACCCCGCCCTTCGATGCCGAGTAGTGGCCCTGGCGGGCCGAGCCGCGGACGCCGACCACCGAGGAGATCGTGACGATGCGGCCCCAGCCGGCCTCGACCATGTCCGGCAGGACGGCCTGCATCGACACGAACGTGCCGGTGAGGTTGACGGCGATCGTCCGCTGCCAGTGCTCGAGGGTCGCGGCGCCGATGCCGGACGCGCCGCCGGTGACGATCGCGGTGCGGGCGGTCACAGGTCCTCGTACTCGACCACGACGTGCTTCCCGTGGGGGAGCGACTGGCAGGTGAGGACCCAGCCCTCCTCGACCTCCTCGGGGGTGAGCGCGTTGTTCGTGCGCATGGTGGCGGACCCCTCGTGCACCATCGCCATGCAGGTGGCGCAGTTGCCGGCCTCGCACGAGAAGGGGGCCTGGAGCCCGCCGGCGCGCGCCGTCTGCAGGATGGTGTCGCCGGCGTGGTAGCCGACGTCGGTGCGCTTCCCCTTGAGGATGACGGTCACGGTCTCGGTGGCGTCGGGCTCGTCGCCGGCGTCGGCGACCTCGTCAACCGATCCCCCCGGGGCCGGTGACGGCTCGCCCACGGCGGGTCCGGGCTGGTCGCCGAAGCGCTCGAGGAAGATCCGCTCGGCGGGGACGCCGTCGTCGAGGAGCGTGCGCTCGACCAGGTCCATGAACGGCGTCGGCCCGCACAGGAAGAACAGGGCGCCGTCGCCGCTGGCGGCAGCGAAGGACCGGACGTCGTCGGCGGTGAGGTAGCCGCCGTCGCTGTCGAGGTGGTGGTGCAGCTCGAGCTGGTCCGGGTGCTCCTGCTGGAGGCGGTCGAGGTCGTCGCGGAAGATGACGGAGTCGGCGTCGCGGTTGGCGTAGAGCACGCGCACCGGGCGGTCGGTGGCGGCGAGCACGCTCTTGGCGATCGACATCACGGGCGTGACACCGCTGCCCCCGCAGAAGGCGGCGACGGGGGCGTCGCCGTCCGGCACGCAGAAGACGCCGGCCGGCTTGGTGACCTCGAGCTCGTCGCCCTCGGCGACGTTGTCGAGCAGCCAGTTCGACACGGCCCCGCCGGGCACCCGCTTGACCGTCACGGTCAGGGCGGGATCGGTCTCGGGCGCGCTCGACATCGAGTAGCAGCGCTGCAGCTCGTCGTCGCCCACGTGCACCCGAAACGTGCAGAACTGGCCCGGGCGGTAGGCGAAGAGGTCGGCGAGGTCGTCGGGCACGTCGAGCACGAACGAGCGGGCGTCTGCCGTCTCCGGCACCACCCGGCGGACCCGCAGGTGGTGGAAGCCGTGGAGCCGTCGGACCTCGTCGTGGTCGGGCACGGGCCGACCCTACCCGTGGCGGGAGCCTCCTCCCCAGGAAAGCAGAGCGTCATCCTCAGGAGTGAGATTGATGCTCTCACCAGTGCGGACCTACGCTCCTGCCACCCGCTCCAGGAGGCACCGCCATGACCGAAGCCGTGATCGTCTCGACCGCCCGGACCCCGATCGGCACGGCGCGGCGCGGGACCCTCGCCGACGTCGACGGCCTCGAGCTCGGGACCCTCGCGCTCACGGAGGCCGTGAAGCGAGCCGGAGTCGATCCCACGATGGTCGACGACGTGGTCTTCGGGGAGTCCCTCTACGGCGGCGGCGACATCGCCCGCTACGCCGCGGTGGCGGCCGGGATGCCCCAGGCGCCCGGCGTCGCCCACAACCGCCACTGCGCCTCCGGCCTCGCCGCCGTGCAGACCGCCGCCAGCTCGATCATGTGCGGGATGGACCGGCTGGTCGTGGCCGGCGGTGTGCAGTCCAGCTCCACGATGCCGATGGGGCAGCGCCGGGTGCCGCTCACCGACGACTGGGAGCCCTGGTTCTCGCCGACCCACCCGGACTCGCCCGAGGCGCCGAACATGGACATGTCCATCACCGTCGGGTGGAACGCGGCGAAGAAGGCCGGCGTCACCCGTGAGGAGATGGACGCCTGGGCGCTGCGCTCGCACCAGCGGGCCGTGGCCTCCATCGACGACGGCCGCTTCGACGACGAGATCTTCCCGGTCGAGGTGAAGCTGCGCGACGGCACCGCCACGACCTTCGCCGTCGACGAGCACCCCCGCCGCGACACCACCATGGAGAAGCTCGCCGGCCTCAAGGTCCTGCACCCGGAGATCGAGGGCTTCCGCATCACGGCCGGGAACGCCGCCGGCGCCAACGACGGCGCGGCGGCGATGGTCATCGCCTCCGGCGAGCTGGCCGACGAGCTCGGCCTCACCCCGATGGCCACCGTGCGGGGCTGGGCGTCCACCGGCGTGCCGCCCGAGGACACCGGACTGGCCCCCACCATCGCCATCCCAAAGGCGCTCGACCGGCTCGGGCTGACGATCGACGACATCGACCTGTGGGAGATCAACGAGGCGTTCGCCTCCATGTGCGTGGCCACCACCCGCATCCTCGGGATCGACGAGGAGATCGTGAACGTGCAGGGCAGCGGTTGCAGCCTCGGCCACCCCATCGCCATGAGTGGTGCCCGGATGGTGATCTCGCTGGTCCACGAGCTGCGGCGCCGGGGCGGCGGCACGGGCGTGGCGGCGATGTGCGCCGGCGGCGGCATGTCGTCCGCCGTCGTGCTCGACGTCCCCGGCGCCTGAGCGCCGGCTCCGTGATGGAGACCGCCGAGTTCCGCCGAGAGCTGACGGCCTGGCTCGACCGGGCCGACCTGCCCGCGCCCTCGGTGGGCCCGGGCACGCTCGACGAGCAGGTCGACCGCTACTTCGCGGTCAAGCAGGCGCTGTGGGACGCGGACTTCGGCCGCTACGGCTGGCCCGAGGCGGTCGGCGGGCTCGGTGGCGCACCGCTCCTGCGGGCGGTCGTGGGCGAGGAGATCGCCGCCCGGAGGCTGGCCGACCCCGGCTGCTGGTCGATGATCGAGGTCCTCGCGCCCACCGTCATCGCGTTCGCCGATCCGGCGCTGGCCGCCGAGGTGGTCCCGCCGCTCCTGCGTGGCGAGGAGCTGTGGTGCCAGGGGTTCTCCGAGCCCGGCGCCGGCAGCGACCTGGCATCGCTCGCCTGCAGGGCCACCGAGTCCGACACCGGATGGGTCGTGACCGGCCAGAAGGTCTGGACCAGCTACGCCCAGTACGCCCGGCGGTGCGTGCTGCTCACCCGCACCGGTGAGCCGGGCAGCGCCCACCGGGGCATCACCGCCTTCTTCGTCGACATGGACACGCCGGGCATCACCCACGCCCCGATCGAGACCCAGCACGGCCGCCTCGAGTTCTGCGAGGTGTTCTTCGACGACGTGGTGGTCCCGGCCGAGCGCATGCTGGGTGGTGTGGGCCAGGGCTGGCAGGTCGCCATGGACATCCTCCCCTTCGAGCGGTCGACGACCTTCTGGCACCGCGGCGCCCACCTCCTGCGCCGCTGCGACGACCTGGTGGGCGACGTCGAGGCCGCCGGCCCCTCGCCGTCGGCGGCGAAGGCCCTCGGCGAGGCGTACCAGGCGGTCGTCGCGTTCCGGATGCGCTCCCGGGCGACCCAGCACCGGCTCGCGTCGGGCGCCGCGCTCGGCGCCGAGACCTCGATCGACAAGGTGCTCATCGCCACGGCCGAGCAGAAGCTCTACGAGACAGCGCGCGACCTCCTGCCGGGCGTGATCGAGCTCGACGGCGACCCGGCCGCCGGGTCGTGGCGCGAGGAGTACCTCTACTCCAAGGCCGCCACCATCTACGGCGGCACCGGAGAGATCCAGCGCAGCATCATCGCCCGACGCCTCCTCGACATGGGGGCGGAGTCGTGAGCGACGCGGTGATCGACGAGGACGACCTCGCCATGCTCGCCGCCGGCTTCGACGGCGCGCTGCGGGGCGTCGACGCCGATGCCGGGACGAAGGGCCTGGTCGAGCTGGGCTGGCTCGAGGTCCTCGAGGCGTCGCCGGCCCAGGGGATCGCCACCGCGTTCGCCGCGCTCGGCTCCGCCGGCTCGGCCGCCGCCGTCCTCGACGACGTGCTCGCCCACGCGCTGGGCCTCGCCGCATCGACCGAGACGTGCGTCGTGCTGCCCGCGCCAGGCCGGGCCACGGCACCGGGCCGCCGCGACGGCGACGACATCGTGGTCGACGGCGTGGTGACCCGCCGCGCCGACGCAGCGACGACCGCCGTGGTCGTCCTCGACGACGGCGGGGTCGTGTCGCTCGACGCATCGGCGCTGCCGGCTGCTGAGGGCGAGACCATCGACCCCGACGCCGCCCACCGCCGCGCCCGCTTCACCGCCCACGCGTCCGTGGTCGAGCCCCTCGATGTCGCTGGCGCGTGGGCCGACGCCGTGGCCGCCGCACGGGCGGCGCTCGCGCACCAGCTGCTGGGTGCCTCCCGCACGATGCTCGACCAGGCCCGCGACCACGCCGTCGAGCGCGTCCAGTTCGGGAGGCCGGTCGGGTCGTTCCAGGCGGTCCGCCACAAGCTGGCCGAGGCCCTCGTGCAGATCGAGGGCGCAGCCGCGGTCACCGTCGAGTGGCAGCCCGACGCCGATCCGCTGCTCGCCGCGCTGGCGAAGTCGCTCGCGGGCCAGGCGGCGCGCACCAGCGCGTCCAACGCCCAGCAGGTCCTCGCCGGCATCGGGTTCACCACCGACCACCCCTTCCACCGCTGGTTGAAGCGCACGCTCGTGCTCGACGCCCTGTTCGGGTCGGCCAGCACCCTGCCCGCAGAGATCGGTGCCGAGCTCCTCGCCCGGGGCGAGGCGCCCCGCCTGCTCGAGCTGTAGCCGGGCCCCGCCCACCGACGAAAGCGAGCCGTGATGGAGTTCTCCCGCTCCGAGGACCACGAGGCCATCCGCGAGGGGATCCAGCGCATCTGCGCCGACTTCCCCGACGAGTACTGGTCCGAGGTCGACGAGGCCCACGAGTTCCCGTGGGCCTTCTACGACAAGCTGGCCGAGGGCGGCTGGGTCGGCATCGCCATCCCCGAGGAGCACGGCGGGGGCGGCATGGGCATCACCGAGGCGTCGATCATGCTGGAGGAGATCGCCGCATCCGGCGCGGCGATGAACGGGTGCTCGGCCATCCACCTGTCGATCTTCGGCATGGAACCCGTGCGCCGCTACGGCTCGCCCGAGCTCGCGCGAGACGTCCTCCCCCGGGTGGCGACCGGCGAGCTGCACGTGGCCTTCGGCGTCACCGAGCCCGATGCCGGCACCGACACCACCTCCATCCGCACCCGGGCCGAGCGCGACGGCGACGAGTACGTCGTCACCGGCGCCAAGGTCTGGACCACGAAGGCGCCGTACTGCGAGATGTGCCTGCTCCTCGTGCGCACGACGCCGCGCGAGGAGTGCGAGAAGCCGACGCAGGGGATGACCCTGCTGCTCGTCGACCTGCAGGACCCGGCGGTCGACATCACGCCCATCCCCAAGCTGGGCCGCAACGCCGTGGTCTCGTGCGAGGTCCGCTACGACGGCCTGCGGGTTCCCGTGAGCCGGCGCATCGGCGAGGAGGGCGAGGGGTTCCGTTACCTGCTGGACGGGCTGAACCCCGAGCGCATCCTGCTCGGATCCGAGTCCCTCGGCATCGGCCGGGCGGCGATGGACCGGGCGGTGCAGTACGGCAAGGAGCGCATCGTGTTCGGCCGGCCCATCGGCCAGAACCAGGGCTTGGCCTTCCCCCTCGCCGAGGCGCACATGAAGCTCCACGCCGCCGAGCTGGCCGTGCGGGAGGCGTCGTGGCGCTTCGACAACGACCTGCCCTGCGGCGAGGCCGCGAACACGGCCAAGTACCTCGCGGCCGAGGCCGCGTTCTTCGCCTGCGACCGGGCCATCCAGACCCATGGCGGCATGGGCTACGCCCGGGAGTACCACGTCGAGCGGTACTGGCGCGAGGCCCGGCTCATGAAGATCGCGCCGGTCAGCCAGGAGATGGTCTGCAACTACATCAGCACCAACGTCCTGGGGCTCCCCAAGTCGTACTGATCCGGACGCGACCCGGATCCTCGAGATCAGCGGGCCGGGGTGGCCAGCAGCTTCGTCTGCAGGAACTCCTCGAGCCCCATCAGGCCGTTCTCCCGGCCGAAGCCGGACTCCTTGTAGCCGCCGAAGGGGGCGTCGGGGGCGTGCCACATGCCGCCGTTGACGCTGATGGTGCCGGTGCGGATGCGCTGGGCGACCTTCACGGCGCGGTCCTCGTCCTCGGCCAGCACGCCGCCGGACAGCCCGAAGCGCGAGTTGTTGGCGATCCGGATGGCGTCCTCGTCGCCGTCGTGGGGGAGCACGACGAGGACCGGCCCGAACACCTCGTTCTGGGCGATCTCGCTGTTCTCGTCCGCACCCACGAGGAGCGTCGGCTTGAAGAAGAAGCCCTTCTCGTGATCGGTGGGCGTGCCGCCGGTGACGATGGTGGCGCCCTCCGCGACGGCGCGGTCGACCATTCCCTGCACCTTCTCGCGCTGGCGCTGGTTGATCAGCGGGCCGAGGTAGGTGGCGAGGTCGAAGGGGTCGCCGACCTGGAGGCTCTCCATGATCTGCTTCGCCATCTCGACGGCCTGGTCCATGTGCTCGCGGGGCACGACGAGGCGTGAGGTGATGGCGCAGCCCTGGCCGGCGTGCGAGCACGCGGCCATGGCGCAGCCGAACGCGCCGCCGTCGATGCTGGCCTGGTCGAGCACGACCATGGCCGACTTGCCGCCGAGCTCGAGGAACACCTTCTTCAGGGTGTCGCTCGCCGCCTTCATGATCGTCTTGCCGACGGGCGTGGAACCGGTGAACGTGATCATGTCGACGCGGGGGTCGGTGGTCATCAGCGCACCGGTCTCGACCTCGCTGGAGGCGAGCACGTTCACCACGCCCGGTTCGATGTCGGTGTGGTCCTTGATCAGGTCGGCGAGCGCCAGGGTGATCAGCGGCGTGTCGGGGGCGCCCTTCAGCACGGCGGTGCAGCCGGCGGCGAGGGCAGGGCCGAGCTTCGCGAGGTTCAGCTGCGTCGGGTAGTTGTACGCCGAGATGGCGCTGACCACGCCGATGGGCTCGCGCAGGATCCGTCGCCGGTGGAGGTTGCCGTACGCCTCGTGCGTGCCGAGGTCGACCGTGCCGTCGTAGGACTCGGCCAGGTCGGCGTAGTAGTCGAGGATCTCGATCGGGCCCTCGAGCGCCGGACCCGTGGTCATCGAGATCGGCACGCCGACCTCGTGCACCGTGAGCGCCCGGAGGTCCTCGAGGTTGTCGCGCATCGCCGCCGCGAGCTGGCGCATGCACTCGGCCCGGTGCTTCGGCTCGGTGGACCACGAGGTCTCGTCGAAGGCTCGGCGGGCGGCACCGATGGCGCGGTCGACGTCGGCGACGGTGGCGTCGGCCGCCTCGCCGAGCACCTCCTCGGTGGCCGGGTCGATCGAGGTGAACGTGCGTCCTCCCTCGGCCTCGACGAGCTCGCCGTCGATGAGCAGGCGGTCGTTCGGCTTGGCTGAAAGAGCCATCTTCTCGTCCCCTCTTGTGGCGTGCCACAGGTGTGTCGAAGTCGTGTGAGCGTAGGTGATCGCTCACAGGGGGAGCAGTGCGGTGCAACTTGCGCTCTCCCTCGGTGAGAGTATAGTTCCCGCACTTGACGGGGGCTCGTCCGGGATGTGATCGCAGGGGAACGTGCGACCACGCCGCCCGCTGCTGTGCTCTCCGATCAGACGCTGCACCACACTTCGGAGGCTGTCTTGAACACCAACCACCCGCTCCCGCGCCTGCGCTGGCTCGCCATCCTGGCGGTCATCGGGCTCGTCTTCGCCGCCTGCGGCAACTCCGACGACGACGACGGGGCAAGCCCGGACACGACCGCGGCGCCCGAGGACGGCGGCAGCGACGAGGAACCGTCAGGCGATGGTGACACGGGTGAGTTCCAGCCCATCGAGGGCGTGAACGGGGTGACCGACGACGAGATCCAGTACGCGGTGCTGGGCACGGGTCCGGCGAACCCGCTGGGGTACTGCTTGCTCGAGTGCTACGAGGCGGGCGTGAAGGCGCGCTTCGACTACCAGAACAGCATCGGTGGGG
>Ga0208490_100162_pt1 | contig 54119 bp, 79 predicted proteins | sample SubbioAug_CSWold_FD_184818 | JGI IMG/M metagenome (GOLD analysis project Ga0208490, IMG submission 184818) | Serpentinite rock and fluid subsurface biosphere microbial communities from McLaughlin Reserve, California, USA - CR11Aug_CSWold (SPAdes) | ecosystem: Environmental > Terrestrial > Deep...
ACTACCAACCCCGAAAATGACCAAGGCCCGAACCCCTCGCGTGGGTTCGGGCCTTGCCGATGTCTCGCGACATCACAATGGCGGAGGGAGTGGGATTTGAACCCACGGAGACCCGAAAGCCTCAACGGTTTTCGAGACCGTCCCATTCGTCCGCTCTGGCATCCCTCCTGGGAGGTCGGAGGGTAGCGAACCGGTCGCGGACCCTCCCAAGAGGTCAGCGACGGTCGGCGAAGAACCGCTCGAGCAGGGCGCCGCACTCCTGTGCGCGCACGCCGGCCCGAACCTCGAGCTCGTGGGGCAGGCGCGGGTCGGCGCCGAGGTTGTAGAGGGAGCCGAGGGCGCCGGCCTTGGGATCGGGCGCGCCGAACACCACCCGATCCACCCGGGCGGCGAGGAGCGCGCCGGCGCACATCGGGCACGGTTCCAGGGTCACGACGACCTGGGCACCCGGCAGTCGCCACGACCCCGCATCGGCGCAGGCGGCGCGCAGCGCGAGCAGCTCGGCATGCGCGCTCGGGTCGTGGTCGGCTTGACGGCGGTTGTGGCCACGAGCGACGACCTGGCCGCCGACGACGACCACCGCGCCGACCGGGACCTCGCCGGCCTCGCCGGCGAGGCGGGCCTCCTCGAGGGCCATCCCCATGAGCTCGTCGTCGGTGGGGGCGGCGGGCTCTGGCACGGCGGGGACGGTACCGCCGACGGTGTCAGGAGGAAGCGGGGGTGTCGCTGTCGAAGATGGCTGCACCGGTGCGTCGGCGGCGGATCGGGCGGTGCTGGGGCCGTCCGGTGCCGACGGCCAGGTCTGTGCGACCCCTCGATGGGTAGGGCGCTGCCCGCATGGAGATCTTCGACAGCGTCTTCCATCAGATCGCCGCGGTCCTCTTCCTCGCCGCGCTCATCGGCTTCCTCGCCCGGCGGCTCCGGCAGCCGCTCATCGTCGCGTTCATCCTCACGGGCATCATCGTCGGGCCGAGCGTGCTCGGCGTCGTGCGCGGGCAGGACGAGATCCAGGTCCTCGCCGAGATCGGCATCGCCCTGCTGCTCTTCGTCGTCGGGCTCAAGCTCGACCTGCACCTCATCAAGACCGTGGGGCCGGTCGCCCTCGCGGCCGGGCTCGGTCAGGTGGCCTTCACCTCTGCGTTCGGCTTCGGTCTGGCGACCCTGCTGGGGCTCGACCTGACGACTGCGGCCTACGTCGCCGTGGCCCTGACCTTCTCGAGCACGATCATCATCGTCAAGCTCCTGTCCGACAAGGGCGAGGTCGACGCACCGCACGGCCGCATCGCGATGGGCATCCTGATCGTCCAGGACCTCGTCGTCGTCGTGGTCATGATCGTCCTGTCCGGGTTCGGCGGCGAGGGCGACAGCTCGCTCCTCATGGACCTGGGACGGGTGCTGGTGACGGCGTTGGCGTTCTTCGCCGTGATCGTGGCGATGATGCGCTGGGTCATGCCGCCGCTGCTCGAGCAGCTGGCCAAGACCCCCGAGCTGCTGGTCCTCTTCGCCGTCGCGTGGGCCGTCGCGCTCGCCGCAGCCGGGGACGCGCTCGAGTTCAGCGAAGAGGTCGGTGCCTTCCTCGCCGGCGTCTCGCTGGCCTCCACCAAGTACCGCGAAGCCATCAGCGCCCGGCTGGTGTCGCTGCGGGACTTCCTCCTGCTGTTCTTCTTCATCGACCTCGGCGCCGACCTCGACTTCACCGGCCTCGCCGACCAGATCCTGCCGGCCGTCGTCCTGTCGGCGTTCGTGCTGATCGGGAACCCCATCATCGTGATGGCGATCACCGGCTTCATGGGCTACCGCAAGCGGGTCGGCTTCCGCACCGGTCTCACCGTCGCCCAGATCAGCGAGTTCTCGCTCATCTTCGCCGCTCTGGGCCTCAGCCTCGGTCACATCGACGAGAGCACGGTCGGGCTCATCACCACGGTCGGGCTCATCACCATCGCCCTGTCGACCTACGCCATCCTCGGGTCCGACGGTCTCTACGACCGCCTCGAGCCGTTCCTCGGCATCTTCGAGCGCAAGGAGCCCAAGAACGCCGACTTCGAGCTCGACGATGGTCCACCCCCGCAGATCATCCTCGTCGGGCTCGGCCGCTACGGCGGTCCCTTGGCCGAGCGCCTCGCCGAGCACGAGGTGCAGGTGCTGGCCGTCGACATCGATCCCGAGGTGATCCACCGCTGGTCCGACTCGAGGGTCCGCACCGCGTTCGGCGACATCGAGGACCCCGAGCTGTTGGCGTCCCTCCCGCTCGCGGAGGCCACCTGGATCATCAGCACCACGCCCGACCTGCACGCCAACCTCGCCCTCACGAGCGCAGCCCGAGAGCACGGGTTCTCGGGCCAGGTGGCGGTGGCGGCGCACGGCCCCGACGACGGGGCGCGCCTGGAGGAAGCCGGCGCCGATCTGGTGCTGCTCCCCTTCGACCACGCCGCCGATCGGGTCCTGGCCGACCTCGATCTGGCGCGTCCTGCGGGCGAGCCCACCGGCTGATCCGGACGCGACGGCGGCCCGGCTCGGGAGCCGGGCCACCCCGCTTCGGCGGAGGGAGAGGGATTCGAACCCTCGGTGAGTTTCCCCACACACGATTTCCAATCGTGCCGATTCGGCCGCTCTCGCACCCCTCCATCGGGACCAGAGACGATACAGTGTGCCGACGCCTGCTCCGAAGGTGGCGGCCGGGTCCTGTGCGATTGCGACCCGTGAACCGAGTCAGGGCCGGAAGGCAGCAGCTCTCAGCGGTGCCCGCGATGCGCCGCAGATCGCCTGGCCGTCACCTTGGGAGCAGGCGGATAGGGTCGGTGGTCGCATGGCGTACCAGTCCCTCTACCGCCGCTACCGGTCACAGACCTTCGAGCAGGTGCTGGGTCAGGAGCACGTCACCCGGGCGCTGCGCAACGCCGTGCGCGAGGGGCGGGTGGCCCAGGGCTACCTCTTCTCCGGCCCCCGCGGCACCGGCAAGACCTCCACGGCCCGGATCCTGGCCAAGGTCCTGAACTGCGAGCACCCTGCCGAGGGCGAGCCCGACACCACCTGCGAGAACTGCAAGGCGGTCGAGGAGGGGCGCCACGTCGACTGGCTCCAAGAGCTCGACGCCGCCTCCAACAACGGCGTCGACGCCATGCGCGACCTGCTCGGGCGGGTCTCCATGGGCACCAGCGGCAACCGCAAGGTGTACGTGCTCGACGAGGTCCACATGCTCTCGACGGCGGCGTCGAACGCGCTGCTCAAGACGCTCGAGGAGCCGCCCGACCACGTCGTGTTCGTGCTGGCCACCACCGAGCCGGAGAAGGTGCTGCCCACCATCCGGTCGCGCACCCAGCACTTCGAGTTCAACCTGCTCTCCGCCGATGTCCTGGCCGGCCACGTCCGCCACGTCATCGCCGACGCCGGCCTCGAGCTGGGCGACGACGTCGTCGACCACGTCGTCCAGGCCGGTCGGGGTTCGGCCCGCGACACGCTCTCGGCCCTGGACCAGGTCGCCGCAGCCGGGGGCGTCGCCACGTCCGACACGTCCGTCGACGACCTCGTCGACGCACTCGGCCGTCGTGACGCCGGTGGCGCGCTGGTGGCCGTCGACGTCTCCGTTCGGTCCGGTCGGGACCCCCGGGTGCTGGCCGAGCAGATCATCGAGTCCCTCCGCCACGCCTTCCTCGTCGCCATGGGGGCGCCCGCCGGCGGTCTCACCGACCGGGCGATGGCCCGGGCCCGAGAGGTCAGCCAGGCGCTCGGCCCGGCGTCGCTCACCCGGGCGCTCGAAGCGGTGGGAACCGCGGTGGTCGAGATGCGCCACGCGCCCGACCCCCGCATCCCGCTCGAGGTCGCCCTCGTGCAGATCGCACGGCCCGAAGCGGCCGGTGACCTCGACGCCCTGGTGCGACGGATCGAGCAGCTCGAGCGCGTCGTCGCCACGGGCGCCCCGATGCCGGCGGCGGTGCCGCCAGCCGAGCCCACCGAGGTGCCCGCGTCAGCGGAGGGCGCCGGACCGCACCCCGGCGCCGCCGCTGCTGCCGTGCGCGTCCAGGCGACCGTGGCAGCCGCACCTGCGAGCCCGGCCACGTCCCCCCGCGGGGCCGAGGCCGCCCGCGCTCGCCTCGCGCAGCACGACGCCACCATCCAGGAGGCCCCCGAGCCCGCCGCACCGGCGCCCGCGTCCCGCCCCAGCCTCGGCGGGGTCAAGCGGGCTCGTGCGCAGGAGAGCGCCGCGCCCCGAGCGGATGCGCCGGAACCGCGTCCAGCGCAGGAGGTGGCAGCGAGCGAGGCCGCGCCGCCCGAGCCGACCGCGGCCGATGCGGCCGCCCCTGCCGCAGCGACCACCGGCGACGCCGGCGGGGTCCCCACCCTGGCTGAGCTCACCGCCGCCTGGGACGACGTGCTCGGCGCCCTGCGGGGCCGAGCCAAGGCGCTCTACAAGATGGGCCGGTTGGTCGAGGGCGACGAGCGCACGGCGCGCTTCGCCGTCCCGAACGAACCGAGCCTGAAGAACTGCTCGGAGAAGCTCGACGAGGTGCTGGAGGCGCTGGCCACGCGCTTCGGTCGCCCCGTGCCGCTCGACCTGGTGGTCGACGGCGATGCGGCCACCGCACCCCGGCCCGACGCCGCGGCGATGACGGCCCAGGCCGACGACGACAGCGACGAGGACGTCGACCTCGACGAGCTGACCGACGCCCCCGACCCGGACACGGGCGGGCTCGCGCAACTGAAGGACGCCTTCCCCGGCGCCGAGCTCCTGGAGGACCGATGAGCGACCAGAACCCCAGCGACGAGGACCTCGAGGTGGCCGGCGGCGGCCTACCCGACATCGGCGGCCTCCTCGGCGGGTTGGGCGGCGGGGGCGGCGGCCTCGGTGACCTCTTCGCCCAGGCCCAGGCGGCGATGGGTGCCACGCAGGCGGCATCGACGCAGCGGGTCGAGGGCAGCGCCGGCGGCGGCGTGGTCCGCATCGAGTCCACCGCCGGGGGCGATCCGCTGGCCGTGCACATCGACCCCGCCGTGGTCGATCCCGCCGACGTCGAGGGCCTCGAGGACCTGGTGCTGGCCGCCCTGCGCGACGTCCAGGCCCAGGCGGCCCGCGTCCACGCCGAGGCCATGGGCGGCTTCGACCCCTCGTCCATGCTCGGCGGCCTGCTCGGCGGCGGCGACGCCGACGGGCCCGACGACGAGGCCTGAGTGCACGCCGACGCGGTCCAGAACCTCATCGACCAGCTGGGGCGCCTGCCCGGGGTCGGGCCCAAGTCGGCGCAGCGGATCGCCTACCACCTGCTCAAGGTGCCGAAGGAGGACGCGCTGGCGCTGGCGTCGGCGGTCGCCACGGCCAAGGAGCGCGTGCGCTTCTGCGAGGTCTGCCACAACCTGTCCGAGGCTCCCCGGTGCCAGATCTGCGCTGACCCCCGGCGGGACACCACGCTCGTGTGCGTCGTCGAGGAGCCGCGGGACATCGTCTCGGTCGAGCGGACCGGTGGCTTCCGCGGTCGCTACCACGTGCTCGGCGGGGCCATCAACCCGATGGAGGGCGTGGGGCCCGACCAGCTGAAGGTCCGTGAGCTGCTGGCTCGCATCGACACCGACGGGGTCGCCGAGGTGATCCTGTGCACCAACCCGAACCTCGAGGGCGACACCACGGCCATGTACCTCGCCCGGTTGCTCAAGCCGCTCGGGGTCCGGGTGACCCGCATCGCCAGCGGCCTGCCGGTCGGCGGCGACCTCGAGTACGCGGATGAGCTCACCCTCGGTCGGGCCCTCGAGGGCCGCCGCGACGTCGAGGGGTAGCGAGCGCGACACCGGCCCGGTCTCGGACCGGGCCGGCGAGGCAGTTCCAACCCGGACATCGACCACTGGACGGAGGCGGGCGGGCGGTGCGAACCGCCCAGCACCCGATGCCCGGGGAGGTTGGTGGTCGGCGACCGGACCGAGGCCCGGCGTGAACCGACGTTGCGTTCACATTACAACCGTCACCTACCCGTGACAAGTGATTGTCCGAAATGGCCGGGAACAGCCCCCATCTGTGTCAGATGGATGACGAAGAGAGCCCTCAGTCGATGAGCGCGGGCGTCGGTTCGACCACCGCGGGGGCATCCCCGTCCTCGGTGGGTGGCGCAGGGCTGAGCCGCAGGAACCCGTAGCCGAGCAGGCCGGCGATCAGGCTGCCGACCAGGATGCCGATCTTGGCCGAGTCGGTCGCGAGGCTGCCCGGGTCGTAGGCCAGGCCGGCGATGAACAGCGCGACCGTGAAGCCGACGCCGGCGATCATCGCCAGCCCGAGCACGGTGCGCCGGGTGACGCCGGCGGGCAGCGTGCCGAGGCCGAGCTTCTCGCCGAGCAGCGTGAAGGTGAACACCCCGACGGTCTTGCCCACCACCAGGCCGGCGACGATGCCGAGCACCACCCGGTTGGAGGCGAGCCCGTCGAGGGCCTCCTCGGAGAGCCGCACGCCGGCGTTGGCGAAGGCGAACAGCGGCACGATGAGGAACGCCACCCACAGGTGCAGCTTGTTCTCCAGCCGGTCGAGCGGCGACTGGGTCTCGGCGACGAGACGTTCGATCTCCGAGAGCCGAGACGTCGCCTCGTCGTAGTACTCGTCGTACTCCGGCTGGGCTCGTGGCGTCTCGAGGTCCGATTCGATGGCGTCGAGCGCCGTGCCGTGCGCGATCAGCGACGACATGTCGGCGCTGAAGTTGCTCGGGTTGTAGAACGGCCAGGCCGGGGTGAGCAGGCCGAGGATCACGCCGGCGAGGGTGGCGTGGACGCCGGTCTCGTGGAAGGCGAACCAGGCGAAGAGCGCGAGGGCGACGTACACCGGCATCGCGCGCACGTGCTGGCGCTTGCAGACCTCGGCCACGAGGAGCGTCGCGAGGGCGATCGCCAGCCAGCCCAGGCTCAGGTTCGAGGTGTAGAAGACCGCGATCACCACGATGGCGCCGATGTCGTCGGCGATGGCGAGGGTGAGCAGGAACACCTTCGCCGTGGCCGGGACCCGGTTGCCGACCAGGCTGACCACGGCGACGGCGAAGGCGATGTCGGTGGCCATCGGCACGCCCCACCCGGCGAACCCGGCGCCGCCCGCGTTCATGAGCATGAAGATCCCGGCCGGGAACAGCATCCCGCCGAGGGCGGCGATGGCGGGCAGCGCCGCCTTCTTGGGGTCGCGCAGCTCGCCGTGCACCAGCTCGCGCTTGATCTCGAGGCCGACGACGAAGAAGAAGATCGCCATGAGCGCGTCGTTGACCCACTCGCCGAGCGTCAGGTCGAGGTGGGCCAGGCTCCCGAGGTGGATCGACAGGTCGGTCGCCCAGAGCGCCTCCTGCGCGTGGTGCCAGGGGGAGTTCGCCCAGAGCAGGGCGGCGATGGCGGCGGTCAGCATGAAGAGGGCGCCGCCGGCCTCGGCGTGCATGAAGCGCTGGAACGGCCGCACGAACAGGCGGGGCACGAAGGTGTCCTGCTCGCTCCACGTGGGGCGGCGCATGGTGGTCAGGCGGCGGTCGGCCATGGGTCTTCCTCGGGGGCACGGGTGCCCAGGGGATCCGGCAGCTGGGGGCTGCTCAGATCGGCTGGACGGAGGGTCGCTTGAGGGTCATCGAGACGATCGTCCCGTCGCCGGCTGGCTCGAAGGTGACGTCGTCGGTGAGGACCTTGATGAGGGGGATGCCCAGACCGGACTCGTGGTTGAGCCGGGTGGGGTCGGTGGGATCGGGGAGGCGGGCCAGGGCATCGGGGTCGAACCCGGGCCCCCGGTCGCGGATGTCGACCCGGAACCGGTCCTCCTCGAGGTGGCAGGAGATGACGACGGGCTCGTCGGCCGCATCGGGTCGGTGCGCCTTGATGGCGTTGCTGCAGGCCTCGGTGACGGCCAGACGCAGGTCGTCGAGGCGGGAGTCGGGAAGGGGCGGGTCGAGGCCGGCGGCGGTGGCGACGACGAGCCTCACGACGGCGAGGTAGTCGAGCCGAGGGGGGATCTCGAGGACGATCTCGGCCACCGTGACCGCCTACTCGGCCGCGATCGCGACGGCGTCGTCCACCGTGGTGCCGATCGTGAAGATCTCGTGCAGCCCGGTGGCCTCGAAGACCTTGAGGATCCGGCTGTTCGTGCAGACCAGGCGCAGGTCGCCATCCCCGGCGCGCGCGTTGCGGAGGCTCCCGACGAGGACGCCGAGCCCCGTGGAGTCGATGAAGTCGACGTCCTCGAGGTCGACGACGAGGTGCGTGGCGCCGGCTTCGATGAGCTCGTTCAACCGCGTCCGCATCGCGGGCGCGGTGGCGACGTCGATCTCACCGGAGGCTGCGACGACGGTCCAGCCTTCGACGTCGATGTCGGGGATCTCCAGCTCCATGCAGTCGACAACGCTACCGCTCGGCACCCGGAGGCCAGCAGGCCGGCGCATCACAGGCGTGGAACTACAGGCCTGTCATGTTGTCGGGGCCCGGGCGTACCATCGCCCCGTGGCCGGCGATCGCACCGATCCCTGCGACCTCGAGTCGCTGGTGCGGCGCCGCGCCGAGCAGCTGCTCGAGCGCGACGGGCCCCACCTGCCCGACGCCGACCGGCTGGTGCACGTCGAGCGGATCCCGGCGGTCGAGGCCCGCCATGCCGAGCTGCGCGCCCCGCTTCCCCCGGCCGTCGCCGAGCGGCTCGGGATCGAGCAGCTCTACACCCACCAGGCCGAGGCCCTCGACCTGGTGCGAGCGGGCCGGTCGGTGGTCACCGCCACCAGCACCTCGTCCGGGAAGTCGCTCATCTACCAGGCGGCCATCGGCGAAGCCGCGCTGGCGCCGGTGCGCCCCGGCACGGCCCTGTGCCTGTTCCCCACCAAGGCGCTGGCGCAGGACCAGCTCCGGTCGCTCACCGACCTCGACCTCCCTGGTGTCCGGGCCGTCACCTACGACGGCGACACCGGACGCCAGGAGCGCAGCGAGGCCCGGCGCAGCGCCTCGGTCGTGCTCACCAACCCCGAGATGCTGCACTGCGGGATCCTCCCGCACCACGCCGGCTGGATGCGGTTCCTGTCCCGGCTGCGGTACGTGGTGGTCGACGAGCTCCACCTGTTCCGGGGGATCTTCGGCTCCCACGTGGCCCACGTGCTGCGCCGGCTGCGGCGCATCGCCGCGCACTACGGCGCCGATCCGGTGTTCATCTGCTCCTCCGCCACCATCGGCCAGCCCGCGGCGCTCGCCTCGGCGCTCACCGGGGTCGAGGTCACGGCCGTCACCGACGACGGCTCTCCGTCGGGGGAGCGGATCGTGGCCATCTGGAACCCGCCGGTCCTCGACGCCGACACCGGGGTGCGCGCCTCCACCCACGGCGAGGCCGCCGGCCTGGTGGCCGACCTGGTGCGCAGCGAGCGGCGCACCATCGGCTTCTGCCCCAGCCGGCGCTCCACCGAGCTGGTCGCCGACCGGGTCCGCCGGCAGGTGCCGGCCGCACGGCGCGCACGGATCGCCGCGTACCGAGGCGGCTTCCTCACCGAGGAGCGCCACCAGATCGAGGCGGCGCTGGCCGCAGGCGAGCTCGATGCGGTGGTCACGACCTCGGCCCTCGAGCTCGGCATCGACCTCGAGGGCCTCGACGCGTGCGTGCTCGACGGCTTCCCCGGCACGGTGGCCTCGCTGTGGCAGCGGGTGGGTCGGGCCGGTCGGCGCCAGCAGCAGTCGCTGGCCGTGCTGGTGTGCGGCGCCGACCAGCTCGACCAGTGGATCGCCGCCCACCCCACCGAGCTGTTCGAGCGACCACCCGAACCGGCGGTCATCAACCCCGGCAACCCCTTCGTCGCCGACCCGCACCTGCGCTGCGCAGCGTTCGAGCTGCCCCTCACCCACGACGACGCTCGCTACTGGCCGGGCCTCCTCGACGAGGGCGTGTGCCGGTTGTCGGCCACCGGGGAGCTGGTCGTGCGCCCACCAGGCGTGGGCACCGCCGGCGGGCGGGGTCGCCGGCGCCGGGTGTCGGCCGACTCGCCGGTCGCGGTGTGGACGGGTGGCGGATGGCCCGTCGACGGGATCGGCCTGCGCTCCGGATCGCCCGGCCAGGTCAAGATCGTCCAGCCCGACGGCACGCCCGTGGGCACCGTGGACCGTGGCCGAGCGCCGGAGGTCGTGCACGAGGGCGCCGTCTACGTCCACGCCGGCCGCCACCACCGCGTGGTGGAGCTCGACCTCGACCAGGGCCGCGCCGTGGTCGTCCCCGACGATGGCACCACGTGGACGACGGCGATCACCCGCATGGACCTGCGGATCCTCGGCGCGGACCGCTCCCGGGAGATCGGGCCGCTGCACCTGGCGCTCGGGCCGATCTGCGTCACGACCCGGGTCACGGGCTACGAGCGCAAGGACGCGGCGAGCGGCGAGCGGCTGGAGCGGGTCGGCCTCGACCTGCCGCCGAGCACGCTCGACACGCGCGGGGTGTGGCAGGTGGTGCCCGAGGAGGTCCTGGCCGGCCTCGGCCTCGTGCCCGATGCGTGGCCGGGCGTGCTGCACGCCGCCGAGCACGCCGCCATCGGTGTGCTGCCGCTCTTCGCCATCTGCGACCGCTGGGACGTGGGTGGCGTGTCCACGGCTCGTCACGTCGACACCGGTGGGCCCACCATCGTCATCTACGACGGCTACCCGGGCGGCGCCGGAATCGCCGAGCTGGGCTTCGACGTCGCCGAGCAGCACCTCGTCGCCACGGCCCAGGTGATCGCCGCGTGCGGATGCCGGGCGGGCTGCCCGTCGTGCGTGCAGTCCCCCAAGTGCGGCAACGGCAACGAGCCCCTCGACAAGGACGGCGCGCTACGGCTGCTGACCGCCCTCACCGGGGCGGGGGCGTCCCCTACAGCTGCTTGGCGAGCCGGTTGAGGTAGAGGATGTGGCCGGCCCAGCCCAGCATCACCAGGGCGCCGGCGGCCGGGACGGCGAGGCCCATGCCGTCGCCCTCGTCCCGCACGATGGAGGCGCCGGCGAGCGGATCGTCGCCGTCCCGGCTGCCCTCGCCGCGTGCGCCGTAGTCGAGCTCGTCGTCGAAGCCGGTGTCGAGCGTGGTGGGGGTCGTCAGCCTCGGGGTCGTACCGGTCCGCGTGACACGGCCGCCGAAGCGCGAGCTGGTGGCGCCGCTGCGGCCGGCCGTGGCGCGCGGTGAGGCCGAGGTCGACACCGGGTCGCCCTCGACGTCGACGGTGTCGGACTCGGCATCGGTGAGGCTGGAGCGGACGTCGCCGTCGGCGCCGGCTCGGACCGCCCGGACCCGGTAGGTGTAGGTGCCGGCCGGAGCATCGGCGAGGGGGTCGACGAAGCGGGGGTCGTCGTCGACGTCGATCGTGGCGACGTCGACGTAGGTGCCGCCCTCGGGACCGCTGCGCTCCAGCACGTAGCCGATCGCGTCGGGTGCGAGGTCCTCGTCGGACAGGGGCTGGAAGGTGGCGGTGACCGAGCGGGCCTCGCCGTTCAGGGTCAGGCCGAGCCCGGTGACGGAACGGGGCGGCGCGGCGAGGACGAAGGACTGGCGCAGCGTGTAGGTCTCCGCGTCGGGGTCCTCGAGCCGGCCCTCGGCCTCGACCAGGTAGCGGCCGTTGCAGGGGAGGGACACGCCGCTGACGGCGAAGACCTGCTCGGCGGTGAAGCCTGCCCGGGGACCGTCGCCGGGGATGCGGGTCGGGGAGGGCAGGGCGCACGCGTCGCCAGGGGTGAACGAGTCGTCCGGATCGTCGACGACGCGGACCTCGACCTCCTGGACGAAGTCGGAGGGGCCGGTCTTCTGGTAGCGGAGGGTCCCGATGATGTCGAAGGTCTCGTCCCGCAAGGTGGCGTCGGGAACGTCGAAGGGAGCTTCGAAGTTGGACGCTCCCCACGACCCGGGCGGGTGCTGCTCGGGTTCCTCGGGCGGCGCCGGAGGTTGCGGCTGGCCGGGGTCGAGGTCCTCCGACGGCGGGACCTCGTCGGTCTGGGCCAGGGCGGTCGGACCGGCGAGCAGGACGGCCAGCAGGCCGGCCGAGAGCGCGGCGGCGACCCGGGTCGCGCCGCGGCGATCAGGCATCGAAGGCCTCGGCGCTCACCATCGTGGCGGTGAGGATGAGCCGTTCACGGGCCGAACCCTTGGGATGGCAGGTGGTGAGGGTGAGCCGGGCCTCGTCGGGGGTGTTGTCGACGACGCCGACGTCGGTCGGCACCGTGATCCAGGTGCGCTCGACCTCGTAGGTGCACGAGCCGATGGGGGTCTCGAGGGTGATGCGGTCGCCGGGCTCGAGCAGGTCGAGGGCGTGGAACGGCTTGCCGTAGGTCGTGCGGTGGCCGGCGATGGCGACGTTGCCGACCTCGCAGGGCAGCGGGGTGCTCGGGTAGTGCCCGGCACCGGCCCGCAGGGCGCTGGCCGTGGTGCCCTCGACGACCACGGTGTCGACGCCGATCCGGGGGATCTGGATGCGGGTGAGGCTCTCGCCGACGGCGACCTGGCGGTTCAGGTAGGCGTCGCGGAGGTCCGGGCTGGCGAGCTGGCGGTCCAGCTGGGACTGCAGCCGGTCCTGGTACATGTTCGTGTAGAAGGGGTAGCCCATCATCCCGGCGGCGCCGAGCAGCAGGGCCACGGACAGCAGGGAGAGCACGGCCCGGGCGGCCTTGCGGCGCTTCAGCGCCAGGACGAGGCGCTCGACCACGTTCTCGGGCGCTCGACCGCCGGAGGTCGCCACCGCGGGGGCGGTGACGGCCCGTGCGGGTGCGGCCGCCTGTTCGGCCCGCTGGATCCGCAGCGTCAGCAGGACGCTGCCGGTGCCGATCACGAGGATGAGCCCGATGGCTGCGAAGGAGAGCATGGCGGGTCGGGAGCGCTATCGAAGGGAGGCCCGGCCGGCGCCGCGTGGTGCGGCGCCGGCAGCGGGGTGTGCGGACGTGCTCAGGCGCTGGCGCCGGAGCGGCGCAGGAGCGCCAGGCCGAGACCGGCGAGGCCCACGACGCCGGCGAGGGCGAGCGTGTTGGTGTCGTTGGAGCCGGTGGTCGGCAGGATGGGCTCGCTCGGGGCCACCAGCGTGGTGGGCGGGGCGGCGACGGCGCCGCTGGCCACCGAGGTGCAGCCGGCGAGCTCGAGCTCGATGCCGCCCTGGAAGGCCTCGCCGTTGAGGAGGTCGATGCTGACCGCGTTGGCGGTGGCGAACGTGGAGCCGTCCTCGTTGGTGCCGGTGGCACCGTCGGCGACCCGGATGAACGACGAGCCGAACGGCTCGGGCAGCGGGATCTCGATGGTCTGGCCGACCGGGACGGTGATCGGCTCGTCGAGCAGCGTGGGTGCCTCGACGGTGACGAGCGCCGGGTTCACCGTGGGGGTGCCGGTGCCGGTGGCCCGGTCGACGACGACCTCGCTGCCGGCCTGGCCGACGATGACGGAGATGAGCGGCGGAGCGTCGAGGACCGACAGGACGTCGACGCGGGCGCCCTCGGCCACGCAGGACGTCGTGACCGTGGCGGCGTCGACGGTGGTGGTGGAGGCGGTGTCGCCGAGGGTCACGGTGGCGAGGTCGGCGCCGCCGAAGAGGCGGTCGAACAGCTCGCCCAGGGTGTCCTCGAGGCCGAGGCCGGTGCCCTCGTCGATGGGGCCGAGCACGGGCTCGAGGCCGGCGAGGAGCTCGTCGACGCCGCCCTCGACGCCCTCGACCACCTCGGCGAGCGGGGTCTCCAGGATCGGGGCCACGGGGTTGAGCACGATGGTGCCGACCCGCCCGGTGGCGGCCGCGGTGGAGGTCTCACCCATGCTCACCTGGGACGAGCTGCACGCCAGGTTGATGCTGACGCCCGGGATCTCGTTGATGGGACCCTCGCAGGTCTCCTCGGCCGAGCCGGGGTCGGTCTCGGACGCCGAGGTCACGCCGGCCTCGAACGGGGCGGCCACACCGGAGCCCTGTGCGGTGCCGGTGCCGGGGGCCAGCTCGGCGAGCGTGGTGCCGGCGGTCAGGCCCTGGCCGAACACCGAAAGGTTCAGCGCCTCGCCCGACGACGAGCCGGCGTAGGCCGGGCCGTCGGTCTGGGCGCCGACGCCGGGCACGAAGGCCAGGCTCGTGGCGGCCGCCCCGAGTGCAGCGACCCCGATCATCCGTCGAACGTTCATCACGACCTCCACGCCGGACGCGACTACGCGCGTCATCAAAAAGCTCTCTGCGGGTGCGGAATCGACCCGCCAGTGTGTTCGCCCCGCGCGACAGGAAGTCCTGCCGTGCCCGTTGAACTCGGTCATTCTGCCCCATGTGCACGCGTCCTGCACGGTTGGAGGACGGTGGTGGTCAGCCCTCCTCCAGCATGGTCACCTCGGCACGCAGCTCGGGATCGGGCAGGAGCGGGCCGACCACGGGCAACCCGGTGACGGATCGGTAGCGGACCTCGGCGGCCACGCGACCGCCGCTGCGCCGGAGGCGGACGTCGAGCCGGTGCGGATCGAGCGCCGTGGTCGACGCCAGCGCCCCGGCGCGCGCCGCGGGTCCGGACGGGTCGACCGCGGCAGCTCGGGCCGCCTCCCGTGCCGCGTGGGTGACCAGGACGGCGTCCCGGCCCACCAGGGCGAGCTGGAGCACCAGCAGCACGCCGATGCACACGACCGGGAGCCCGAGCGCGAGCTCGACGGTGGCCTGGCCACGGTGACGTGCACCGTGGCCGGGCCGGGTCGAGCGGAGGGTGCCGCTCACACCTTCCCGATCACCGTGTCGAGCACGGCGTCGAAGAGCTTGCCGATGCGGCTGGTCTTGCCGGCCCAGGCCAGGAAGACGATGGCGACCGTGGCCGCGCCGAGCAGCACGAGGGCGTACTCGGCGGTGGACTGGCCGCGCTCACGGCCGGCTGCGGCCTGGTGGAGCAGACCGGTGGCCTGCGAGGTGAGGGTGCGGAGCGCAGCGGCGACGTGCAGCTGGAGCACGAGGAGGTTGGGATGCATCGGGAGGACTCCTGGGGTTCAGGGACCGAGGGAGGCCGGGGCCTCGAGGTGACCCCCGCGGAGGGAGTCGAACGTGCCCGCCACCAGGGGAGCGACCGTGAGCAGGCTGAGCGTCGGTGCAGCCCGCTGGTCCGTTCCTGTCAGTCCCCTCGTCGCAGGATCCGTCCGTGCGCGCCCTCGTCTACACCCGAGTCTCCGACGACCGGGCCAACGGCCGCTCCGTCGCCGAGCAAGAGATAGAGGCGCGCGCCGTCTGCGACCGCGAGGGTTGGGAGGTCGCCGAGGTCGTCACCGACTCGGTCGGCGCGTCACGCCGATCGAAGGGCACCCGCGACGGCTGGGAACGGGCCCGCCAGCTGGTCGGCGCCGGCGACATCGATGTGCTCGTCACCTGGGAGGCATCACGCGCCCAGCGCGACCTGGCCGCCTACTCCGAACTCCGCGACCTGTGCGCCTCCACCGGCACCCTCTGGTCCTACAGCGGCCGCACCCACGACCTGGCCGACGCCCACGACCGCTTCACCACCGGCCTCGACGCCCTCATCGCCGAGCGCGAGGCCGAGGAGACCTCGAGCCGGGTGCTGCGCGCCATGCGCGCCAACGCCGCCGAAGGCCGCCCACACGGCCGCCGACTCTTCGGCTACCGCCGCCTCTACGACGAACGCACCGGCCGCCTCGTCAGCCAAGAACCCCACCCCGACGAAGCACCGACCGTCCGGCGCGTCTTCGCCGCCTACCTGAGCGGCGTCGGCATGCGCACCATCGCCAAGGACCTCGACGCCGAGGGCCTCCGAACCCCCGCCGGCGCCCGCTGGACCGACGTCCAGATCGGCCGTCTCCTCCGCCGCCCGTCCTACGCCGCCCGCCGGGTGCACCACGGCGAGGTCATCGGCCCCGCCGACTGGCCCGCCCTCGTCGACCCCGACGTGTTCGACCGGGTGCAGGCCCGTCTCGCCGAGCGGGCCGGACCGACAACCGGCCAGTCCCCACGCATCCGCCTCCTCGCTGGCGTCGGACGCTGCGGAACCTGCGGCAGCCGACTCCTGGGCAACCGCACCTCGAGCGGCCGGCGCACCTACCAGTGCCGGGCCGCTTTCTGCGTGACCCGCGGCCAGGTCGAGGTCGACGCCCACGTGACCGCCCGGATCCTGGAGCGCCTCGAGCACCCCGACACGGCGAGCTCGCTGACCGCCGCGCCCTCGCCGGTCGTGGCCGAGTCCCGGGCCCGGATCGACGAGCTGCGCGCCAAGATCGCCGAGGCCACCGACGAGTTCGTTGCCGGGCGGCTGTCCGCCGGCACGCTGGCGTCCATCGAGGGGCGGCTGCTCGCCGAGGTCACCGACTGCGAGCGCGCCATCCGTCGCGCCGCCATCCCCCTCGAGATCGACCTACCGGCCGACGGGGATTACGCGGGCTGGTGGAAGGCGCTCGGAGCCGAACGGCAGCGTGAGGTGGCGGCCGCCCTGGTGGAGTCGGTGACCATCATGAGGACGGTGCGCGGCACCCGACGGTTCGACCCGGGCGCTGTCGTGGTGCGTTGGCGCGGGTAGGGGCTCCACCCTCCGCCGGGTTGGCCACGTTGTCGCGATTGGTCAGTGGCTACCTGATGGATCCTGACGAATCGGGGTGGCAGCGGGACGCCCACTCGAGCGTCAGCTCTCGGCGGGCCCTCCCGGCGGGGCGACACCAAGGAGGCGGTAGGCGGAAACCGCAGCCCCGCTGCCAACCCCATGCTGCCGGTGTCGTACACGAGCGCGGTCACGATCCGATTGCTGTGCAGTGACGGCGTGGCGGCTGCACGTCACGCGTTCGCGATGATGCGGCCGTGCCGTCCCCGTACCCGCGCCTGAACGATCCGGACTGGCTGCGCACCGAGTACCTCGAGCGGGGACGCACGGCCGCTGACATCGCTGCTGAGGTCGGCTGCCCGCACAAGACGGTGGACCGGGCCCTGCAGCGTCACGGCATCCGTCGGCCGCCGCACCGCACGCTCGCCGACGTGCCGGTCGAGTGGCTGCGCGAGGAGTACGTGTCCCGGCGGCGGTCGATCGCCGACATCGCGGGTGAGGTTGGTCTGTCGCCGACGTCGGTGCGCCGGGCCCTGGCCGAGGCCGGCATCCCCGTCGATGATCGGCGACTCCCGCCGGAGCTCGACGATGTTGACTGGCTCGCCGCCCGGGACGGCGTCACGAACGCCGAGCTCGCCCGCCAGCTCGGGGTCACCCCGGAGGCGGTGTCACGAGCCCGGCAGCGGCACGGACTGCGCACCGCCGTCAGGAGGGTCTCGACGTACCCGCAGCTCGACGACAGCGCCTGGCTCGAGGAGCGCTACCACGAGCGCGGCATGACCCAGGTCCAGGTCGCCGCCGAGATTGGCTGCTCGAGGTCGGCGGTGGCGTTGGCCATGGACCGCCTCGGCATCGCCGCCAGGCCGAACCGGACACCGGACTACCCGGAGTTGCACGACCGGGCATGGCTGGCCGGGCAGCTCGCCGCCGGGCGCAGCCCTGGCGCCGTCGCTGACGAGCTCGGCTGTCACCGGACCTCCGTCGCCGATGCCATGCGTGCTCACGGCCTGCGCTGAGCGGGCGAATCGGGCAGTTCGGTACCGTTGGTGCAGGGAGCGACGGACTGAGGAGTAGGTCATGACTGCACGCAAGGATCGCAGCGACGAGCGACCGCACGACGCCCGCTATGTCGCACTGGCCGTCGTGATGATGGTCGCCTTCCTCATCGCTGCCATCGCGCTCGAGATCATCTCGGGCAGGTAGCACCGGACGCGATGAGGGCCCCACCCCGGCGGAGAGGTGGAGCCCTCGGTCGGTCCCGCCCCGACGCCGCAGACGATAGGTGTTGACCCTGAGCGCTCAGGCAGCCAGCTCGCATGCCATTCGTGCGACCCACACCGGCACGTCGAACGCGTCGGCCACGCACCCGGCCGTGACCGGCTCGTCCATGGAGGACCTGGCGGCCACGAAGGCGCGCAGCTGCTCGAGCGGAACGAGTCGACGGGCCACGGCCCGGTCGACGCGCTGCTCCTCGCGCGCCACCACGGCATCCCAGGTTGGTGGGGAGCCGTCGAACCGCATGCTGCCTCGGGCGAGGTGCTCGAGCTCGTGGGCGAGGATCGCCCGCCGCTCGTGGGCGGGGCGCCCGGCGTCGAGCAGGATCCACACCCGATCACCTCGCCGTACGAGGACACCGCCACCGACCTCGTCGGGCAGCTGTGCCACGCGCACGTTGATGTCGTCCCGTTCGCGGATCGACCGCCAGACCCCGTGGTTCTCCGCCATCAACGAGACCGTACGCAGCCCCGGTGACAGGTCAGGCAGGAACGGCGTGGCAGGCGCAGGTGCACCACTTACGTTTGCAGGCGCCGTGCTGGTCGCCCTTGCATGCGTTCGTGGCATTGCGGCCTAGACCGGCGCTGCGTTGTTCCTCGGGAGTGGCCTCGGGTGCGGGGCGCTCCGGCAGGTCCCTGCTGCAGTGGCGACAGACGGTTGCCTCGGGCCGGATGAACTCGGCGCAAAATGGGCACTTGACCATTCCGCGCTCGGCGCTGTCGCGGTCGTCCTGCTGAGGGTTGGCCTTCTGTACCGCTGCGATCAGGATTCCGATCGGCCCGAGGAGGACGCCAAGCAAGAACGCTCCGCCCCCCGAGTTGCCCTTGCCGGACGCGATGGCTGCGGCGATGAATCCGCAGATGACCCAGATGACGATGAACTCCATGTGTTCCGCCTTTCGTGCCGTCCGCCGACGGCGTCGCGCTGACGCTGGTCGTCAGCTCTGCTGCTTGCGTTCCTCGGCCTCGATGATCGTGTCGATGACCGCCTGGGCCTCCCGGGAGAGGCGCGTGATCCGGCTGTTGTAGTCCTGCGTCCCGCTGCTGGCGGTGAGTTGCTGAGGATCCTCGCCGGCGAGGATCCGGTCGAAGGCATCGTCGGGCCAGCGGAGGGCACGGCAGATCGCACTTGCCGTCCGGGCGGCGTACGGAGGCTCGATCGCCTTCTCGACCTTGCGCCATGTGGCGGCTGATGGCGGGGATTCCCCCTGGGCCAGCCCGAGCTGGTCTCGTCGCTTCCGGACAGCTGCTCCGAGGCGCTCCCAGTCCGTGTGACTCCGTGATTCGTCCACGGACCACACGATCACGGAAATACCTAGCGATAGCAAGCGAACGAAGGCGATAGCACAACGGTGTGATTTAACTGACACCGCTGTCGTTTCGCAGGTCAGCGCTATCGCGGGCTGTTCTTGCGCTTGGTCCCTTGACCTATCGCTATCTAGCGCTTAGTCTGCGGAACGTGCAGATGAACCCCGCCACCCTCACGGCGCTGAGGATCCTTGCCGGCTACTCGCAGGCCGAGCTCGCCCGCCGTTCCGGCGTGTCCCAAGGCCACATCTCCGAGCTGGAGCGCGGCGACAAGAAGGCCAGCCCGAAGACGGTCAAGAAGCTCGCCGGTGGGCTCAACGTCCCGATGGCTGCCCTATTCGGTGCCGGCACCGAGGTGGCGTCGTGATCCCCGTCGACCCGACCCCGAAGGCCCAGCGCGGTTCCCTCGATCTCCGTCGGGAGCTCGACGAGCGCCAGCGCGCCGTCGACGGCTGCCTCGGCAACCGGGTGCAGATCGCACTCATCGTCAACGAGCTCGACCTGCGAGCGAACGGCGTGCCGGCATGACCGCCCTCGACCGGATCACACCCGCGGCCCGAGCGATCCTCGAGGAGGCCGGCCTGGCCACCGAGGAGCACGCCCAGCACCTCCTCGACCAGCGCGGCGACTGGCCGTCCCTGACCGACGCCCAGGCGGACCTGCTCCGCCGCACCAGCTGCCCGCTGCCGTTCCCCGAGGTTGAGAGCGAGGCGTCGTGACCCCGTTCGACCGCCAGCTCGACCGTCTTCGTGACTACCCGGTGAGCGCTCCCGTCGTTCCCGCTCGCCCGCCCGCCGGCGGGAGCGCTCACCCGGTCGTCCCGGAGCCGATCCCCCCGGCACCCGGGGCGACCACCTCTGGCTGCAGCTGCGGACACAGCGCCGTCTGGCACGTGCGCTGGCAGCACTGCGACCACCCCGGCTGCGTGTGCAGCCGGTTCAACAGAAACGCCCCGGCAGCCGCTGGTACCGGCTCCGGGGCATGACCCACAGGAGATGACCCCGTGAGCAACCCCGAAGGTACCGGACCCCGAGTCCGGTCGACGTCGATGCGGATCGAGATCCGCGGCGACGAACTGGCCCGGAACGTGTCGCCGTACACCGCGTCGCACTCCGGGCAGGTGCAGATCACCGACCCCGACTACACGTGGGTCCTCCACATCAGCGGCACCACGCCGGACGGCCTCCGCCACCTCGCCAAGGTGATCGCCGACGCCGGCGACGACCTCGAGCGGCAGCTGGTCGACCAGGCCGCCGCCCACTACGTGCCGATGGCCGAGCAGGCCGCAGCCCAGGCGGTGTCGGCATGACCGCGATCCTGATCGGCACGTTCACCCCGGGGAGCCCCGAGTGGCACGCCGCCCGGGCCGACGGGCTCGGTGGCTCCGAGATCGGTGCCGTCCTCGGCCTGTCCCCGTTCGACTCGCGGTTCGCGCTCTGGCACCGCAAGGCGGGGAACATCGCCGAGGTCGAGGAGTCCCCGGAGATGGAGTGGGGCAAGCGCCTCGAGCCCGTCATCCTCGGCAAGTACCGGGACGAGCACCCCGACGTCGACTTCGACGTGGTCAACGGCACGTTCCGTCACGTCGACCGGCCCTGGCAGATCGCCAACCCCGACCTCCTCGCCGCCGACCGGGTCATCGACGCCAAGTTCTCGCTGTTCGGGGACGGCTGGGGCGAGCTCGGCACCGACGAGGTGCCACCGCACATCCGCTGCCAGGGCATCTGGTACGCCGACGTCCTCGGCGTCGACCGCATCGACTTCGCGGTCCTCGTCGGTGGTTGCGACTACAGGGAGTACGTCGTCGAGTTCGACGCCGCCGAGGCGCAGGAGCTGCGTGACGCTGCCGTCGAGTTCCTCGACTCGATCGCACTCGGGCACCGGCCCGACATCGACGCCCACTCGGCGACGTACTCCGCGATCAAGGAGCTGCACCCCGACATCGACCCCACCGAGGTCGAGCTCGGCAACACGACCGCTCGGGAGTTCATCACCGCGAAGGCGGCCGAGAAGGAAGCGAAGGCCCGCGCGCAGCTGGCCACGTCGGTCCTCGCCGACGAAATGGGCACCGCGCAGCGGGCCGTGTGGGACGGCGAGACCATCGCCCGCCGCCAGGCCCGCGGTGGCGGCCTCCCGTACGTCGTCGCCGCCCGCAACCTGCCCGCCCTCGCCCAGGAAGGGGTGCCGGCATGAGCACCACCAAGACGTCCCAGGCCATCGAGAAGGCCGACACCAGCCCCCGGGCCATGGTCGCCCAGTACTCCGACAGCTTCGCCGCTGTCCTGCCCTCCCACATCAAGCCCGAGACGTGGGTGCGTCTCGCCCAGGGCGCCCTCAAGAAGGGCAAGCGGGTCGGCAACCAGTACGAGCTCGAGGTCGCCGCGGCGAACAACATCCCGCTGTTCCTGTCGACCCTCCTCGACGCCGCCCGACTCGGCCTCGAGCCGGGCACCGAGGAGTACTACCTCACCCCGCGCAAGACGAAGGGGAAGCTGGAGATCCTCGGGATCGTCGGCTACCAGGGGATCGTCGAGCTCATGTACCGGGCCGGCGCGGTGTCGTCGGTCGTCGCCGAGTGCGTGTTCGCCAACGATCACTTCGAGTACTCGCCGGGCCGGCACGAGCGGCCGGTCCACGAGATCGACTGGGACTCCCCGGACCGGGGCGAGTTGCGCCTGGTCTACGCCTACGCGGTCATGAAGGACGGGGCCACCTCGAAGGTGGTCGTCATGAACCGGGCGTCGATCGCTCGGATCAAGGCGAAGGCACAGGGATCGGACTCGCAGTACTCGCCGTGGAACACGGACGAGCCGGCCATGTGGCTGAAGTCGGCGGTCCGGCAGCTGCGCAAGTGGGTGCCCACGTCGGCCGAGTACATCCGCGAGCAGATCCGTGCCGAGCGTGACGTCGCCGCCGAACAGGCGAACGACCCGACCCTCGGCATGCCCGACCTGCCCCCGACGGACGGGATGGGGGAGTGGATCGGCGACGACGACCCCGACCACCCGTTCTCCGACGATGACGTCGTCGACGCCGAGGTGGTCGAGTGATGCGCCCCTGGACCCAGCGCCCGTTCCTGTCGATCGACTGCGAGACCACCGGCGTCAACCCGTTCGAGGACCGCCTCGTCGAGGTCGCCGCCACGATCGTCCGTCCCGACGGTGCCCTCGACCTGCAGTGGTCAACCGTCGTCAACCCCGGCATCGACATCCCCGACAGCGCAGCGGAGATCCACGGCATCACCACCGAGCGGGCCCTGGCCGAAGGGATCCCCACCCTCGACGCCGTCCAGCGGGTCGCCGAGCTGATCTTCGACTTCGCCTACGGCACCGAAGGCATGCCGGTGTGCATCTACAACGCCGTCTTCGACTGGCCGTTGCTGATCTGCGAAGCCGAACGCCACGGCCTCGAGTTCCCTGCATTCGCGCCGATCCTCGACCCGCTGCTGATCGACAAGATGGTCGACCGGTACCGGAAGGGGTCCCGCAAGCTCGTCGACACCGCCCGCCACTACGGCGTGCAGCTCGACGTCGACGATGCCCACGGGGCCCTGGCCGACGCGGTCGCCTCCGGGCGGATCATGCACGAGCTGCTCCGCCGCTACCCGAAGGTCGGGGAGCACACCCTCGCCGACGTCTACATGCGCCAGGTGCGTGGTGCCGAGGAGCAGCGCGAGTCCTTCGTCGACTACCGCCGGCGCACGTCGGATCCGTCATTCGACAAGCCCCCGGGCTGGCCGGTCCCTGCGGGGGTGTCGGCATGAGGTGCCCCGTCCACAAGGTTGCGCTGCAGTTCGACGAGCGCTCGCTGGAGTCGGTTCCGGATGGGCTCGGCCCGCTGGGCTCGGAGCGGTCGCACTTGGTGGAGCGCTGGGCGTGCCCGGTCGCGGACTGCGGCGAGCTCGAGGAGCGTGCGGCTTGACCACCCCCGTCACGCACACCCTGGGCCCCTTCATCGGGGCCGACGCGCTCGGCTGGCACTCGACCTGCTCCTGCTCCCACCGGGTGGAGGGCGCGTCGAAGGACGAGCTGCGGATCGCGCACCAGAAGCACGCCGGCGCCGGCGCGGTGAAGCCCGGCATAGCCAAGGCCCGGCAGGCGCTGGAGTCGTCGATCGAGCGGGGCAAGCCCGAGCCGGCGGAGGTCGCCAGTTGACCGCGTTCTTCGCTCCCATCCCCACCGGTGAGGAGGTGGCCGACCTCGCTCGCCGCCGCTGGTGGCACCGGTTCCTCCTGGCCACCGCTCTCGTGTGGGGTCTGATCGGCCTGTCGCAGACGTCCGTGTCCGACGCCCGCATTGCCGGGGCGTCCCCGGCGTCCGCCCGGGCGCACGTCGTCTACTGCCACTCGGCGCCCGACGCGCTCGCCTGGTGCGAGTGGGTCGAGTTCATGCAGGACCCGGCCAACGCCGCCTGGTTCGCGTGGGTCACCGCCCCACCCGCGACCCTGCCCATCCCGCCAGTGCTCCACCGGATCGCCCGTTGCGAGGGCTACCCGCACTTCGTGCACCGCGACCACGGGCACACCACCTCGACCGCGGCCGGCAAGTACGGGTTCCTCGACGGCACCTGGCGGGCCTGGCGTGGCGCTGAGGGCGCCCGGTACGCCCGCGCTCACCACGCACCCGAGTGGGTGCAGGACAACGCCGCCGTCCGCCTCTGGCGCGCGCACGGCACCACCCCGTGGAACGCATCCCGCGGGTGCTGGGCATGACTGCCGTGATCGTCGCCGTCGGCCTGCTGTTCGTGCTCGTCGCCCTCGCCATCCCCGTCGACCGGCGCGACCGAGAGGACGACCAGTGAGGTCCGTCATCGGCATCGACCCGTCCCTCACCGCCACCGGCGTCGCCTGGCCCGACGGCACCACCGAGGTCATCAAGTGGCCCGGCAAGGGCGTCGAGCGCCTGGCCGAGGTCGCCTGGTGGGTCGAGACGACCCTCCTGCATCGCGGCTACGACCCGGCGATCCAGCGGGTCCACGACGTCCTCGTCGTCATCGAGGGCTACAGCATGGGCAGCGCCCGCCAGCAGTCCCACGCGCACGGCCTTGGCGAGCTCGGCGGCGTCCTCCGGTACACCCTCCACCGCTTCGGGGCACCGTTCCTCGATGTCCCGCCGGCGTGCGTGAAGAAGTACGCCACCGGCAAGGGCAACGCCAACAAGGACCTCGTCCGCGACGCCGCCCGCGACCGCCTCGGCCTCGAGGCCGGCGTGAGCTCGGACGAGTGCGACGCCGCCTGGCTCCGACAGATCGGACTCGCCATCGTCGACACCCCCGCCGCCGTGAAGGTCCCGCAGACCCACCTGGCCGCCCTCGACAAGCTCGACATCGTCGGCGCCCTCTACCGAGGCGAGGACGCATGAGCCCGATCCGTGCGGAGAACCGCAGCCGCTACCCCGACGACTGGGCAGACATCTCCCGCCGCATCCGCTTCACACGCGCCGAGGGACGCTGCGAGTGCTACGGCCACTGCGGCAACGACCACGGCGGACGCTGCCTGGCCCGCCACAACGAGCCCCACCCCGAGACCGGCTCCAAGGTGATCCTCACCGTCGCGCACCTCGACCACACCCCCGAGAACTGCGACGACGAGAACCTCATGGCGGCGTGCCAGCGCTGCCACCTGGCCTACGACCGGCATCTGCACACCGCCAACGCCCGGCGCACCCGGGACGAGCGGCGCGGCCAACTGACCATCGGAGAACCCGCATGAGGCGCCTGCAGCTGACCGCCGCCGACCTGTGCTCTGCCGCCATCGGCGGGCTCATCGGCCTCGGCCTCGCCCTGGCGATCGCTGAAGCGCACCTCCGCCGGGTGGCTCAGCGATGACCGTCGTTCGCCCCGAGACGAAGCCTGGCATTGACCAGTGGTGGCATCCCGAGGCCGGGGCGCTCGGCATCTACTACGAGCCCGCCCGCCCCGAGCAGCACACCCGCGGCGGCCAGCTGGTCCGCGCCGCCCGGCCCGCGCACGTGCGGCTCACCGGCCCGCTCGGCGGCTCCGCCCCCTGCGACCTGGCGGACCTGGACCGGGAGATCCGCCGGCTCACCGACGCCCGCGACACCCTCGCCGCACTCCTGGAGCGCGAGCCCCTCGCCACCGACGACGGCCAGGGGGTGATGTCGCTGTGACCGTGCTCCTCGACCCGGTCCCGGTGCTCGCCGCGATCAACCACGCCGCCCGCACCACCGGCTACGAGCTCGCCCCGAACGGCCGCATGTGCCGGGTCGGCCCGGCCCGCTGGGCGGAACGCCACGGGATCTGCTCGGAACGCCAGTACCAGCGCTGGTCGAACGGGCAGCGCCTCACCTACATCACCGCCGACCGGACCGCCGTCGCCCTCGGCTGGCATCCCGCCGAGCTGTGGGGCGACGACTGGTGGGCCACCGACCAGAGCGAGGTCGCATGACCCTCACCGCCGGCACCCGAGTGACCCGCCGCGGCAGCGTTGGCACCGTCCAGGACTACACCCGGGGCCTCCCGCACCGCTCCCTCATCAAGTGGGACGACGACCCCGGCCGCGTTCAGTTCGTCGACGACGACCTACTCACCGTCGTCACAGCCGAACAGGGAGCGCTGCTGTGACCCTCGACCTGTCCTGGTTCGACGACGCCGCGTGCCGGAACGTCGACCCCGACATCTTCTTCCCCGAGCGCGGCGACGACGTCTCCGCCGCCCGGGTCCTCTGCCTCGGCTGCCCGGTGTTCGACCCGTGCTTCGAGTTCGGGCTGCGCCAGAAGCACGGGATCTGGGCCGGCACGAGCGAGCGAGAGCGCCGCCGGATCCGCCATGCCCGCGGGATCCGCATCCACGACGACATCGACGACCCCGACCTCGGAGAGACCGCATGATCCACGACACACCCGCCTGGCTCGACGAGCTCGGCGTCACCCACACGCTCCACGAAGCTCTCGACGTCGACCTGGTCGACACCGACGCCTCCCTCCGCAACCAAGCCCGCTTCGACCCGCTCGACCAGGACACCGTCGACACCTACGCAGCCGCCATGGCCGCCGGCGACCAGTTTCCGCCGATCATCGTCCACCACGCCAAGTCGGCGAAGGCGAAGCGGCCCTACGTGATCCTGTCCGGCAACCACCGGTACCACGCTGCCGTCGCCGCCGACACCAAGATCGCCGCGTACGTGGTCGACCGGGTCGACGACCCCACCGTCCTGTTGCGCATCGCCTACCAGGACAACGCCACCCACGGCCTCGCGCTCTCCCGGCCCGAGCGGATCCGCCACGCCCTCCACCTGGTCGACAACGGCTTCACCCAGGCCGACGCTGCCCGCTGCGTCGGGGCCACCGAGGCGCTCGTGTCCGACTCCCTCCGCCTCCGAGGCGCCCGGGAACGGGCCGCCGACGCCGGGATCGCCGGGTTCGACACCCTCCCCGAGTCGGTGCAGATGCGCCTGTGCCGGATCGACTGGGACGCCCCGTTCCACGCAGCCGCCCGGCTCACCATCCGGGCCCGCCTGTCCACACCGCAGGCCGACGAGCTCGCCAAGGCGATCAAGGCCGCCAAGTCCGAGGCCGCCGCTCTCGAAGCCGTCGAGCAGCTCGAGGCCGTGCACCGGGAACGCATCCAGTCCCAGGCCGGCGGGATGCGCAAGCGGACCATCTCCGGGCGCACCGCCCTGCTCTCCGCCTGCACGTCGGTGCACAACCTCCACCAGCCCGACGTCGTCCGCTCCGTCATCGACGACCAAGACGCCGCGATCCTGCGCCGCTCCTGCGTCAAGGCCATCGAGAAGCTCCAGTCCCTCGCCGCCGCCATTGGAGACCGCTGATGCCCGCCCGCATGAAGCCGTGGACCGAGGCGATCCTCCATCACGTCGCCGACGGCCGCTGGTACCAGCGGGAAGAGGTCATCCGCGTTGGCATGCGCGCCGTCCCTCCCGGCCGGGCCCTGCAGGAACGCGAACGGAACCGTGTCCGACTGGCCGTCGGCACCGGCGCCCGCCCCGCACGAACCGCGGATGAGCGGATCGCCGCCGGCGCCCGCCACCTCTCCCGCGGGTCCCTGCTCAACCTGATCAGCCGCGGGCACCTCGAGGCCGACGGCGACCTGATCCGGGCCGTCTCGTGATCCGGTGCCCCCGCTGCAGCGCCCACCTGCTCGACGACGTCGTCCACCTCGAGGACACCGCCGACGGGCTCTACGCCGTCGTCCTCGCCTGTCGCTGCGGCCTCGCCATCGCCGTCGCCTCCACCCGCTCCGTCACCCACCATCCCGGCCAGCTGCGTCTGGTCCCTGCCCCGCTCGAAGGAGCCGCCTGATGCCTTGGGTTCGCCTCGACGACAGCTTCCCCGACCACCCCAAGATCGCCATGCTCAGCCCCGCCGCGGGCTGGCTGCACGTCTGCGCCCTCTGCTACTGCGGCCGCCACCTCACCGACGGACTCATCCCCAAGGGCGTCGAGAAGCGCCTCACCTCCACCACCAACACCGCCAAGCTCGTCAACGAGCTCATCCGTGCCCGCCTGTGGGTCGACGAGGGCGACGCCTGGCGGATCCACGACTACCTCGACTACCAGCCGTCCCGGGAGAAGGTCGAGAAGGAGCGGGACAGCGCTGCGGAGCGTCAGCGCAAGGCCCGCGAGAAGGCCGCCGAGAAGGGTGGCCTCCGCGCCGTCAACGAGGACCGTGAGACGCACCCGTCACAGCATCTGTCACGCCGTGACAACGCCGTGAGTCACGCCGAAGTTCGACCGCCGTCACGGTCCCCCCATCCCATCCCATCCCATCCCTCTACAGGAACCCCCCTCCGAGACGCTTACGCGCGGTGCCCAGCGAGCCGATCCGCATGACCGCCCTCGCCCCCGAGCTCACCCGCAAGGCCAAGGCCGTCGTCGCCCAGCTCGTCGACCTCGAGCCCCGACCGACCAACCACGGGCCCGGCTGGCTCGTCACCGTCGAGCGCCGCATCCGCACCGAACGCTGGCCCGACGTGTGCGCCCTCGTCGCTGCCCAACCCGACGCCGATCCCGAGGACCTCGCCGCCCAGCTGGCACACGCACCCGTGGCCAGCCCACCCGCAGGGGGGATCTTCCAGGCACAGCCGACCCCGCCCGTCCTCGAGGTGTGGACCGGGCCCGAGCTCGACCCCACCGCCGGCCCGATCGTCAACGACCCCACCGAGAAGCTCAACGCCGCCCGGGAGCTTCTCGCTCGCACCCGCAAGCCACCCCTCGGCCCGCCGCCCGTCCCCACACGAGGAGCCGTCGCATGAGCCGCCCCGCCCCCTACCGCTGGCCCTTCCACGAGCTCGACCAGGCCCTCGTCGCCGCCGGCTACCGCACCCGCAACGCCAAGATCGAAGCCCTCGGCATCCCCGGCAAGCACCCCGACCGCACCTGGTGGCGCTGGCGCGCCGAAGGCGTCCCCGACACCGCCGCCGACCAAGTCGCCATCAACCTCGGCACCCACCCATCCCTGATCTGGGCCCGCTGGCACCTCGGCCCCAACCCCGACCACGACGACGACCCCGAGTTCGTGACAGCCCCCCTGCGGGACACTGACGTCGCATGCTGAGCACCTACACCGACGCCATCGGCTGGACCCTCCAGGCGCTCGTCATCGCCGCCGGCATCCTCACGATCCTCGCCCCGCTCCTGCTCGCCGCCATCGCTCTCCGCACCCCCGCCCGACGCATCCGCTGGCGCTACGACGCCTGGAACCACCGAGCCCGCTGACCATGGCCGCCCCGCCGATCACCGACGACGAACGAGCCCGCATCATCGAGCTCATGCAAGCCGGGCACAGCCGCTCCCAGATCGCCACCCAGACCGGCCGAGGCAAGAGCACCATCACCCGCATCGCCGCCGAGATCGGACACGACTGGCTCGCCACGGCCGACGCACGGACCCAGTCCACGCTCGCACGCGCACACGAGGCCCGGTCTGCGTACTCCGCCGAGGCGCGAGCGGTGGCTGCCGAGCGGGCTCAGGAGCGGATGCAGGAGATCCTGGAGTCGTTCATGGACGAGCGGGTGGTGCTGGTGCCGACGAGGGATGGGATCGAGCGGATGGTGGCGCCGCCGGACGCGAAGGCGATCCGGGACCTGGCCTCCGCGGTGCACACGTTGCAGCGCACGGTGCTCGACATCGACCGGCACGACAACCGGGCCGAGGACGGGATCAGCGCGGTGGATCAGTGGCTGCGCGGCCTCATCGGTGAAGAGTCCGCAGCATGATTGGCCCGCTAGAGCTGGTGGTACTGCTCGAGCCAGAAGGCCAACAACACCAGGGCAACGCCGAATGCAGTGACGAACAGCCCGGCGTATGCAACACCCAGATCACCGGTCCGCAGCTCGGCGATCTCGTTACCGAGGGCCCGCTGCGCATCCACCACCGGCTGAACGTTCGCCCGGATCGTGTCGTCGAGCTCGCCGGGGATCTCATCGAGCCTGTTCTGCACAGCCCCGACCTCGGCGTGCAGCGACTTGAGCGCCTGCTCAAGTGCCTGTACCCGATCCGGGATGTCTGCCCCCGGACTCGGTCCGACCAAGCCTCGGCCCTTGGTCACGATCATCGCAAGAGCGCTCGAGCTGATCCCAACCACCCGCTTCATGCCTCGCGGGAGGTAGCCAAGAACCGTGTAGGCCCTGAAGGTCCGCAGGGCGCTGGCGGTTCGGGCCAGTACCCCTCGGCCAGCTGCACGCCGCTCCAGCTGGACCCCCACGGCGATGAGGCCGCCGAGCTGCAGCACGGTCCCGATGAGGGTCAACCAATGGGATGGCGGCCAGCCCAGCCACAAGATCGAAGGCTCCACTGCTGGCGACATGGTGTCACGATGCCACCGCGGGTTGCTTCCGTGAGCGTGGAGGGCTGATGGAGAGCCGCGCTTGCACCGCTCGCATCGCCCACGGCCGCAAGAGCACCCGCCCGTGCCGCAACGTCGCCCCATGCACCCGGGTCCGGATTCTGAACGCCGACGGCGAGGTCCTCCACGACCGCTGGGTCTGCCCCACCTGCCGCGAGCGGATGAAGCTGCCAGACCACGACGTCGACTTCCGACCGGGCGACACCGAAGTCAGCGACCACATCGTCGACGACGAGCAGCCGGTGGTCGAGGAGTTCCGGCTGCCCGGGACCTGACGTTCAGCGCGTGAAGAAGCCGATCGCCAGACCGGCGGAGAGGAAGCCTGCGTTGATCAGGACAGCGTCGCGGCGAGACTTCCTGGTGGCGACGTTGGAGTGCTCTCGCAGCGTCGCAAGGAGGGCCTCTGCCTGGCGGCTTTCGATCTCCCCAAGCGCCTCGAGCTTCTCCAGCTCCACCTTGGCTTCGGCTGCACGTTGCGAGCGCTCTGTGAGCAGCCGGTCGATCTCCTCGATGGTCGACACGGACTCTCGAAGGCCAGCAAGCAACACCCCGACCCGCACCTCGAGCTCGGAGTCGCCCGGCTCCGGGACGTCGTCCCAGATCGGCGCGACCAGAACCGTGGTCCAGACGGCGAGGACCAGCATCCCTGCGACGCCAAGGATCGCCGTGAAGAAGTCGGGAATCGGCCAGTCGAGTCCGGGCAGGACCTCAACGATCAACCAGAGGCCAGCGAGAAGGGCAGCGCCCGTGGCAGCGAACGCGAGCCACCGAAGCAGTCGGTTATCGATCCGCCAGATCACGGCGGGAGCGTAGGTGACCGCGGTCGAGCCGCTGCAGGGGAAGGGCCTCCAGTCGGTCCTCGAAGCGAACCGGCGCATCAACCTGTGGGAAGGCTCCGTCCGCTCATCGAAGACGGTGAGCAGCCTCGTCACCTGGCTCAAGTACGTGCGCACCGGCCCGCCCGGCAACCTCGTGATGGCCGGCAAGACCGAACGCACCCTCAAACGCAACGTCGTCGACGTGCTCGAAGAGTGGCTCGGCAAGAAGCGCTGCAAGGCCGTCTGGGGTGACGGCGAGCTCCACCTCCTCGGACGGCGCATCTACCTCGCCGGCGCCAACGACGAGAAGGCCCAGGAGAAGATCCGAGGCCTGACCCTGGCCGGCGCGTACGTCGACGAGGTGTCCGTGTTGCCCGAGTCGTTCTGGTCGATGCTCCTCACCCGCCTGTCCGTCGATGGTGCCGCCGTGTTCGGGACCACGAACCCGGACTCGCCGGTGCACTGGCTGATGCGCGACTACCTGAAGCGCCCGGCCGTGCACATCCGCCATGACGGCACCGTCGCCCGCACGGACGGCCCGGAGGTCCTGGACCTGGCCCGGTTCTCGTTCAACCTGCGCGACAACCCGCACCTGTCCGCCGCCTACATCGACGCGCTCGGCCGGGAGTTCACCGGCCTGTGGCGGCTCCGGTTCGTCGAAGGCCTCTGGGTGGTCGCCGAGGGCGCCATCTACGACTCCCTTGAGGAACGCACCCACCGCACGCCGATCGAACCGGACCCGGCCGACGTCGAGCAGTACGTGGTCGCGGTCGACTACGGCACCACCAACCCGTTCGTCGCCCTCCTCCTCGCGGTCACCGCCGAACGCGTGTGGGTGCTGCGCGAGTGGCGCTGGGACTCCAAGGTGCGTGGCCGGCAGCTCACCGACGCCGAGTACTCCGCCCACCTCACCCGCTGGCTCGCCGAGGTCCGCCTCCAGCTGCCCGACGTCCGCGTCGAGAAGACCATCGTCGACCCGTCCGCCGCGTCGTTCATCGCACAGCTGTGGCGCGACGCCTGGCCCGGCGTCACCGGCGCCAAGAACGACGTCGCCGACGGCATCCGCATCACCTCATCGCTGTTCGCCTCCAACCGGCTCCTGATCCACCCGACCTGCACCGGCCTGTGGGACGAGCTCCTCGGCTACGTGTGGGACCCAAAGGCCGCCGACAAGGGCAACGAACAGCCCCTTAAGATCGCCGACCACGGACCCGACGCCCTCCGCTACGGGATCATGGGCCTCCGGGCCTGGTGGCGGCACTGGATCATCGCCCCCACCATCGAAGTCGAGCAGCAGGCGGCCTAGAGGATCTTCCTCTCGACCCACTTGCCCAGGGCCTCGACGCTCACCCGGAGCTCGTCGATTGCTGAGCGCAGTTCGTCACTAGCGATCAGTTCGCCGTACTCGTTCCTCTCGCCCTTGTCCTCAATCACCGTCCGCCAGGAGTCGCGAGCTGCCTCGACGATGGCGACTCGCTTCCGTGCTTGGCGTCCGGCCAGCACAGCCGTCCGCCTGGTCGCTGCCAGGTTGTCGCTGAACGTCCGAGTCACCGACAGACCGTGTTGGGGGATCCCGGCGAGCAGCGCTGGCACCAGTTCGTCGTGGAGACGCATGCGAGCGAGGCGGACGTGTTCACGTCGGTTCACCAGTACCGATCCGACGAGCGAAGCGACACCACCCACCACGGCGCCGGCGAGCGCCGCCCAGAACTCGACGGGCATGTCAGGCATGTCGGGAGCGCCGCACCTCGTCGAGGGCGTGGCGTAGGTCGGTCATTCCGCAGCTGCAGGAGTCGGCCCAACCGGCAAGTCCTCCGCACCCTGCGCGGTGCGGCTTCATGCGAGCAGGCAAGTATCGCAGGACCTTCTCCGCTGCCTCGACGAGCTGTTGCACAGGATCTTCACCATCCGCCATCGGGCGAGAGTAGGTCGGGTTCGTGTCAGCCCCCTGGGTGGACACTCCACGGGTGCCCATGCCCACGGACGCGAAGACCGCATGGCCGCCCAAGGCGTGGGCCCCGGTGCTGGCCGACATCTCCGAAGCCGCCGCCTGGTACTCCGGGGACACGAGCGCGCTGGCCGGCCTGTACGGCAAGCAGGACTCGAGCACGAGCCGCCGCCGGTTCTGGTCCACCCCGAACCGTGACCGCCAAGGTCAACGGGTCCGCCAGAAGCTGCACGTCCCCGCTGCCGCCGACGTCGCCACCGCGTCCGCCGACCTGCTGTTCGGTGAGGCACCGAAGCTGACGATCCCGGAGGCGCACGAAGAGTCCTCCGACACCGAGGCCAAGGACACCCAGGACCGGCTCGACCAGCTGGCCGGGCAGACCGGGCTGACGAACACGCTCCTCGAGGCCGCCGAGATCTGCTCCGGGCTCGGTGGCGTGTACCTGCGGCCCTGGTGGAACCCCGAGATCATGCCGATGCCGCTCCTGTCGACCGTGCACGCCGACCACGCCGTCCCCCGGTTCGTCGCCGGTGTGCTGGTCGAGGTCACGTTCTGGCGGACCCTGCACGTCGACGCCGGCTCATCCGTGTGGCGGCACCTCGAGCACCACCAGCACGGCCGGATCGAGCACGCCCTGTTCGTCGGCGGCAAGGACGCCCTCGGCATCCGCCGGCCCCTCGCCGACCACCCGGACACGGCGGACCTGGCGGTCGATGACGACGGCCTGGTCGACCTGCCCGAGTCGATCGACGGTCTGCTGGTCCGCTACGTGCCGAACATGCTCCCCAACCGGCGCCGCCGCGGCACCGTCGTTGGCCGGTCGGACACGGCCGGGGCCGAGGACCTGATGGATGCCCTCGACGAGACCTGGACCAGCTGGTTGCGGGACATCCGGATCGGGCAGGCCCGGATCATCGTCGCGAACGAGATGCTGTCCCGGGCCGGGCGTGGCTCGGGGGCGTCGTTCGACCTGGACCAGGAGGTGTTCTCGCCCCTCGAGTTCGACCCGACCGCTGATGGTGCGAAGAGCATCACGCCGGTGGAGTTCAAGATCCGCACCGAGGAGCACGCTGCGACGGCGATGCAGCTGTGGCAGCAGATCGTGTCGACCGGCGGCTACAGCCAGCAGACGTTCGGGATGCAGGGCGACGGCGCGAACCAGACCGCCACTGAGGTCCGCGCCCGTGAGGGCCGCACGTTGCGGACGACGAAGAAGAAGCAGCGGTACTGGGCACCGCAGGTCGAGGACGTCGCCGAGATCATGCTGATCATCGACCGTGAGGTGTTCGGGTCGAAGGTCACCCCGATGCGCCCGCGTCTGGACTTCGAGGACGGCCTGGTCGATGACCCGCGGACGACGGCGGAGACGATCGAGCTGTTGAACCGGGCGCAGGCGATCTCGATCGAGACGCGGGTGCGGATGGCGCAGCCGCAGCTGGAGGGCGACGAGCTGAAGGCGGAGGTGGAGCGGATCCGGGCCGAGCAGGGCCTGGCCGTCGACGACCCGACCGGTGGGCTGCCCTGATGAGGACCCGCCGGCATCACTCGGAGGGCGCGCTGGTCGCGAAGTCGAAGATCGTGCCGCTCACCCCGTGCGGGAAGGCCGGCTACACCAACCGCAAGATCGCCGCCCAGGCCGCCGCGAAGGTGCGGCGCGAGACCGGCGAACCGGTCGAGCCTTACCACTGCGACGAGGGCTGCCACTGCCTGCATATCGGCCATCCGCCCGGATGGGCGTTCGAGCAGCACAAGCGCCAGGCGCGTGCATCGTGACCGCTTGCGTCAGACGACACCCCTACGCTCAGGCCATGGGGATGGACGACGTCCACTACGACGACAACCGCGAGCGCTTCATGCGGGCGCTCGGTCACGTCGTGGTTCAGATGGGCATGCTCGAGGTATCCGTCACGCGGGACTTGGCGATCATGATGAGCGGATCCGATGACATCGTGCTGAGAGTCATCGCCGGTGAAGGTTTTGGCTGGCAACTCGACAAGATGCGAGCGCTCGCAGAAGCTCGCCCGGATGACGAGCAACGACGAGAGTTCCCTCTCAACGATCAGTGAACTCCGGTCGGTTAGTACGCGGAGAAATGCTCTGATCCACGCGGCCTACACAGCAGGCGGGGATGGCGTGCAGTCAGAACGCTTGAAGTGGACCCGCGGTTCCGTTCTGTTGGGGACAGGGGAGAGCGTCACCCCCGACGACATCTGGACGTTCGGGGATCGCATCCAAGCGGCGCTTCTCCGGCTGTCTGAGCAGATCCCGTTCATGGCGTGCTGGGGAGCCGACCCTCATCGCTGGCCGGGAAACAGTGCCGGTCAAGCTAAGTCGGACCATGCCGGCGACGCCCGACCCTGATCTGACCGTCCGGGCCGCCAAGGAGACCGTCGAGCTCTACGCCCGGGCCGCCGACCAGATCCTCGCCACCGTCGCCGCCCGCCTCCGCCGCGGCATCGACACGCCCGGGTGGAGCGAGGCGAAGCTGCTCGAGACCGCGGCGCTGCGCAACGAAGCCCAGGCGGTCCTCGACCAGCTGCTCGCCGACACCCCTGACGCGGTCGAGGCCGGCATGGCCCGTGCCTACAGCCAGGGCGCCGCCGACGCCGCCAGGGATCTCCCCGACCTGCAGCCTGTGGTGGCGCGCCTCACCAACGAACGCGCCGTCCGGGCCCTCGTCGACGAGGCCGTCACTGCGCTCCGAGGCACGCACCTGCAGATCCTGCGGTCCACGCTCGACGTGTACCGCACCGCCGTCTACGAAGCCGGCACCACGTCGGTGGTCACCGGTGTCCGCACCCGACGCCAGGCCGCCCAGCAGGTCCTCGACCGGTTCGCCAACCGTGGGGTCACCGGGTTCGTCGACCGCGCCGGCCGCGCCTGGGACCTCGCGAGCTACTCGGAGATGGCCGTGCGCACGACCGCCGGCCGCGCCCAGGTCGCCGGGACGCTCGACCGGTTCACCGACGCCGGCCGCGACCTTGTCATCGTTTCCGACGCCCCCCAAGAGTGCCCGGCCTGCCGGCCATGGGAGGGCCGGGTCCTGTCCATCACGGGCGCCACTCCCGGCTACCCGACGGTCGGACAGGCGACCGGGTCCGGCCTGTTCCACGCCAACTGCCGCCACGCCCTCGGCGCCTACATCCAGGGCGTCACCCGCCGGTTCACCAACACTGCCGACCCCGAAGGCGACCAGGACCGCCAGGAGCAACGCCGCCTCGAGCGCGGGGTCCGGGCGTGGAGGCGGCGCGAGGCCGTCGCCCTGGACGACGTCGCCGCGACCCGGGCCCGAGCGAAGCAGCGGGAGTGGCAAGCGCGCCTGCGCACGCACGTCGACGAGACCGGCGGGAAGCGCCTCCGGTACCGCGAGCAGACCACCCGGGCCATCTGAGCCCGATTCGTGTCAGCCCCTCTGCCGCACACTGCGAGGCGATGGACCTGACCTCCACCGATCCCGTCACGTTCGAGCTCGCCCAGGTCGACGGTCGCCGTGTCTGGCTGACCTCGACCGGCCGCGTCCTGCCCTTCGTGGCTGGCGGCGACGGCCCCGACGGCGGCGAAGGCGGAGATGGGACTGGTGGCGAGGGCGGCGAAGGCACCGGCTCTGACGAGACCGGCAACGATGGCGGCGAGGGCGACGACGGTGAGGCCGGCGAGAAGCTGACCCTCACCCAGGCCGAGCTGGACCGCATGATCGACAAGCGCCTCGGCCGCGCCAAGACCAAGTGGGAGACCGAGCTCAAGGCGTACACCGACGCCGAGGGCCAGTCCGAGGCCGACCGGCTCAAGTCCGAGAAGGAAGCGGCCGAGCAGGCCGCGCAGCAGGTCACCGAGCGCGCCAACCAGAAGCTCATCGCCGCCGACGCCAAGGTCGCCGCCGTCGGTGCCGGCGCCAAGCCAGACCGCATCACCGCGCTCCTCAAGCTCGTCGACCTGTCCGACATCGACGTCGACGACGACGGCACCCCCGACCTCAAGGCCATCGAGAAGGCCGTGAAGAAGGGCCTCGTCGAGTACCCCGAGTTCAAGGCCGGCGCCAACGGAGGCCGCAACGGCTCCTCCGGCGGCGAGTTCAACGGCAACAACGGCGAGACCAAGCCCGCCACGATGGCTGACGCAGTGACCGCACGCCTCGGCGGCTGACCGCCACCGAAGAGCGACGTCGACGGACGGAAAACGGGGGCCGACGGGCCGTAAGCGGGACGAGAACCACAACCCCGACTCACGGAGGCACCAATGCCCGTCACCCTCGCCCAGGCCGCCCTCAACACGCAGGACGACCTCGACCGCATGATCATCGACGAGTTCCGCAAGAGCTCCGCGCTGCTCGACGCACTCCCGTTCCACGACGCCGTCAACCCCATGGGCGGCGGCTCCACCCTCACCTACGGCTACCACCGGGTCCTCGCCCAGCGTGGCGCCGAGTTCCGCGCCATCAACAGCGAGTACACCCCGGCCGAGGCCACCAAGCAGCGCTTCGACACTGACCTCAAGCCTCTCGGCGGCTCGTTCCAGATCGACCGGGTCCTCGCCCAGCTCGCCCGCGGCGCCGAGGTCGAGTTCCAGCTCGGTCAGCTGATCAAGGCCACCCGCACCCAGTTCCAGGACGAGGCGATCAACGGTGACACCGCCGTCGACTCCGACGGCTTCGACGGGCTCGACAAGGCGCTCACCGGCACTGACACCGAGTTCGACGGCTCGGCTGTGGACCTCACCGACACCGACAGCCACGGCAGCCTCGACGAGATCGACACGTTCCTGTCGCTGCTCGACGGGCCCCCGACGATGGTGCTCGGCAACGCCCTCGCGCTCGCCCGGTTCCGTGCCATCGCCCGCCGGGCGAACATGTACGTGCAGTCCCCGGTGCAGGGCCTCACCTCGGGGGCCGGCGCCCCGGTGTCCCGCCAGCAGTTCGGTGACGTGATCCTCGTCGACCCGGGCAACAAGGCCGGCTCGAACGACCCGATCATCCCCGTCACCGACGGCACGACCGACATCTACGCCGTGCGGATCGGCATGGACGGCTTCCACGGCGTGTCCGTGGCGGGTCAGCCGCTCGTCCAGACCTGGCTGCCCGACTTCGCCCGGGCCGGCGCGGTCAAGACCGGCGAGGTCGAGATGGGCCCGGTCGGCGTCGCGCTCAAGTCGACGAAGGCCGCCGCCGTCTGGCGCGGTGTCCGCATCGCGGCGGCCGCCTGATCATGGCGACGACCATCTACACGCCCGTCGAGGGCTTCAACGGCACGGTCGCGGGCGTCAAGTTCGAGGGCGGCAAGGCCTCCACGGACGACGACCGCGCCCTGGCGTACTTCAAGCGAAAGGGCTACGGCATCGGCCGCAAGCCCTCGAGCGAGGACGCGCCGGAGCCGCCGGACCCGCGTGACGCGTCGACGGTGCACGGCCCGCAGCTGCGGGACGCCGCCGTCGACCCGCGCAAGGGCGACTTCCTCCCGCCGATCAACGCCGGCAAGGCCAACCCGCACGGCCCGAAGGTGGTGGCACCGGAGATCCACGGCGCCATCGACCAGCGGGTCGCGCCGGGTGAGGTCGCGGTGGACGATCCCGACGCACAGGAGGCGAAGGAGACCGCCCACACCGAGGCCACCGTCCTTGAGGAGGGCGGCGAGGTCGAGCGTCCGGCCAAGTCGGCGAACAAGCCCGAGTGGGTCGCCTACGCGGTCTCCCAGGGCGCAGACCCCGCCGAGGCCGAGGCCACCAACAAGGACGACCTGATCGCCACGTACGGCGACGGAGAGGCCTGAGCGGTGGCGACCGGCTGGCAGCGGCTGCCCGGCTCCGGGCAGCCGTACTACGGCACGCTCCGCCCGGGCGCGGAGGAGATCTCCGCGCCCGAGGTGGTGTCAGACCTCGGGCAGCCAGGCAAGAACGCCGGCAAGCCCGTCTGGGTCGCCTACGCGCACACGCTCGGCATCGACACGGCCGGGCTCACCAAGGCCCAGATCGTCGCTGCCGTCGAGGAGCTCGTCGAGGCGGGCGAGAACGACACGGCGGTCGGCGGCGAAGTAGCCGGCGTCGACCTCCCGGCGGACCCGGAGCAGCCAGGAGCGGGTCCAGGGCATCAGGACGACGGTACGACGTGACCACCCCGTACGCCAGCGCCGCCGAGCTGGAGGCCTTCGTGTCCCCAGCCGTGTGGGAGTCGATCGACGTCGATGACGTCGATCGGCTGCTGGCGCGCGCCACCGAGGCCGTCGACGACCACTGCCGGGGCGCGTTCGTCGTCGACGCTGCCACGGACCTGCCCCGGGACTCCGACATCGCCGACGCCCTCCGCGACGCCACCTGCGCCGTCATCGAAGCATGGGCCGAGGTCGGCGAAGAGAACGACGTCGACGGCCTGGCCGGCTCCGACATCTCCGTCGCCGGCTACACGGGCAAGCGCGCCCCGACCCTGCCGCCCCGGGCCCGCCGGTTCCTTGCCGCCCAGGGCCTCCTGCAGCCTGCTCAGCATGCCGTCGGGGTGTGGCCGTGATCCCCCGGGCCGCGCTCCGCCAGCGCATCACTATCGAACCGTTCGAAGGCGAGTCCGCCTACGGGCCCGTGTACGGCACCCCCGTCACCGGTGTGCCCGCACGCTTCGACGGGAAGCGCCGCCTCGTGCGCACCGCCGGCGGCACCGACCTGATCGCCTCGGGGACACTCCAGCTGCGCCCCGGCACCCCGATCCCCGACCAGTCGCGGGTCACGATCCCCGTCAACGGGCAGGACCGGGTGTACGAGGTCGTCGAGACCCTGCCCCACGACAACCTGACCCGCGGCCACCACCTCGAGGTCCTGGTCTCGTGAGCGGCTGGAAGATCGACCGCAGCCAGATGGTCAAGGCCGCCGTCCGCGCCGCCGCCGAGCAGGGCGTGTCCGACGGCGTCGAGGTGTGGCTCGAGGAGGCAAACCGGACCGTCCCCATCGAGGAGTCCACGCTCGGCCGCTCCGGCACCGCCACCAGCCAGGGCCTGCGCGGCACCGTCGCCTACGACACCCCCTACGCGGTGAAGCAGCACGAGGACACCCGCCTGCGCCACGACCCCGGCCGCCGCGCCAAGTGGCTCGAGCTCACCATGCACGAGCAGCGCACCCGGATCCTGGATGCGGTCGCCGCCCCCATCAAGCGGGCGCTCCGATGAGCCTCTACACCGCCGTGGCCGAGCACATCGCCGCCAACCACCCCGACCTGACCTACAGCGCCACCGGGGTCGGCGGGCAGATCTTCGTCGCCACCATGCCCACGGCCCCCGACACCGACACCAAGGTCAACGTCGCCGTGATGGCCTACGGCGGCGCCGAAGAGGCCACCGCCCAGCCGACCGACCTTCCGCTCGTCCAGCTGATCATCCGCGGCCCCCGCTTCGACCCGCGCCCCGCCCTCGCCACGTGGGCGGACCTGTACCGCCTGTTCGCCGGCATGACGTCCACCGAGATCGGCACCAGCGACCCGGTGCACGTCCACATGTGCACGCCGCTGCAGTCCGGGCCGATCGCGCTCGGCAAGGACGCCAACGACCGCCACGAGTTCACCCTCAACCTCCAGTTCAGGGTGCACGCCCCCTCCCTCCACCGACCCGCCCTGACCCCATGAGGAGCATGCAATGACCGTCACCGAGATCCCGGCACGGGACTTCACCTTCGAGCTCAACACCGGCACCACCGAGACCCCCACCTGGGTCGAGATCGGCGGGCTGATCTCCTGGTCGAACGCGCCCACCACGGTGCGGGCCAATACCCAGACGTGGGAGGACGGGGGCCGCCAGAACGCCTACGTGTCGTCCCGTGGCGACTCGTTCACGCTGACCGGCCGCCGCCAGGAGGACCCCGACACCGGCGACCGCGATGCCGGCCAGGAGGCTGCGGAGGCGTGGGCGAAGGAGGTCGGCGTCCCCTCGCAGAAGCCGTTCCGGATCACCACCCCGGGTGGCAACACGATCACCTTCAACGCCACTGCGGAGGCCACGGTCGGTGGCGGCGGCGAGGACGATGCTTCGACCTGGCAGCTGCAGATCACCGTCTCCGGCGTCATCACCGAGGCCTGAGCCTCACCCTGGTGGCTGAGGCCTCCACGCTCCACGACTTCGATTCCGCCTGGCGGGAGTTCGAGTACGACGGGTTCGTTCTACCGATCCCCGGCGACGAGGGCTCCGAGTTCGACGGTGACGAGGTCCCCATGCCGGCGACGATGCCGGCCGGGTACCGGCTGCACATGTGGCGGGTGCGGTTGGAGCGCGGAGACGACGCCGAGCTGGGCTATGCGGAGCTGTCGGTCGCGGCGTCGTTCCTGTTCGGCCGGGACCGGGTGCTCGGCTGGGTGCGGCAGCGGATCAGCGAGTCGACGTTGACCGCGGCAGTGCAGCTAGCGCTCGCCGAGTACGCCGCCCGCGATCCCGAACCGGTCAGGGACGGCAAGCCGGGAAAAGCGGGGCCTCCGGGTTCGGAGGTCCCGCCGACGTGATCGCCCACTTCGCTGCCCTCGAGGCCGACTTCCAACGCGAGTACCGCATCAACCTGGCCGCCGAGGTCTGGCTCATGTCGTGGCGCCGGTTCGCGAACCTGCTGCGCGACCTGTCACCGGAGTCGACGTGGAAGCGGATCGCCGCGGCGAAGATCAAGCCCGGGGTCCGCCGGCTCGAGGACCCCCAGGAGATCGAGGACTTCGTGTCGTCGCTCGCCACCAAGAAGCGGGCCGCGTCGTGAGCGTCAAGGTCGGCACCCTCTCCGCGGACCTGGACCTCGACGGCAACCCGTTCGAGAAGAACCTCGACCGCGCCATGCAGACCGGCGCCCAGAAGGCCGCCCAGATCGGCGACAAGATGACCGCCCGGGTCACCCTGCCGCTCGTCGCCGCCGGCGGGGCCGCGGCCAAGATGGGCATGGACTTCGAGACGTCCATGTCCCGCATCGTGGGCCTGGTCGGCGTGTCCACCTCCGAGGTCGACGAGCTCCGGTCCGGCGTCCTGGAGCTGTCGGGGGCCACGGCCAAGGGCCCCCAGGAGCTCGCCGACGCCCTGTTCACCGTCACGTCTGCCGGGTTCCGTGGCGGCGAGGCCATGGACGTGCTCACCGCCGCCGCCAAGGCCTCCGCGGCCGGGCTCGGCGAGACCAACACCATCGCCCAGGCCCTCACCGGCGCCGTCAACGCCTACGGCCCCGAAGTCCTCGACGCAGCCCGGGCCACCGACATCCTCGTGGCCACCGCCCGGGCCGGGAACTTCGAGTCCTCCCAGCTCGCCGGGGTGCTCGGCAAGATCACCCCGTTCGCCAAGCAGGCCGGCGCATCCCTCGAGGACGTAGGCGGCGCGATCGCCCTGCTGACCCGGGTGAACAACAACGCCACCGAGTCCGGCACCCAGGTCGCCGCCATGATGCGCGCGTTCGTCGCCCCGGGTGCCGATGCGGTCAAGACCTTCGAGCGGCTCTACGGGTCCACGCAGGCGTTCCGGGACATCATCGCCAGCGACGGCGTGGTCGCAGCCCTCCAGGACCTCGACGGCAAGCTCGGTGGCAGCAGGGAGGAGCTCGCCAAGCTGCTCGGATCGTCGGAGGCGGCATCGGCCGCGTTCCAGATCCTCGACGCTGACGCCGCCACCCTCGAGGACACCTTCGGCACGGTCACCGACTCGGTCGGCATGACCGACGAAGCCTTCGCTGCTGCGGCAGAGACGTCCGGGTTCAAGATGCAGCAGGCCCTCGCCCGCCTGCAGGCCGCACTCATCGACGCTGGTGACGCCATCGCCCCGTTCGTCGTCGCCGTCGCCGGTGGGATCGGCACCGCCGCGGAAGCGTTCTCCAAGCTGCCCGACCCGGTGAAGAACGCAGCCGTCGGTGTCGCCGCGCTGCTCGCCGCCACCGGCCCGCTCCTGTCGATCGGCGGCCGCCTCGCCCAGAACCTCGGCAGCCTCAGCCGCGGGTTCGATCGGGCCGCGACCGGCGCCTACGACGCCGCCGGGAAGATCGGCACGTTCAGCAAGGTCCTCGGCGGCCTCGCGATCGCCGCCGTCGCCTACCAGCTGTACCAGATGGCCGAAGCAGCCCGGCAGGTCGAGGTCGACATCTCCCGTGCCTCCCGGGCCACCACCGACGAGCTGGTCGAAGGGTTCCTGGAGCTGGAGCGCTGGGGTGGCGGCGAAGCGCTCGAAGCGTTCTCCCAGATGGCCGAGGGCAGCATCGGCACCGCCACCCGCCTCCGCGACGCCCTCGCCGCACTCGGGCACGACACGTCAGAGCTCGACGAGATCCTCCGGTCCGCCGCCGAGGGTGAACGGCAGATGGCCTCTGATGCAGACGCTGCCGCCGGCGCCATCGACGGGGTGGCCTCCTCCATCAAGGATCTCACCCCGCGGGCAGCCGACGGAACGTCCGCGGTCGAAGGGCTCGGCGACGCCAGCGGCGACGCAGCCGCCGAGATGGACGACCTCACCTCCTCCATCACCGATCTCGCCAACGAGCTGGCCGCCTTGTTCGACCCGCTGTTCGCCGCCGAGGACGCCACCCGCAAGATGGCCGAGGCACAGCAGGCGGTCACCGCCGCCGAGTTGGAGTTGACCGCCGCTCAGAACGCTCTGAACGAGGCGACCAAGGCGCACGGCCCGGCGTCGGACGAGGCCGCCGAGGCTGCCCGCAACCTCATGGAGGCCCAGGAGGGCCTCGACGCGGCGAATCGGGACACGGTTCGTTCCGCCTACGAGCTGGAGCAGAAGCAGCTGGCGCTCGCCGAGGCGGTCCGCAAGGGCGACGTGGACATCGACGCCGCGATCGCGACCCTGAACAACTGGGTCGCTCAGGGTCACATCACGCAGGCGGAAGCTGACATCACGGCCGGGAAGTTCCGTGACCTGGCCGGGGATGTGCGAGACGTCCCGGACAACGTGTCGATCGAGGTGTGGGCACACACGGAGGCCGCCAGGAAGGCGCTACGTGACCTCGACAACCTCGCCCGGAGCATGGGCGGTCCGATCATCTACAACGCCTCCATCCGTGCCCGTGACCACCTTGAGGGCCGCTGGACCGGTGGCCCGCTGATGCCCGGCAAGGACTACATGGTCGGCGAGCACGGCCCTGAGGTCATCCGCATGGGCGGCGGCGCCGGCGTGGTCGAGAACGCCGGCCAGACCAGGGCAGGGCAGAGCGGGGCGTCCGGTAGGGGAGCGGGGAAGGTCGAGCACCACCGGCACGTCCACGTGAACTACCCGCCCGACAAGCCCTCCACGAAGGCGATCAGCCACGAGCTGATGCTGATCGAGATGGGCAACCCATGACCGCCCCGTACCTCGTCCTCAACGGCCAGTCCCTGTCGATCCCGGGGTTCTGTGGCACGAAGGACATCACCGGGCTGATGGCGCCGGCGCCGATGCGCGACGTGGAGGACTTCGAGTCCGACGGCATCGACGGCGCCACCTTCATCCCCAAGCCCCGGGGCCCGCTGGTGACCGGGGCGTCGTTCCTCGTGTCCGGTCGCAACACGAGCGCCGGTGTGCCGCACGCCGACCCGTGGGTTGGTGTGCGGGACAACCGGGAGACGATCGCCGCCGCCGTCATCAGCCCCACCGCGCTCGTCACCGCCGTCATGCACTACGGCGACGCCTCCACCCGGTCCGGGCAGATCTATGTGCCCCGCCTCATCCCCTCGCCGATCCAGGAGGACGACGCCACCGGCGCCGCCCAGGTCATCGTGCTCGAGATCGTCTGCCCCGCCGGGGCGTTCACCTGATGGCTGCTGACAAGACCCTCGAGGTGTACACGTTCGCCGGAGACCACATCACCACCGTCGCACCGAAGAAGGGCTCGTCCCGCTGGTCGCACAAGCCCGGCGAAGACGGCTCCGGCGCGTTCCGGGCACTCGGCACCCTCCCCGCCGCCGCGCTCGGCGAGGACGTCGTCGTGCGGATCAACAACGGCACCGACGACATTTTCGCCTTCGTGCCCACCGACAAGCACCGCCGCGCCCTCGACTCGCCCGGAACCACCGAGGTCGACCTGTCGGGCCCGGGCGTACGCCACCTCCTCCACGCCGGGCAGATCTACCAGGAGGACACCAGCGACTGCGCCGAAGCGGCCGACACCCGCTGGTTCGGGTGGATGTCCGGAGCCTACGACGACGACGCCTGGTCGTTGCCGGTGTCGTTCGGGACGTTCAAGGAAGGCCCCTGGCAGACCCCCCGGCCGGAGAACTGGGTGGCGCCGATCTCGGAGTACATCTCCTTCACCCTCGACCCGGTCGCCGCTCAGACCGACTGGGGCGCCCGGGCCACCATCAACCTCGCCGGCGAGGGTGACTTCATCCTGTGCATCGCCGCCGACGACGAGTACCGGGTGTGGATCGACGGCACCGAGATCATGTCCACCATGGGCGGCGGTCCGTTCCAGTGGCGCCGCTTCCAGCAACGCCCCCTCAAGCTGTGCGCCGGCACCCACACGATCGCCATCCAGGTCCGCAACCTCGCCCGGCCGGCGGGCCTCGAGTCGACGAACTTCACGTGGCTGCAGTTCGTGCTCGCCCCCGCCGGCGCCGACGGCAAGCCCCGCTCGGCCAACCAGGTGTGGAAGGTGTTCCACGACCACTCCGGCGGCACGTTCACGCTCGGCATGCCCTTCGGGTTCACCACCGCGGCGCTCGCGTGGGATGCCACCGCCGCGACCATCCAGGCCGCCCTGGAGGCGATGGCTATCCCCGGCGCCGGGAACGTCACCGTCACCGGCACCAACACGCTCCGCAACGAGAAGTACTCGATCAGCCACAACCACACGGGCGGCTCGTTCACTCTCACCGCGTTCGGGCAGACGACCGGGCCGATCGCCCACAACGCCACCGCCCTCGCCGTCGAGGTCGCGCTTGAGACGAGCATCACGAAGCTGAACGAGAACGTCACCGTCACCGGCACCGGCACGAGCGGGGATCCGTGGCTGGTGGAGTTCGACAACCAGCTGACCCTCACCGCCGTCGAGCTCACCGGCAACGGCGGCGGCCTGACCGGCGGGACCACGTTCACGCTGTCGAACCCGCAGAACGCCGCGAACGACCCCTGGGTGATCACTTTCGGCGGCGACCTCGCCTCCTCCTACGTGCCCCTCACAGTCAACGGCACGAACCTGACAGGCGGGACAGCGATCGTGGCCGACGAGTGGCAGCGGGGACGGGGCGCGGATGCGGTGCTGCGGTCGAACACGACCGACTGGGTCGTGCGCGACTTCACCGCCGGCACACCGGGGCTGACCGCAACGGAGATGCTGCTCATCGTTGACGACGAGGTCCGGGCCCGCGGGGAGAGCGTGTTCAACCACATCACCGAGGACTTCACCGCCGCCACCGACACCGACGGCAACACGCTGCCCGAGCACGTCCTGCCGGTCTCCCTCGAAGCCGACGTCCACCGCCTGGCCGTGCTCCTCGAGGAAGCCGGCTACCTCGTCGACGTCGCCCCCGACCTGGCCCTGCAGTGCTGGGCCGACCGGGGCACGGACCTGTCCGGCTCCATCTCCCTCACCGCCTGGTCGCCCGGGGTGCGGGACCTCGACGCCGGCCAGGCCGAGGGGAACGTGAAGAACGTGCTGCGGGTCCGCACCGGGCAGGGCTGGCACGAAGTCATCGACGACGACTCCGTCACCGCCCGGGGTCGCTGGGAGGACGGGACCATCCTCGACGGGTTCGCCACCGAAGCCGAAGCCGACATGGTCACCGCCCCGCTCGTCCGCCAGTACGCCACCCCACCCCGCACCACCACCCTCGAACTCACCAGCGCGGGACCAGTGGTGCCGTACGACGACCTCGACATGTGCGACATCGTCACCTCCTCCGCCTGGGCGGTCGACGGGTACGACGAGACCGGCATGCGCTGGGTCGGCGTCGTCGCCCGCATCGAAGACACCCACACCGTCTACGCCATCGAGCTGATCTCCTGATGCCACCCCGCCACCGCTCCAGGGCCACCGACCCGCTCACCCGGCTCCGCAACGAGATGGACGCCCTCGGCCGCCCCGGAATGGCCGGCACTCAGCGCGGTGGGTTCGGTAGACGGGCCGGTGGCGCCGACCGGAGCGTTCTGGCCGACGTGGGCAGCCAGGTCGACGTCGACGTCGACGTGGGTGTTCCACCACTCCCGTTCCATTGGCCCGGCGCGGTCGCCGACCACGTCGACGTCCGCAACGGCCCCGGCGAGTTCGGCGCTGACGGGCTGATCCACATGATCCGGTACCGCTGGGATACCCCACCGAGCGCGTCAACGGTGACCGTACAGTGGCGGTTTGACGACGCGATCGCGATGACCCACACGCTGCCGGTGTCTACGGACCCCTACGTCGTCACCCCGGACCAGCCCTACGCCCAGCAGGTGATCGTCGGTGTCATCACTAGCGCTGGTGCGAACGCCGTGGGGCTGACCGCCTTCGTCTACCACCGCTGATGGTGACGTACACGCTGTGGTTCGAGCTGGCGCCTGACCGGTTCACGACCGGCGGGCCGAACCACACGACCACGGCAAGGGCGACGCTGAACGGCACCGTGCTCGGCTCCGTCACGTCTCTGCCCGAGTCGGGCAACGACTGGATCCAAGAGTGGAAGGCGTTTTCCTTCGACGTCACCGGGATCTTCGACCCGTCGTCCAGCAACCAGCTGACCCTCGAGTACGTGTCGGGCCAGGACCGGTCGCGCTTTCGTCGCATCCGGATTGAAGGCAGCAACGGCCTCACCTACTACGGGGAGTACCCGGCCGGCTACCCGTACGGCTTCGACCTCCAAGACGGCCGACTCAACGGCGAACACGTCGAGATGGCCTCGGACGGGTCGAGTCCGGCAACGCAGTGGTCGATGCTGGCGGGTGCGTTCGTCACGCCATCCGAGGGTGACGACCGCATCCACCTGTACTACACGGTGCCGAGCAGGCCGCGCCGGCCTGTCGTGGGCTTCATCGGCTGGAACCACTACGAACCGACCATCATCCCGCCCGACCCGGTCAGCCGACTCCTCGAGGATGGCACGCCCCGTCTGCTCGAGGACGGCATCACCGAACGGACCCTGGAGTAGCGCATGACCAAGATCACCGAACTGGACGCCGCCACGACGCCACTCGTTTCGACCGATCTGGTCGAGGTCGTGCAGGACGTCGGCGGGACGCCCACGAACAAGAAGGTCGCGGTCTCCGAGCTCGGCGGCGGTGGTGGCGGTGGCGGTGGCGGGGCGGCGGGAGTGGCGGCCCGGGTCGCCACCCAGCAGGGGACCAGTTCGATCACCTTCACAGACCTCGCAACGGTCGGGCCGAGCGTGACGTTCGATGTGCCGGCGAGCGGCAAGGTGCTGGTCTCCGTGTCCGCGCAGATGGTCAACTTCGTCGGCGGGAACGCTGCGATCGTCGGCGTTGCGCTCTCCGGTGCGAACACGCTGGCCGCGAGCGACGACAACGCGATCCTGGTCAGCGCCACGGCTCTGATGATGTCCGGCCAGGTGCCTCTCACGGGGCTGACGCCCGGTTCCACCACGTTCACGGTGAAGTACCGGGTCACGGCCAACTCGGTATCTTTCCTCCGCCGGACGATCGCCGTTCAGCCGTTGGCATAGGCATCATTGGCAGGACCCGAAGCGCGTGACGTGGGGAGCCGCTCATGGGTAGAGGATCGGAAGTTCCCGCACCCGCAGTTCGTGAGGCTGCTTGCCCAGCCACTCAGCGGCTGCTTGCGTCACCCAGTCAGAAGCGCCCGGTTTGAGGTCCGCGATCTCGCCGACGGGTTGAGCAGTCCAACGGCCATGTTGCAGAGGCAGGTTGGTGTCGAACACTCGCTGTCGTTCCCAGGCGGCAGCTGCAGCGTCGTGGACCTCCATAGACGCGAATGCGATGACGATTAGGGCAACGAGGCCAGCGATCGCTTCGGCCCCAAAGGCCGGCCTCCAGCGCGTTGCGAGCGCTGCTCCAAGCATCGTCGCCGCCAGGTAGGTGATCAGCAGCAGCGGCAGGAGGTGCCACCACGCGGGGTACGAGACTGCGGCGCCGACTCCGATGGAGATGATCGCCGCCACGACGACGAGCGTCGAGCAGACGGCGAGCACGTCAATCGTTCGGCGCCTCGAATCACCACCGAGCCCCCACACAAGTAGAAGACCCGTTCCGAGCCCGAGGATGAGCGACGGGCTCTCCACCAGCGCCTTGTATCCGACGTCATTGACGGACCGCCAGAACACCTCAACAGACAGTTCGTGCGGACGTTGCTCGGCCAAGACCTCGCGCCTTCGGCCGGTGCCTGGCATCAGGAAGGCGACAGCGGTGCCCGTGGTCAACCCGGCCAGGAGCGCACCTGCAGTGCGGATCACTCGGGCTGGTGGTCGTTGGCCGTGGAGCAGGACTGAACCCATGAGGCATGCGACGACCGCCGCGCCGATGATCCCGGTCAACGAGAAAGCGAACCCGGCGAGGACGAAGCCGGCGAGGAGCCCGAGCACCTCGTTTGCCTTGCGAGTCCGAGCGGCTCTCGGGTGAAGGAGGCGCAGGGCGAACGGTAGGAGTAACAGGGGAACGAGGTGCCCCAGCCACAAGCTCTGCCAGTACAGCGCTCCGAACAGCACACCCGGATCGGGATCGCCGAGCAGAGTGAGAGAGCCGAGCGCACCTGCCGTCAGCACCGCGGTGGCAGGCCACACGGGCAACTCGAACGCCCGCACCGAATTCAAAGCAAGGACGCACTGTCGCAGGCTCCAGGTCAGCAGACCGAGGAGAGCCAACGACATGGCGGGAAAGACGATGTTCACCGTGCCGGGGGTGCTGACCCAGGCGCCGGCATTCTGCAGCCAGGAGAAGCTGTAGTAGCCGGTCCACTCCGTCATCCACCGGGTGAACCCGCCGATCAGGCCGTCCGTGGCGCTTGCGAGGAACGAATAATCGTCGGCGATCGGCCGTGCGGCAATCGCACCCACAGACGCGACCGCAACCGGATAGAGGGCCGCCAGGCACAGAAGGCTCCGAGCGCGGGCTCCCGTAGCAGCCGCGGCAAAGCCGAGCCGCTGGTGCTGGTCCGCCATCCCCACATCATCGCCCACCCGGCCCCAGATCTGTAGGGGGCCGAACGAACCACGCCAGGAGCCACCTCATGTCGCTCCGTTCGTGTCAGCCCCTCCACGGGACACTGGGGTGGTGACTGCCTACCTGCGAGCGCACAAGCCCGCGATCCGGCAGTTCCGCAGTCCCCGACGGGCGACCGTCTCCGGCGTCATCGCCGTGCACACGGCTGAGAACACGCCGGACTTCGTCGCTTTCGACGGCGGCGCCGAAGCGGTCACCAGCTTCATCGTCGGCCGCACCACCCACGGCTCCTACCACGACCTCGTCGACTCCGACTCCGCCGTCCACCTCGTCGACTGGTCCGACGAGGCGTTCCACGACGGCACCGGCACCAATCCGCACAGCCTGTCGATCTCGATCGCCACCCGCGCCGACGTCTGGCCCTGGGCGCCGGCCGATTGGCGTGCCGGCGCGATCGAGCAGGCAGCCAAGGCCGCCGCCCGCCAAGCCCGCTGGGTGAAGGCCACGACCGGCATCGTCGTCCCGGCCCGCCGCATCACCGCAGCGCAGGCACGCAGCCGCGTCCCCGGGTTCGTCACCCACGCCGAGCTCGATCCCGGTCGCCGTTCCGATCCTGGTGCCGGGTTCCCGTGGGAGGCGTTCCTGACCCGTTTCGCTCAGCTCACCGAAGCTGCCCCACAGGAGGACCTGTTCATGCTCGACACGCACGAGGCCCGCGACGCGTACGTCCGCAACACGTACCGCAAGCTGCGCGGCAAGGACGGCACTGATGCCGAGGTCGGCTTCTGGGTGTGGGTGATCGCCGCCGACCGCGCCAACGCCCTCAATCTGATCATCGACCTCACGGTCGAGGCCCGCCGGGCATCGTGACCGATGAGGACCCGGTGTCCGGGCGCAGGTCGGACGACACCAGCATGCCGGTCGTCCTGCACCGGCTCGACGCCATCGAGCACCGGCTCGAACAGAACGCCAAGGACACCCACCGCGGGTTCTCCGACGTCCGCCAGCAGATCAACGGCCTGACCTTTGTGCGCCTCGACGTCTACGACGCCGATCAACGCACCGCCACTCAGATCCACGCCGAACTGGCCCGAGAGATCGGGTCGACCGTCACGCAGGTCAGGTTGCTGTGGTCGGTCGTCGGCGCCACGGTGATCGCCGGCCTCATCGGGATCCTGTTCGAGATCGCGAGCCGGTCGTGACCGTGGGCCGGTCGGTCACCTGGATGAATCGTCAGGCCCGCATCTGGTGGCCGCTCTTGGCCGCGATGGTCGGCGGGGCGATCCTGGCCGCGCTCGGGTTCGTCGTCGCCACCGTCGTCGAGGACCGCGCCCAGCTGCGCGAGCAACGGGACTTGCTGGCCGAGCAGTCCGAGCAGCTCGCCCTCATCATCGAACGAGGTCAGCGGGCCGACGCGGGCGCCGAGGAACGCCTGCAGGACGCCATCCGCGAGGTCGAGCAGCTCCTGGCCGCCCAGTTCGCCGAGCACGACTTCAACACGGCCACGAAGTTGAACGACACGCTCGCCCAGATCGCCGCACTCCTCGGCCGGCCTGCTGGCGTACCGGTCGACCCGGTCACCGCCCACCCGGTCCCGTCAGGTCACAACCCGCCGACCGCATCCGCCCCGCCGGCGGCATCCGAGCGGCCCCCGGCCACCAGCACGACCGCGCCGCCAGCGACCACCACCACCACCTCGCCCGGCCAGTCCGGGCTCTGCGAACGCAACCCCACCGCCCGCAACTGCAGGAGCAACCCATGACCCGCATCCTCGGCTGGCTCGACCGGCTCCCGAACTGGCTGCGCGCTGGCGTCGTCACCGGCACGTTCACCGCCGTGCTCACCTCCGGCGCGTCCGTGCTCACCTGGCTCGAGGAGTTCTTCGCCTGGGCAGCCGGCGAGCCCGTCGCGTTCCCCGACCTGTCGGTTCTCCGATCCGCTGTCGTCGGAGTCGCCGCCGGCGGTGTGATCGGCGGCGCCAACGCTGCCTTCCGGTGGGTGCAGGAGCGCATGAGGCGCGGCAACCCGCCCGTCTACCCGACGCGCACCTGACCACTCCCGCCGTCCGGTAGCGGACCACTCCCACGATCCGGCACCGGCCCGCCCTCCGAGGGCGGGCCTTCGGCGCGCTCAGGACGCCCCCACGGCGAGAACCGCTGTGCCCGGACCATCACCCGCGACAGTCGCTCGTTCTCGCTCTCGGGGCCGTGGGGCTGGTCTGCGGGGGCCATGAGCGGCATCATGCTCACGGGGTGGTGACAGCGACGCGCTGACTTGCGTGTTGTGCCGACGTTCGGCAGGCCGAAGGCGGGGAGCGTGCAGAGCACGAGCGGGAAGAGGAGCAGGACGGGGAGCTTGCGAGCCCGGGTCTCGGCGGCACGGCGCCGGCGGGCGCGGGCCTCGGCCGCCGTGCGCTCGAGGGCGGGCAGCACCGCGGTGCCGTAGCGGAGGTGGTCGGCCAGCGCATGGGCGAGCGGTCGGCCCGGGTCACCCCAGCAGGAGGCAAGGCCGGCGACGGCCTCGTCGGAGGGTCGCCCGCCGGCAACGGCGTCGACCGCGGCCTGCAGGTCCGCGCGGAGGCTGGCCGGGGCGACGGCGGCGACTGCGGGGAGCGCGGCGGGCACCGACAGACCGGCGCCGACGGCGAGGGCGAGCAGGTCGATGAGGTCGGGCAGGTCGCGCTCGATGCGGGCGAGGTCGGCGCCTCGGGGGGCCCGCACCCGCACCCCGAGGGCGCGGCGGCCTCGGTTCCCGAGCAGTCCGACCAGGGTGGCGAGATCGGGAGCCGGGTGCGCCGTGGAGGAGCGCTGCAGTCGCGCCGGGCGCGCTGGTCGGTGCGCCAGCGCCAGCACGGCCCCGGCGGCGCACGCAGCGGCGATGACGGCGCTCACCCGGCCCTCCGCACGAGCCGGGCCATCCACCAGGCGCCGAGGGCATCGAGCGACAGGCCCACCGCGATGCACAGCCATCCGATCGGCGTGCCGAGGAGGAACCGGCCGGCGGCGGGGTCGAGCGCGGTGAGCAGCAGCGCGAAGGCGAGCGGGGCGAGCGTGAGCACCGCGGCCGACGCCCGGCCCTGGGTGGCGAGCGCGGCGGCCTCGGCCTCGCTGCCGATCCGCTCGCGCAGGCTGGCGGCTGCACCGTCCACGGCTCGGGCGCCGGGTCCGCCGACGGTGGCCGCGACGGTGAGGGCCGCGCCGGCGAGCGCCGTGTGCGGGTCGGGGGCGCCCGCCTGCCAGCGGGACACGGCATCGGTGAGCGGTCGCCCCGCATCGACTGATCCGGCGAGGGCGGCGAGCTCGGGTCCGAGCGGGGCGCCGACCGAGGCTGCGCCGGCGATGGCGGCAGGCAGGGCGAGGCCGCTGCGCAGCCCGGCGGCGACGGCGTCCAGCGCCTCGGGCAGCTGGGCCGTGCGGCGCCGGTCGCTGCGGCCGCCGGCCAGCACCAGCGCGGCCGGGCCGCCGGCGAGGCCGATGACGAAGAGGATCCTGCCGCTCGGGATGGCGACCGACACGACGAGTGCCAGCACCAGGGCGAGCGCCCAGCGCACGACCAGCCGGTCGGCGTCGGCGGCGAGGCCCGCCCGTCGGAAGGCGTGGCGCACGCCGTCGGGCAGCGGGAGGGAACCGGGCGCCGACGCCGGCAGGAGCCGACGTCGGGTGCGGGCGGCGGCCTGCCACCGCCGGATGCCCCCGACCCCGAGCGAGGCCGAGAGCACCGTGGCCGCGGCGGCGACGGCGGGGAGGTTCACGACGCCGCCACCAGCCGACCGTCGGCGACCAGCGGTGTGGTGCGGCTGACGGCGTCGGGGTCGTCGACGACACGGTCGACGGCGATGACCCGGCGGGCACCGTCGGCGGCCCGGCCGACGTGCACGAGCAGGTCCACCGCCGAGGCCAGCTGGTCGCGGACGGCCCGCAGCGGGAGCTCGACCCCGGCGGTGAGCGCCATGGTCTCGAGGCGACGCAGGGCCTGGACCGTGCCGTTGGCGTGGCAGGTGGACAGCGAGCCGTCGTGGCCCGTGTTCATGGCCTGCAACATGTCGAGCGCCTCGCCGCCGCGGACCTCGCCGACCACGATCCGGTCGGGGCGCATGCGCAGCGCGCCCCGCACCAGCTCGCGGATGGTGACGGCCGGCAGGCCGTCGGGGCTGGCGGGCCGGCTCTCCAGGCGCACCACGTGCTCGCCGGGGAGGCGGAGCTCGGCGGCGTCCTCGACCGTGACCACCCGCTCGCCGGGGGCGAGGTGCTGGCACAGGGCGTTGAGCAGCGTCGTCTTCCCGGCTCCGGTGCCGCCGACGACGATGAGGTTGGCCCGCCGGCGCACCGCCTCGACGAGCAGGCCGGCGACGTCGGGATCGGCGGCGAAGTCCTCGACCGGGAGGGTGCGGGCGGCGAACCGGCGCACCGTGAGGTACGGCCCGTCGACAGCGAGCGGCGGCATGGCGACGTGGACCCGGGACCCATCGGGGAGGCGGGCGTCGACGAGGGGGTTGCGCC
>Ga0208490_100163_pt1 | contig 54102 bp, 52 predicted proteins | sample SubbioAug_CSWold_FD_184818 | JGI IMG/M metagenome (GOLD analysis project Ga0208490, IMG submission 184818) | Serpentinite rock and fluid subsurface biosphere microbial communities from McLaughlin Reserve, California, USA - CR11Aug_CSWold (SPAdes) | ecosystem: Environmental > Terrestrial > Deep...
TGCCTGTTAGATTTGACGGACAGACTGACTTTTTCATTATATATTTTCAGTATCAAATAAAGTGATTATTCCAGTCCCAAATAAAGAAACTGCAAACACTTTGTTTCGGTCATTAATCCACTTGTGATGAGCAGATATGCAAATATGGCTATCCGTAAAGGAAAAACCGATAAATTAGACACTATTAAGATTGCGGCTTTCGGGTTAGATAACTGGCTCCATCTTGTTGACTATACTCCATCTTTGGAAGTATATGGCGAACTAAAAGTACTTAATCGGCAGTATCTGAGTTATATTTCAACGCGGATAAGGGCAAAACAGACCCTTACAAACTTACTTGACCGTACTATGCCAGGTATTAAAACACAATTATTAAATCGTTCTGATGTTCCTGACCGGGATAAACTATGCGATTTTGTAAAAGAATATTGGCATTTCGACAACATTATATGTATGTCCGAAGCTAGATTCATTACCCATTATAACAACTGGGCAAAAAAGAAAGGATACAGAGCCAGCACAGAGAAAGCTAAGAAAATTTACGCCCTTGCACTAGATAGTATCCCTACTTTGTCTTCCACTACGCCATCGACCAAAATGCTCGTATTGGAAGCGGTTAAGGTCCTGCACATGATTGACACAACCCTTGCGCTTATTTTAGCACAGATGAGGGACTTAGCAAAGACTTTGAAAGAATACGAAATCGTTATGGCGATGCACGGTGTCGGCGAAATCCTCGGGCCGAGGTTAATAGCTGAGATAGGTGATGCTCGCCGGTTTCATAGTGCTAACGCACTTATAGCTTATGCCGGCCTTGATGCTCCACCTTTTCAATCAGGAAATTTTACAGCCACTAACCGCAGCATTTCAAAACGTGGTTCAGCATCATTACGAAAGACGGGCTATGAAATTATGAAATACCTAAAGATTGCTAAGCCAGTTCAAGATAATGCTGTTTACTTATACATGATTAAGAAAGAGAATGAGGGTAAACCTTTAAGAGTAGCCAAAATTGCTGCACTTAACAAGTTCCTCCGTATCTATTATGCCAGAGTAAAAGAGATCTACAGCTTAACCTAATAAATTACTATTGATTAATAATATTGTTCAATCAGGAAGTTGTCTCCCAACAATCTGGTTAGCTTTGCTATGCTTATATTTTGTTATGATTTTTGTTGATAATTTTTTTTAAAAAATTATGCTTGACTTATATTAGCAGGATTATACATATTTGGTGTGAATTCTACAAAAAGGTTTTAATTCCTGCAAATAATACTAAAATTCATTCTGCCTCTCTTACTGGCAGAAAATATTTTTGTTACAGATTCCTCTAGCCATTAGTAGTTTTTTATTGTTTTCTAAAATATTTGTTATCCTGGAATATATAGAAGACAAAAAATCAGCAAAAATAAGAAACTAGCAATTACCAATAATTAATAATTATGTTAAAAAATAATATATTTCTAAAACAAACCAAAAGAGAAGGAAGCCTTTTACCTGCTTCCTTCTCTTTTAAATTCACTAACTTTATTTAATACTTGTTCAAACTTTATTGTAATTCTGTTCAATATTTGTTGTAATTTAATCAAACTTTACTGTAACTGTTCAAACTTTATTGTAACGTTACACAACCAATCAACTTAAGCAAAATTCTTTACTCAACAGTTACACTTTTTGCTAAATTTCGCGGCTTATCCACGTCGGCACCCCGGAGAACGGCGGCGTAATAGGCTATTAACTGTAGCGGGATCACCGCTAGAATTGGTGCTATCAGGGTAGCGGTCCTTGGCAGGTAAATTACCTGATCTACTACTTTTTCAATCTCACTCTTGCCTGCAAAGGCCACTGCTATCACAAAGGCATCCCGGGCTTTTACTTCTTTTATATTGCTGACGGTCTTATCGTAAACCTCTTCCTGGGTGACCAACGAGATAACGGGTATGCCAGGTACAATCAAGGCCAGGGTACCGTGTTTAAGCTCCCCGGCGGCATAGGCTTCAGCGTGAATGTATGAAATCTCCTTTAACTTAAGCGAACCCTCTAAGGCAACTGCATAATCAAGACTTCTCCCAATAAAGAACACATCATCCCAGTCAGCAATATGTTTTGCCAGCCGGTGTATTTCTTCTTTACCGGCGATTATCTCCTCTGTCTGTTTTGGCAATTGCCTTAGTTGCCCTAGCAATTGGGCCGCTTCACCCTCAGAAATAAGCTTTAGCTTTTGTCCGATGAAAATAGTAAACAGATAAATAGCCACCAATTGGGTGATATAAGCTTTGGTCGATGCTACCGCAATTTCCGGTCCGGCCCAGGTATAAATTACATCATCAGCTTCCCGGGAAACAGAGCTGCCCACCACATTGGTGATAGCCACTACCCTTGCCCCTTTTCGCTTTGCTTCCCGTAAGGCTGCCCGGGTATCGGCAGTTTCTCCCGACTGGCTGATTACCAGTACCAGGGTTTTTTCATTAATTAAAGGGTCTCGATAGCGAAACTCAGAAGCAATATCTGTTTCCACCGGGATTCCCAGCACTCTCTCCATAACATATTTTCCAACCAAACCGGCGTGATATGCGGTACCACAGGCCACAATTGCTATCTTGTTAATATTGGCCAGCAACTCTTCTGGAATTTTCACCTCATTCAAAACTACCTTGCCGCCATCTTCGCTGATGCGTCCCGATAGAGTTTCCCTTATTGCCTTTGGCTGTTCATGAATCTCCTTCAGCATAAAGTGGTCAAAACCACCCTTTTCTGCTGCCACCGCATCCCATGTCACATGAAAAACTTCTTTTTCCACCGGATTGCCGGTAAAATCGGTAATTTTGATATTCTCCCTGGTAATTACCGCCATTTCACCATCGCTTAGAATATAGGTATCCCGGGTGTAATTTAAGATGGCAGGGATGTCTGAGGCAATAAAGTTCTCCCCTTTTCCCAATCCCAGAATCAATGGGCTGTCCTGCCGGGCAGCCACCAGTTTGTGTGGCTCCTGGGAAGTGCAGGCGGCACAGGCAAATGAGCCCTCTACTTTTGCCAGTACTTGCTGCATTGCTTTTTCCAGGTTTCCTGCATAATAGTGTTCCAACAGGTGGGGCAGCACTTCCGTGTCTGTCTCTGATTGAAAGATGTGCCCCTGTTCAATTAACCATTCTTTTAAGGGTAAATAATTTTCAATAATCCCATTATGCACCACCGCAATTTGGTTGTTGCAATCACAATGGGGATGAGAATTAAAGTCAGAGGGGCTGCCGTGGGTGGCCCATCTGGTATGGCCGATGCCTACCTGTCCTTCAGGAGCGCCGTTTTCAATTTCTTTCTCCAGATTATGGAGCCTACCTTGCTTTTTGCTGATGTTTAACTTATTGTTTTCCAATATTGCTATTCCTGCTGAATCATATCCTCTATACTCAAGCTTTTTTAATCCTTCTATTAATATTGGTACGGCATTTTTTGGTCCGATATAGCCCATTATTCCGCACATAATGTCAACCTCCTCAAAGTCTTGCTGTTTGAGTACCCGTTGTCCTTTAGATTGCTCTAAAGCTTTATGGTACTCATCCGGCTACAGTATAAGCCGAGAGGCATCCGCCGATAAATCGATAAACCTCTTCCTCGTCAGCCACAGTTGGTGGCCCAGGCGCTTTACCACTACACCAGTCCATTGACACAACTATATTAACTTATGAAAACTAATTCTTCCCCCGTTACCTATCACACCACCACCTTCCAGCTTTCCAACTTTCCAACCAATTCTGACTACTGACTACTGACTACTGACTACTGACTACTGACTACTGACTACTAGTACTAATATTCTGCTACACCCGGGCCTTAATCACTGCCGCCACCTTACCAACCAGTTCCTCCAGTTCCATTTCATCAGGTCCCTCAGCCATTACTCTTACCAATGGCTCTGTCCCCGAGGGTCGCACCAAGAGCCGTCCCCGACCAGCTAAGATAGAATCTATTTCTTTAATAACTTTATCTATTTCGGCATCCTGATGCAAGTTCCTTTTTTCTTTAACTGGAACATTTACCAGTACCTGGGGCAGCTTTTCCATGATGCTGGCCTGTTCATTCATAGTAGTGCCCGTTGATGCTAACACCGCCAGCAGTTGGATACCTGTTAAAATCCCATCTCCAGTAGTATTATGCTTCAGGAGAATAATATGCCCGGACTGCTCACCGCCGATGATGCTGTCTGAGTTAAGCATCTCTTCCAGAACATAACGGTCACCCACTTTTGTTTCCAGCACATTTATCCCCACACGCTGGGCTGCTTGATAAAGACCCAGGTTACTCATCACCGTCACTACCAGCAGGTTATTATCAAGGAGTCCCCGGTTAAGGTAATCGTTAGCTAAAATTAACAATATCTGATCGCCATCAATCAGATTTCCTTGATCGTCCACTGCCAACACCCGATCACCATCTCCGTCAAAAGCAAACCCTAATAGGGCCCCTATTTCCTTGACCTGCCGCTGCAAGGTTTCTGGGTGAGTAGAGCCACAATTTTCGTTAATATTAATCCCGTCTGGCTGACCGGCAATCACCATCACCTCAGCACCCAGTTGGGTAAAAATTTTCGGTGCCAGCTCACTGGTAGCCCCGTTGGCACAGTCTAGGACAATTTTCATGCCCCTTAAGTCCACATCAATAGTTGTTTTTAGATAATGGGCATAATTCCATTTTCCTTCATCCCATTGAACTACCTTGCCCACATCCTGTCCCGTAGGCTGGGAAAAATAATCGTCATCCTTAAATAAAATTGCCTCAATTTCATCTTCAACCCCATCGGGCAGCTTATAGCCGTTGGGGCCAAAAAATTTAATCCCGTTATCCGGAGCCCAGTTATGGGAGGCAGAAATTACTACCCCCCCTGCATAGGAGAATTGTTTAGTGAGATATGCAATGCCAGGAGTAGGAATCACTCCCGCCAACACCACATCCACTCCCGCAGCACAAAAGCCGGCTGTCAGGGCAGCCTCCAGCATTCCTCCGCTTATCCGGGTATCCCGTCCAATAATAACCTCTAGTTTTCCTAACTGTTGCTGCTCTTTTATAAGAACGGTGGCTGCTGCCCGGCCCAGTTTAAAAGCCAACAAGGGTGTTAGCTCTTTATTGGCCAGTCCTCTTACTCCGTCAGTCCCAAAATATTTGCCCATGAAAGTTGCTCCTTCCTAATAATTAACTTCTACCAGTGATTGAGGCAAACTGTATCGAGTGATGATGGCCTGTGCTACCTTTACTCCATCCACGGCAGCACTCATGATGCCTCCGGCGTAGCCTGCGCCTTCCCCGGCGGGATAGAGGCCTATCACGTTAACCGCCTGGCAGTGATCATCCCGCACTATTCGCACCGGTGAAGAGGTTCTGGTTTCCACTCCAGTTAAAACTGCTCCAGCACTATCAAAACCAACTAGTTTTTTGCCAAATACCCTCAATGCTTCCCCCATTGTTTCACAGGCCCACTTGGGTAATAATTCATTTAAATTCACCGGAGTTACTCCAGGTAAATATGAAGGTACTGTGGAAGTATCCAATTGACTGTTGTCCCGGTCAGCCAAAAAATCACCCACTGTCTGAGCTGGAGCCCGGTAGTTCTTCCCCCCCATGACAAAAGCACTCTGCTCCCATTGTCGTTGCAGCTCAACTCCAGCCAGTGGCCCATTGGCAGGAAAATCCTCAGTGCCCACTGAAACCACTAGACCGCTGTTAGCCAGCTCTGTATCCCGGGCGTAATTACTCATTCCGTTGGTGACAACCCCGCCCGGCTCAGAGGCTGCTGCCACCACTTGACCGCCAGGGCACATGCAAAAAGTATAGGCCGTCTTGTCCGTATTCTCGCTCTTATGTACCAACAAATAATCCGCAGCTGCCAGTTCCTGGTGCTGGGCAAAAGAACCATATTGGGCCACATCAATCAATTGTTGGGGATGTTCGATCCGCACTCCCATGGCAAAAGGCTTTTGCTGTAATTCAATTCCCCGCTTTATTAGTACCTCAAAGGTATCCCGGGCACTATGGCCGATGGCAAGTACTACTACCTGTACGGGTAAATAATACTGATGATTTATTTCTATGCCGGTAATTTGATTATGTTCCAAAGTTATATCTGTAACCTTGCTATGAAAAAACACCTGTCCACCTAAGGAGATAATTTTTTCCCGAAGGCGCTGAACAATTGTGGCCAGGTTGTCTGTGCCCAGGTGGGGCTTTTGTTGGAATAATATCTCCGCCGGGGCTCCTGCTCCCACCAGCTCTGTTAAAACCATCCGGGTGCGCCGATCTTTAATCCTGGTGGTTAACTTGCCGTCAGAAAAGGTGCCGGCTCCTCCTTCACCAAACTGGACATTTGAATCGGTCTTAAGTGCACCTGTGTGCCAAAATTGCATGATATCCTGGGTGCGCTCCCCTACCTTAGCTCCCCGTTCAAATACTAACGGCTTATAACCGGAACGAGCCAAGGTTAAGGCGGCAAATAAACCGGCCGGCCCTGTCCCAATTACAATAGGTTGGTACGATAGTGATTCGCTCCCAGCCAGCAATGGCTCATTCAATTCTTCAGCATCTTTTGCCAAAGTTACATATGGCTTGTTAATCACTCTGCCCAATAGCTTCTTATCAATACTAACATCAAATGTAAATACTAGCAATATTTCGTTTTTATTTCTGGCATCTACTCCCCGCTTCACCGTCTTGAGGTCTCTGATTTTATTGGTGGGTATCCCCAGCTTTTTAGCCACTATTACCGATAGCGGTGGAGAGGTCTTGTCCCAATGCAACAGAGAAATTTTAATATCTTTAACTCTAATCCTTACTGCATCCATTTCCTGACCTCGTTTCGAATCTTAGTCATGGCAATTATCACAAATGTCCTATATTGATATTACTTTATATTGCTATTATACAAAATAAAATTATATTTAACTCAGAAATTTTCTGGTTTTTTTATTTAAACTTTAAAAATTAGGACATTTGCCATATTTTTTTAATGACAAAGATAACTAGCACCATCCTGCAAATTACCATATACTAACATCACCGATTGTGAAACTTTGCACAATTATTACAAATTTATTATTAAATAGTTAACAAATTATTACAAGAAATGGTGGCCTAACTTCAATTTTTTTCACTTCTCATTTAGCCTAGAAAGGTAGGGGGAATTTGGCAGAGATTTGGAAAAAACTTGTTAAGTTTATAGATTCAGCTTAAAAAATAAATTGATTAGGAGGATAATAAAAGGTGAGTCGAACAAATAGAATACTTTTAATTTTGGTAATTTGCACCCTCTTGCTTGTAGCTGCAATAGCTACTGCTTTCGCCTTTCCATCGATGGGGTCACCAGCTGACCAGAACAACGCTGCATGTCAATCATGCCACGGCCAAGGTAAATCACCGGGCCCTTCACCAGCTGCTAACCCCGACAGTACACCTAGCAAAACAACACCAACCACAGCAACGCCAACTACAACAGCGCCAACTACAACAGCGCCAACTACAACAGCGCCAACTACAGTATCCGGGACAGGCAACTATACTTTAAAATTTGGCGCTAACAGTGTGAAGATCAATGCTGTAAAAACTGGTGCTGTTTTACTCATTCCTGTAAGAGACACAGCCAACTTATTTGGTGCCAGAGTAATCTGGGACAACAATACCAAAACTGCCACAGTTAATACCTTCGTTATTGGTTCAGACCAAACTAGAATCATTCAAGATCGGTTATATGCACCGACTAATACTCTGGCCCAGGCATTTCGAAGTAACGTGGAAGTGACTGGAACCACTATTACCTTTACACCCCTGAAAGTTAGAACTGAAAAACCGATTGACTCCAGCAGCTGTGCTTCCTGCCACACCGAAGTAAACACTTTGTGGAAAAGAGGAGTGCATAAGGACAACTTGAACTGTGTTGACTGCCACTCAGGAGTAAATGACCACTTGGCTAAGCCTAGTGCTGCGACTAAGCCGGCCACAGATTTGAGTTTGGCAAATTGCGGCACCTGCCACGAGGACCAGTACAATTCTTTCTGGACCATCAATTATAACAAATCACCGCGCCAAGAAAAGGCTAATTTCACCAGCAAGGCGCCTGCTGTTTTCTGGGAAGTGCTGATGATGGGCCACGGCTTTACCAGAGAGCATAATGTGCAGCGCAGCCATGCTTTTATGAATATTGACCATTTAATCGTGGACCGGGCCTACGGCGGCCGCTTCCAGCCTGCAGCCGGATGGGCTTACCTGGGTATTACCCAGCCGGAAAACATGTGGGATCACCTGGTTGATACAGTAGGCGGCGAAAACCAGCCTCATAGACCTTATATGAAAGGCACTGCAGCTGCAGCCAACCCGGTTTGTATGAACTGCAAGACTCAAGACCATGTGCTTAATTGGAAATACATGGGTGATCCGGACCCAAGGGCAAAATGGGACCGGACTTCCAACCCTGCTGACTTTGTTAAAGACGTTAAGCATCCGATGAATTGCTATACTTGTCATGATCCCCACAGCAACGAACCGCGAATCATCCGGGACGGCCTGATTCAAGCTCTAACCAGGCCGGAAGCTGACACAGTCTGGCACAAAGACCCTAAGCGCACTAACTTTGAAGTAATTAATTTTAGAAATGATCCTGTACTTGGCGCATTCAGAAAAATCGCTATTTTGGAAAAGAGCGATTCCAAATTAACGTGCGGCCAATGCCACGTGGAATACAACTGCAATTCCGGCACCACCTTTGACAGAAAGCGGATTACAATGGCTGACCAAAGAACTAACCACTTCCCCTTTAAAAATGTTATGGATTTGGATCAGCATTACCGAGACCTGGATTTTGTAGACTGGTGGCATCCTATCACCGATGCGCCGCTGATTAAAATGCAGCATCCGGAAGCAGAAACCTACTGGAACTCCAAGCATGATAAGCTAGGCATAGGCTGTGACGCCTGCCACATGCCCAAAGTGAAAAATGCCGCAGGCAAGGTTTATACTTCCCACTGGCAGACAAATCCCAAGGAATACTTGAAGGAAACTTGCCTGCAATGCCATACCGACTGGAATGAAAAACAAGCTAAATATGTGATTGAAGGTATAAAAAATTACAACTACGGCAAGCTGAGAAAAGCTGAATTCTGGTTAACCAGGATGATTGATAGATTTGAACTGGCTAAGACATTTTATGAGATTCCGCCAGATTTGCATGACCTGGTGCGCAAAGAGCACCGTGCCGCTCATACCCATTGGGAATACTGGACAGCAGAGACATCTGCCGGCTTCCACAACATGCAGCTGGCCAGAGAGTCAATGATGACTTCTATTGAACATTCTCAAAGAGCCTTGAAAGCTATCGATGAATTTTTAGTGAAACAAAAAACCAAAAACTAGCATTTTTGAAACTGTTCAGGAGGTAGAACAATGGAAAGGCGGATTAGACTCCTATTAATTTTAATACTGGTTATGGCAATTACCATCGGCTGCTCCGACGCCAAAAAAAATAATGCTGCCCCAGCAAACACTGCGCAACTGGAACAAACGCTGGAATATTTGGGGGAACTGACCAACATCTATGTGTCCATGTACGAAGCTTTGCAAAAAGACCAAGCAAAACCTGCCGAAATAATTTCAGACTTAAAAAAGCTGGAGGCCCAGCTGGCAGCTGCTCTGAGCGCTTTGCCCAAGGAGCAGCCGACAGAGGCTGAAGCTGCTCTGTTGTACCAGTGGGCAACAGCAAAAGGGGAAGCAGTTGCCTTAGCCCACAGCGAACTGGAAAAGTTGGCCAATTATACAGGAGAAATTACTCTGCAGCTCTATGATGCTTTTTGGACAGCTATGGAAAAATGTTTTGAGTATCAATTTCTCTATCTGGAACATCTTAAATCAAAACAATAATCTTGAGCCAGAAGCCGACGTGATTAACTTCGCCGGCTTCTGGCTTATATTGTATCCCTTGAACCAGACTAATCATTACTTGTTATTGTCTGCGATACAATTAATTAACTATCTCCACCTTAATTGTTACCAGAACTTTATCAACCTCTGCCCCTTCCACCAGTTCAGGTAAAAGTAGCTTTTTTTCCATCACCAGTGTTTCACTAATTCCCTGTACATTAATTTCCCCGACTGAAACATGCTCTATTTCTTGCAGCACCTCTGCCGGACCTCTAATTGCCACAACCTCCGGTTGGACAGCTATTTCCGTAACTTTAACTCCGGTTGCTGCCTCACCCTGCAACAACACCATTACAGGAACGATTTTTGATGTTAGTTGCTCTTTTACCGGCATCACTACCTCCACCCACTGGGGACTTAGTTTGATAGAAGTAGTTATTGGCATATTTGTCCTGCTTACTACCTCCACGGGCAGTTGTTTTAGTACTAAATCCCCCCGCATCTCCTGGGAGAGCTCTATGGTCACAAACAATTCGCTTATGTCACTTAACACTTGACTGGCCCCCTGCACAATGACAAAGTCAGGTCTAATTTCAGGTTCTCCAAGGGCAAAACCATCAGCCAATTGCCCTATCACTTTAACTGTTACCTCTCTCTTTTCCTCCACAATCCTATCCACAGTGACATTTGCCCGGGCCGGTACAATTGCAATTACCTCCACATTCCCCTGGACCACTACATTCACAGGAATGAGATTACTCCCAGGTACAGCACCGCTTAGATCAATATAAGCTCTGATATCCCGGGAGCTTAAAGCAGCTAAACCCGTTCTGGCTCCCGCTACCCGAACCTGCACCGCCGGAGGCCTGGTGATTAAGACCAAATCTGGTGCAAGCCCTGTTATTTCCACGGGGATGTTACTATGGACATCTTCCATTTGAGGATTAGCCTGTGTGTTGACATAAAGCCAGAGTAGGGAAGCTAGCCCTAAGGCCACCAGTTTGGCAAACCAATTGTTCTTAATACGTTCCATCACTATTTTTTCCTCCCCAGCCATGTCAATTCAGCACTTTTATCCCCTAGCATCTCTTTCAACATTTCCGCCAAAGTGTCTGATTCCAGGTAACGGGAAAGCTTGCCGTCGCTGGCCACAGAAATTACCCCTGTTTCTTCAGAAACGATTATAGCCACCCCATCGGTCTGCTCTGTTATTCCCAACGCAGCTCGATGGCGTGTGCCCAAACTCTTGCTCAAATAGGGGCTATCGCTTAGGGGTAAGAAACTTCCCGCTGCAATCAACCGATCACCCCGGATAATGGCTGCCCCGTCATGCAGCGGTGCTTTCGGCTCAAAGATATTTACCAGAAACTCAGCTGACACAACTCCGTCTATTTTAATACCGCTTTCGATGTAGTCTTTTAGGCCGGTTTCCCGCTCAATTACTATTAGGGCACCGGTCTTGTTCTTAGCCAGTACCTGAACACCCCTGACAATTTCATTGATGAGCCTTTCCAAGTCTTCCTGCCCTAAGAATTTATAGGATTTGGCAAAAAACTTTCCTCTGCCCAGTTGTTCCAAGGCTCGTCTCAGCTCTGGCTGAAATACTATTGGCAACGCGACAAAAAGCATGGTCCAGGTTTTTTCTAGGAGCCACTGAAAAGTTGTTAAACTTAAATGTTGGCTGCCGGCGGAGGCAACCAGCAACACAGCCAGTCCCTTAATCAACTGGACTGCCCGAGTGCCCTTGATCAGCATTATGCCTTTATAGATTACAAAAGATACAATTAGGATATCCACCAAGCTCAGCAATAGGCTTAAAGGATTATTTAATGACACAAACTGCTCAAACATGGAATCACCCTTACAATATGATATTTTTAGTATGATGTTTTTTTCGACAACAAATTCTGGAATCCTTTCCCAAAACATCTACACTTAAGAAAAAAAAATATTTAATTTAGACATTGATTAATTTTTTTAGTGGCAAGTTTTATTTTGTGGTGATATAATAGATTGATGTAAACATATGATAATGTTATGGATAAGGCCAAGGAGGCTACTAAAATGAAACATTACAAATGGCAAATCCCTATAACCATCGTCTGTTTGATTTTTGGTGTTTTGTTTGCCATTCAACTACAGTTCCAAAGCACAAAACCCGTATCCAACCTAAGAAACCAGGATTTGGTAAATTTAATTAAAGAATTAGAAATCAGTTCCTTTTCCCTGGAAGATGAAATAGACAACTTGCGGTTGGAAATAACTAGCTTTCAAGAAGAACAGGCCAGCGGGGAAATTGCCTTAAGGCAGCTGCAAAGGGATCTGTCCAGTCTACGGGATTTGACCGGATTAACTGAGCAAAAAGGACCGGGAGTATTTTTCACCATTGATGATAATAGGGCAGGTGCTGATGCTGCCAAAGCAGCCAGCTTAGAAAATTTTCGCCCTGACGATTATATTGTCCATTATAAAAATGTGCTCTACCTGGTGAACGAGCTGCGACAAGTAGCTGGAGCTGTTTCAGTAAATAACCAGCGAATTGTGGCTAGCACTGATATCCGCTGTGTAGGTACGGTCATCCTAATAAACACCACCCGGTTGGCCCCCCCTTATGAAATCAGAGCCATCGGCGACTCAGAACTATTATTCCAGACTATTACCGGCAGTTATGAGTATGCTTATTTGCAATCCCTTGGGTTTCCCATCAAGGTTACCAAAGAGCAAGAACTAACAGTTCCTGCTTTTCGGGGCAGCTACCGGTATAATTTTGCCCAGGCAATTGTGGAGGAAGGTGATAACTAATGTGGCTACCAATTATCGGATTAATTGTGGGGATTATTTTCGGCTCCATCTTTACCTTCAGCATTCCTGTAATGTATGCCAAATATATGGGAGTTGCTCTCTTGGCCGGACTGGATTCAGTACTGGGCGGAGTGAGGTCCATTATGGAGGATTCCTTTGACGGACCAATTCTTTTGACAGGCTTTTTTACAAATATTTTACTGGCTGCTTTTCTGGCCTATGTAGGGGATAGATTAGGAGTGGAGCTTTATCTAGCGGCAGTATTTGCCTTTGGGGTAAGGCTGTTCCACAACCTGGCCGCTATTCGCCGGATTATCCTTAATAAATTTAATCATCATCTGTAAACGAGGTGAAACATATGACAGGAAAAAATAAGTCCTGGCAAATACCCCTGACAATCACTTTGGTGTTGCTTGGCTTCTTGCTGTCAGTTCAATTCAAGGTACAGCAGGACTTGCTTAATACTTTAAATATGCAGAAAACAGAAGATTTAGTGGCTATGTTGCGTAATATCCACTACAAAAAGGCTAGTCTTGAAACGGAAGTAGATGAGCTGCAATTTCAGTTATCTGAATATAAAAACTCATTATCTGTGGAGCAAACCCTTTATGCTAACATGACCTTGGAAATTAACCGGTTGCAGGTGGCCTACGGCACTTTGGATGTGCATGGTCCTGGAATATCGGTTATCCTTTATGGTGATTCCCTTTTGATCTTTTACGATATCATTGATATCATCAATGAGTTATGGGCTTCTGGGGCCGAAGTTATTTCCATCAATGACCACCGGATTTACTTTAATACCAGGTTTACCGATGCCACTATCAATGGCTCCCTGGAAATCATGGTTAATGATGAAATGCTCCTATACCCAATAATTATTCAGGCTATCGGCGACCCTCACGCTCTGGAAACCGGTTTAACCTTTCCCGGAGGAATTGTTGATAATCTGACTACATTATATAACATTCATCCGGAAATAAAGCGGGAAACAGAGATATTAATTCCTGCAACCGTGTCTCCCCGGCGAGGTCGTTAAAATTATAAACCTATTCGAATCAATCAATTTAATATTGATTTATACCCACCCTGCCGGCAAAGCTGTCGGCAGGGTTTTTCATTTTAGATTTGAATTATGGGCATAGGGGGAAAATACATAAAAAAAATAAATTTAGGCAAAATAGATTTGAGAAAAGAGAACATTACTAAACATAGAAAGGAAGGAACCAAATGAAGCTGAAGCGTTTTATTATGTTAATCATTATATTAATGACTGCTGTCTTTCTTTTAACAGGGTGTCCCCCTAGGCAGCCAGCCCAGCCACCCCAGGATCAGGAGCAGCAACCTCCGCCTCAACAACAAAGAATTGACATCTCTGCCCTAGTAACCCAATGGGCTGAATCAGATCATGCCAATATCCAGCTTTATCCCGCAAAAAGAGATGACTGCGTTGTTTGTCACGATGGCGGCGCATTTGCTCAGCAGTTAACCAAGCAGGATCAATTGGAGCGGGATTTTAACGTAGCTATTGATTGCCGGGTCTGCCATACCGGACGGGGTGTTGAACTGATGCAGGCAGGCACAGTTAATATCGCCACTCAAGAAAATGTCCAGGCTGGTCTTGGTGCCCAGTGCCTAGCCTGCCACAACGAAAGACGAGTTCCTGATATAAATGACCAAAGACGTTCAGCCCCCCACCCCAGCAGCCAAGGCGGAGTATATACGGGAACAGGGGGAATCAGGGCAGAAGGATTTAACTATAGCAATTCACCCCATGCAGGAATCCAGAATACTTGTATAGCTTGCCATATGACTAATAAGCAAGGATTTCCTTCTCACAATTTTGCTGTGGATAATGCCCAGGCAGCCTGTGGTAATTGCCATGGAAACATTACCGACGTTAACCTTAAAGCGAAAAATGATCACGATGGTAATGGTACCGCCAATGGCTTCCAGGATGAAGTTGCAGGCTTACTTGACTTACTGAAAAATGCCATCGCTGAGGCTACCGATGGAGCCACTATCCAGACAGAGGGTGGACAAATTCAATTCATCGATTTAGCTGGTAATCAAATAGACCCGGCTAAGATTCCCAACGAAGTCTATCAGGCAGGCTATAATCATGTGCTCGTCAGCAATGACGGGAGCCTTGGTATCCACAATCCTGTTTTTGTGATCCAACTGCTCCAGCAATCATATCGGGAGCTGACAGGAGAGGATGTCCCTAACGCTACAGTTAGGTAATGGCAAAAAAATATAATATTGGGCCACTTCGGTGGCCCTTTTACATATATTCAGTAATTTTGGCTAAGCTAAACCTATATTATCCTTAGATTAGAGAGGCTGATTGACATGAATAAGCAATTTAATAAGCAAATGCCTCAAGCAACTGAGAAAAATATGCTTTCATTGGCAGCTGCAATTCCGGAGCTAAAGGAGGTTGAAGAAAAGCTGCTGGAAATAGTCAGTGCTAACAGCACCATTACTGCTGAAATTGGCAATCACCTTATTTCCTCAGGTGGTAAACGCCTGAGACCCTTATTGACTATTTTAAGCGGCAGCCAATTTAAGTCCAATCCAAGTCAGCTTGTCACTGCAGGAACAGCCATCGAGCTAATACATATGGCTTCCCTGGTGCACGATGATATTATCGACAAAGCCGATACCCGCCGGGGGGTGTCCTCGGTCAATGCCAAGTGGGGGGACAAAACCGCCGTCCTGATGGGTGACTATCTTTTTGCTAAGGCCTTTGGACTTCTGGCAAAGGAAAAACTTTACACCATTCTTCAAATGGCAGTTGACTGCATCCAAGAAATGTGTGATGGAGAAATCCAGCAGAATAAAGACAAATTCAACTTGGAGCAAACAAGGGGGAACTATTACCGGAGAATTTACCAAAAGACCGCCAAGCTAATCGGTGTGTGCTGCCGGGCAGGGGCAATTGCCGCTAATGCCACTAAGGAAGAGCAGCTGGCTTTAGAGCAATACGGCCTCCATCTTGGCTTTGCCTTTCAAATAACTGACGATATCCTTGATTTTATCGGCCAGGAGGAAATCTTAGGCAAACCGGTGGCCAGCGATCTGGCTCAGGGGAATCTGACCTTGCCAGTTTTACTGCTGCGTAAAGATGCCAAGTGGGGACCTTGGCTGGCTAATAAGCTAAAGGAAAAAAACTTATTACCTAACGACTTGTTAAAAGTTCGGGAGGCTTTGAAAAAATCTGGCGCAATTAATGCCTCCATTGCCAGAGCTTACCTGCATATTAATAAAGCCAAAAAACAGCTGCTTAAATTGCCCTCCTCCCCCTATCGCGGAGCAATGGAGTCAATCGCCAATATGATCGTATGCCGTAACTATTAACAACCCCTAAAACCTCTGAGCTGCAATGTAACAAGTGGCCAAGGGGTTTTACTTTTTGTTTATATCACTACAGCGTTACATAAAAAAATAGTAAACAAAACGAATTTTATGTGTTAAATTGGTCATGAGACTTGGAGGTGGAAGACGATAGGATACCTCTGTCCTTAAACCCGAAAGGATTCGTTACTATTATGAAACTAAAAAATGTTACTTTTTCAATTGATGATACCCCTGGTTCATTATACCCCTTCTTTCATTGAATAACTATCCTCAGAAATTTAACGCTTTAAAGCGATAGGGGACTTTCCCTTTTTCGAGACGTTTGGAAGAAACGACTCGAAAAGAAACGAGGGGAGAATGCGCAAGCAAGAACCGTCCCCACTTGCCCTGCCCTGTATTCGACCTGAGAAAGATGAAATATAACATTGTTCTTTACTGGAAAAAATAGTATAATAAATCAATCAATAAATCAATCAATAAATCATTATACACAGGGTGGTGTAAGGTATGAGTAATCTGGTGACAATAGACTCTGCCGTTCTATATGAAAATGTAGTTCCTGTTTTAAAAGAGTACAAGGAAATTGCCGGTGCTATTCATTTTGGTTCTTCGTTGGGAAAATGCCGTCCCGATAGTGACATTGATATCGGCTTAATTTGTAATCCTTTACTCCTTAGTCAAGAAAAAGAAAATGAAAAGCTAATAGAAAAAATCCTCAATCAGCTTTCTCCTGTAAATGGGCATGTTTTTGATTTAATGGTTGTAAATACTTTGTCAAGTATACTTGCTTTTAGGATTTTAAAAGATGGAAACATATTCTTTCAGCATGAACCTAAAGTTATTACAGATTTTTTAGAGCAAGTAAGTCGGCGGTATGCAGAAGACTATCCCAGATATCGTACTGCTCTCAAACTAATAGTGGGGGTATAAATATGGATAAAGATATAAATAGAGAAATAATTTTGGCTAAAATTGCATTTATCCAGGAGCAGGTGCAGGCCGTTCAGGAACTTACAAGAACTAGGGAAAAAGAAAAAATTATTTATGACCTATGGATATTAAATGGCTTGAAATATTCATTGCAAACTGCCATTGAGGCAATGATAGATATTGCATATCATGCCTCGGCGAAACGATTTGCTCATGCACCACTAGATGCGCGTGACGCCTTACGGGTTCTTCAAAAAAATAATGTTATTAATCAAGATGGTTTTGAAACATACAGTTCGATGATTGGATTTCGAAATAAAATAGTTCATGGATATCAAGAAGTCTCGCCAGAACGAGTATATGAACTGGCAACTACCGATTTGGGTGATTTTGAAAAATTTATATGTATTACTCTGAAATTATTAACAAATGACAAGTAACTTTCTAATGATCCAAAATATCTTGGCGCACAGATAGGCTTTTTTTAGGCAACTATACACATCGGATAGCTGTATCCAATACCCGAATTGTTTCGATGAATGGAAAATTAACATTAAGCCCTATGTATAAATCAAAATTAGGTCAGAGAACCTTTTTTCAGCCTATTTAACATATAGACTGAGATTGCCTGCCTGTACCTGCACTGCCAGTTCCCTCATTTGGCGTAGCTTGTCCTCTATCTCATCCAGTGCTTGAAGTCGTTTGTTAATCCAGGCCAGCCATTGCTTGCATTGGTTCTTATCGTCCATTTTTGTCATCACCTTAATTAGTTTAGTGTGTAGGGCTTCAGGACCTGCTCAAGTTCAGCCTGCCAACTCTTGAAGGCTGGTTCCAGGTTGTTCTGGAAGAACCTATCAGAAAAGAAACGACGGAAGTATGCGCAAGCAAGAACCGTCCCCACTTGCCCCACTTGCCCCCATAGACCCTATTCTAAAATATTTAAGATACCGTTAATTGCATAAAGTGGAAGGTTGGTTAGCCACTCCTCTTTTCTATAATCGGACATTGATGTGCGAATTGCATATTTGGGTTCATACCTTAAGCAATAGCTTTTCAAGCTTTTAGCTTGTAAATTTTCAGCCGCCTTAACCTCAAGCGGAACAACATCCATCCCATTTTGGAAAACAAAATCAATTTCACCGTTTGACTTTTCAGCACTCCAATAAAATGGTGTAATATCTTTAGTGGTAATTAATTGTTGTAATACATATTGTTCAGTAAGCGACCCCTTGAACTCTTCAAAAACTCTGTTTCCTTCTAACAATGATTTTATATCAAGGCCACTCATAGCTGATAACAAACCTACATCTAAAACAAAAAGCTTAAATGCATTAAAATCTTGATACGCCATAAGTGGCATATCGGGCTTTATTATTCTAGCTACTTTGTAAATCAATCCACAATCGAGAAGCCATTGCATGGCAAGCTCATACTCCCTTGCTCTTGCCCCTTGCTTAATAAGTCCATATACAAACTTTCGGTTTTCCTTTGCAAGCTGAGCTGGAACTGATGCCCAGAGCATACGTATCCTTGGCACAGCTTCATTTGGTGCGTGCTTTGAAAAATCCTGTTCATATGCCATAAGTAACCGATTTTGCACCTCACGCACTATAGTATAATCTTGCGTCTCAATAAAGTTGCTAACCGCCTCAGGCATTCCACCAATATAATAATATTGCTTTAATAGGTCAATGTATCTACCCTTAAAGCTTGTAATAAGCCCAAAATCTTGTGTTTCTAAAAGTCCTACCAAGTTTTCATTGCCAGTCGCATTCAAAAATTCTATAAAACTAAGTGGATACAAGTCCATAAAGTCAACCTTGCCTACAGGAAATGATGTGCCAGGATGGAGTGCTACACCGAGTAGAGAACCTGCTGATATGATATGAAACTGCGGTGCGTTCTCGCAAAAATATTTTAATGAAGTTAATGCACGAGGCACCTCTTGTACCTCATCAAAAATGATTAGTGTATTATTCGCTTCGATTGTAACCCCCGATTCAATTTGAAGAGCTGTAATTATTCGTGAAATATCAAAATTACCACTGAATAAGCTTTCCATTCGTTCGTTATTATCTAAATTTATATATGCAAGCTTTTCATAATGTGTTTTTCCAAACTCCTTCATGATCCATGTTTTGCCTACCTGTCTTGCTCCACGAATGATTAAAGGCTTTCTATGGTCTCCATTTTTCCATCTAATTAAATCTTTAATGGCTTCTCTTATCATAAAGAACACCTCCAATGATAGTATAAACAAATAATATCACAATATTCCAAAAAGTCAATTGACTTTATGTATTTATAAGCATTAATTTGGCTGACTTATTAAGCAAAAAAATATCAAGGGACCGAAAGAAACGAAGGGAGTATGCGCAATCAGGAACCGGCCCCACTTGCCTAGTCCCCACTTGCCTAGTCCCCTTGTTTTTTTAAATTCTCTACCTGTTCCCGAGTAAGCTCAGTTATATCTGCTATTTCACCAACAGAAATATTTTTGGCTAACATTTTTTTTGCAATTTCTACTGCTTTTTTTTGCTCTCCTTCAATCTTACCTTCAATCTTACCTTCAATCTTACCTTCTTCTCGAATCCATTGTTCAATTTGAGTCATTCTCAACACCTCCAATAATCTTTTCTTATATTCCTCCGGCATGAATTTATCGGTAATGGCAATAATACCTGCTACTACAAAGAAGCTCTGATTACCTTTTAGGTCTTTGGCTAGCTCTGCTACTTGGATAGCCATTTCACTTTCAGATTTTTCACTCTTCATCAGTGGCAGGAACACAAATTTAATTGCATCGGTATCTGTCAGCGACTCTCTATCTGCCACCTTCTTTTTTAATCTGGCAAATTCAGCATCTCCATTAAAGTTTTTCATATAGATGTTTGTCACTTCATAGGTCAGAGAACCTTTTTTCAGCCTACTTGGTGCGTTCTCTATACGACCTGAGTAAATAACAGCAGTGTTTATATCCCGGTTATCTTTATTTAGAATCCTAATGTCATATAGTGCGAACCGCTTCAAGTCATCGGAATGAACCGTTGTCTGAAACTCTAAGTGGAGAAGGGTATCGTCCTCCAGGAGGAAAATAAAATCTGTCCGATTTTCCTTAACTTCCAGTACGGGCAGTACGGTGGGAATAACGTCGACTATCTTAGGTGTTTTCAGGCCAAAAACCTCTAGTGATTTGTCACGAAAGTTATCTGCAATAGCTTTCATGATGATGTCATTATTGTGCTTAGTTATTTCCTTTTCCAACTAGGTCACCTTCTCCCTTAATTATACCATCATTTCGCAGGTTTGAAAATTTGATAAGTAGTTATTTTATTCCAGTTAACTATAACATATTTATCTCATACAGGGAACACTTGTTCTTGAAATAAACAAATAATTTTTATCGCAAAAAATAGACCTCTGCCAGTTCACACCGATAGAGGTCTTTAATGAGTTATGAAATTTCTGCTTTGTTCATCAAGCTGATTCACTTCCTGCTCCAGCAGCTTGAACTGCTGGTTCACTGCTGCCAGTTGCTGACGGCTGAAATTACCTTCCTGCATCTGCTCTGCCAGCTCCCGCATTTGGCGCAACTTGCCCTCTATTTCATCCAGTGCCTTAAGTCGGTTGTTAATCCAGGCCAGCCATTGCTTGCATTGGTTTTTATTTTCCAATTTTATCACCACTCATTTAGTTCAAAATATAGGGCTTCAGGACCTGCTCCAGCTCTGTCTGCCAGTTCTTGAAAGCGGGTTCCAGATTGAACTGCAGGATTTCCTGACCCTTGCGGCCTTGGTTCTGTTCGTACTCACTGACCATGGTGGCCAGGGCACTGCGGAGTCTGTCGATCTTCTCCTGGATGCTATTTTCAGGTAGCTTGGAAAGGATTGGCTGTAAGGCTAATTCTATCGTAGCAAAGGCATTCGTGGTGTCCAGAAGAACATTGACTGCTTCCTCAGGCGACTGCTGATCTAGCTTACCTTTAACAAAGGCTATTCCTTCTGCCATGGTATTCATTAATTCTAGTATTTGTTTGATTACATCTATTTGCTGGTTCATTATACCCCTTCTTTCATTTAATAACTTCCCTCAGAACTTTAACGCTTTAAAGCGATGGGGGACTGTCACTTTTTCGAGAGGTTTAGAAGAACCGACTCGAAAAGAAACGAGGGGAGTATGCGCAAGCAAGAACCGTCCCCACTTGCCCTCCCAAGAAGGGAGGGGTGGCAAGCAAGAACCGTCCCCACTTGCCCTGCCAAAAGGGCCAGGGAGATATCTCCCTGACCCTCTGGATATATAAGATTATCCAAGTAACTGTAATACTGATTGAGGAGCCATGTTTGCTTGAGCCAACATTGCAGTTGCTGCTTGCTGCAGGATATTGTTCTTAGTGAACTGCATCATTTCTGCAGCCATGTCAACATCTCTAACTCTAGATTCAGCAGCTACTAGATTTTCAGCAGATGTTCCTAAGTTGCTGATAGTGTGTTCTAATCTATTTTGCCAAGCACCTAGAGCAGAGCGTTGTGTTGAAACAGCATCAATTGCAGCATCAATTGTTGCTATGGCAGCTTCAGCATTAGCATGTGAATCAACTTGAACTCCAGCCACACCTAACCCAACAGCACTCATATCATCAATGCTAACTGCAAGCTTTTGATTCCCGTTAGCACCAATTTGGAATGTAGCCCCATCCGCTGGTCCAGTTGTAATGGTTAAACCGGTAAATGCAATCCCGCCCATATTCTTTGCAGCGTCAGTTTTGATGGAAACACCTAATGCATCGAAGTTAAATGTATCACCAGCGGCTAAGCCGACCTTGCTAACTATCTGAGAGTCGCCTACTTTAACACCCGTTCCCACTCCCGTAGCAGTTACAGCCAAGGTAATATGAGTTGCGTCTTCTGTAATAGTATAGGTTGTATCACTAGCTGCACCAGACACTTTAATATCATTTGTACTGGATAAACCTACAACAGTGCTATCTAAAGTTCCCCCGCTTCTACTTACGCCCAAGTTGCCAGATAGCAATTCTTTCCCATTAAACTGGGTAGTATCAGCAATGCGAGTTACCTCATTCTTAAGCTGCCCCATCTCAGTATCAATAGCAGTTCTATCTTCAGGCTGCAAAGTATCATTCCCAGCTTGAACTGCTAATTCACGCATTCTCTGCAGAATAGCATGGGTTTCGCTTAATGCACCTTCCGCAGTCTGGATTAAGGAGATGCCATCTTGGGCATTTCTTGTGGCTTGGTTCAAACCTCTAATCTGACCCCTCATTTTTTCAGAGATTGCTAAACCTGCTGCGTCGTCACCAGCTTTGTTGATTCTTAAGCCTGATGATAATTTTTCCAGCGATTTGGCGCCCTGGGCCTGGTTGGCACCCAATTGACGATGGGTGTTCATGGCCATGATGTTGTTGTTAATACGCATTTTTTCATTCCTCCTTGAATGTTTGTTTTACTCCCGTTGGCGTCCTTGCCTGGGGAGATATGTAGTTTATTGACCTCACTTCAGTTATCCGGCCGGTTCTAGCTGAAGAGTTAGTCAACTGAACTCAATATATATATCGTTTTAAACAAGAATAAATATGAATAACAAATAGGACAACCAGAGTCGATTTGGTGACAATAGGACAAGATAGCTTTGTATTTTGCCCTTTTTCAACCTATTCCTCATTTTTTCCATTTTTATTCCCGTCTTTCTTCATCTCCGCCAGGATGTCTCCTAGTAGATAAACAGGCTTGGCAGTAGCCACTGCCTGTCTATTTTCTGCTTGAATGGCATCATATATTTCCTTCCGGTAGATGGCCACCTCTTTAGGAGCCTCTATCCCCAGACGAACCTGGCCGTCCTTGACCTCTAACACAGTAATTTTAATGTCATTTCCCAGGATGATGGTTTCCAGTTCTTTTCTGGTTAAAATAAGCATGGCTACACTCCCTACTTGCAGGCCTGCTGCTTTTCCTCCGGGAAAAGCAGGTGCCTGGTAATGTAATCGGAGTCACTTAAGATAACTTGTTTAGCTAATTTTCGGTTGCCGTTAATCACTAGCGGGGCCTGTAGGTTCGCCGTCATCTCCTTTGGGTTCTCGGGGATGGTGACAATTACCAACACAACTGCTTCCCCTTCTTCCTCCACACCCACATCAGCTAAATCCCTTTTGGCCAATTTGATCTGATACCAGGGAAAGAAGGTTAATGGCTCAGCGACAACAAAAGTTAAGCTGCCCTCCTCCAGGGACTGGAGAAAGTGAAAGGGACTATCAGGCTGGTGGTCTATAATAACAAATTTCCGCAGTTGCTCAAAAGCGGGCAATCCCTGGGGGAAGGTAATAACATCATCTTGGTTTACCTCAAGCTCGCCAAAGTTAGCTGTTTGGATTTTCAATATTAATCTCCTCCTTGTTGGTTAGTTGGTTAGTTGTTATGAAAAAAGACCCTGCTCGGGTCATCAGATGGCAAAGTCAACAGCGCTGCCGGCAAACTGCACTTGAACATCAGGCTTCTGCCGGAGATAAACATCCACCTGGCCAATTCTACTGTCTACCCGTACACGACCATATTGGAGGACTCCTTCCACACCACCTTCAGCCAGGTTCACCCCAACGGGTCTGATGAGAAAGTCAATTCTCGGCGGTGTCTTGGGCAGTGCTTCGATGGTAAGCTGTTTCTTCCTGGACACTTGCTCCCGGGAGGCAGTAAGCTCCCCGATGCTTATGGGCTGGTGAATATCTGCCAGCAGCCGGCCTTCCTGCACCCGCCGGTTGATTCCCCGACTCAACATCCTTTGACCCTGCTGTCCGTAAAAACGGGTCATGGCTTGGGGGTCCCTGTAACCCAACTGGGCAAACTGTTCCCGCTGATCAATCCGCAGGGCAGGTTGGCTTACATCCAGTATAACCGCCGGTTGTTTTACGTTTAGATTAAGTTCCGGTGACTTCTGCTGCAAATTAAAGCTATTTGACTTTATATCCAAGCCTAGCTGACCATGCCGGACATCAATTTGCAACTCCAACACTCTTCACCTGCCAATATTTAATATCAGTACTCAGGAGTCAGGAGACAGAAGTCAGCATAAAAGAATTGTCTTCGTCTAAATATTTTCTGAATACTGACTACTGAATTCTGAATACTTGACAATAAATAAATTGCTGAATAGCCACTTTACCGGATAAAATCCACCAGTGAGGGCTGAATAATCCTGGCCCCTGTTGATAAGGCAGCTCGATAGACGTTTTCCAAAGCGGTAAACCTGGTTATAGCTTCCGCCATATCCACATCCTCCATTTTAGAGGACAGTAATGTTAAATTAATATTCAAATCTGTCAGCCAGCTTTCATTCATCTCCAGCCGGTTAACCCTAGCCCCTACTTCAGCTCGGACTGCAAAAAAATTATCCATGACTATATCAAGGGATCCCAGATAGTCTCCCACCGGCTTACCGCCCCTCAAGTCCAATACTATATTGCTTAGCAGTGTAAAAACAGACTTATCACTTATATTGAGCGTTAGTCCTGTATTTTCATCCATTGTGGTCTTCTCGGCAAAATTAACAGTTAAGCCGGCAAATACTGAGTCTTTGCCAAAGGTAATGACGGCAGCCTCCCGGTTTACCACCTGTAACTCCGTTTCTTCCCCGTTAGTGATTTTGGTTAGGATCTGCTTAGGGGCCAGCAGGCTGGAAATAACTCCACTGCCTGATTGAGCCGGGGCGTAAAACTGCACCGGGCTGGCAGCCTCAAATTCCTCCATAAATTTAGCGTTTAGAAAATCATTTTGGGTTGTTAAGGTATTGGTATTATTATCAAAGGCAATGGTAATTACTTTATTGTCATTATCAATTACAAAAGAATTACCGGCAGCCCCAAGGCCCACATTAACGGTGTAGCCGTCAAAAGCAGTTGTCTTGTCCATAGTCCGCAGATTGGTAGCTGTATCAAAGGCGGCCACAGAATCTACGCCACCTGCCAAAAAGCCCTGATTTTCCGGGCCCTCAAGAGTTGACTCCTGTGCATCATCATAAAACCTGAAATAAGCTGCTTCCGGCACAGGATCTACCTCTGCTGCTGCCAGGGAGCTTAAAAAGGCATTCTGTGCTTCAGCATCATTGGTATCGGCATCAAAGGCAATGGTAATTATCTTATTGTCATTATCAATATTAAATTCATTGGCTGCCTGACCTAACGAAACTACCACTTGATAACCGTTATACTCAGCTGTGGGAAAACTTGTTTCCAGCTTGGTCACTTCATCCCTGGCCAGTGCCGGATTTGGAAAGGTCGATAATGTGAACATGGCATTATTTATTATACCGGGGCCAAGATTAGCCCCAAAGGAAACCCCGGCAATATTACTGCTGGCACTGATAATCCCTGCCTCCAGCCGACCAAAAACCTTGCCTCCATCCACATTTACAGGTACAGTCACCCCTTGTCCAACTTCAAAGCGAAGCTCTCTGTTGTTTCCCTGCCACAGGACACTGGTTTCACCCAGGACCACCGGGGGGCTCATGGTATTAGTTCCCCCAAAGATGTAGCGATCCCCCACCTTGCTGTTGGCTATTTGCCCCAGGTGTTCCCTGAGTTGGGCAATTTCATCAGCAATGGCATTTAAGGCCTGGGTCGGATTAGTTCCGGTTGCGCCGTTTACCACCAGTTCCCGGATTCGCTGAAACACATTGCCCGCTTCCCCTAAAGCCGCATCGGTATTATCTAGCCAGGTCCTCCCATCGTTGACGTTATCTCTAAACTTGACAATCTCAGTTCGCTGGGAGCGGTTTCTCAAGGCATTAACCACGTTAGCCGGGTCATCCGACGGGCGGCGCATCTTCTTGCCGGTGGCCATCTCATCCTGGAGCTTTTCCAATCTCCCCAGGTTGCGTTGAAGATTGCGCAATAAGTTGTTAGTCATCATGTTTTGAGTTACCCGCACCATTATCACCTGCTTTCTCTTATCGATCCAGTAGTCAGTAGTCAGAAGTCAGGAGTCAGAATATAAACTAAGTTCTAAGATGTTGCGTTAGAATTCAGAATACCTTGAGAATATGCTTCCAATAATTTACTGACCTCTTGCAAAAGAAATTTCATTTCAGAAATATCTCCATATCCAAGATCCTTTGTAAGAATCAGATAGTATCTGCACTCTTCAATAGAACCTTGCGCAATGTTTAAAAATCGTACTTTATCCGCTTTACCATGTTTGCGAAAACCTTCAGCAATATTCGCCGCTATCGAGACAGAGGCACGCCGAAATTGGGACGACAAACCGTATGTCTCATGCTTAGGAAACGCCCCAGATAGACGATAAACCGCAAGTACAAACAAGTGCGCCTTCTGCCATACCAGCAAGTCTTCAAATGTTTTAGCCGGTTCTCTCATTTTGACTCCTGACTCCTAAGTTTCGTTTTTCTTACTTCAGATCTCCGAACTCTTGATTCTTTCTATACAGTTCTTTTTTTCTGAATACTGACTACTGACTTCTGACTCCTTTTTTTATCACCCAATCCCACTTTCCACTTTATCTTCCAACTATCCCCACCCGGTTTATTATTACTTCCAGCATTTCATCCATGGTGGTGATGGCTCGAGCGGCGGCGTTATAGGCATGCTGAAACATAATCATATTGGTCATTTCTTCATCCAAGGAGACCCCGGACATCATTTCCCGCCTGTTCAGCTGCTGGGACACCAGCATTTTTTGGTTTAAAGCCATCCGCTCAGCTTCCTGGGTGTTGATCCCCAACCGGCCCACTATCCCCCGGAAAAAATCATCGAAGGTGGCGGTGGGAGCTAGGTTTGAGTTATATCCATCCTCCGCAGTTAGAAAATATTTATAAAACTCAAAGTAGTTTTCAAACCGCAGTGCTTGTCCCTCGGGGTCGCCGGGGGGGTTGTACATGGCACTGGGAATAGCCGGGGGATTTTTCATATAATTAGCATCAGTAACCACTGCCATCATGTGCTTTAATTGGGCCAGGACCAGGGCATTTCTGCCGTCTCCAGCCATGTTTTTTTCTAGGCCGGCTGCAATATTGGCCGTATCCGCCATAATAGCATCGCTCACTCGAATACTCCAGGCATTGATCGGCAGAAGGCTGCCCTTTTCATCTCTTTCCTGCTGGAAAAATAAAACGCCATTTTCACCGGCTTTAGGGTAGCCTTGCAGATGGACCCAGTTAGTGGCGGTAACTATGGAGTTGGCTAAATGATTCAGCTCCAATGTCATTTCGGGAATAGTTCCCTTAAATTCACCGACGGCAGCGTCCTGATAACCCATGGACTGGATTAATCCCAGCAGTTCCCCGCTGGACAGACTTAACGATCCCCCGTCCTGCCACTGGACGGTGACCAGACCGTTTAACCCTGCCTGATCTGATGCTTCCAGCAGAGCTACTTTTGTACCCAGTACCAGACCCTTGCCACCTATTGCTACCCGGACAGCCCCATACTGATCTTCATTATACTTGATATCCACCATTTTACTCAGCTCATCCAGCAGGTTGTCCCGCTGGTCCCTGAGGTCATTGGCGTTTTCCATTTTATTCACTTCAATCCGGACAATCTGGTCGTTTAAATCCCTAATTTGAGTAGCCAGGGAGTTAATCTGGCTTACCTTAACTTTGACGGAGGCATTAATATCATCCTGGAGCTCCCTTAACTGCCGGTGGATATGGTTAAAGGTGTCGGCCACCGCTATTCCCCGTTGACGCACCGTGGCCCGAACCGCCTCACTTTCCGGGTTTTTACTTAGCTCCTGCAGGGATGCCCAAAATTGATCCATCACTGTCCGAATCCCTGAATCCGAGGGCTCGTTGATGATAACCTCCAGTTTTTGCAGTACATCCGCCTTAGCTTCCCAGTAACCCAGCTCCTTGCTTTCATTTCGCACCTGCAGGTCGATAAAGGAGTCTCTAATCCGCCGGATTTCCTCCACTTTTGCCCCGGTGCCCACCTGCCCTGCCTGAAAGGCCTTATTCATCCCGGGTAATGTCCAGGGAGTGGTGGTGCCGATGATGGCGGACTGCCGGGTATAGCCAGGGGTATTGGCATTGGCAATATTATGTCCAGTTACATCCAGGGCCCGTTGCTGGGTTTGCAAGCCCTTCCTCACTATTTCCAGGCCAAAAAAAGTTGTACGCATAAAGTTATTCCTCCAAGTTATGCTAGCTGCGAGCAATTACCAAGCTTCCACCCGTTTTTTTATTACCTGTTTGATCTGGTATATTTCTTTTTCATTTAGATGTTCTTTGTTTGTCAAATACTGTAATGAATCCCTGATGTCTTCCAAATCGCCTTTAATTGTTGTCTGCTCCTCCGTCAGTAAAACAGTTTGTTCATGAATTGCTTCGGTGTCGTGCTTCAACTCCTTAATACCCTGCTTTACCTCTTTTAATCCACCTTCCAGGCCGGCCATGCTGCTCTCCATGCCGGTCATCTTGTTTTTCATCCCGGCCATGCTGCTCTCCATGCCGGTCATCTTTTCCAATAATAAGTGCAATATTTCTTTTTCAGTCATACTGAGTGAAACCCTCCTCTCACACCCGCTTGTCAAAAATCTTGCTCTTGGCCTGATCCTTTTTTTCTGTGCCTAATTTCTGATCATATGTCTTGTCTTCATCTCCGCCGCCGGTAATAAGATTCATACTGTAGTCAATATATTTTAACGAGTCCACAATTAACTCTTCATTTTGCCGGTTTACTTGATTAATCTTATCCACCTGATGCAACAAGGATTGTTGCTGTTCCCCCAACTTCCCCCGGAAGGCTTCCGGTGCCTTCTCAATCAGTATAGTTAAAGTTAATTCCTCCGGGGACATTTTTAAAAAAAGGGCTGCCTCAACCTGGGCCTGCCGTCGTTTTTCCTCAAGTTTAGCTGCCTGAAGGATTAATAACTGCTGACTGTCCAGCATCTTGGCAAGCTCTTCCAAGTTATAATTTACCAGTGCCTGTTGAGTTTTGTCAACCAAAACAAAGAGGTCTGCGTACAGGCTAACCTCTTCTTCCAGCGCCTTGATTAAATTATTTAATCCCTCAGCCATGGCCTGTCACCTCTATAGGATTCAAAATAAAAATTAGAATAGTTCTAATAAGTCGAAAATAGCTGGCTAAAGACGGATTCCAATTCGCCCCTTTACATCAGCCTGTCAATTGCACTTCGTTCCAGCATCTTTTCGGCGATTTCCTTGCCGGAAACTTGGTAGGAACCTGACTCGATGGCCTTCTTTAGTTCTGCCACCCTATCTTCCCGTACATCGGGCATATTCTTCAATGCCTTCATGGCAACTTGATGAAGCCTAGCTTCTTCCGATAGCTGGGTACGATCCGATTGGTTCAAGCTGGCCTTAAAGTCTTGGCTTCCTTTTGCCTTATCGTCAGACCGAATCTGCTGGCGATAACTGTTTAACACACCGTTAACCTGACCAGGAGAAATCTTCACCTTCAGTCACCTGCCTTCTAGTTGGTTAGTTGGTTAGTTGGTTACTAATAGTATCGTCACATTGAGCTATTATATTAACGGCAATAGCGGCGGTTATCCAGAAAAAAAACCACCTCTCTCCTATTTACTTCTGATTTCTGTTGCTTTTGGCTGGAATGACTATCTTCCTCTAGTAAAACGATCCTTTAGGTGGATTGTTCCCTGCTGTTTGATACTATAACGGCTGTCTTTCCCCGAACCTCGATTCTCTTCTTCGTTACCAGCAAAGCCGGATTTAAATCCCCGACTGATTTCATCAGCACATTTATCACAATACCTGCCTAAGTAAATGATTGTCTCGCACCGCTCACAGCTCAACATAATTCCCGTCTGTCCGGGAACCAGCTGCAGCCGCCCTTCCCTTAAGTAACGCATCACCTTTTTTTCCACAATGCCGGTTGCCTCCGTTACCTCAACCACATTAGCTCCCGGATTGTCCCATAAATATTGCTTTACTTGTTGAAATTCATTTTCTTCTATCTCCATACACTTATGACAGATAAGCTTCCCGTTATAAGCATAAATTCGGCCACACTCAGCGCAATTTCTCACATCCATTTAGTCTTCCTCCTTTAGCTACCCTCGTTCTCCTATTAGACAAATTCGCTAAAATTTCCTTTTTTCCTGCAAACTTTATCCATATTGTTTTTGGCGTCCCAGGGACAAAGTAAAGACCAGCACTTCCCCGGCACCACCTTTCAGGAGGGCCAGCGCCCCTTCATGACAGGTAATACCCGTTGTTAAAATATCATCTATTAGTAAAATTTTCTTCCCCACCAGGCTATTCCCTTCCAGAACCGATTGAAAGGCTCCCCGCACATTATCAAGCCGTTCTCCCCGGCTCAGCTTGCTTTGGGTTCCCGTATCCCTTCCCCGGATTAACCCCCTTACCAGGGGAAGCCCCAGCAGCTTGGCCACCTCCCTGGCCAGCAGTTCCGATTGGTTAAAGCCTCGCTCCTCCAGCTTGCGTCGGTGCAGGGGGATAGGCACCACTGCCTGAACCTGCCGGTAAAAGGGGTAGCGATAAATTTCTGCTGTCATCAGCTCCGCCAGTGGCTCGGCCAAGGACTGCCTGCCTACAAATTTATATAGGTGCATAGCTTCCTGCAAAAATCCCGTATAATAGCCCACTGCTCTAGCCCTGGTAAAGGAATGGCCAATGCTCTCACACTCCCGACAGTCAGCCTTTCTCCCAGGATATCCATAACCATCTCCACTTCCGGCAGTGCCGGCAGTGCCGGCAGAATAGCTTGACTGTCCTGGTTTCGCCAGCTCTTTTCCACACCGGTCACACCCGGGGTCTATTCTAACCAACTGGCTTAAGCATTTCCTGCAAAAGGTTTCACTTCCCCGCTTCCCTTGCCGGCTGCCGCACATCCTGCACTCTTTCCCCCGGGGAAACAATAGTTCAATTAAGTCCTCCCCATACTTCACCCAGCCTCAGCTCCTTTGCATTGCATTTAGTTGGTTAGTTGGTTAGTTGGTTATGACTCCTGACTTCTGACTTCTGAGCAATTACAATCCCCAGCCTTTTTTGGCTTCACCCGGGGACTCCCTAAGGTAGCCCCTGCCGGCAGCCTCCCGATTCTGCTCTCTAATCCGGGCTATCGCCTCCTCCATGGCAGGTGAAACCTTGTCTCCTACAAATAGCACCTTTCCGTTAGGGTAGATACTGCTCCGTCCGGCCCGGCCAGCCATCTGCATCAAGGTTCCTTCATCAAAAACCTGCTGGTAATTGGCAAACAGCACCAGTACATTGGCCCTTGCCACAGTAATTCCCCGCTCCATGATGGTGGTGGAAACAAGAATGGGGTATTCCCCTTCCACAAATCGGCGTCTTTTGTCCTCTCGCTTGGGGTCCTTAGAGTGACTGTAGGCTACCCAGTCCCCCTCAAAATCGTTAAAGGGGGGTAGCTTCACCCGTCGGCGCAGGCTTTTGCCAACTTGCTCCGTGAGAAAAACCGAGGGGATAAAGATAAACAGTTGGGCTAAATCTCCCTCCACCGTCTGGTGAATAAATGTCAAAATTTCCCGGCTAAATTTTACATGCCCGTCCTCCTGCAGCTTGCAGTAATCACCAATTAAGAGCTTTGGCTCCGGAACCGGATAGCCGTGGTGCCTGGCAGGTATGTGAATCAAATCAATTTTGCCTGACTTGCCCTGGCGATACAGCTCTTTGCCCGGTGTAGCAGTCATATATACAATCTTCCCATCTTCCTTTTTAGCCCGGTGAACTGCAAAGCGCAGCATCTCACTGTCGCTATAGGGATAAGCGTCAACCTCATCTAACACCACTAAATCAAACTGGCGGTAAAACCTGATGGCCTGGTGGGTGGTGGCCAGCACCAATTTGGCCGGAAGGTACTTTCCCTGGGATCCACCGTAAAGGGCGGACAGTTCCACCCCTGGAAATGCTTGCTCCAGCCGGGGAATTAGCTCCAACACCACATCCCTGCGGGGAATTGCAAACAACACTTTCCCACCCTTGGCCAACACTGCGGCAATGGCAGCAAAGCTAACCTCCGTCTTACCGGCCCCGCAGACAGCCCAAACCAGTGCCTCTTTTTTGGGGCTTGCTGCAACAAACTCCACCAACTCCTGGGATGCATCCTGCTGGGCTTTAGTTAAATTGAAGGTTAACTTGGGTGCAAATTCAGACTGGACCATAGCTTCAACAGCTGGAACAAAGCCCCGTCCAAGATCAGGGACCCCGTAAAGGGGTCGGCACAACCGGCTTTCTCCCATAGCCTGACACTCCTCGCAGTAGACACAACTGCCGTTACAGTCAAGGCAGCTAATAGTTTCCAGCTTGGAAACTGTACCACAGCGCACACAACGGTAAGCCCCCTTCCCCAGGTAAGCCACCCCGGGGTAAAGGTGACAGCACCCTTGGAGGTATGCTAGATGGAGCAACACCTTCAATTGAAAAGGGGGCCATCCATCCCAGTAATTGTCACTGATGGCTTGAAGAATTTCTTTAGGGAAAAGCAATCTTCCCTCCAACAAAGAGATTAGAGACTCCCAGTCTTCCCCAGCAGGAAGCTCTACTTCCTTGGCTTCGTCGGCAGTAACCTTTTGCCACTCCGGCTTAATTCCTTCCTCCTTTAAGAGTTTACCAGCTTTATCCTGTAAATAATCCACCAGCAAGTCCATATTCATCTTGAGTTTTTTGTTCAGCAAAGCTTTTACCGGTTCCACCAGGCGAAAAGAACCCGCCAGCCCCGCAGCGTCACCTAGCTTAAAGCTAAGGGGCCGAACCAAATCCTGCCGGGCTAAGCTGCTGGCAACATAAAAGGCTTGTCCCAGGGGCAGCTCCGGGGTTAAGCACAATAACCGGTCATATCCTCCTGCTTCCTTGCTGTAATATGCCAGATCCAGCAGCGGCCAGGGAGTTAGCCCCAGGGTGGCCTGCTCTTCATTCCACCCCACATAAACATACCCCTTCCAGCAAAAGTGATGGCTCACAATTTTCACCTCCGTAGTTTACTACTATGTAGTTACATTATTTCTATAATAGTCAGATTTTTCCTGCAAAGAAGTGTAAAAAAAGACCAGCGAAGCTTAGCTTTGCTGGTTAAGAATTAATGTTTGCCCTTTTGGCTGCTTCGATAGCTATTATTATTTTTCCTTTAATTTGGTGCTTTCCAGCCCTCGCTCCGATACCCAGACCTCGTAGTTTGTTATTTCTTGCTGAATCCTTTCCGAAAAACCGCCCACCTTGACGATAACATTGTGATATACCTTTTTGGCCTTAATCCTGGCATTTTTTGGCACAGTCACCGTTGTCAGCGCCCCTGCCGGAGATCCCAGTTCCCCTAATTCTACGTTGCCGCCGGCCATGATATTGCCGCCCCGGAAAACTCCGGGATTACCGGTGAACCGCACTGCCCCACCGGCGGTAAGTTCAGAATTATAACCCCCTTTGCCGGTGATGGTGATATCGCCGCTGGCCTCCACCATAGAGTTCTGGATGTAGCCTATTTTTACATTGGCCATGGCCAGGGCAATCTGCTGCAGCTTCCCGATAGTCTGGAGAATCAACTGCTTTATCTGTCTTACCCGTTTAAATTCTAACTGAGTAGGCCCCAGCCCCTGAAAGCTATTTCGTAATAATAAAATTACTTTGGCTACCTCTGGGTCAGTGTCTATGTTGTTTTGGACAATATAATCCGCCAGTTCCTTAATTGTCTTGGTAAGCTGGGGAAACATGTTTTCCAGCATGATTTTTATCAGGTAGCCATCAGAAACTTTATCTCCCATTCCTTTTTTCTCCATTGCCTCCCTGGCCGCCTTTGACTTATCCTCCATCTGTTCCAGCAGTGGCGGGAGTTGGGTAAGGTATTTTATTAAAGCCTGACTGGTGGCTGATTCCCCGCCCGCCTGGAGCTTACTGGCCACTGCATTTTTGGAAATGGTAATATTTCCCCCAGCTTTAACCGTAGCCATGTTAACGCTGGTATAAACTTCCACCCATTCTTTGGCCTCCACCAACATATTTTCCTCCACATTATTTTGGACAATGACGCTGCCATTAAAGCGAATATTTCCAGAATCTAAATCCACCGACTTAATCTGGTATACTGGGATGATGGCCAGTACTCCCATCTTTACCATGGGTTGTCCATCCTGGACGGCGATAAATTTCATCCCGTCTGCCGATACTTCAACTCCCCTTCCCTCCCTTATGTTAATTGCCTTAGGAAAGGGTGGCTCCCAAGCTTTCCCAGTCACATCCATTCCCTTTTCCCCCAGCTGGGCAGGAGTTTTAACCGCCAGGATTTCCCCTGCAACCACAGAAACCACATTATTTTTTTCCCGGTAGTCTATCCTGCCCTGGTCTGCCACCTTTTCATTTTTTTTAGTAAATAAGTACTCAATTGTTTCATCCACGGGAGGTTTTCCCCTAACTCCTTCAGCCAAGGTCACCCGAGTAGGGTGCTTCATTGAAAGCAGGTGGTCGATAGCTCCTTGGTCAATTCCATAAACAACATTAGCCGCTGCCAGCTTGGCATTTATTTGATCCCGGGTAAGGCCAGCAGGAGGCACTTCCTCCATAATCCCCGGCAAAGTCAACTTATGGCAGGGCTCACAGTCAACCAACCGATAACTATGCCCGGCGGTCAGTTCCACTATGCCAATAGCTCTCATCTTATCCTCAGTCAGCTCAATAGTTAGGGTGACCCATCCAGGCACCACTTCCGGCTCCACTTGGATCACATCAATTCCCAGCACCTCCACCGCCATATCTCCGGTAATTGTCTTTCCATTAACCATAATGTGAAAGCCGGTGGCAGGCACCAACACCGCCGGCTTGCCCCCATGTTGAGGTTCTGTGACCCGCACCTGGCCGTTAACCACAGCAATGGTTCCCTCTACCTGTTCCGGCTCTTGATTTCCAGCTGCCTCTTCCTTCGGGTTCGACCGTATCTGCAACTGTTCCACCCCACCCTGAGCATCCTTAAGTACCTGTCCTGCTGCATTGTCCTCAGTTGCCCAAATTTCTACCTCCACCGTTTTTTTTAGACCTAACAGACCTTTCTTTTCTGATTTAACAGCGTAGTGGAGTGCTGCTGCGGGAACCTGCAACTGCTCCGCTGCCTGGGCCAATGCCTGTTCCACACTGCCTGCCGTTACTGTGATTTTGCCTGCCATCCTGTTTCACCCCTTCTTAAAACCGATTGGAACTATTCAGTAGTTTACCTATTGTCAAGCACTTATAAACTTTTCAATTTTCCATTCTGACTCCTGACTCCTGACTTCTGACTCCTCAGTAATTATATCTACTTTTATTATACCTTTTATAGGCATAGGTTCCTATGGGCTGAAAGTCCTAGGACCTTTAGTTTAAAAAAATACTTCTGAATCTATTATTATCACTGGTTATCTTATTCTGTCTTCCATCTCCTGACTCCTGACTCCTGACTCCTGACTCCTGACTCCTGACTACTAACTACATGAATAGTTACTGAAAATAAGCTTATCCCCTATGTCAGTGCCACTGGCCTTTACCAATCCAGCCGGCAGCTCCAGCACTTGAACCGCTCCAGCCACCGGCTTAATAATGCGTCCAGGTCCTATCTCAGATAGAGCCAACAACACCTTGTTGTCCACATCTAGAAACAGGGCATCAAAGGCAAACTCCATTAGAAAACTATGGATGCTGCTGCAAGGGGTAAGGAGCAATCCGCCACCTTCAGGCAACCCGGCTCGCCCCAATAGTCCCATCAGCCTGGCACGAAAACTATTGGCTACTTCCACCCGCCAGCCTAGAGTTTGCTCTTTTGTTTCATTTACCACCTGAATAGACCTTAACTTCTTTTTCATCAGTATTCCCCTAAGTATTTTTTTTACCTGCATGGGAGTTCTTCCCTCATTTTCTCATTTTTTACTGTAATGTTCAACTATTTAGCAAAAGTTTCATACAGCTGAATGGCTGCAGGACCCAATAAGACAATAAAAATTGTAGGAAAAATGAAAAAGACTAGGGGAAATAGCATCTTGATCGGGGCCTTCATGGCCCTTTCCTGGGCATACTGGCGTCGCTTATCCCGCATATGCTCTGCCTGAAGCCGCAATACATTGCTAATACTAACACCCAATTGGTCTGCCTGAACCAAGGCTCCCACAAAGGAGCTTAAGTCATTGACCTGGCAGCGTTCCGCCATATCCCGCAGGGCCTCTCTTCTGGATTTTCCCTTGGTAATTTCCTGAAGCATGCGGTTAAATTCATTGGCCAGCACCCCGTCAGATTTTTCTACCACTGTCATTAATGCAGCATCAAAACCCAACCCCGCATCAACACTAACAGTTAATAAATCCAGCACATCGGGCAGTTCATGCTGAATATTTTGCTTGCGTTCTCCGATTTTCCCGTTCAGATAGAAGGTTGTTAAGATGTTTCCGACAATGGCTGCGCCAATAGAGAGCAAAATTACCTGAAACTGGGCCAGGTCCGACATGGTTGCAGCCACACCAAAGGACATGGCCGCCAAGATGGCACTAATAGTATATTGTAATGCTGAGAACTCGGAAGAAGTGAGCTTGCCTGGGTTCCCCGCCATGGCTAGCTTCACCTTCAAGAATGCCTCCTTTTCTGCCGGCAGCAGCTTTTTAGTCCTATTGCCCACACCGGCTAACACCGGGTGAATTGCTCGCTGAAAAAAGGATCTGTCTAACTCTTCTTGGCGAACATTAGCATATTTTTCCGACCGCTTGCTTAATTGGGATAGCCGCTCCGCCATATGCTGGCGCTGGCAAGTTGTTAGATGGTGAAGGGAGACAACGCCGGAGTAAACGGCAAGAAACACGGCCACTAATACTAAATTTCTCCCAAACTCCTCAATTAATGCACTAATTATCATGTAGCCAGTCCCCCTAAATTTTGATGTTAACTATCTTTTGAATCAGCATTATTCCCATTAGTTCCGATACTACCCCACCTATTACCAGCGCTATTCCGATGGGGTGGGTAAATAAAAGCATAATATATTGAGGACTGATTAACGACAGTACCAAGGCAAGAAAAATGGGCAGTAATCCTACTATTAAACCTGAGATTCTCCCTTGGGCCGTTAAGCTTTTTATTTCTCCTTTAATTCGTACCCGCTCCCTGATGGTGCCTGAGATCTTATCCAAGACTTCTGCTAGATTACCCCCTACCTGTCGCTGGATTAGAACTGCTGTAATCACCATCTCCAGGTCACTGCTCCTGACCCGCTTCTCCATACTGGTTAGTGCATCCTCAGTACTTGTTCCTAAGTTGATTTCCCGCAACACCCGGCCAAATTCCTGACCAAGGGGTGCCGGCATCTCCTTGCTCAAAAGCTCCAGTGCTTGAAAGAAACTAAATCCGGCCCGGAGGGAATTAGCGATAATCAGCAGTGCATCAGGTAATTGGCTGTTAAATTGAGTTAGACGTTTAGCCTGGGAAACCTTCATTACCATATTAGGAATGGCAAAGCCGGCTATACTCGTAACTATTGCTGCCAGAATATTTTGCGTTACCACAAAGATAAGCAGTGCTGGAAAGATCACCGTCATAATGGTGATGGTGATAAACTCCTCTCCCTTTAAGGGAAGGTCAGCCCGATCCAGTTCCGCCTCTAACCGATGAGCCATGGCAGCCTTTTTAAAAACCTGGCTTATCCGGGAAAGTAAATCCTTGAGAGAGGCCACCCTTTTTTGATGATGCTTTTCCAGGGCAACAAGCAAAGCGTTGTTCGAGGTATATGTATCTAATCGTTGATTAATCAATACTTTTTTACCCGTTAAAAGCCGATAAGTGGCAATGAGGATATGTAACACCGCGAGAAAAACCGCAGCCACTACGTATTTTAGCACCTGGATTCACTCCTTTGCATTTTTTCTTTGAGACATTAAACTTTCTCTAATTTTTGCTTTTGGTTCCTAGATCCTGACTACTGACTACTGACTACTGACTACTGACTCCTAAGTAGTTCCCATAATAAATTTTAAATAGCGCTCTGGTAAAAAATTTCTTCAGGAATTCTGATTCCGGCCGCTGCCAGCTTTTCCATAAACTTGGGCTTAATTCCCGTGGGTTTAAATGCACCTACCAGTCTGCCCCTTTCATCCACCCCGTTTTGGCTATAGCGAAAAATATCTTGGAGGATAATTTTATCACCTTCCATCCCCAATACTTCAGTAATATAGGTGATTTTCCTGCTTCCGTCCCTTAGCCTTGACTGTTGGACCACTAAGTCCACCGCTGCAGAAATTTGCTCCCGAATTGCTCGCACCGGCAAATCCATCCCTGCCATCAGTACCATGGTCTCCAAACGGGCCAGCATATCCCGGGGGCTGTTGGCGTGACCGGTGGTGAGGGAACCATCATGGCCGGTGTTCATGGCTTGGAGCATATCCAAGGCTTCACCGCCCCTGACCTCTCCCACAACTATCCGCTCCGGCCGCATCCTTAAAGAATTCCGCACCAAGTCCCGCATGGTGACAGCTCCCCGTCCCTCAATATTTGCCGGCCTGGTTTCCAGGGTGATTACATGCTCCTGCCTCATCTGCAGCTCTGCTGCATCCTCAATGGTCACAACCCGCTCCCCATTAGGGATGAAGGATGACAATACATTTAGCGTAGTGGTTTTTCCAGAACCGGTGCCCCCTGAAACAACGATATTGAGCTTCGCCTTAACGCATGACTCTAAAAACTTGGCAATTTCCGGTGTTAAAGTTCCGAAACGTACCAAATCCGCCACCTGAAAGGGGTCTTTGGAAAACTTTCTAATGGTAATACAAGGGCCTACCAGGGACAAAGGTGGTATAATGGCGTTGACCCGAGACCCGTCGGGCAAACGGGCATCCACCATAGGAGAACTTTCATCAATACGCCGGCCTAGGGGTGATACAATTCTTTCAATAACTCTCAGTACATGGGCGTCATCCCTGAAAGAAATCTTGGTCAGTTCCAGTTTTCCCTTTCGCTCCACATACACCTGTCTGGGACCGTTTACCATGATTTCAGTTACATCGGGATCCTGAATGAGAGGATTGATTGGACCAAAACCCAGCACATCATCTTTTATCTGGCTGATTATTTGCTCCTTTTCAAAAGCCGAGACAAAGTCTCCGTCCTGATCAATTATTGATATGGCAATTTCCTCAATAGCAGCCGCATTTTCCTTCTCAGCAGCCTTCCCATTGCCAAAACCCTCAGTTTTGGTATCTTCTATAATTTTTTTATGAATCTGTGCCTTTAACTCTTCGAACTGGTTTTTCCCATTTTTTTCCGGGGCACCATGCTCCCTCATCCCATTTACACCTGTCAGTTGGACGCCCTTTTCTTTTTCTAGTCTTTTCATTAGGGACATAATTCTAACCCCCTTTTCAATTGGTCTATTTAATTTAGTATTTAGGAGGCAACCATCATAATCAGTTTCCCACGAAGTAGAAAAATTAGAAACGAACGTTTGGCGGAGGCTTTTTAGAAAATTACTTAGCGAAGTTGTCCAAAAGAAGCTTCACTGTTTGAGCGAAGCGAGTTGTGAAGCTTTGGAAAACGAGCTTAGTAATTTAAAAGCCGGAGACTCTAGTGAGTTAATAACTTTTCTGCTTAACCAAAGAGCCTGCTAAGCATCCCGCTTTTCTTAGATGATAAGTCTTTTTGTGTTCCTGTTCTTCGAATTACCAATTCAGTGAGCTGTCCGATGCTTCTGCTCATTTTAGAATCAGGATCACTGGTAACAAAGGGAATTCCTTTGTTGATCGCCCCCACCACCATCCGCCCGTCACTGGGAATCTGGCAAGCACTTAGAAAACTTAAGCTGTGCTCCAGGTCAGCTACCTTAATGCCGTTTTCTTCCGTAGACCGGTTGACCACCATTTTAGTCTTTATTTTTTGATGGAGTGTTTCAAAAGTTTCCAAGCTGAGCTTGGAATTTTTGATTGTTGATAAATCCAAGGCAGCTATCAGTAAAATTTGGTCCGACATATCTAGTGCCGCCATATTGGTATCGTGGAAAAAGGGCGGGGAGTCCACCACAATATAATCATAAGTCTTTTTCAATATTTTAATAATCTTCTCCACATGATGGGCTTCCACCAACTCAGCATACTCAGGCCTATTGGGAGCAGGCAGGATTTTCACTCCTGAATCGTGATCAATCAGAAATTGCTCCAGGCCTTCCACATCCAAGTTGTCGAAGTCTTGAATCAACTCACTGATAGTCCGCCGGGGTAACACATTGAGCATAACCGCCACGTCCCCAAATTGTAAATCCAAGTCCATCAAAGCTACCTTCTTCTTAGCATTTTTGGCAATGGAAACTGCCAAATTAACGGCTATAGTGCTCTTTCCCACACCACCCTTGGTGCTGAAAACAGAGACCACTTGGCAGTCCCGTTCATCGGCCATTTTGGTGGGGGTGTTAATATTAACCACTTTTCGACGCTTTTCTTCCACTGCATAAACGTTTCTTACGGTTTGAATCAGTTCGTCAATATTAAAGGGTTTGACGATATACTCCTTTGCTCCGGCGATTAGCGCTTTTTTTAGATATTCTTTTTCTTCCTGAACGGACATGATAATAATGGTGGTGTCAGGACAGGATAAGGCAATGGACTCGGTGGCGGTAATACCATCCACTTCCGGGAGATTGATATCCATCAAGATTACGTCAGGATTAATTTTTTTAGCCAAGATGATGGCTTCCTGACCGTCTTCCGCCTCTCCAACCACCATGATGTCGTCTTCCAGAGCTAAAATACGCCTGATATTCCTTCTGGTCTCCTCCACGTCGTCAACAATCATTAGTTTAATCATTTCCATCTGATTCACTCCCTACTTTCTCAGGGTTATTTCACTGTAAAAAAGTCCGCAAACTGGCCGGGGATACATTGACATTATCCTTATCCACCGGTGATCTTAACAACAGCCTGATGCTGCCTTCTTCCGAAGCTAGCACTAATTTAGGCGCATCTTGAGCTCTAACCTCCAGGGTAAGGGTTCTTCGCTCTAAGTCACTGGGTTCATTTGGCTTTCGCTGGAGGCTGTTGTCAGCAGCCAATACCAGGATGTTTTGCAGTACATAGGTAGATATCAGCACCGTGTCTTGTTGATTTTCACTCCGCTGGGCATCTATGGTAACGATAATATCCACCGAATCCCCCGGTTTCACCAGACCGGCTATCCCTGACACCAGGTTAATAGGAATGGTAAGAGCCCTGTGTCCCTGCTTGATCTGATAAGCAAGACCATCACCTAGTTGGCCTTGTTTCACCAGCTTATCGCTTAGGAGCTGCTCCCCACTTATCAGCATGGCTTTAGTGATGGCCTCGTCTATTTCCTCCGCATCCACAACTGCATTAGGGTGAATATAGACTACCGGCACCTCTTTGTATTCAAACATGCTTCTAGTGACCCTGGTGTTTACTGCAATGGTTTCCTTGGGTACAATCACCCTGCCGTACACGGTGGTATCCAGCTTTTTTTCCAAATCTCCCATGTACCAGTAAACACCGTAGGCAGCCAGCAAACTGAAAATAATCGCCGAAAGCAGCATTAATTTATTTGTCTTCATAGTTTAAATTCATCCTTTCGCCTGTTTGAAAAGTCTGTCCAAGGTTAATGACTTCTGGCTCCTGACTCCTGAATTATTTAATTAGTCTGGTAGTCAGTGTGCCATAGTTGTTGACAACACCGACCCCGATTTCTCCGGGTACGATAATATTTAAGAACTTACCCACTATTACACCTTTGTTTGGTTTCTCTGCCGCATAAAAGGCTGCAAATCCCAAAACCTTTATATGGTTTGCCTGTTTCTTATTATTTTCCACTGTCTGATAAATTGGGACAATTAATATTCTAGGGCAACCCGACACAGGATTAGCAACAGTACACGTCCCTCCATGCAGTTGGATACACCGGTCAATCCTATCACTAACTCCTTGACTTACAGGACCAGGGGCGTTACCGGTCTCAAGTGGGATCTCATCCCCCACCCTAACCATTTCAGAGTAGCCGTCCTTAGTAATTTCTCTGAAGGAATTTTTTCCTCCACCACTAAGGGCTAAGATGCCATAGTTCCCTGACGTACCATCTCCGGCCCCAACTTTAAGGGAGTTATCTATTTTTGCTTGTGCTAATTGATTCTCAGTTATCCCAAAGGGCACTATCCCCTGATAACCCACCACCGACCCAATACCAGCGGCACTGTGGGCCCCTATTTCAGATAAGTTAAACCCTAAAAAGCGGGCAAAAACAAGATTCACTTCTTTAGTGACTCGTACATCAATCCGGTAATTGTTTTCACTAAAAAAAACTTCGTATTTATGCCCCGGGTTATTCAGAGACAGGTATTTTTCCGCCTCATTTTTAGCTTTTACAACATTATCAGGCAATTCCTGCACCCCTGCCAGCACCGCCGCATCTGCACTATTTACCAAACTAGCCCGGTTAAGTTGCAGTAAGCCAACGTCTGTAACTAGAGCTGTAAATCCAAGAAAAGCAGCCATACCAATGGCTACTATAACAAGGACAGCACCTTTCTCCTCAGCCAATAATCTTCTAAACCAATTCATTTTCAATTCATTGACCTCCTCCTTACTCTATTCTCATCACAGATCTGCTGCTTATGGGAAATGGATTCTGCAGTACATTGCTAGTAATAGGTGCAAAAATTTGCACTTCGTAATCAACCCGGACCATTAAAGAGGCGCCCCTATCCCGCAGAGTGATGCCGGGGGAAATATTTACATTTAGCTTTTGTTGGTTTAAAATACTTGCTGAATCCCTGACCCGTTGCTCCATCTCCGCATCAGTAGCCCCCACTACCCCTGCCCTTACCCCCTCTCTGGAAGCATGGGTTACTACTAAATAAGCATTAAATACCCGACCAAACTCAACTATGCCTAATAAAAAAATTATTAAAATAGGTAAAATCAGGGCTAGCTCCACCAACGCCTGACCGCCTTGTTTTTTTCTCAATTGTCTTATTCTCAAAAGCATCCTGTTTTCACCCCATCAATAGTGAAAATAAACTCCCGCCTACAATGGCCACTCCGTAAGGAAAAGTATTATCCACTGTAGTATCCTCCAGCTTGTCCATCATATTAACTTTGAACCTTGTTAAAAACCCCACATAAACTGCAATGCCAAGTCTCTTAATAACTTTGCTTAAAGCTTTATGATAAACCAGGTAACCCAAGGCCATTAACCCACCTAGTAGAGCGGTTGCGAGAAAGGCCTGCCAGACAAAGGCAGCTCCCATCAATACCCCCACGGTTCCCAGTAATTTTACATCACCAGCACCAATGCCCCCTGCAGCAAAGGGAATAAACAATACTGCTAAACCCAATAACAAACCTTGCCCACTGCTGACTAGACCAGGCAGTCCGGCTGTATAACCATGGTAGCTGAGTCCGAAGATGACTCCCGGCAGCAAGGTCCAATTATATATCTTCCGCCACTTTAAATCCGTTATTAAGGCAATCATCAGGATGACCACCAGCACCCAATGAACCAGGGTAAATTCTACCAGCATTCACGATTCACCTCTTTTTTTGATACAGCGACCCTACTTAACCTTAAGTTAGTAGGGTCGCCCATATCAATGAAATTATGACCCCTACTCCTTCAGAGAAAGAGGTCAGAATACCGATTACCACAACTGCAGTTAATGATACAATAAGCCCATATTCAGTCATCGTTCTACGGTAATGTTAGAGAGTTGGCAACACTATCAAACACCGCAAAAATTTGATCTCCTAAGAAAATTAGCGCTACAATTGCCACCACAGAAACTAATGCTAAAATTAATCCATACTCTGTCATACCCTGGCCGCTTTCTTCATTCCACAACTTTTTAATCATAGTCATCGTATTTCACCTCCCTGAACTTATTTTATTCCCTTCAAGTTTGAATTTGTTTTTTATGTCAAAAGATAATTCTAGAGCCTGTCCTTATTGTATAACCTGCTGTCGAAATTTGGTATCCGCCACAAGTCTCAAATTGTTTAGGCCAGGGTCCTAATTATTTTGGGAGGTTTGGTAAAGTTTGGAGTGAGGCATAAAAAAACAAGACCCCCGATACCCTTTAATATACTGGGCCTTGAGACCTTGTGAAGGATTGCAATCCTGTCATCTTCTTTTGTTAAGAAACCTCAAATCTATTCCAGCACTTCCTGCACTAATACCGCCGGGTGCTTTACCAGGTCAATTTCGTGAAAGTTCCTTAGCATACCGCCGGTTTTGTCAGTTATCACCTTTACCACCGGCCGGGCTGGAAAAGATTTATTCACATCCACCACCACTCCCTTTTCCCCGGTGTTTAGCTTCACCAGGCTGCCCATGGGATAAACGGCGATATTGGACAGGAATTTTCCCACTACCTCCGGATCAAAGCAAATGCCTGCATGACCCTGGATGTACTCTACTGCCTCATAGGGCTTCATCCGCCTCCGGTAGGGACGTTCGCTAAGCAGGGCGTCAAACACGTCTGCCACTGCCACAATCCGGGCATAAAGGTGGATGGCATCACTCTTAAGTCCCCGGGGATAACCGGTGCCATCCCAGCGCTCATGGTGCTGGAGGGCACAATGGGAGGCCAAAAGGCTCAACTCCCGGTAATTACGCAACTCATCAAACCCTGCCATGGGGTGCCCTTTGACTTCGGTCAACTCTTCAGGTGTTAATTTATCTTCCTTCACTAAGATTTTCACGTTTATTTTTCCCATTCCCAGATCATGTAAAAAAGCCCCCAGACCTAAGTGCTTTAGCTCCAGTTGATTAAACCCAAAGGCTTTGCCGCACATTAAGGCAAGTACACATACATTCACCGAGTGCCCAAATAGGTATGTCTCTTCAGTTCTGGGATCAATTAGGTTTATTAAGCCCCCCGCCGCCAGCACATCATCAATTATTTTGTCCACTGACACCTGAACGTCCTTCAGCTCAAAATTACTGCCGGCAATAACCTTTTCCATGGTTTTCCTGGTCAACTGAACAGCATTAATTCTGGTGCGGTCATCGATAACGTCAGTTACCTCTATATCCTTGATATGCTCGTCTTCCAGATAGACAAAGGGAATCTTTATCATGGACAGTTTTTGGATATAGCTCTCTTTTAACTGAGTACCCTTGGATAATAAAATCCTGCCATCTTCACCATAAATAGTTCTTCCCAGTATTACCCCCGGCTCAAGCTGGCTAACTGATACAGGACGCACTTTAAAATCCCCTCCTAGAGTTCAATTCCTTTGCAAAACCTGTAGCCGACCAAAATTTTGCCAATCCGGGTACAAACCACCCTGGCATCTGCGCTTCCGGTTAAGGTTAGGACAACTATCCTCTTTCGCCCCTGCCCCTTGGTCAAGCCCTCTATCAATCTTTCTTCGTCATCCCCGGCAAAGGTTAATAGGGTCAAATTCGCCTTGCAACAGCCAATTTGGCGTCGCAATATCTCCCCGGTCTGGTCCTTTGACCCCAGGTCCACCATAATTATTTCCCACCTGTTGCCTTCTATTTTATGTCGGTGATGGCTCAAATAGTAGACCAAACCCTCAATTATTTCTTCCTGATCTTTAACCAACAAAATTAATAGCTGTTCCGGCGCAACCCGGCAACAAAACCATAACTGCCTGACCAACATGATTAACCAGCAACCTAAGCTAACCCCCAACACCAGCTGAAAAAACTCCTGACCTGTCACCATAGCTACTCCTTTCCATATGTGCTACAGTATATGAAAAGAAGAGTATTTTGTTACAGTTGAACCAGCTTGGCCTTAATAGCACACAGGGCAGCCTGAGTCCGGTCATCCACTTTTAGCTTGCGGAAAATATTGGTGATATGATTTTTAACCGTCTTTTCACTAATATAGAGTTCTAGGCCGATTTGCTTGTTGGTATGTCCTTTGGCTATCAGCTTCAGCACCTGCAACTCCCGCTCGCTTAATTCTTCTAATTTGTCTTTTTCCTCCTTGCCCACCGCCAGCCGATTAAACTCCATCAATAGCTTAGTGGTAATAGCCGAGTCAATAACCGATTCACCCCGAGCCACCTTCAAGATAGTCTCCACCAAAATTTCAGGATTAACATCTTTTAGAATATAGCCAGAGACACCGACCCTTACCAGCTCGTACACATATTCCTCATCCTGATGAACAGTCAGGGCAATTATGCCTGTTTGGGGCAGCTCCTTCTTAATGATTCTGGTGGCATCGATACCGTTAACACCAGGCATGTTGATATCCATTAGCACCACCTGGGGCCGCAGCTTTCGGACGAGGTTAATAGCCCCTTGACCATCCCCCGCTTCATCAACCACTTTAATTTTGGGATCCAGCCCAAGGATTTTCCTCAGACCCTGGCGAATTAAAATATGATCATCCACAATCAGTACCCTTACTGGTTCCATTTCCCCCACCCCTATTCATTAATAGGAATTATCGCTCGAATTTCGGTACCCTGTTCCAATGAAGACGAAATCGAAAGCTGCCCCTCCAATAATTCAATTCGCTCCTTCATGCTGACCAAACCATAGCTCTCCCGGTTTACGTCCCGCATTACTTTATCCAGATTAAATCCCCGTCCATTATCCTTTATCAACAGATAAACCTTATTCACGGCAAATTCCAGCTTGACTGTTACCTTACAGGCTTGGGCATGTTTTTTAATATTTGTGATAGCCTCCTGCACCGTTCGAAAAATGGCCACCTCCAGGGACGAGGCAAAGCGCTGCTCCTGACCACGAAAAAAAAATTCAATGTCTAATTTGCTTTTTTCCTTAAAATCTGTGATGTACCTTCTTAAGGTGGGAACTACCCCTAGGTCATCCAGGGCCATTGGCCGCAAGTCAAAAATTACCTTGCGCAAATCCTGCAGACTTTCTCTGATTAGTTTTTTTAACTCCTGCAGCTCCTCAGCCACCTTTTCCGGCTTTATCTGAAGCATCCGTTCACACACCTCTGCCCTCATGACGATATTAGCCATGGCTTGGGCTGGACCATCATGAATTTCCCGGGCCACCCGGCGACGTTCTTCCTCCTGGGCTTTGATAATTTTGTAGCCCAACTGTTGAATTTGCTGTATTCCCTCAATCTTACCACTTAGATTCTTCAAATCTCCGCTTAAAATCTTGAGCACCATCCCTACCTGGGAGACCAATCCTTCTGCCTTATGCACCATCTCTTCCAACTTTCGCAAAGAGCGTACCAGTTCATCCCGCTTTTCCCGCAGATGCTTTTCCTGAGCCCGAAACCGGAAAAGCTCCAACTGGAAGCCATGGGCCGTCTCATATGCGGCCTTGATATCATGCTCCGAATACTTGGCAAAGTCACGGCTGACCTCCATCAGGCGCAATCTGGCCATTTTTTCCTTCCGCTCAAGGGTATCCACTTGTTTAATCATTTCGTTAACCTGGCATTGGAGCTCAGCTACTTCCTGTTGAACCCGCTCCCACTCAAGCCGGACCTGTTCAGCAATTTCAAATATCTGCTCCTTACTCTTCTCCACTACTTCAATTGTTCTGGAAATTATTCCATCCAACAGCTTGACGTCAAAAAACTTATTTATGTCCTGTCCATTAAGCTTGGAGTTCTCCAATTCAACCCACCTCAATCATTATCCCATTTATCGGCAATTAAACCTAGAAGTTTTTTTGGGTCAATTATTAGTTTTTCTACATCAAAGGAATATTTCCTGCTAAGGAGCAAACAATATATGAGAAAAGTCCTAGTAAAAAGGGGGAATAAACTTATGAAGACCAATTGCTGTATCCGGTGTGGCCAGGATTTGCGTCTGGCAGAAATAGAATGGGATTATCAGCGATCCATGACAAGCCAAAGAGGTGAGCTCTGCGGCAACTGTGCTGCCTCCCTAGCGGAAGAAGAAGAGGAATATTATTGGAATTAATACCCCCTGTCCGACGGATAGAGGGAAACAACAAAGCCACCTAGGGAAAATGCACTTATATTCCGCATTTTTCCAGGTGGCTATTATATGCTCCGCTGATCTTTTGCTGCTCTCGAGGCATCCTGACTCCTGACGGTGTTTGTCAAGTTAGATTTCCAGCACCTGCCGCACCTCTTGCTGCAATACTCTCAACTCTTCCCAGGTTTCCGTTTCCCCGTAGATGCGAAACATTGGCTCCGTTCCCGATGGTCTGATCAGCACCCAGCTGCCATCGGCACAAACCAGCTTCAGTCCGTCCATGGTGCCATAATTAATTATATCTTTATTTCCCAACTGCCCAGGCCGCCATTCCTCAAGAAGATTTAATATCCGTTCCTTTTCCACATGAGTGCAGTGGAGATCCAGGCGCTCATTTACCAAAACGCCGTACTCCTCTTCTATTCTGGCTAATAAATCAGCAGGATTTGTTCTTTCCACCGCCAAGAGCTCCACCATTAAGAGGCAGGCTAAAATGCCATCCTTTTCCGGCATATGTCCCTTGATGCTTAATCCTCCGCTTTCCTCGCCCCCAATGACGCACCCATGTTCCATGAGATTTTGCCCGATGTACTTAAATCCCACGGGAGTCTCCAGGGTTTCCAATCCATGCTTTGCAGCAATGCGATTTAATATTTGGGTGGTGGAAACCGTCTTGCTAACCGGCCCCCGCAGGCCTTTCTTCAGCAAGTGGACAAATAACAGGGACAACACCTGGTTAGGAGTAATAAATACACCCTCCCTGTCAATAATGCCAAACCGATCACCGTCCCCATCCAGTGCCAGTCCCAGGGCAATCTCTTCCCCTTCCTGCACCACACTTATTAACTCTTCTAAAACTTTAGGACTTGGCTCAGGCATTTTCCCGCCGAAAAGGGGATCACGGCAATTATGAATAGTCTTCACCCCACAGTTAAGTCTGATCAACAACTCATCAAGATAACCCACTCCGGCACCAAACATTGGGTCAACCGCCAGGGAAAGACCAGCCCTGCTGATGGCTTCCCCGTCCACCAGCGTCAATAAATGCTCCAAGTACTTCTCCTTGGGATCAATCTCCCGGATAACACCCGCCTCTATTCCCTCTTCGTAGTGAAGGCCGTTGATGTCACCTCCAGCCTCCACATTCTTTAGCTGGGCTTCCAGCTTTGCTGTTACCTCAGGGAGAGCTGGTCCCCCATAATAGGGAATAAATTTAACTCCGTTATAGGTGGGTGGGTTGTGGCTGGCTGTAAACATCAGCGCCCCCTTAGCCTTTTCCTGGACTACTGCAAAAGCAGTAACAGGAGTAGGCATCACCTTTTTACCCATCAGCACCTGGAACCCGTTTCCCGCTAGCACCTCTGCCGCCCTGGCAGCAAATTCAGGAGACAAAAATCGGTTGTCATAACCGATGACCACTCCTTCCCCCGGCGTATCAGCCTCTTTCAAGTAATTGGCTATAGCCTGCACCACTATCTCCACATTGGCAAAGGTAAACTCCTTGGCCATAATGGCTCGCCAACCGTCTGTACCAAACTTTATCACCATGTTCTCCCACTCCCTCTAATGCTTTTTTCGCCCCTGGGTAAAAGTATCACTGATGTCGGTGGTATGGGGCAAATTGTCATCCTTTAGGTCAAAATAAAGCTTCCCATCTGTAGTTAGGCTGGCCAGGTCCACCTGCCTGATGTCCATAATTCCGTGAGCTGCCAGCTGCTGCCCCAGCCACTCCTCATCCAGGTTATTTTGCACCAGGTTTTGGTGGACAATTTTTCCGTCCATAATCAGCTCACTGCTTAAACCTTCATAATTGGTATCAAGCTTTAAATCATCAGGCGTCACCGGCCGTTGCTGAGATTTAAGCTGAATGCTGAGTCCTCCGTCAGGCTCTAAAATAGCAAACTCCACCTGGCCCAGGTCAAACACATCCTTTTGCCTTAGCTGCTGCAGCAGTTCATCCAGATTATAGCGCATGATTTTCATGTTTTTATCCAAAATCTTGCCGTTATGCATCACTATGGTGGGCTCCCCATCCAGCAGTTTCCTAGCGGGACGGCTGACAATACTAATATACTGGACCAAACCTGTGAAAGCACAAAATAGGGCCAGTGCTGTAAAATGCCTCAGGGTTGTATTAGGTGCTATGTCAGTGGCTATAGTGGCACCAATAGAGCCAATGGTAATGCCGGTAATATACTCAAAAAAAGTCAGCTGTCCTACCTGCTGCTTTCCCAGCAGTCGGGCAAAAATGAGTAATGCGGCAAAGGCTAGCAACGTTTGCATGAAAATTTCTGCAAAAACCATTAATCAAACTCCTTTGTCATGATCTCTTCTGCATATTTTTGCCCCAACTCTCCGGAGCTATTCGTACATACAGGAAACAGGATGCCGGATACATGAGGCAAGATTTATTCATACCCATTCAGTATGAGTAAAGGTTAGAAAAATAATCCACTCACTAGAGTCGTTGGGCTTTGTGCACCAGTTTCTTCAGCTTGCTAGCCAGCTCCGGGGTGAGCTGCTCCTTGAGCACCCGCCAGTCCCAGTTGCCCCCCACAGTGCCAGGAAAGTTCATCCTAGCCCCACTGTCTAAGGTAAGCACATCCTGCATGGGAATAATCACTGTATCTGCCCTGCTCTCCTGCACTAATTTTATTAACCGCCAAGAAAGTTCTTCATCCGCTAAATCAGGGTCAAGCTGGAAATATTTTTGAGCTAACTTGCCAATTTCCGGTTGAGTGGCCCTGGCCTTCTTATACCAACCCAGGGTGGTATCATTGTCGTGGGTGCCCGTATATAGCACCACGTTCTTTTCAAACAGGCTTAAAAAAGTTTCCTTTACTCCCGTTTCCAGCATAAAATGCAGCACCTTCATCCCTGGAAAACCAAAACTTTCCTTCAACTTATTCACTTCAGGAGTGATAATGCCTAAATCTTCGGCAATCAAGGGCAGCTCCCCCAGATACTGCCTGATGGTTGCAAAAAAGCTGTCCGACGGCCCCTTTACCCAGCGGCCGTTCACCGCCGTCTCTTCCCCACCTGGTATCTCCCAGTATGCCTCAAAGCCCCGGAAGTGGTCGATCCGCACCATATCTGTCACAGCTAAGAGCCGGGTCAGCCTTTCCCGCCACCAGCCATAGTCGTTCTTAGCCATTTCCTCCCAGTTATAATGGGGATTCCCCCACAGCTGGCCGGTTTTGCTGAAATAGTCAGGCGGCACTCCCGCTACCTTTAAGGGATTTCCCTGGTAATCCAATTGAAACAGCTGGGGATTAGCCCAGGTATCACTGCTGTCAGCTGACACAAAGATGGGTAAGTCCCCCACAATGGCTATCCCTTGCCCGTTGGCATACTCCTTTATTTCTCCCCACTGGCTAAAGAAAGTATGCTGCAGGAACAGGTGGTAGCCTATCTCATCTGCTAGCCGCTCCCGGTAGTGGTCTAAGGTTTGCCCATCACGCCGGGCCGCTTGTTCATCCCACTTATTCCAGGAAACTCCGCCAAAGTGTTTTTTTAAAGCCATGAAAAGGGCATAGTTATCCAGCCACATGTGATTGTCCTGACAGAAGGCTTGAAACTTTTCTCCCTTGCTCCTACCCACAAACCGGCTATACGCCATGCGAAACAGATTTTCCTTGTACTCCCTGACCCGGTCAAATTCCACCCGGCTTCGGGAAAAATGCGGAACAGACTTTAGTTCGACCTTGGCTAACAGCCCCTCCTCCACCAGCTTCTCCAGGCTGATTAACAGGGGGTTCCCGGCAAAGGCAGAAAAGGATTGGTAGGGTGATTCCCCATAACCAGCCGGATTTAAGGGCAATATCTGCCACAAGCGCTGCCCGCTATGGGCTAAAAAATCTATAAAACCGTAGGCACCCGAACCCAAATCCCCAATACCGTATGGGGAGGGCAGAGAAGTGGGGTGCAGCAGAATGCCGCTAACCCGCTCTCCCAGTTTTACCACTGGTGTACTGGTACAAATGGTCTTTTTCGGAGTAACCGACCTATGACAGGCACTCTTACATTTCTCAATAAACAGCCTTCCCTCCAATGGTCCTAAAGTCAGCCGAAGTTTGCCCTGATCCAGCCAGATTTCCTTTGTTGCTGCCGGCGGGTGATGACGGCTTTCCTCCCCAGCTATGCCCATTCCCGTGGACAACATCTCCACCAGTTTATCCCCGGTTATCAACCTGCTCACATCCAATTCAAGCTCCGCTCTGCCGGTGACACTGCGGTTCACCAGCACCACTGCCCCGTTATTTTCCTTTATCCCGCCGAACACATCCCGGCCACCCACAATTTTTCGCCCGTATCCGTATACATCTCCCTGAGCAATCAAGGGAATCCACTCCCCTGTTTTCAGCACATCCAATTGATGCCGCAGGGCTATCAACTCTTTGTGCCATGTCAACAGTTCCTGGTTTTCTTGGCCCCAGGGGAAAACTCCCCGGCAAAAGGGGTCGCCGTGACCCTCCATGCCAACTTCATCTCCATAATAGATACAGGGGACTCCCGGAAAGGTTAGCTGGATTAAACTTAAGAGCTTCAGCCGGTCTATTGCCAGCCGGCGGTCTTTGGACGGCAGCTTAAAGCCAGCTATCTCCTCAATACTCAAACTATCCCCATGGGGTGCCTCCCCCAGCAGGGTCAAAATCCGGCGGATATCATGGCTCCCAATTAGGTTCATGGTGGCGTAAAAATGGTGCAGGGGATAATTTTCATATAGGGACATTAACACGGCATGACTCTCCTCTGCACCCTTTTTCCCCAGCATATAGTCCAGGAGGGCCAGCCGGAAAGGATAATTCATCACCGAATCCAGTTCCCCGCCCAATAGGTATTCCCGCTTTTCCCCATAGCTCACCTTGTTGGAGGCATCCTCCCACACTTCTCCGATGAGGATAGACTCAGGGTCTTGCCTTTTCATAGCCAGGCGAATCTTCTTGACAAATTCCCCCGGCAGCTCATCCACCACATCCAGCCGCCAGCCCTTAGCACCCTGCTTCATCCAGTATTTTATCACGCTATTTTCCCTAAGAATAATAAAGTCCTGATAGGAAGGGTCAAGTTCATTCACGTTAGGCAGGGTATCTATCCCCCACCAGCTCTCATATTCATCTGGGTAACTGCTAAACCGGTACCAGGAGTAGTAGGGAGAATTAACGGACTGGTATGCTCCTAATTCCGGATAGGTCCCTTCCCTGTTGAAATAGATGCTGTCGTGGCCCGTATGACTGAATACCCCGTCTAAAATGACGGTAATGCCCATGGCCTCAGCCACCTGGCACAGACTGGCAAATATTTCGTTATCCCCAAACATCTGGTCAATTTTTAGGTAATCCCCAGTATCGTATTTATGGTTGGAAGGGGCTTCGAAAATTGGATTTAAGTAAATTACCCCAATCCCCAATTCCTTTAGGTAAGGGAGTTTTTTTAGCACTCCCAACAAGTTGCCGCCAAAAAAATCCCAGCGAATCACCTTCCCCTGACGGATATCCCGGATATAGATAGGGGTGCCTGCCCAATGGGCGTGAAGCAGAGCGTCCTTTTTCGGGTTTAATACCCTGCCATCCTCACAGCCGTTGGCAAACCGGTCCACAAAAATCTGGTACATCACCGCCTCCTTAAACCAATCCGGTGTGGAGGTCTCCCGGTGATAAACTGTGATCTGATAGGAAGGAGGCGGAGTCGCTAGGATTTGGCCGCGTCCTCCCAGGTTCCGGGAGTTGTTGCCGTAGTAATATGTTTTTCCTCCCACCATGACTATAAAGTAATACCACATCAGCCCCGGGTCACCGGCAGCAGTCACCCTAGCCTGGTATATCTGGCTTTCTCCTGCCGTTTCTTTGAAATACATGGGTATTTTTTCTTCCTCATGGTTATCACGCCACAGCCTGACAAATACCCCTTCGGGACCAATGGCTGATCTCACCCTTAAGCCCAGGGTCACCTGTTCCCCACAGGCCACTGCTCCAAAGGGCTCCCGAAAAGATTTATCATGGGAATTGTGATGAATCCAGTGTTGATTCACTATTTAGGCACCCACCTTTAACTTAAAGTATTCAGGAGTCAGAATTCAGAATTCAGAATAATTTGTTCCGGCTATCTCTTCAGTGTCATTTAAATCTTTTGTTTTTTTCTCCTGTCTCCTGTCTCCTGTCTCCTGTCTCCTGTCTCCTGTCTCCTGTCTCCTGTCTCCTGTCTCCTGTCTCCTGTCTCCTGTCTCCTGTCTCCTGTCTCC